>OGRL01001088.1_pt1 | contig 21607 bp, 15 predicted proteins | sample 1553481 | NCBI WGS metagenome assembly OGRL01 (sample SAMEA2580036, study PRJEB22360) | human gut metagenome
GTATGGGGATTAGACACTGTATTATCTGGTGCACTAGGATTAATACTAAAATAGATTAAAGGAGAAAACAAATGTCAGTGATATAAAATTCATTTCTTTTCCTCCTTCGCAAACTGTTCTTTCAGATCCCTTATCACTTTTTCAGTCCGGATCTGTGCCCCTTCCGTAGACAAATGATTATCCGTTCCATACAGATAAATTCCTGTATACAAAGAATCCTCAAGTTCCGAAATGACAGGAACATTCAGCTGACTCTTAAAATATTCATGCAGCCGGATTCTTTCCTCCTGTGTGCTGTCTTCAGAAAGCGCATATTTATTCCTGGGTGAGTAAGTAAAATAAACTTTTATTCCCTGATCCAGAAATCTTTGAAATTCTGTATTTATGGAATCGATATAAGTATCCTTCGGATATGCATTTACTGTATAATTTACCGGAAGTCCGTAAATCGGTTTTTCACTTGTGGAATTCGGACGGTACACTACATAATCCCCGTATTCATTGTAGCTTGGCTCCTCCACTTCATTTCCATCCTCGTCATACTCTGATGCGCAGACATCATAATTTTTTCTTTCCATATCTGCTCTTGCATCCTGATATGCAGTAAAAGCAGTGAAAATCTGTTTATACTCTCTGAGGTCCAGCTGCGCAAACACATCATAATCAGACTCCATCATGGCAAAAGTTGCATAATCCAGTTCCTTCTGATAACAGAACTGCCGGTTTGCCGCATCAAATTCCGGAGAATCCAGAAGAACATCTCCTTCCTTCATACAGGAACGAATCAGTTCAAGCTGCGGAAGTGCCGGTGAATAGGCAAAAACTCCCATATTGACTACTTCATAATCAGGAAAAGCCTGGTCTATCATCTCACTGTCGTAACCAAATCTTGTCGAAGAGCCGGAAAACAGGACAATCTTCTTTTTATCCTTCATACTCAGCAGACGATCATATTTATCCTGGAATGTATCGAAATAATTTCCACTGTAGGCCGGAGCCTCGATTGCGTTGATATGCAGAGTATGCAGCATATCACAGTCCTGAAATGCATAGTCACTGATTTTTTCCAGATCATCATAAAGATACAACTGTTCCAGATGACTGTTTCTGAATGCCCACTTTTCAATTTCATAGATTCCCGGCGAAAGAATCACGGTTTTACAGTCTGTATCTGCAAAAGCATTCTCCCGGATTGTACGTACCGGCAATCCTCCAAGACTGGGTGGAATACAGATCTGCTGTGCCTTGCCGCTATATCCGGTTATGACTGCAAAGCCTGATACTTTTTTGTATATAAAATCTGCCTCGTCTGTCCACGGCGTCCACTGTGCATACAGCACAAGCCCTGCTTTCCACGCGATCCGGCTTCCAAGTCCCACAGCCTGGCCGCTTCCATCAGCCCTGGTATTCCATCCAAGCAGTGTGTAACCCTTTCTGAAAAAGAGATCCGTTCCTATTGAAGTATTGATTCTCTGGTGAGTACCTCGATAACAGATGCTCACTCTGTCTGAATCCCCTGAAGTGTTTTGTCCGCCATTGGCATCATACAAAATCTCATATTTTCCTTTTTCAGCCTGAATGCAGATACTCTCCGAATATTTTACTTCATGCAGAACAATCTCCACGGTTTTTCCATCATCATCTTTTATTATTTCTGTCTCGCCATGATAATCTGTGCCCAGAATCTGCCAGTTATTATCCAGCGTGACTGTAAAGCTCACATTGCTTCCGGATTTTATTGTTCTGACAGGATCCGTTACCTGATACCCATCCCCCTTTTCCATAACAATATGACAAAGCTGTTCTTTTTCGGGCTCTTTCTGCTTACATCCTATCAGACCTGTCACTATCAGAAGAAGGAATACCCAGAATACAGTTTTTAATTTTCTTTTACCCATAGTTCAGTCTCCTCCTTCCGTTTTATCTTATAAATACACAGCGGCCTTCCGGTAGACTTAAGGCACAGCTTTAATTGCTTGCTAACCTTAGTTATACCAGAAGACCGCCTGATTGTACCAGTCTTTTAAGACTCTTTATTTATTGTTTTTTCTTGCTGCAATTGCCTTCTGCTCTTCCGGCAGATCCTTCTCTATCGTAAAGAAGAAAATCAGAATTGCACAGATCACATAAGCAATTGTCTCTACCCAGATATATCCGACAGAGATTGCTGTCTGTGCCGCAGCTGTCTGTGCTGCAGTACCCAGTGCAATGTCTGCTGCCTGGTCATATCCACTGGCATTTAAGATTGCACTGAAAATAGAATTACATACCGGAGTCGCAGCAACCATGATGGAACTGTAAATAGACATTGTCAATCCATCTGTACGGATCCCGAATTTGTACTCAATATGATCAATAACATCCGCAAGCATGGCAAGGATCATGTAGCATGCCGGAGCAGATCCGAGACATTTCAGTGCCACACCGATTGCTACAGGAACAATCTGTCCGTTACCCATAATCGCGATCACACCACCGACAGCTCCCAGCAGCATACCAACCATACATACAATACGTTTTCCAAATTTATTACAGAGAGGTACGATTGCCACTGCTGCCACAGCCATCGGAACCGCACCCATGATACTTAAAAGTGACTGTGAAGCACCCCAGGCATCTGCTGTTCCAAAGAAAGTGTTGTCCATTACCCATTTACAGAAATACGTCATGGAACCGTTCTTCATAGCGCCGCTCCACTGGAAGCCCATGTAGAACAGCATAACGATCCACCACATTTTTTCACTGGTAACTGCGGAAAGCTGTTCTTTCAGAGAAGCAGTTTTGACTGTTTTCTCCTCTTCAGCTCCCTGTGACATCTGCTCTTCTGTTACACGCTCACGTGTAAATTTAAACTGTAAGAAAATGGTAAGTGCAGAAAAAATAGCAATGGCAGTCATCGCTACCAGCCACAGATGCTGATTTTCTTTCAGTGCGAAAGAAACCAGGATCGGGAATACCATGGAACCGGCACCCATAACAGCAAGTCCTGCCACATTTGTGAAGGAAGCCAGTGCACCTCTCTGTTTACTGTTTCTTGTAGATACAGGAATCAGTGTGGAGTTAGCTGTATTGTAGATCGGATAAGCCACAGCATAAAACAGGTTGTAGGCAATCGCGATCCACACCATTTTGGCAGTTCCCTCAAAAGGAACTACAAACATCAGTACAGAGGCAATGGACAGAGTCAGAGCAGACAGCAGGATCCACGGTCTTGCCTTTCCAGCCATTGTTCTCGTACGCTCAATAAGCTGACCTACGATCAGGTTTGCTGCTACGATCAGAATGGTCGAGAACAGCTGTAAAGTTGTCAGAAATGTCAGGTTCAGTTTCAGGACATCTGTAAAATAATTCTGAAGGATACTGGTAAAAATACCGGAAGCCAGAAGTGCTCCGAACGGTCCGATAAAATATCCGATCAACATCTCCGGAAGTTTTACATCCTCTGATTTGATTCTGGAACCGGTCAGTGGACCGTTCCAGAAATCTTTATTTGTCTTGCTCATAAAATCAATCCTTTACTACTTTGAAGAAGGAGGAAATAATCGTGAAGATCAGAGCGACCGCACATACGATCATTCCAATGATCGCACCTTTTAAATCCGCCATATTCTGAGCGTTGTTCTCAAAAGTCATGATGGACCCGATTGCAGCGATTCTGCTTCCCACAAAAGCAATCAGCGCATATGCTGTCAGCACACCGCATGCTACCGGAATAATATCCAGAACCGGCTTTGCTCCCATTTTCACAGAAACTATGATCATAACGATTTCAAGAATCGCAGCAACAGCCAGGCAGGCAACGATTGTATTATCAGTACCAGTAGTTTTTACAAAATAGTTTGTTTTGCAGTTCATCATGTACAGAACCAGTCCTGCAACAGTTACTAGAACTGTGATTACACTTAAGACCAGTCCTGCGCCCATTTTTTTCTTTTCAGTCATAGTTATTCCTCCTTACTGCTCTTTCTTTTTCAGTCCAAGCAGGTACATTGCTGCACAGAGTACAGTCAGTACACCAAATCCGATACGAAGACCTGTGATCAGGTTATCATACCATGTATTCAGTTTCTCAATATGTGTAGAGGTTGACATACCATCCATTGCATTTGAGTTTGCAAGTGCATAATTCTGATACAGCATTGCCTGTTTCAGATCTGTCAGAAGTTCTTCACTCTGGCTTGCATTTTCTACACTCCAGTATGGCCATACTGCTTCTACTGCTGCCATGGTGTTGTCACCGGTGTTACATGTCATGGTTACACCATTATGTACTGCCATGTGAATCTTCGTATAAGCCGGATCCTGAATGAAGTCCTCAGACATCAGGCCCTTGAAGCCCCATTCTTTGTGAAGGATATTCAGAAGCAGTCCGGTATGTGCATTACTTGTCACACAGCCGACACGGTTGTATGTAGTCATTACAGCAAGCGCATTTGCATCTTCGATACAGGACTGTGTACCACGAAGCTCATTTTCACGTGCAGCCTGTTCTGTCATAAACTCGGCAATACCGGTACGGTTGATCTCCGTATCATTGAATGCCAGATGTTTCGGTGCGATCAGTACGCCATAGTCATGTCCGGCCTTGATGATTGCTGCACCCTGACCTGCTGTCAGAACTGCATCTTCTGAGAAATATTCATGGTTACGTGCATTGTACGGTGTACGATGAAGGTTGGTTCCAACTCCCCACCAGATTGCTGTATTTGCCCACAGAGAATAGTTACCTACTGCTTTTCCCCATTCTGCAGCCAGCTGTTTGCTGAATGTCTGGCCAATAACAGTCTCATTTGCCATAACACCCATCTTGTAGTCACGGTTCGGATCATCTTCTGCGATCACACAAGGATCTCCTGTAGAAGCATCGGAGTTTGCATACTGGCCCAGCGGATAAGAGTTGAATCCGTTCGGTCCATCGTTCTGGATTGCTTCCGGAGAAGTGATAGATTCGATAACCTTTGTGCTGGTTCCACCAAGTCCAGTACGGATCAGGCATTCTTCCAGAGTAAGCTGATCCATCAGTGTACTCCATCTTTCATCTGTGATATCTTCTACACCCTTCATATTTGCCAAGGTCATTCCATTATCTGCCCCGAAGGTTACAGAAGACGGATCTCCGTTTGCTTCGATATCACTGTAGTCATCAGCCATAGTGCTGATCATCTCATCTGTAGCTGTCAGGTCTTTGTATGTTTCCGGCCAAGTTCCTTCCCAGTCATTTCTGCTTAAGTAAGTAACGGTGTCTTCCATCCAGTTATTCAGATCTGCATCCTGGAGCTGATTTTCTACCGGTGTACCATTTAAAGTTACTGCAAAGGAAGAGGAATCGAAATCACCAAGTTCCCATGTCTGTACATTATCTTTATTTCCTTCAACATCCTGATCCTGTGCAGCAAGCACGTTATTTACTGCCTCATGTGCACCATTTCCAACAGTGAAGTAATAAGTTCCATTGTCCAGTATCCAGTTACCTGTTGTTCCTGCTTCATTCTCGCAGGAGCTGTCCCAGCTTGCCATATCCTGTGCATCTGCTGTAATTGTAACAGTCTGGCTTTCGCCTGGCTCGATCATATCTGTTTTTTCATAGTCGAGAAGCTGTACTGCTGATTTTTCTACTTTATTTTCTACATCATAGTCTGTATAAGGAACAGAAGTATACAGCTGCACAACATCTTTACCAGCAACATCTCCTGTATTCTTAACATCTACTTCTGCTGTTACAGTTCTGTTAGCAAGGTCTACATCCACACTCTTGAGAGTCTGCTCGAAAGTTGTATAAGAAAGACCATATCCAAACGGATAAGATACTTCATCATCATAGTTCCATGCTTTGCCTGTAGAACTTCCTACAGTTGCGTCTGCATTTCCCTGTCCAAGTACCGTATCTGCATATCTTGTCTCGTAATATTTATATCCAGTATAAATATCCTCTGCTTCCACTTCTTCTGCATTGATATTTACAGACGGATCTGCATTTGTCCACTCATAGTTTCCAAAATTCTGTGCTGCCGGTGAGTTGGCATTTGTCACAGCATAAGTATCTGTCAGATGACCGGACGGATTTGCTTCTCCGGAAAGGATATCTGCCACACCATAGAAACCATAACCTCCTGGGAAACCAATTTCCATGATTGCATCTACACCATCGTTATTTTTGATCTCATCAATTTCCATTGCATTTGCATTATTCAGCATAACAATGACTTTACCACCGTTGTTCTCTTTTGCTTCAACAGCAGCGTTGATCAGGTCACGCTCATCATCACTTAAGCCAAGCGGGTCAGTCTGATTCAGATTCTGAGATGCATCTACGCCATCCACACCCGGAAGGTAAGTTCCGTTCTCTGTAGAAGAACGTCCGATTGTTACAAGCATAACATTGTAGTCATCCATGGAATCCTTCCACTTGTCATCTACACTGTCCATTTTTTCCTGAGAAGGCTCTTTGCTTGCAAATACACCATCTGTTGCCGGAGCTGTGATGTGGTAATATTCCATAATATTTCCCCACATGTTAACCTCTGTCTTAAACTCTGATTCCAGACTCTTGTACAGATCATGAAGGTCTTCATTGATCTTGAATCCTTTTGCATCCAACGCTTCAACAAAATCTACAGTATCTGCATCTGTTCCTTTATTCTCATTCAAGGAACTTCCCATGTCACCACCCTGTACCGGATAGTAGCTTGAAAATCCAAGAAGGGACAGCTTCTGTGTCTCATCCTTTGATAATGGAAGTGCATTGTTCTCATTCTTTAACAGAACCGTTCCTTCCTCACTCATACGCTCTCCGAGATCCTCGATAGAATCCAGAAGTTCTGTCGTGCTGGAATAATCAGATTTGTATGTGTACAGGTCCTCATCTGTACTGTCTGTTACCATCGCACTGCTCTTGGTTCCAAGAAATTTGTCGATATCTGTACGATAGCTGTCTACTACAGGTCCTGCCGCAACAGAAACGGTCAGAAGAGACGCTGTAAGAGTAGTCAGACCACGCCAGAGATTTCTTTTTCTGCTCATGATTATAGCTCCTTTCTTTCCCTAAATATGGTCAAGCCTCATCGCTCAAGTGCTTCCATACTTTCTATGAACATAAATTTAACATATTTTTAAAAACGCTCCCATTTTTTTCGCAGACTGCACTTTTTCAGCCGTAAATTGATATGTACCCAGAATTCTGGACACATATTTATAAGTTAGGCGGACATCATGGATGCTTCTCTGTATTTTACAGGAGGCATCCATTTTGTTTTTGCCTGGATTCGTTTGCTATTATAGTAATCAATATATTCATCAATAGCAATTGCAAATTCTTCAAATGATGTATAATCTTTTTCAAAACCATAATACAGTTCTGTTTTTATTCTTCCAAAGAATGTTTCCATGATGCAATTATCGTAGCAATTCCCCTTTCTAGACATAGATTGAATTATTCCATGTTCTTTCAAACGATTTCGATAATAAGCATGTTGATATTGCCATCCTTGATCAGAGTGCAAAATTAAACCGTTTACAGAAGAATACTTATCAAAGGCTTTATCAAGCATTCTTTTTATTTGTTCTAAATTAGGACTTAGCGCTAAATCATATGAAATAATCTCATTTGTATTCATATCCAAAATAGGAGAAAGATAGCATTTTCCCCACGAAAAATTAAATTGGGATACATCTGTTGTCCACTTTTGCAGAGGTAAAGTAGTTGAAAAATTTCTATTAATTACATTGTCGGCTACTTTCCCAACTTCACCTTTATAAGAATGATATTTTTCTTTTGGACGTTTTCCAAATAATCCAGCGTCATGCATAAGACGTTGAACTCTCTTATGATTTACGTTGTAGCCACGATTTTTTAATTCCATATAAACTCTGCGTACCCCATATCTGCCTTTGTTTTCTACGAATATTTTTTTAATAACTAGAAGTAATTCTTCATTTCGTATAGCAACTGGATCTGTTTTATTAATTTCAAAATAGTATGTAGAACGCGCCATATTCATAGCCTTTAACAAGTGTTTTAACAGATATCCTTTTTCTTTGAGTTCTTTGATGATTGCTGCTTTTTCGCCTTGAGTAGCGCAGCTTCCCTTTCTTCTCTCAAGGCGATCTCTTTTTTTATTGCTTCATTTTCTGCTTTAATATAAGTAATTTCAGCTCGTAAACGAATCAGTTCTTCATATTCAGACTCATTTAATTTACGTGGATTATTTATGTTCATTTTTTTCATTGCGGACTCCTTTGGTTTTCGCCCTTTTCTTCGGCCTACAAGTCCATTATAACCCCATATTTTATATTTGCGAATCCATTGAGCAAGTAATCCACTGTTTATACCCACAGTATAAGCAACTGAAGTAATAGTATCTCCAGCTATAACTCGTGCAACAAGTTCATATTTTTCCTCTGGAGACCACTTTTTATTTGTACCATAGTGTTTTAAACAATCAGAAGTATTTGATTCTTCCAAATGATGCCATCTGACAATCATGTCATGAAAATTTTTTAGATTTATTATATCATTGGGTGCATCAATCCATTTTCCTTGGCGATACAATTCAACAGCTTTTTTCTTAAATTCGTAAGTATAACGCATAAAAATACCCCTTTCACTGGATGTCCAGTAAAAGGGGTACATATCAAAATGGAAGCGTTTTTTTATTAAATTTTCACAAACAAAATTTTTTAAGAAATCTTGCACAAATTGTGAAGTTTGTTTTTGTCTATATTGCCCATATGTTTTATTTTGCTACAATTACCGGAATCTCACAGGTATATGTTCTTTCTTCATCAGAAACAGTGATCTTTACAGATCCGGCTTCTCCGGCACGGACTACAGCCATCGCTTCACCGTAATAAGTATCGACCGTATTCTGTGCATAATTTCCTTCTACATAGGAGCAGGCACTTCCCAGCCCTTCGAGCGTAGCATTCTCTACTGTAACTTTCAGATGATGCTTCTCCATCGGTTTCCAGTTTCCGGCAGAATCTCCATACTGTAATGGAATAAACAGCAATCTGCCAGCCTTCACAGTTTTCTGCTCTGGTCTGATATGAAGTACTGTTTCTTCATTTGCTGTCATCAGAGTCTGACGACTGATCTCCTGTCCGTTTTTATCATAAGAAACTGCTGTGATCTCACCGTCTTCATATGGAATGTGGAATTTTGAACGGCATTTCTTTACTTTGCCACGGGCAGCTTTTTTACCATTGACCAGAAGTTCCACCTCTGCTGCTCTTGCAAAAACTTCAACCTCTGCTTTTTCTCCGGCACATCCCCGCCATGACCAGCTTTCCAGTGCTTTGGACAGCGCCCATCCGGTCAATTGCAGATTCTCCTTCTGATAAACAGGTTTCACGGCAATAAACGGACCCGTTTCCCTCTCAAAAGCAACTCTTGTATAAGCAGCCTCTGCACGAGGTTTTCCGAGAAGGTCGATTCTTCCGTTGTTTCCAGTCATTCTGGTATGTGGCATTCTGCCTCTGTAATCTTCATACTCAGCAGCACCATCTCCAGTCTCTCCGATATATTCCCATCCGGACCAGACAAAATCTCCCAGGATTCGTTTATTCTTCTTTGCAATCTCCCAGAAGCTATATGCATCCTTGCAGAAAGTCTCTGTACCGAGGATCAGACGTTTCGGATATTTTTTCAGGTCATGTTTGTATCGGAAAAGTCCGTAGTTGTAACCAGCGATATCCATATTTGCAAAAGCATCTTTTGTTTTCCAGTCACATGGCGGAAGTGTCGCACCAATTTTCATAAAATAGTCGCCAACCAGACAGGCAAGTGTATTATAGAATTCACTTCCTACCGGTTTTTTCTTTTCTTTTTCCTGTTTTTTTGCCTCCTGCTCTGCAATCTCCGCACTTTTTTCTGCTTTATCATCGCTGTAGACACCCATTCCCATGGAGCTTAAGAAGTTAAAGAAAATGTTGATTCCGCAGGTTACCGGTCTGTATGGATCCAGCTTATGAAGATAAGAAGTCATTCTGCCGGTCAGTTCGATTCCTTTTTTCTGTGCAGTTTCTGCAACTTCATTTCCGGTGGAATACATGATCACACATGGATGATTGTAATCTTTCTCCACCATATCTTTAAGGTCCTGCTGCCACCATTCATTCAGATATCCTGCATAGTCATATTTTGTCTTATGAATATACCAGACATCTACATATTCGTCCATCATCAGCATTCCCTGACGGTCACAGGCATCCAGCATGTCTTTGGAACACGGATAATGAGAAGAACGGATTGCATTATAGCCATTCTCTTTGAGAATACGAACTCTTCGTTCTTCCGCTTCCGGATAAGTGCAGGCTCCCAGTACACCATTATCATGATGTACGCAGGCTCCTCTGAGGATTTCCCTCTTTCCGTTAATCGTAAGACCCTTTTCCGGATTCCATTCAAGAAGTCGGATTCCAAATGTTTCCTCTACGACATCCTCTCCAAATGTTGCACGCAGAGTATAAAGATTCGGATGATCACAGTCCCAGAGCTTTGCGTTCGGAATTTCCATACGGAAAACCGACGGGTGTCCGGTATTTTCAACCTCTTGTGTAAGAATACAATTCTCTTTATCCAAGACCTCTGCTTTCACCCTGCCCAGGCAGGAAGTTTTTATTTCTACCTCGATCACTGCCGGTGCATAGCTGACCGTATGGATCTTGATTCCATTTACCGGAATGTACTTCTGATCACCTGTCCAGAGATATACCGGGCGGTAGATTCCTGTTCCGGAATACCAGCGGCTGTTTGGCTGGTCAGAATTCCGTGCGATCACGCGGATTTCATTCTGTGCTTCGTATTTCAGAAATCCTTCCGTATCTACATAGAAATTTGTATAACCATATGGTCTGTATGCGGCTTTCTTTCCATTAATATAGACTTCTGCATTATGATAAACACTTTCAAACTCAATGAGAACTTTTTTTCCACTGTATTCTGATGGTACAAATACATGTTTTGTGTATTCATAATCGCCACCCAGATACCATCCGGAATTTCCCTCGCTGACACTTTCTTCGGTACGCGGTTCACTCCGCATGGCATCATGTGGAAGTGTTACGGAATATGGTTCTTCATCTCTGGTCAGGCATCTGCAAGTCCAGTTTCTGTTAAAATCTATCTTCTTCATTTCAAATCTTCACCCTTCTTGTTTCTCCTCTGACCAGAGAAATTTTTTCTTCACCGAGTTCCAGAACTCCACCTTCTGCATCTGCAGTCACTTCCAGACATTCTCCATCCCAGGCCAGCCGGACCGTCCCGTCACTTCCCACAGGAAGTGTACAGTCCAGGTCTGTAAAATACTGCATCTGTGGCTTTAATACATAAGTAACCCCATCCTTGTTTACAAGATCCAGTCCGGCAAAGTATTTTGCCAGAAAATAGATAGGACTTGCCGCCCATGCATGGCAGAGACTCTTGCCAAAATGATCCCCGTACATATCATACTGTTCTTCCTTCGGCACGGACGGATCATACTCTTCCCAGAATGTGACTGCCCCAAGATCCAGCATGCCGCCCCAGTAGGAACGGATCTTGTCCAGAACTTCTGTCAGTTTTCCCATCTGGCACAGTACATCCAACTCAAAGAAGTTAAAGTATGGTGTTGTGATCGCCGGAATCTCATCATTTTCAAGTACATTTGTGAGAATTTTTTCCTGCTTCTGTTTGTCTGCGATATCAAACAGAATTGCAAAAATATTTGCATGTCTCGTTACATTACGTTTTCCGGAAGTAAAAGAATCGATATACGCACCTTTTTCTTCATCCCAGAAGAACTTTTCAATAGCAGCCGTCAGTTTTTCGTATTCCTGTCTGTAAACATTTCCATCTTTGCCAAGCTGCTTGCTGATCTCTGCCATCACACGGAAACATGCTGCATAAAGCATCTGTTCCGCACAGAGCGGACCATCTTTATCCATATCAGCCCAGTCGATATATACCCAGTCTTTTTCTTTTCCAATCAGAAAACCATGCTCCTCTCGTCTGCCATTACAGAACCCCATAAGGGACACCATCTTTGGATAAACCAGTTCCAGAAAATCTCTGTCGCCGTATCCTTCATTGTGATAGTCCACGCCCAGAAGCCACAACAGAGAGTAATCTACAATTGTATTAATATGTCTCGTCATCGGATCATTGCCACGAAGCGCCAGAATCGTTCTCTGATCGATTTCTGCATCTGCCATCAGATAACGGTTTACGAAGAAGCTCTGGTATGCATCTCCCGACCAGATCCATTTATCACGTTTCACCCCATCAATAAAAAAGATTCCACTGCAAAGACGGAATGTATGCTCTGCCACCGACCAGATCTGATTCAGACGTTCTTCTCCACAATGAAAAGCTGCTTTTACCGGGATATCCACATACTGATGATTTGCTCTGAGGATAACTTCTCCCGGTTTACAATCCGGAATATACGCAAAACGTACTGCACAGCATGGACACTTTCCAGTTTCTTTGTCTGGCTGCCAGCTATAATAGCAGTTTACCGTATCGATTGCTTCTTCTCTGGATTCGCCACAGCAGATCAGTACCGGCTGATATCCATTTTTAAATTCTGCCTCCAGAACCGCATTCAGCTCCGTTTCAAATTCATAGAGAGTTCCTCCGTTATACTCCGTTACACTGACTGGTTCATAAACCTTTTCACTGTATTCCCAGACTGTCGGATTCTGTTCCGGTCTGGTGAAATATTTGCTCTTGCCTGCCGGCTGTGGGTCCTTTTCATAATCCTCTGCCATCCATCCTGTATCAGAGCAGATCACATCGCCTTCTATATAAATACATGGAAAAGCCTCAATGCAGCCTGCATGAACAGCTATTGCAACTTCTCCTGGTCCACAGGTGATCTTTTTTCCAAATGGATATTTCTTTTCTCCTGCCAGCACATGTCCGATCGCATTGGAATATACAGTGAAAGATGTTTCTTCCTCCAGATGATAAGTGCGGCGAAAAGCAACACGGTTGCGGAAACCTTCACTCTTCCAGAAAGCCGGCCATCCAAACCCTCGCTCCACACGACTGAAATTCTGCTTCATTCCATGATATAACTCAAAATCTCCCGGATACCAGATCCAATAACTTTTGCTCATTCCCGATTCCTCCAGTTTTTTCTATTCTATTCAATTCCATTTGCACTGAACAGCTGGTTTTAGCATATAATTTCTACCTTAAACTATATGCGTTACTTCTATATAAAGTCAAACACAGTTGACGTACAAAAAGTACCCGTTCACGATATGACCTGCAAAAGTATTTTTTTCGAAATTTATTCCAGCAAAAAACAGCCAGGATTTTACTCCCGGCTGTTCTTATTCATATTTCAAATGTCTTTCAGGCATTCCAGATATTCAGTTAATCCCAGCCACCATATTCTTTGATGGTCTCTTCCACTCGTCGTTTCACTTCTGCAGCAATCTCCGTAGTCTTCATGTCCTTATACTCGTCATAATACATTGGCTTCAGGAAATGCACCTGCACTGTCAGTGGTTCTATGGAACCAGTGTCAAAAGCCTTATACGTATCAATCAATGCAACCGGCACGATCGGGCATCTGGCTTTTGTTGCAGCTTTGAAACTGCCGCCTTTAAATTCCAGTGGATGATTTCCATTCTTGCTTCGCGTTCCTTCTGCAAAGATCAGATAATTTCGTCCCTCTTTCACTTCCCTGGTAACATTCAGGATAATCTGCATAGACTGTCGAATATCCTCTCTGTCCATAATATATGCTTTCATACAGGCAAAAACCTGTCTCAGAAACGGAACATTCCCCACTTCTTTCTTTGCCACTACAGAAAAAGGTGTCGGGCAGGCATCCACAATTGCAAGGACATCATACAGTCCCTGATGATTCGGATAAAACATAAATCCATTTTCGTTCGGTATATTTTCTACACCATATGACTGAACAGTAATATTGCCGCCTTTATTCGCACGCCGAACTATTTTTTTCAGAAGTGCATAACGCTCTCCCTCTGTATAATTATCAACGTTTTTGGCATACCGATTCAGCATAAACCATCCCCATGGCACAAAAAAGAGATTCCTCAGCACCATCATAATGATTCTTTTCATTCTGCTGTCACCATCCCTTCAAGGATTCTATATTGCTGTTCGCTTAGCTATTTTAATTTTGCAGCTATTTTTTCCTCATATCCAGGATTCTTCTTGATAAACTTGTCATAAGCAGTTGTATAATCCTTATATGCCTGTGTATTCATAAAATCAGCATACTTTGTCGCAGCCTGCTTGCTCAGATCATCGGTAATCTCCGACGGTGTCATTACATAATACTTGCCGTTATCTTTCTTCTGTACCATGTAAGTGCTGATACAAGGGTAGCTCTGTCCATTCTTCAGAACCAGCTCATAGGTAATATACATATATGTATAGTTACCATTCTGATAAATTTTATCACACTGTGTGATTTCTGTTTTTTCAGCCTCAAATGCACTGAAATATTTCACAGTCGCATCCATCTCCTGCTGCAGAGTATCATCTGCCTTGGATACACCATAGCATTTTTTGACTTTTTTCTCATTTCCACCTGTGTAGGATTCGATCAAAGTTCTGACTACTCTTTCCGGAGTCTTATGGCTGACTCCGCATCCCTTTGCAGCAAATACAATGATAATGATCAGAACGATCAGCGCAGCAGCGCCTGCCAGAACCGGTTTCGGTAATCTGGCAATCACTGCAGCTATATCAGAACCTCTGGAAGTTTTACGCCGGGTTCCTGAAGTTTTACGTCTGGTCTGCGTTTTTCTTCTTGCTGATGCGGATTTTGAACGTCCGGATGCACTTGAACCGGATCTGCGTCTGACATTTGTTGCCGCATTTTCCTTATCCATGATTCTTATTCCTCTGTGCTGTCTGTATTTTCGTTACTGTTCTCTTCTGTGGAGACATTTTCAGAGCTTTCCTCTGTCTTTTCAGAATTTTTATCTTCTTCTTTTTCACGGACTTTCGCAAAGCTTGCAACCGTTACTCCATCAGAAAGATTGATCAGTTTGACTCCTGATGTAATTCTTCCAAGGATAGAGATATCAGAGCACTGCAGACGGATAATGATTCCTTCTGTGGTGATCATCATGATCTCATTTTCTTCATTGACAGCTTTTGCTCCGATAACATTACCGGTCTTCTCAGTGATCTTGTAGCACTTCACACCTTTACCGCCTCTGTTCTGGCAGGTAAATTCACTGATAGAAGTACGTTTACCCATACCATTCTCAGATACAACAAGCAGGTAATATCCCTGTGTATTCAGCTGCATGGCAACAACTTCATCACCATCAAGCAGATTGATACCACGTACACCCATGGACACACGACCGGTGCTTCTGACATCAGATTCTTTGAAGCGGATGCACTGACCATATTTTGTCACAAGGATGATATCTTTCTTATCATCGGTTGCCTTAACTTCGATCAGTTCATCGTCATCACGAAGAGCAATTGCTGCCAGACCTACCTTACGGACATTTGCATAATCCTGGATCGGAGTCTTCTTAACAAGACCCTTACGGGTAGCCATCATCAGATACTGACCTTCTTCAAACTTACTGATCGGAATGACTGCTGTGATACGTTCTCCCGGCATCAGCTGCAGAAGGTTGATGATCGCAGTACCACGGGCGGTTCTTCCAGCTTCCGGAATCTCGTACGCTTTCAGTCTGTATACACGACCAGTATTGGTAAAGAACATGACATAATGATGTGTTGTTGTCATCATCAGTTCTTCAATATAGTCATCATCCAGTGTCTGCATTCCCTTGATTCCTCTGCCGCCTCTGTTCTGGCTGCGGAAGTTATCTACTGTCATACGTTTGATATAACCAAGTTTTGTCATGGTAATGACAGTATTTTCTCTCGGGATCATATCTTCCATAGAAATATCAAACGCATCAAATCCGATAGCTGTTCTTCTGTCATCGCCGTATTTCTCAGAAATCGCAAGGATTTCCTCACGAATAACACGAAGAAGTGTATTTCTGTCTGCAAGGATTGCTTTCAGTTTACGGATCTTTTCCATTAATTCTGCATATTCTGCTTCCAGCTTCTCTCTTTCCAAACCGGTGAGAGCACGAAGACGCATGTCCACGATTGCCTGTGCCTGAACATCTGTCAGTTCAAATCTGTCCATCAATTCCTGCTTGGCTACCTGAACACTTCTGGATCCACGGATGATACGGATAACTTCATCAATATTATCCAGAGCTTTCAGCAGACCTTCTAATATATGCGCACGTTCCTGTGCTTTATTCAGATCGTACTTTGTTCTTCTTGTCACAACATCTTCCTGATGTGCAAGATAATATTTAAGCATCTCAGGGAGCGTCAGCACCTTCGGCTGAAGGCTTCCGTTTACTGCTACCAGACACAGCATGATCACACCAAAGGTATCCTGAAGCTGTGTATGCTTGTACAGCTGATTCAGGACTACATTGGCATTGGCATCTTTGCGAAGGTCAATACAGATACGCATGCCCTCACGGCTGGAATGGTCATTCAGGTCTGTGATTCCGTCGATTTTCTTGTCTCGTACCAGCTCAGCGATCTTTTCGATCAAGCGGGCTTTATTAACAAGATATGGAAGTTCTGTAACGATAATACGTGATTTGCCATTCGGCAGTGTCTCGATATTTGTCACCGCACGCACACGGATCTTGCCGCGGCCGGTACGATATGCTTCTTCAATTCCTCTTGTACCAAGGATCGTTGCTCCTGTCGGGAAGTCAGGACCTTTCACGATCTCAAGAAGTTCCTCGATCGTGGTATCTCTGTCTTCTTCGATGATATTGTCGATGATCTTGACAACGGCACTGATCACCTCTCTCAGATTGTGAGGCGGGATGTTAGTAGCCATACCAACGGCAATACCGGAGGTTCCATTTACAAGAAGGTTCGGATAACGGGATGGCAGTACAACCGGTTCCCGTTCTGTCTCATCAAAGTTCGGCTGGAAATCAACGGTATCTTTGTTGATGTCAGCCAGCATTTCCATGGAAATCTTACTCAGACGTGCCTCTGTATATCGCATCGCAGCAGCTCCGTCACCATCCACAGAACCAAAGTTTCCATGACCGTCTACCAGCGGATATCTGGTTGACCAGTCCTGTGCCATATTTACAAGTGCGCCATAGATGGAACTGTCTCCATGCGGATGATATTTACCCATGGTATCACCAACGATACGGGCGCATTTACGATGCGGCTTATCCGGACCGTTGTTCAACTCTATCATGGAATACAGCACCCTTCTCTGTACCGGTTTCAGACCGTCTCTGACGTCCGGAAGAGCACGGGAGGCAATAACACTCATGGCATAATCTATATAAGATTTTTCCATGGTTTTTTGCAGATCCACCTCATGGATTTTATCAAAAATATTGTCTTCCATTTTCTATTCTCCTAGATATCCAGATTTTCTACAAAGCGTGCGTTTTCTTCGATAAATTCACGTCTTGGCTCAACTTTGTCACCCATAAGAGTGGTAAATGTCAGGTCAATTTCAGAAGTTGCAGACTCATCCATAGTTACGCGGAGAAGGATTCGTTTCTCCGGATCCATGGTTGTCTCCCAGAGCTGTTCTGCATCCATTTCTCCAAGACCTTTGTATCGCTGGATTTTATTGTTGTTGTCACGTCCGATCTGCTCAAGGATGTTGTTCAGTTCCGCATCATCATAAGCGTACCAGACTTTTTTGTTCTTTTCGACTTTGTACAGTGGCGGCTGAGCCAGGTATACATATCCCTGCTTGATCAGTTCCGGCATAAATCTGTACAGGAATGTAAGAAGCAGTGTGGCAATGTGGGCACCGTCAACATCGGCATCAGTCATAATGATGATCTTGTGATATCTCAGTTTGGAAATATCGAAATCATCATGAATACCGGTGCCAAAGGCTGTGATCATAGCCTTGATCTCTTTGTTTGCATAAATCTTGTCCAAACGGGCTTTCTCTACGTTCAGTATTTTTCCACGAAGAGGAAGGATAGCCTGTGTAGCACGGTTACGAGCTGTCTTCGCAGAGCCACCCGCGGAATCACCCTCTACGATATAGATTTCGCAATTCTCCGGATTCTTGTCCGAGCAATCGGCAAGCTTGCCTGGAAGGGACATACTGTCAAGGGCAGACTTCCTTCTGGTAAGATCTCGGGCCTTACGCGCTGCCTCTCTGGCTCTCTGGGCAAGTACAGACTTCTCTACGGTTGCCTTGGCTACAGCAGGATTCTGTTCCAGAAAAATCTCAAGCTGTTTGCTTACAACACTGTCCACAGCTCCTCTGGCCTCACTGTTGCCAAGTTTCTGCTTCGTCTGGCCTTCAAACTGCGGATTGCCAATTTTAACGCTGACAATGGCCGTCAGGCCTTCTCGGATATCATCACCGGAAAGGTTTGGCTCGCTGTCCTTGAGAAGCTTATTCTTTCTGGCGTAATCGTTAAATGTGTTTGTAATGGCATTTCTGAAACCAGTAATATGGGTACCGCCTTCAGGAGTATTAATATTGTTTACAAATCCGTAAGTATTCTCTGTATAAGAATCATTGTGCTGCATGGCAACTTCAACCGCCACACCGTCCTTCTCACCCTCGCAGTAAATGATCTCCGGATAAAGAGCTTCTTTACTTCTGTTCAGATAAGTTACAAATTCACGGATACCACCTTCATAGTGGAAAGTTTTCTCCCTTTCCATACCTTCCCGCTTGTCAGTAAGAATGATCTTCAGACCTTTGGTAAGAAAAGCCATTTCACGGAGACGCTGTTTCAGGATATCGTAATCGTATACAGTCTCCTCGAATATCTGCTTGTCCGGGAGGAAAGTAACAGTAGTTCCGGTAGAATCACCACATTCTCCAACTTCCTTAAGCGGATACATTGTCTTACCACGCTCGTAACGCTGCTCATATCTCTTTCCATCTCTGCAGATTGATACTTCAAGCCATTCAGAAAGTGCATTAACAACGGATGCACCTACTCCGTGAAGACCTCCTGATACCTTGTATCCTCCACCGCCAAACTTACCGCCGGCATGAAGAATGGTAAATACCACCTCTACAGCTGGAATGCCGGCTTTATGATTGATTCCTACCGGAATGCCTCGTCCATTGTCTACAACTGTGATGGAGTTATCAGGATTGATCGCTACATTTATTTCTGTACAGTAACCAGCCAGTGCCTCATCTACGGCATTGTCCACGATTTCGTATACAAGATGATGGAGACCACGGCTGGATGTACTTCCAATGTACATACCAGGTCTCTTACGTACGGCTTCCAGACCCTCCAGAATCTGGATTTGGTCCGCTCCGTATTCTGTATTTGTTTCGCCCATGATATTCCTCCTGTTATGATCTATTAAAAAGTTACAGGAATTTACGACTCATTTCTGCTGCCAGATCTCATTCCTGTTTTTGCGCATAAAAATACAGATTTATTATAGCACAAAATCCCCGTTTTTGCCAGTTAAAAGCCATTTCAAGATGTAAAAAAAACGGCGTATTTTCAACGGATATCCGTCAAAAATACGCCTTATCTCCCCCTATATGTCTGCTTGTCAGGAATAACACCTGCCAGAACAGTTTCTTCTCTATTTTTGCAGCAAAAGCGCCTGGTAAATATCTCTTTTTGTCACACCTCGATCCTTTGCAACCATCTTCATTGCCTCTTTGCGTGCGATCCCCTGATTCTCATAAATCGCCATATGTTCCTCAATGGAGATGTCTCTCCAGGATTCCTGTGACTCCTGTTCCATTTCCTTTCGGCTTCTGCCCTCGATCACCAGAACACACTCTCCAAGGGGCTTCTGATCTTTGTAAAAAGCAATCAGATCTTCGATTGTTGTCCGAAATGCCGTTTCATACTTCTTGGTAAGCTCACGGCAAAGAGTCATTCTGCGGTTTCCAAGAGCCTGGTACAATTCCTGCAGGGTACCAACCAAGTGATGGGGTGCCTCATAAAGGATGATGGTGCGGGTTTCGTTTTTCAACTCTTCCAGAATGGCTTTCCTCTCTTTTTTATCCGGAGGTAAAAAGGCCTCGAATGCAAATCTGCGGGTGGAAAGTCCGGACAGGGTAAGAGCCGTGATGCATGCTGCCGGGCCTGGAAGCGAAGTTACTTCAATTCCGGCATCGTAACACATAGCAGCCAATACTTCCCCTGGGTCAGAAATTCCAGGTGTTCCCGCATCTGTGATCAGAGCCACATTCAGACCCTCCTGCATTTTCTCAATGAGGGTGTAGGCTTTCTCCACTTTGTTGTACTCATGGTAACTGGTCATTGGAGTTTTTATGTCAAAATGATTGAGAAGCTTGATACTGTTGCGGGTGTCTTCCGCAGCGATCAGATCCACTTCCTTCAGAACACGGAGCACGCGAAGCGTAATATCCTCCAGATTTCCGATTGGCGTGGCACATAGATATAATTTACCACTCATATTTTTCTCCCTTCTGCAATCATCTGTTTTTCATTTTTTATTTGCGATCTTTTTAAATCATATCGTACATTTCCAGAATGTCCTTTGTATAGACTCCCGGCTTCTCATACACAATCAGCGGTCTTTCCACAGTAATCCGGGAATTGCCGCCTTTCAGGGCTTCTATGAGCACCATATTAGGCTCCCTGTCAATGTATGGATAAACAAGCTGCATACGCTTAGGCTCCAGCTTATATTTCGTCAAAACCTGCATAATTTCTGTCAGTCTGAACGGTCTGTGTACCATGTAAAAACGTCCTCTGTCTCCAAGAAGCTTCGAGGCCTGGCTTACCACATCCTCAAGAGTACAAAGGATCTCATGTCTGGCGATTGCCTTTGGCATATGCGGATTGGTCAGTCCATGCTGCCCGATCATATAGGGCGGATTGCAGGTGACAACATGAAAAGAAGCTGCCCCGAAAATACTGACAGCCTCCTTAATATCACCTTGTCTGATACTGACCCTGTCCTCCAGGTTATTGTATTTCACACTTCTTGCTGCCATTTCAGCACACTCTTCCTGGATTTCCAGACCTGTGAAATGCTCTCCCACAGTCTTGGAAGCAAGGAGTACCGGAATAATACCAGTTCCCGTTCCCATATCGAGAACCTTCTCTCCCTTCTTCACTCTGGCAAACCCAGATAAAAGAACAGCGTCCATACCGAAGCAGAATTTCCGGGGATCCTGAATGATATAATAGCCATTCTGCAGATCATCTACCCGCTCATTCTCCTTCACAAGATCATTAATCATCTAATTTGGAATCTCCCTTTTTATCTTCAAGATCCTTCAGTTCCTTTAATTCCTGTTCAGAGACTTTTACTTTCTTTTTTCTGGAACGGAATTTCAGTTCGCCTACAGGGAATTCCTGAATTTCTTTCTCATCACCAATTTCTACTACTACCTTTACAAGCTGGCGGAGTACATTTACACTTTGTACATTGCCCTGGATTCCGTCTGGAGTAGTTACCGTATCTCCGATTCCCGGAAGTCTGCGATTCAGCTCCTCATAGGTCTCCTGCTCATTCTTCAGACAGCACATCAGTCTTCCGCATACACCTGAAATCTTCGTCTGGTTCAGAGAGAGATTCTGTTCCTTGGCCATTCGGATGGATACAGGTGCA
>OGRL01001133.1_pt1 | contig 21084 bp, 19 predicted proteins | sample 1553481 | NCBI WGS metagenome assembly OGRL01 (sample SAMEA2580036, study PRJEB22360) | human gut metagenome
GAATCCGCTTCACCATCGTTATGAACTACCTTGCGTTCTACACGGTGGACGATGCGACACAGACCGTGCATATCGTGCGCTTTCTCTACGGCAAAAGCAACTGGATCACCATTCTGAAAACGGATGCAGCAAACGGAAGTTTGCCGGTGTTCTCATAACCGAATATTTTATCTGGGCGCTCACTTTTGTGGGCGCTTTTTCTATTGGAGGAAAACATGATTTATGACGAACTTATTGAAGAATTAGCGTTGACCCTGCTTACAAAGGCAAGGTATGAGGGCTGTATTAGCGTTATAGACGGTTTTTCACAGTGCGAGGAGGATAAAACTCGCATAGAGTATACTGTTGACGCTGTTATGCGCATCATGCCGGTGGGCAGCGAAATCTGGCCGGAGGAGTGCGAACCGTTACTGAAAAAAATCGGTGCTGAAACGATTGGAGACGTTGCCGATTATCTGAACAACAGCAAATCCGAAAATTCAAGTGCCGATGATGTTCTTTTTACTGCGTTTCTCAAAATCTGCTATGAAAATATGGACATGGACGGCAAGATGGTATTTTGGGAAGATATGCTTGAAAACAACTCCTTGGAATGGAGAGATGTTGAATGATTTGCATACACGAAGTGATTTATTCAGTATGCAGTCGTAATTTTTGTGGAATCTTATCTGCTTCGGAGGATTTTATGACGCACGATGAAATGATGAGTCTGTTAGCCAACACATTGGCAGATGCAGCCGGACACGCTGGCTGTTTACCTATTTTGGACTGTTTCAGCCCGCATCCGGGAGAGGAAGTAACCGTAAGCCTTCCTATGTGTGACGACACGGTGGATATTGTGCTGGAAGATCTCGATTTTCCGCACGAGTGGGAAGAATTGTTGGAGAACAGCGGTGCAGATACTATGGGCGACCTTGTTGATTACCTGTGCTATTGTTCGCAAAACAATATTTCTCTTGCCATTTCCCCTGAAGATGAGGAAAAGCTGTATGCAACGCTGATTGATGTCTGCTATGAAAATATGTCTTATGACAGGCAGGTCGATTTTTGGCGTCATGTGCTGGAAACCAATTCTTTGGTGTGCGAGGTAAAAGAATGACCCTGCAGGAGCAGCTCTGCGAAAAAATGCGGGTGGAGCAGAGCGCCTATTGCCTATGGCTGACCGCACAGCCGCCAGAAGAAATTCTACATCACGCCTACGAGTACAGCGTCCGTGAGGACATTATTCTTGCAACGGAAGAAATGAACCTCACCCCTGCACAGGTGCGGGCGCTGCTGAAATCTCCCGCGCCGCTGGCGGATGTGTATAAGGATTTTTCCAAGCTGGAAACCGATTATATGAGCATTGTGGCTCAGTGCGTGGAAGACCGTGCAGATGACTTGCTGAAAAAGGAGCAGCAGCAGAACCCACCAAAAGTATATCGACAGTCCGTCACTTATGCCCGCGAACACGGCGAATTGCAGCAGTACCATGCGTCTTGCCACTTGAATGAAAGGTGTCGGGACGAGATTGACGCAGCGCTTGCACAGCGCTTTGATGGTATGCGGCTGGGCGCTGGCGCTGTTGAACAGGTAGTGGCGGAATATGGTTTGGAGCGCACAAAATATGTGTTGGCAGCGGCCATTCAAACCCGTGATGGAGATGGTCGCATTTCGCTCATAAATAGAAAATGGGCAGATTCCATTCGCACGATCAAAGATATGGATCGCCGTGGATTTGACCGTTCCTGTTACTACGCTGACCTACAAGCGCATACCTGCCTATTGGACGGTTTTGTAAGCCAAGTGCGAAAATTTGAAAAAGCAAAAGGCCAGCCCGCCCAAGATACCCCCGAAAGATAACCGCAGCGTCTGCATTTTGCAGGCGCTTTTTTTCGTGAAAAAATCTCTGTTTTGAAAGGATTTCACAATGAAAGAAACACATTATAAATTGAAGCAACGCGTTACCGCGCTGTTTGCGGCGGCGGTAATGCTCTGCTCCATGCTGCCCGGTGCGGCGTTTGCGGAGGAACCCACACCGCAGCCCACCGAGGAAACCGTGCAGATGGAGCAGCAGACCGAGCCGTCTGAAACAGACAACGGCCAGACCGACGAGAGCAGCCCCGACCCCGGTGAGGATGTAACCGAAGCTACCCCGGAAACGGCAGAAGAGCAGCCCGCTGAAGAAGAAATCTCTGCTGCCGTTGTCGGCGCGGAACTGTACACTGACTTGCCCGATACACCCATTGGTTCCTACATCGGCAGCGAGGGTTTGCCGGTTGCCACTGGTGAAACTAAAATCGGTATTTCCGAGTGGCCCGAAAGCCAACTGGAAGAAACCAGCGACAGCTATCTGACCGCCGCTGCACTGGACAATGACGGTCTTACCATGGCAGCGCCCCTGTTGGACGGCGCAGACTATGCCATTGTTCCCATTATGGCGCAGGTCGAATATCCCGCAGACGGCAGCACGCTCGATCTGGTTCTGCCGGACGGTGTGACCCTGCTGGACTACTACGGCGAGCCCGCCGAGGATGCCGAAAGTCTGCTGCATAGCGAATACAGCGAAACTTCCGCTGCCGTGCTGGGTGTATATGTACAGGCAGATGCGGATTTTACCGCGCAGCTGGTTTATACCGCGCCTGACGGCAGCACACTGACTAAGACATTAAATGTAACCATCGACCGCAATGCGACTGCCGAGTATCCCTTCCCTGACAGTGAAATTGCCGCCTTTGCTGAGCGCCCCACCCCTGCGGTGACAAGCGGCAAAATCACCAAGGTTGCCAAGGTCAACGGCACTTGGCTGATCTGGTTCAACGGCGAACCCGCCTACTGCTGCACCCCCGGCGCAGACGGCCAGCCCAAGAACTGTCCAACGTACACTTATGTCAATACTTCTATGGTTGGCGCAGACCAGTATGTACCCGGCGACCACTATGGCAACCAGTACAGAATCTGGGGCGGTTTAACCCAGCTTTCGCTCGGTATGCAGGAGCTCCCTCCGGTTGCGCTCTCGGCAGAAGCGCCGAGTTTGCTGGATTCCTGCCGCACGATCTATACAGATGCGCAGATGCAGATTATCGAGAATTATCCTGACAGCACTGCCGCCAAAATTCTTATTGGATCCGCGCAGACGCTGTTGGAGGGCACAGACGCTTACGCATCCGCCCGCGGCTACTATACCTATATTTATCAGCCGGGCCGCGCGGGCTGGCAGACTGTGGCTGTGATTGGCCCCGAAATCTCCGATGACGAACCGAACCCCAAACCCATCGTGCAGGAAATTTACGCCAACTGGGAAGCCCCTGCGCAGACCGCAAGCGGCAGCTTTGATTTTGACTACGGTATCATCACCAACAAGGTGCAGCTTAAAACCACCGAGAAAGTGGACGGCGCGACCATCGAGATTGAACCCATCACCAAAAGCGGTACTATTGACGGCGGCACATGGAATATTTCTCCCGCAGATAAACAGAGCGTTACCACTGCTGGCCACACCAACGATGACAATTTTCAAAACAATGGCGGTGCTGCATCTGCAAGTTGGACGCTGCACTACTCCGTAAGCAAAACCACCGACAGCCGCAACGGACGAGTAGGCCCCTACACCACGCAGGACGAAGCCGATGCAGCCGCCGACAGCGCCCGCGATGCTGCGATTTCCGAGTTGCAGGGCGAGGCCCAGCGCATGGTGGACAATGCGGTTGCATCTGCAAAGGCAGAACTGGCGAACGTCAAATTCCGCTATGAGGAAGTGGGTGTTCCATACGGTTTTGAAATGTATTGGGGCAGCAACGGCAGCAACCAGACCATTTCTGTACCGGCCAATTCAAACAATGCCTATCTGATGAAAAACGATGAATGGTCCTTGCAGGTCAACATCAAGAAAACCGACAGCGAAACCGGCAATCAGATTGCTGCCGACGCGCAATATGAGATTTTCCAGTGGGATACTGTAACAGGCAAATATCAGCCCACAGGTGGCTACAATACTTACAGTGTGCAGCGCCAAGGCAATGGCACTTATGCGGTCATCAACAGTGCGGCCTATGCGACCACAGATTCCATGCGGCATACTCTCTACTACACCCAGCGTAATGCGGGCAAGTTTATCATTGTGGAAAGCAAAGCGCCCACAGGCTATTTTGGCGATTGGACAGACATCAATCATCCCGGCATCGTCAACACTCCGCTGGGCAAGCGCGGTTACTATATCGAAATCACCGAGGACAGCGACAATTCTGTAATCTGGCTGGACAACGCTGACTATAATGCCGACATTGCCGCTACCGATAAAGGCGGCACCAAACTTGTCACCAGTACGGGCGTAGAAACCACCGTTACCATCTACGACACTGGCAAGGATTCCAGCCGCACTTTTAACACCGACAACAGCGGCAAAGCGGCCAACGAGGACAGTTACACAATTACACCCTCAGACGGCGTTATGAAAAATGACCGCACCTTGGGCGAAATCAGCATCTCCAAGGTTGACCTTGATGCCGTGCGGTATGTGGGCGGCAGCACCACCCACGGCACAGCTCTTGCCAGCGGGCAAGCCCACGGCGATGCCACGCTGGACGGCGCGGTGTATGACCTCTACGCCGCCGAAGATATTACGCACCCCGATGGCGTGACCGGCGTGGTGGACTACTCCAAAATCGTGGATGCAGACGGCAATCCCATCTGGCACACCACAATCCGCGACAACAGCGGGCAGTGGGTGTCTGATTATTTACCCGTTCTGAAAAAAGACCACCTTGTAGCCAGCGCTAAAATCGAGAATGGCTGGCTGTGCTTCAGCAATTTGTACCTCGGCAAATATTATGTCGTAGAGCGCTCCACCGGCGTGGTTATCCCGCTGCGTGACGGCGCTCTTGCTGTTTCCGGCACCTATCCCACCGTGGACAGCCGCACCAAGGCAGTCACCGGGCAGACCGCCGCGCTTGCCAAGAACGGCAGCGGCCAGTACACGGATTGGGTTTACAAGAACCAGTTTTCTACAGTCTCTAAAGGTAAAGCGTTGGATGGCTCTTGGACTTACGATGCCTATTACCTGGGCTACACGGTCAAATACGGCCCGCGTGTGGAACACATGGCGGTGCGCCATAAAGACGCTCAACGAAATATCCGCATTGACCGGCTCGACCCGCGCTTTTCCGAGACAGCGCTGCGGGAGTATTACCGCCAACTGCACCGTATGCCCACCGAAATGCAGCAGGAATACCGGCAGGAAAACGCCCCGGCAAAACCGAAATGGCAGCCCACAGAATTACAGCCCACTGTGCGGCGAGCGCGGTATCTCGGCAAGCTGCCGCGCCGGTATCCCAAAGTGTCCGGCTTTATGGCTTGCTACTATCACTACTGCGCCCTGCTGCGGAAAGCCTACCACGGCAAGAGCACAAAGCGCTGCTACTTTTTGCTGCGTGAGGATTTTCTGCTGTTCAGCCGATACCAGCAGCAGACAAAATTCCTATGGGAAAACCATATTGAAACTATGGATGAATTGCTGGCCTACAAGGAAAATGCAGAAGTCCAAATCCAACAGCTTGCCCGCCAGCGCAAAGTTCTGTATCGCCAAAAACGTGAGCCGGAACGTGCCGCGCGGGAAGAAAAAATCAAATCACTGACCCAGCAAATGAAAGCCCTGCGCCATGAGGTTTACATCTGTTCCGACATCGAAACAGATGCTGCCGAGGTGCAGGAAAAACTACGGCAAGCAGAACTTGCCGCACAGGAAGAACGAAATGAGGTGAAACAGGATGAACAACGGAGGCGAAGCAGCCGATCAGATGGTGCGGGAAGCCTTACAGGTTACCGAAGTAGCCATTAAGCTGTCTGCGCTGGGCATTAAAAACGCACTGGCCTTATCGCTGGCCTACGCCAAGGAAAATCCTAAAGTGAAAGGCAAAACCAGCCTTGACCGTCTGTTGCGGGAGGGCAAGGAACTAAAAATTATTGCCCTGCAAAGCAAAGACGTGGGACAGTTTAAGGAATTGGCCAAGCAGTACGGCGTTTTATTCGCGGTCATCAAGGATAAGGCACAGAACGAAAAAGTTGACGTCATGTTCAAAGCTGAAGATGTCGCCAAACTGAACCGCATCTATGAGCAGTTGGGATATGCCATTCCCAAGGTCACTACGGCAGACCGAAAAAAAGACCCAACCCGCCGTCAATCCGACAGCAACTCCTTGACGCGCGGGAAGAATCCTTTGGATATTGACCCGCGCCCATCTGTACGGGCCACAATTATGGCACTGAAAAATGCAGCGCGGAAGGCAGAACAGGTGCAGGAAAAAGTGCAGGATATTACTGCGAAGGAGGAACGATAAATGTACGAACAGCGATTGCCCATCGAGGAGTGGAAATTCCAAAAGCAAAAGGAACGCAATGACACTATTGCCGCGCAGAAAAAAGTATTGCAGGAAGTTGTGCAGGATGGCCAGCGCCTTGCCGACTATCTGTACGGCAGGGGGCGGCTTGGTAGTCATGTCACATCCGGCAATGCAGCACTTGTGCTGCAAACCCTGCCGCAAGCGCGGGCCGTATTGACCGCCAAAGACTGGGATAAATTCGGGCGGCGCGTAAACAAAGGGGCAAAAGGCATCCCGCAGCTTGTGCGCGTCAATGGTTATTATAATGTCGGCTCAATTTTCGATGTGTCCATGACCTACGGCAATAAGCCATATCCGATTCCTGAAATTAAGCCAGAGCAGATGGACAAGGCCATCAAGGAACTGGAACGCCTTTCCCCGGTCAACATCATATTTCAAAATGAGGGCGTTGTCGGGTACGATGCCGAGCAACACGCGATTGTGTTTCCAACGGCCATGCCGCAGTGTGAAGTGCTGACTCGGCTGCCCGCCGAAATCGTTATTGCAACCGCAGAGCAGCACACGCCGGGTATCTCCCAAGCGCTCTATCTACGAAAAACGGCTATGGCAGTATCGGTGGAGTTTTGTGGGCGGTTTTTCCTTCCGATGCCCGATACCGCTGCCGCTGCGCTGGACGGGATGGATACCCACATTCCACCCGGCGAGGAACGCAAAACACTGGAAGAAATTCGGGAACTGTCTGTGACTATTGGAGACACTGTAGAAAAGGGACTTGGCCTGCAGCGCGGCCAGAGCGCACCGCAGCGGGATGAGGCCCGTTAAACATCATGCGCCCGAATAAGGACCGTCGCACAGAAATCATTCTGTACGGACTGTTGCTGATACCGCTGCTGTTTGCTGCCGCAGCACTGGCACAGGCAACTGAACAGGCACAGGGGCTGGCAGAAATCACCGCAGTGTTGTCCGAAATTCTTCACACCCCATCCATGCTGCGCTGGTGCGCCAGCACTCCAAAATTTCTGCTGGCGGTGCTGGTGCTTTATCCGTTGGCCGTCTACTGCTATATGCTCGACCAAGCAGACCGCCACCCCGGCGCGGAACATGGTACGGCCAAGTGGGGCAGCGCCCACAGACTAAACATCAAGTACCGCAATACCAAAGACCCCAAAGAAAATTACATCTTGACCGAGAATGTACGCTTCAGCACCGACAGCCACGCGCATAAACATAATCTCAACATTATCGTAATCGGCGGATCTGGCAGCGGCAAGACACGCTTTTATGTGAAGCCCAACGCGCTGCAACTGATTGGCTCATATCTATTTCTGGACCCCAAAGGGGAATTGACGCGCACCCTCGGCAGAATCATGGAAACGAAAGGTATCAGCGTGACAGTGCTTGACCTTGTGCATTTTCAAGGCCATTACAATCCGATGGCCTATCTCGAAACCGATGAGGACGCCATCAAGCTGGCGTTCGCCATTGTCAACAACACCAAACCCAAGGATGCCCCCAGTGGCGGTGATAAGTTTTGGGATGATTCTTCTGTGCTGCTGATCTCCGCACTGATTCTCTATCTCATGTACGAAGCCCCTGCCAGTGAGCAGAATTTTTCCACATTGATGTATATGATTCTGAATTGCCAAGTCAGCGAAAATGAAATGGTCGAGAACCCCTTGATGATACTGTTTGGAGAACTGGAGCGCCGCGACCCGCAGCACCCCGCTGTCCTGCAATTCAAGTCTTTTATGTTGGGTGCGAAAAAGACGCTGCAATCCATTCTTATCTCGGCTGCGGCCAATCTCTATATGTTCAACAGCCGTAAGTTTGCGGAAATGACTTCGCGCGATGAAATGTTCCTGCCGCGTATGGGGCTGGAGCAGCGGGCATTATTTATTGTTTTGCCCGACAATGATACAACTTTTAATTTCATTGCAACGATGCTCTACACGCAGCTTTTTGACCAGCTTTTTCGTTTGGCAGATTCCACGCCGGAATACAACGGTGCGCTGCCGGTTCATGTGCGGCTGATGATGGATGAGTTTGCAAATGTTGCCCTGCCCAAAAACTTCAAAAACATTTTGGCCGTATGCCGCAGCCGCAATATCAGCTGTGACATTATTTTGCAGAACATTGCCCAACTAAAAAGCCTGTTCAAAGACGATTGGGAAGGCATAATCGGAAACTGTGACACCCTGATTTACCTCGGCGGCAACGAATACGGTACCTACGAATATCTTTCCAAAATTCTCGGCAAGGAAACCGAACGCACCAAAAGCCAAAGCATTGGCAAAGGCAGCCGGGGCAGCAGCAGCGACAGCCTGCAAACGGCGGGCCGCGAACTGTGTATGCCGGATGAAATTCGCCGTATGCGTGACGATGAGTGCCTGCTGCTGATGCGCAGCGAGGACCCTGTCATCGACAAAAAGTATAATCTGCTCCACCACCCGAATGTAAAATGTACACCCGATGCAGGAGGTGAGCCTTATGTAATGCCGCCCGACTATATGGGCGACGCCGTCACTATCACGATGGACGCTGTTGCTGCCGCGACAGCACCCGAAATCACCGAAGAAATGTACGAACAGCTCGACTACTTAGAAAAACACCCGGAGGAAAATTATTATGAAAATGAAGAAAACTTCTCTCAATACGACCAAGGTGACTGACCGCAAAATCAAGCGCCTTTATCTTGTGGCGGCGACGGTGGTTGCCGCTGCTTTTGTTATGGCCATGCCTGCCTTTGCAGATGATCCGCTGACGACCATCAACAATCTGAGCGACTTTGTGTTCAGCGCCATCAAAGCCATCGGCGCGATCCTGCTGGGCTTCGGCATCGTGCAAATCGGCCTTGCCCTCAAAGGCCACGATGCCAGCCAGCGGGCGCAAGGCTTTATGACGTTCTTCGGTGGCGTGGTCATTTACTTTGCAAAGGATATTCTTGATATGATTCTGTAAGCGATGCCGTCTAGTTGACTTTTATGCTAAATAAGTGTATAATGTTTAGCGTGAAAGTCAATTTAAGAGAAGGTGTGTGCTATGGATTCTACAACGAAGATTATAGAGTTGGCTTCCCAAAATAATGGCATCGTAACTGCTGCTATGATTTCTTCTGCCGGAATATCACGCGGAAGTTTGAAATATTTGGCCGATACAGGCCGATTAGATCAGGTCTCCCGTGGGGTATATACCCTGCCGGAAGTTTGGGAGGATGAATTTGTATCCATTCAAGAGCGATATAAGCGTGGTGTATTTGCATTGGATACCGCACTGTTTCTGCATGATTTGACTGACAGGACACCACACAAGTTTCACATGGCATTTCCCTATGGATATAATACATCCAGTCCAAAAGCAGCGGGAATTTTATGCTCTTGCAAGAAAGAGCCTTATTACAGTCTTGGAATCGCGCTGGTTGACACCCCTGCCGGAAATACAGTCCGGGCCTACAATGCAGAAAAAACCCTATGTGAAATTCTAAAGCCCATCAGCCACACGGATATTCAGATCATTACAGATGCATTCAAACGGTACGCTGGCCGTAAAGACAAGAACATTCCTTTGCTTTCGGAATATGCTCATCAACTACGCGTAGAAAAGCGGCTGCGTCCTTATTTGGAGGTACTATTATGAAAAACGCTATGCAGCTGAAAGCGATTATGAAAAAGCTGGCGAAAGAAAACCAGATTTCCGCACAGCTTGTTCTGCAAAATTATATGCTGGAACGATTCTTGGAGCGGGTATCATTATCCCCGTATCGGGATAATTACATTATCAAAGGTGGCTTTTTAATTTCCTCTATGGTGGGGCTGAACTCCAGAGCGACAATGGATATGGATGCTACCATAAAGGGTTATCCAGTTACGCAGGATACCGTCCAAAAAATGATAGAGAAGATTCTCACCGTTCCTGTTGACGATGACATCACATTTACATTCAAAAGCATTGGTGAAATCCGGGAGGGTGATGAATATACTGGATACCGCGTAGCTTTGACAGCCGATTTTCCGCCTATGGCAGTTCCCTTAAAGCTGGACATTACTACTGGCGATAAAATCACACCACGCGAAATTCAATATGACTACAAGTTGATGCTGGAAGATCGTCATATTCAAGTTATGGCATACAATTTGGCCACCATTCTGGCGGAAAAGCTGGAGACTGTAATATCTCGCAGTGACCAGAATACCCGGCCAAGAGATTATTATGATGTCTATATCCTTACCAAACTGCAAGCAGAAAATATAGACTTTCCCGCTTTAGGGGCGGCACTGATGGCTACAGCCAGTAAGCGAGGCTCTGATTCGATTTTGCAAGATTATAGAGCAATTGTGGAAACGGTGCGAAACAGCGAGATTATGCGTAGGCAATGGGATAATTACCGAAAAGATTTCGACTACGCTTCAACCATCAGCTTTGATGAAGTGTGTGATGCAGTTGCTTCTACAATGGACACCCTAATAACAAACAATTTTTTTAATTAAGCTATGCAGCTGGCAGACTTTCTGTCGGCTGTTTTCTTTTATCTGAAAGTGGGTGAAAACTTGAATCAAAACTGGATTGTTGAGAATCTGAACAATGCGTTCAGCACATGGAATGGAAAGCTGGGCGAGTTATGGGGGCTGGTGACAACCGGCCCCCAAACTTTTAAGGGCGGCGCAGTGTGGAGCGTGATGCAGACACTGCACAATGGTATGGTTGGCATTGGCTATGCACTGGTCGTGCTGTTCTTTGCTATATCGCTATGCAAAAACACAATGAATTTTCACGAGTTAAAACGCCCCGAAGCTGCAATCCACTACTTTCTCCGCTTTGTGGCGGCAAAGGCGCTTGTGGGATACGGCATGGACATTATGCTGAATGTGTTTTCCATCTGTAACGGCATCGTCACAGATATGGCCGACAGCATGGGCGGTATCTCAGAAGCTATGGTGTCGCTGCCCGCAGAAATGCAGACCGCTATCGAAAATGTTGGATTTCTCGCCAGCATACCGCTATGGCTCGTAACGATTCTCGGCAGCTTGTTTATTACGGTGCTTTCCTTTGTAATGATCCTTACCGTGTATGGCCGCTTTTTCCGCTTGTATATGTACACAGCGCTGGCCCCGCTGCCGCTGGCGGCTTTTGCCGGGGAAAGCACACAATCCGTGGGCATATCGTTTTTGAAAAGTTATGTCGGCGTGTGCTTAGAGGGTGCGGTCATTGTACTGGCCTGCGTGATTTACTCAGCATTTGTCAGTACGCCAACAGTAGCCAGCGGCGAGGCGACCACTATTGTGTGGAGCTACCTTGCCGAAACCGTGTTCAATATGCTCGTACTTGTGGGGCTAATAAAAGGCTCTGACCGAATTATCCATGAAATGATGGGGTTGTAATATGCAAATTCCGATAAATAAAGAAATCCGCCATTACCAAGAGGAAATCTTTTTGGGGCTGAATCTGCGGCAGATGATTTGCTCCGGCGCGGCCATTGCCGTGGCAGTTGCGGTCTATTTGGGGCTGACCCCGCTGTTGGGTCATGAAACGGCGGGCTGGGTCTGCATTGTGGCCGCTGCGCCGATTGCAGCAGCAGGATTTTTTACTTATGACTGTCTGACCTTTGAAAAATTCCTGCTTGTTGTAATAGACAGCACAGTTATCAGAAACGATTGGCGGTTATGGAAAACCGAAAACAAATATTGCAAAAAGAAAAAAGGTGATAAGCATTGAGACTAAGTGAGTACGCATCTACGCGAAAAACGCGCGGCAGTTATAAAATGCCCCGTTCCGTACAGCAGAGCATCCCCATCGACAGAATCTATGCAGACGGTGTTTGGCAATCGGAAAATGTGTTCAGTTTGATGTGGCAAATCAGCGACATCAACTACGCCATGCAGAGTGACGCGGCCAAGCAGAATATTTTAACGCAGCTTGGCACGGTCTACGCGGGCATCCCCGCTGACTGCTGGATGCAAGTCTGCATCGTCAGCCAGCGCATGGATGAAAAAGCCTTTGCCCGTGATGTGCTGTACCACCGCGAGAACGACGGCTTTGATGCCCTCCGCGCCGAGCGTAACCGCCAAATCAAGGCCAACGCCCGCGAAAATGGAAATGTGGTGCAGCATAAGTACATCATCGTGTCCACGAACAAACCCGGCGTAAAAGAGGCCCGCGAACGCTTTGTACAGGTGCAGGGGCATTTGCTGTCTGCATTTTCCGCCTTGGAATGTGCCGTCACGCCGCTGGACAACCGCGCACGGCTGGAGGTACTGCACAAGTTTTTCCGCATTTCCGAGGAGGGTCGTTTTAACTTCGACTTTGATAATTGTGCCAAACTGGGGCAGGACTTCCGCGATTCTATCGCCCCGGACTGCATCCGCTTTTGCAAAAAGCATATTGAAATCGAGGATTTTTATGCCAAGTGCATGACGATCAGCGAGTACCCGCAGCAGCTTGATGATAAGTTTATCTCCGCTCTGCTCCAGCAAGTGCCATACATTGTGTTATCAATCGACATTGAGCCGGTGGAAACCGAGGATGCTTTCAAAGAAATTGACAATGCGCAGATGAAAACCGATGCCGAGAAAGTCCGTTTCAATAAGAAATCCGTGGAAAATCTGGACTTCACTTCCTCCGTGCCGCAGCGGACGCAGGAGCAGGACCGCATCATTGCCAGCATCCGCAAAGAAATGACGGAAAATGACCAGCAGATGTTTTTGAGCCTGCTCACCGTCACTTACTTTGCTGACACACTGGAAGATCTCGCGCTGGAAACCGATGCACTGAAAACCACGGCGGCGAACTATAACTGCCGATTCACCGAGTTGTACTTTCAGCAGGAACGCGCCTTTAACACGGCCATGCCCTACGGTCTGCGCCGCATCGAGAGCGTGCGCACGATGCTGACGAAATCGCTGACAGCACTTGTACCGTTCAATACCCAAGAAATTCTCACACCGGGCGGCATTTGTTACGGCAGAAACGCCGTGACCGGCAATCTCATCATCGGGCTGCGCACTAGCCTTGTGAACGGCAATGCGATGGTTGTCGCCACCTCCGGCGGCGGTAAATCCATGTTTGTTAAGCTGGAAATTTTGATGCTGTATCTGCGGTTTACTAAGGCTAGATTCTATGTCGTAGATCCCGAAAATGAGTACGCGCCACTTGTGCAGGAATTGGGTGGCGAGGTTGTGAATATCTCGGTGGACAGCGCTACGCACTTTAATCCGCTGGACTTCAAATACGATAAGGCAACGAAAATTCCTCCCCATGTTGCCAAGGCAGAATTTGTGTTGAGCCTGTGTGAGCAGATAATGGGCAAGGAGCATATTCTGGCCGGTGATAAAAGTCTGATTGACGATGCTCTTGAAAACATCTATAAGCCCTTGATGGCATCCCACTATACCGCGCCATGCCCGACTATCAAGGACTTGTGGATGGCACTGAACAATCAGCGCGATAAACGGTCAAAGGAAATCGCGCTTGCATTGCGAATTTTCGCCACCGGCAGTATGCAAGCGTTCGCCCAGCCCACCAACGTGGACATGAGCAACCGCCTTATCTGCTTCAACATCCAGAGCTTGGGGGAACAGCTAAAGCCAGTTGCTATGCTGTCCATGTTGGAGTACATCAACACCGCCGTTATGAGCAACGAACGCAACGACCCCAAGGCCGCCACATGGGTATACTTTGATGAAATCTATCTGCTGCTGCGCGATTCTTTGAGCGCCAATTTCCTGTACACAAGTTGGAAGCGATTCAGAAAGTACAACGCCTACGCCACCGGCATCACGCAAAATGTGCAGGACTGCCTTACCAATGACACCGCCTATGCCATGCTGGCAAACTCCGAATTTGTGGTCATGCTGCGCCAAACCAAGGACATTGACAGCGTGGTGGAGTTGTACGGCCTGTCCGAGCCGCAGCGGAAATACTTGCTTCTGGCCCAGCCCGGTGAGGGCATTATCAAAATGGGCAACAGCCTTATCCCATTCAACAACCCCCAACCCAAGGATACTAAGACTTACAAATTACTCACGACTAAACCCGGTGAAATGGAGTGAATCCTATGAGTGAAAATGAAATCCGCGTGCTGTATGTACAGCCCGGTAAGTACCCGGAGGAACGCACGATTCCCAACACATACGAAGCACGACAGAAACTTGTAGGCGAAGATCTAACCGTTTGCCATCCGTGGCGGGATAACGCTTGCATTATCAGTAATGAGTAGTTCCTACAAATGAGTAGTAATTGAGCAAAATGCCCAGAATCCCGGGCGTTTAAGCATAATTTACTACACATAATCAGAAAGTTTTCTTTCCAAATTGTGTTAACCATTGCAATAAATCTTCATCCTCCTCCCAAGGCATTGTGGTATTGGGTGTGTAATTCGGCACTTTCTCCTCAAATACTTTTCGCTTCATCTCTGCATCGATGCGAGCGTAAACCTCTGTTGTAGAGATGTCTGCATGCCCAAGAAAATCTCGAATATATATCATGTTAACACCAGCTCGCAGCAAGTGCATGGCTTTGGTGTGGCGTAATACATGAGGAGATATATTCTGTGGTTCAAGTACCGGAGATGCCTTTGCCGCATACTTCTTCAGAATATAGGTGACTCCATAGCGAGATAAAGCCTGCTTTTTTGCATTATAAAATAGCGGAATCATCTGAGACTGAGAATCGGAATGAAAGCTGCGGATATATCTGTCCAACAGTTTGCAGGTATCCTTCATCAGGGGAACCTGACGAACTTTTCGTCCTTTTCCAGTTAGAATAACCATTGGGGGGTGTGTTAGACGGACATCTTTCAGCCTAAGATCCACCAATTCCTGTACCCGTGCGCCAGAGTCATACAGTAGTGCAAGAAGTGTCAAATCTCGGAGCCCTTGTCGGGTAGATGCATCTGGTTGGGACAGAAGAAGTGACAGATCATCCTCCGTCAAAAACGGTATCAATGCCTTTTCGTACTTTTTGGGTCGCAGATTAATAATGTCAACGCAGTTTTCTATGTTTTCCGGAAACTTGTACTGTACAAAATGAGCAAAGGCCTTTATGGCGGCAAGTCGCTGGTTTCTTGTTGTAACCGCAATATGGCGGGATGTTTCTAACCAATCCAGAAATTCAGAAACAAGTTCCATATTCAGATAGCGCAATTCTATATAATTTGCGGAGATGCCTTTCTTTTCTTGAAAAAATAGAAGGAGTTGCTTGAAAGTATCTCTGTATGAATTGGTGGTATTGGGACTCACCCCGCATGTAGTAGGCAGATAGATTGAGAAATACTCGGTCAGTGCTTTGGTAAAGTCAGTTTTCCTCATCCGTCTCACCTCCAACCGGAATAATGCCGACAAATGCTCTGTCAAGTTTTTGGGAAAGTTCCGGGAACGAAGCAACCGTCAGGTGAATATACCAACAGGTTTCACGGTAACTCTTATGTCCCAAATACGCGGCAAGGCGAGGAACGATTACCATGGGATCATACCCATCAGAAAGTTGTTTTTCCAGTGTATGAACTGCGAATGTATGCCGAAAATCATGCACACGAGGGCCATTGCCGGTGTGAGGAATATTGCATGCGAATAGCAGCTCGCGAAAATTATCATAGATTGTTTTAATAGAATAATGGCCACAAGCAGATGGAAAGAACCATTCTCTTTCATCTGGTAACTGAGCAGAGTAGCTTCGGAGATACTCTATTACGCTATTGTGGACAGGGACAAGTCTATCCTTACCTCCTTTCCCGTTGTGTACAGTAATAATGCCTGTATCCAAATCGACATCCTTCACTCTTAGCCGGAGCACCTCACCTATACGAAAACCACAGCAATATAAAAGCCGGATAACAGCAGGTATGACCAGATGCCTTGTTGGCGCATTATTCCTGACCGGCAGATTATCTGCTGCATATAATAATCGCCGTATTTCTTCAACAGTAAATATATGCGGGGTAAAAGTCGAACTGTTCTTTAGTTTGCTGGTATCCGGGACATAGGAGATTCCGTCCTGCGTGTATGCAAATTTTGCAAAAGCGCGTATCGCATTATGTCTGACTATTTTCGAACGGTTTGAAAGATATGGCTTTAATAAATCCCATGCGTCAATAAGCTCTTTTGTCACCACGGGGGCATCCGAGAGTTCCTTTGAAAGGCAGTCCAGTTCCTGCATATAATAGCCGCAATGCACGGAGGTATATCCCTCATTTTGTCGAGATTCCAGATATTTCCATATTATTGGCGCAAGCTGGCTTGTGAAAGTAAATTGTTTCATAGTAATCCCTCCAAACTCAGCGAACATAACCGCATATGTTCAATATCGACCCGCAAGTAGGTTTCTGTTACACTGATGTTACTGTGACCGAGGATTTGGGACACATCCTGCACCGGAGTGCCTTTTCTCAGCATATTTGTGGCAAACGAATGGCGGATAGTGTGTACGCCTGTGTGCCTCTTTGTTGGGATAGCAATCCCTGCTCTGCGTAAATACTTATGAAATTCCGGATTGAAATTGTTATGCTCACCCAATGGCTGAAACGGTGCGTTATGGCTCAGAAAGATAAAAGCCGAGGAGGACTGTGGGCGGCCATCTTGCAAATAAGAAATAATCGCCATACCTAGCTCTTTGCTGAGTGGCAGACTCAAGGCGTTCCCTGTCTTCTGCTGAGAAAGTGAAATGCAGTTTTCCTTCCAGTTAATATTTGAAAATTTGAGTCCCAAAACGTCGCTTATCCTTAACCCTGTTCTTGCAAGAAGCAGAAAAATCGCGTAATTCCGCCTTCCAACTGGATTGGCAGTATCGATGACTGCAAGAATCTTGTCGATTTCTTCAGGACTCCATACCTGTGGAATCTGGGGTGCAGTGCGTTTGAAGTTTGGGAGTTGAAGGGAATAATCCAAATCCGTATATTTGTGGTCATAAAGCCAGTGCAGGTAAGCACCAACTTGTCGGCATCTTGCTCTACGAACATTCATGCATATTTCTGAAGCATTGCTCATAGCCGTGGAAAAACAGTTGATAGTCTCCGCATTTATGCTTTTGATGTTCTGTGTGTTTGATGAATGAACAGCAAGCAAGAAAAGCCTCAATGCTGCTATTGTGTTGTCCATCCACGATCTCGAAAAATTCTGCATTTTGCAATAACTCAAGTAGTCGGAAAAAAACTTATCGAAACAATCGTCATCAATAGAAGCAACGCCATAAACTTTACGGCGGCACACTGTTCCCGTGCGAAAAATCTCGTCCAATGCATTCATGTGACGCCGTGCATGGCGCATTCGACCGTCAAGAGTCTGATCTATAGCGTGGACATCGACTCCGAAGTATTGAAGCAAAAACTGCTCTGCAGTTTCACGGCTATAAGCGGGAGAGGCTGAATACGAAAGAAATCTGTTCCATGTAGCTCTATAAAACCCAAGAGTACTTTTCTTGTAACCCTGACCGAGTAGCCATTGCTCGGTCTTTTCCATCAATTCCTTGATTGGTATTGTTGCTTCAGACATTATAAAACCTCCTGATGTTATTTGCAGAGCATTGTGTCTCTACATTATGTAGAGTATCACAAAAAGCTACCGGCTAAAATACAAATGAAATCAGGAGGTACGAAAGGAGATGTCAATTATGCTACACATAACATATAACTACGCATTACAGACGTTATGTGGTGCACCACATAACGTCTGCAATGACGCCGCGCAGGACCTTGATTTGCCGCCAAACCGTCTTTATGGGTATGATGGCTGCATTGCCGGGTCTTTCATTGTTTGTGGGGATAGTGATAATGGACTTATCAGTTTGACCGATGAACAGATGGCCTATTACGAAAAACTCTACCACTACCCAATCGCCTTTCTGCCTATGGTACACAGCTTTCTGCCGATGAAATGCACCCCCGAACAGTATGAGCAATTCCAGCGTGACGGAAACAAACTAAAGATTAAGCCCATCGACCACGGAGAACGATAACACCATGATTTTACACAAGAAAAAGGCGGGCTGCCGCCCGCCTTAATGCAATAATTATTTTTGCTTTACCGTATAGAATTTTTGATTCCTGCTTTTTGGCTTTTCCGGCATCGTCATTGCCAATTTACCGGCGACAATAAGAGGCTGCACATAATGTTGCATAGCATAAAAAATTGTTTCTATGTTCAAATAGTCTGCGATTTCCTGCCGGGTTTTCGGTTCGCGGCAAAACTCCAGTAAGTTTTTCCCACTTTCAACAGCATCGGAAGTTTCCATAGAAGCACCGTTGTTGTAAAGTGTGACCACAAATTCATTGCGGCGATTCTCGAACTTCGGTTCCGGCAGACCATATTCTTTCATTGCATTACGCATTGTCGGAATCCCGGAGTAGCGATGCTCTGCCTCCGTAAGCATTTCGGTCATAACCGCAAGTGCAGGGTTACGCAAGTCGGGCTTTGCTATGCCAAGTTGTTCTACGCTCATGCGGCCATACAAACTGCCGGGGCTGTGTATTTCTACACGATCGGTGAAGAAATCTATTTGAACCGGCGTTCCCTCTGTATGGATGCTGTAATCACGGTGGATTACGGCGTTTAGAATTGCTTCACGAAGGGCATCAACGGGATACTCTGTTTTGTCATTTCTTGCGCCGGTCTTTTTGTCGATAATCGTTCGCGTTTTCATATTGCGGCGGCAGAATCCCAGGGCTTGTTCTACCATTTCGGGAATAGTGCCGTCAATGCGCTTGTTGTCAATGAAACGGGCAGAATCCTTGTCTAAATCGCCAATTTCCGTTCCGGGAACAACGATAGCGGTGATGCTCAACTGCGGAAAGAATCCTTGCGGATAAATACCGAAATTCATCACTGCTGCCAAAGTAGGAACGCCGTCTCTGGTGATATTCAGCATCTCATAAGTTTGCTCTTGCGTCAGCCTTGAAAAGCCCGGACGATCCATGCTCATTTTGCGAATATATTCCTGCACTTTGGCAGAATCCAACAGTTGTAAGGTGGCTCGCTCAACCGGGCGCTCGTCATCGTGGAGATGCTTTCGGAACGCCTCATAGCTGTAAAGCTCATAATCCGTCATTGGTAAATCGGCATCCCCAACGCGAATATATGCACCTTTAACACGACCTGCACCGCGGTAGAAGCAGGGACGCTCTGATATATCTACCGCAGGGATTTCAGCAGCGCAGATGCTTTTGCCATCATACTCGGCCAGTGTGAACACTGCACGAACAGGGGGCTCCATCTGCAAGCATTGCTCAGTCACTTTCTTTTGCAAATCCTGCGGGTCATAGACGCCAACAACTTTATAATCGTCCTTTTCATCAATGCCAAAAATCAATATGCCGCCGCTGTCTTGGTTGGAAAAGCTGGATAATGTATCGTACAGTCTTTTCGGGCAGTCGATGTGTGCGGCCTTTAATTCAACGGTTTGCTCTTCAGACTTTTGTACGCAAATTTTCTTTGCTAATTCTATAAATTCTTCGACTAACAAGCTAACACCTCCACTCGATAAATCAATTTTAGCAAACTCAGTTAGCAAAATCAAGCATAATTTATGATTTTTCAAAGAAAATCAACAAACGCTGTTTGCTTAATAGCAAAGGATTTTGCTTAATGAACTAGCATGGCCTTTGCTTTTTACATTCTATATTACCAATTCAAGGAGATATAAACATGACTGACCCCAAATTTATGACCCCGCCTCACCGTAGGGCATACTTAACCCACCTCAACCGCTGCAAGGCAATGGACAGCTACCACCGCGCACTGATTTACATCTTGACAGCAGTACCCGCACTTCGGAATAACATTGACGCTTGTTTCAATTTTGAAAAGGACGAAATCAAGCCGGAATCGCTGGCCGCCGGTTGGCAGACCAGCGGTACGACCAAGCTGACCCGGCTCGCCTATAACCTTTGGAATGGGTACGATGATAAATCTTGTACGCCCTATGACCTGTTCGACTGCTCCTTTGCACCGTATATGTATGAGGCCGTAAAACTTCGTTACCCGGAATACACGCGCCAGTTGGACGATGTGGTGATCGACGATGCCCGGAATTAAAGCAAAGCGCAAGCAGCTTGTGCGCAAAACACTTATGCGGGCCAAGGCGCAGAGCGAACGCGCTGCCGAGCAGCGGCAGGAATCACCCGAAGAATACGCACAAACCGAGGTGCAGCAGGGCATTTCCGATGTGGTTGCCCATACAGGCAACACCGCCAAAAGCACCGCCCGCATGAGCTACCGCAAGTTTCTTGCAATGCAGGAGAAGCGGAAAAATCTCACCTTGCAGGGCAGCACCCAATCTGCATCGAAGCCGACTGAAAAAGAGAAAGTCACTGTTCCAACGCAGACCGAGCGCAGGAAAATGTTCAAAAAGCAGCGTTTCCGGCAAAAGGCCATCTCAGCCAAAACACCAGCGCCGCAAGCCCCTGTGTCGCCATCGGCCACACCAGCACCGCCGCCCTACCGAGCCCAAATGCAGCAGCGCTTAAAGCGGCAGCACCTGAGCCGCGAGGCTGTGCGCCGCTATCTGCAAAAGCAGACGCCTGCCACAGCGGCGGGCAATACCGCTCCCATCGTTACCCACGCACCCAAGCTGCCCACAATCAGCAATAAACAAGCCACGGTTGAAGCAATCAGCCGTGGCGTTCATTATATCGCAGCCAAAATCAAAGCCCTGCTCTCCCAAACTGTGCGGCGCGCCGCGCAATCGCTGCTGGCGCTGCTTGGCGCGGGCGGCGTGGTGCTGTTGCTGGCGATGGTCATAGGCGCGGGTGCGGGGGGGGGGCGGGCCCCCCCGGGGAAAAGGTGTC
>OGRL01001159.1_pt1 | contig 20755 bp, 19 predicted proteins | sample 1553481 | NCBI WGS metagenome assembly OGRL01 (sample SAMEA2580036, study PRJEB22360) | human gut metagenome
GTCAAGAATCTCCAACTTCATAATGGAACCGCTATTCCATATCGAGGATGAGATAAACGGAACCAGAATCTTCCGTATGAGGAATATGTACAATGTATGCAGGGTCATAGAACTGAAAGAGTCGGAACTCTGCTCACTGAGCAACTTCCAGCAGAAGGTCGGCTCACTGGGCAATTATGTATGGCTGGCCAAGATAGACAAACTCAACCGTGTAAAGGAATACCTGTACTCAAAGACCGATACGGCAGAACGTATCAGAAAGCTCGGCTGGAATGCAGCTGAAGGATTCTTCGCTTTCGGTAACGGAATATTCCTTGCAGGTACATTCAATACCGTTGATGATTTGGGTATAGTCCGTGGTATCAATGGCAAGGCTTTCTATATACCGGCCACTTCAAAAATCTATCTCAACAATCCGGAGATATTTCAGTTTGAGAGGCTTATGGTGCATGAGAGCCGTAACGGAATAAAGCTGCATGACTATGTAGGCAGATTGATGGAAGTGTTCGGTGAGAATGCAAGCGTAGCCTTCTGTTACCTTCTTGCCACTCTCTTCCGTGACATAATATTCAGACGCACCCGTCACTTCCCCATCCTGAATCTTTTCGGTGAGAAAGGAACCGGTAAGACAACTCTGGCTACTTCCCTCCAGTCTTTCTTCCTGCACGGAGTAGATCCGCCCAATCTCGGAGTAACTTCCGTACCGGCCATGAACGACCGTGTATCACAGGCCGTCAACACCCTTGCCGTACTGGATGAATACAAGAATGACCTTGACATCCGCAAGATAGCCTATCTGAAAGGACTCTGGGGCGGTGGCGGCCAGACCAAGAAGAATACGAATACAGACGGGATGGCAGCACAGACCATTGTCACAACAGGTGTAGCCCTTTGCGGCCAGGACAAGCCGACACAGGATATGGCACTCTATACTCGTGTTATCTTCCTTGCCTTTTCAAAGACCTCATTCAACCAGAATGAGAAAAGGGCTTATGAAGACCTTGTATCAGTCTGCAATATGGGACTTACTCACCTCACTTTGGAGATACTGGGGCACCGGGAACTGTTTGAAAAGAACTTTCAGGAAATATACTCCATCACCAAGCGTGAGCTGGCTGCTAAATTGGAAAATGAAACCATCCATGACCGTATATTCGGAAACTGGATTATTCCATTGGCCACCTTTAGAACACTGGAGACAGTAATTGACGTGCCTTTCAGCTATGCAGAATTGTTTGATACGGCAGTCAGGGGAATACGCAACCAGAATGAACTGGCTCAGGAAAGTTCGGAAATAGCGGACTTCTGGAGTATGCTTCAGGGATTCCAGACTTCAGGGAAATGTATCGAGAAGGCACATTACCGCATAAGGTATATGAAATCCTTCCGTCCGTTGTCTGTAAAGGAAGATATAGAATTTAAGGAAGCACGTCCTATTCTCTATCTGAACACGGCAGCCGTGGCATCACTGTTCAACAGCCGGAATGCAGGTTCTACCTCCAACCGCTCGAACTGGTCCACCATCATGTCCTACCTGAAATCCCATGCTTCATACCTTGGCCTGAAACAGGACAGATTCACCATACTTCTGCCCAGCGGACTTCCTGACTATACCATCGACATTGTAAATGGCGAGCAGGTTAAGAAGGTAAAGGTAAACCGACCGAAGGCTTTATGCTTTGATTATCTCCAGCTGAAAGAGACTTTCGGACTGGATCTTGAAACTGAGGTTGTGGCTGAAGTGCAGGACATGCAGGAAGATTTGTCTGACAGATCAGATTCTCAGCCTTCAGTTCCGGTACAACAGGATTTATCATTTTAATCATCAGGTCATATATGTAATAAAGGAGATTGATATAAATAAAAAAAATAAAGAAGAAGCTTGTTCCGGATATGAAAATCAGCAGAATATTTTGTTGAATCATGATTTTTACATATCTTTGCAACACAAGAACCCGCCAAGCCTCTTCACAATGCTTAAATCGGCGGGTCGTTTTTTTATATATGAGATACACCAAACAATATTCATCCCCATCCGAGCTTCTGGTAATTTTACAAAATCGTGGACTTGATTGTTCTGACACGGAAAATGCTGAACATATATTACGGTCTATTGGTTATTACCGGTTATCCGGATATTTATATCCCTTTTTAAAAGCTCCGAAATCAGAACATATTTATAAGAGTGACAGCACTTTAGGTAAAGCACTCAGTTTATATGAGTTTGACCGTGAATTACGTCTGCTTTTATTCAATCAGATAGAACGTATCGAAATAGCAGTCAGAAGTGCCATAACTAATATAGCCTGTGAAGAAACTGAAGATGTGTTCTGGATGTCCAAATCTGAATATTTTGCGAACAGTGACAAGTTTAATAAGACTATACAACTTGTGGATAAGGAAATTCAGGCCAGTCGTGAAGATTTCATTCTTCATTTTAAGGAGTCATACGAGGAACCATACCCTCCATCATGGATGATTGCGGAGATTATTCCATTAGGAACTCTTACCAGAGTCTATGAGAATATTTCAAGTAATCAGATTCGCAAAAAAATAGCCAGATATTTTGGCTTATCTGTTCCTGTGTTCATTTCCTGGATGACTATTATTACGCTTACCCGTAATTCATGCTGTCATCATGCAAGATTGTGGAACCGTTCTTTATCTTTACGTGCTCTCACCATGACAAGACCGCTCAGACCTTGGTTGGAAGATGATGTACAACAGGGACGGGTCTTCTTTACACTATGCATATTGAAACATTTTATAGACATAATACGGCCTGATAATGATTTCAAGCAGAATCTTTTAGTCCTTTTGGAAAAATATCCGATGATTGACACACAAGCTATGGGATTTGTTGATAACTGGTTGGAACAACCGCTCTGGAAATGTTGATTTATATAAGTTTTTTGTTTAAATAATCAGGATTGTACCATTGATACCTTTATTGTTATAGTTGTTTTTTTTGATAAAGAGATGTGCGGATTCTGATTGTATTTTTATCCGTATTGGATTAAACTTTATAGAAGTTTTATACGGTTAAATTTCTGATTATCAGAATATTTTCATATATTGGTATAGCAAAAAAGATTATAAACAAAGGTATAACAAATAAATCCTATGATTATGGTAAGAACATTTACTATTACTTGTTATGGTAAGAGTAAGGAATATCCGGAGAGCCAGCGTAAGAAAATGATTAAGGAGTTTGAGACGGCTATGCTTTGCTGTGATGGCAGTGAAGCTGAACGCTACAGGAATATATATGATGACCTGGTTACCGGTGAGAAGGAGTGTATGGACACAGAACGTCCATTGAATCCTGAGCTTGAAGCAATGATTGAGCGAATGCTTACTACTCAAAAGTAATATTCTACAATTGCAGATTTTTATGTTGCATACCTGTTTCTGATACGTCCAATTTTCTGAAGCAACTTCATTCTCAACTTTTCCGGAAAAGTAATCTCCACCTTATCACCAAGAGCCAGTATTTCATCAACTAGTTCGTCAGTCACAAGAAGCATGTAATCAAAAGACGTGAAAGTCCCCATATCATTCCTTTCCACCTGCGAATGGTGGAAAGGATGTTTTCTCAGATAATCAGCAAATGGACCGTAAGCCCTTAGAGTAACCTCTTCCGGCTGCTGTCCGGTCGGAGCCACAACACCAATGGTGTCAGAAAGACGAGTCGCCAGCGAAAATCTGCAGTCAGTCTGAAACCTGTTTCCGCTGAGATAGATTCTTGTCAGTGCATCAAGAGGAACAGCACAGAACTCTGATCCGTTCCTGTACCCAAGCAGATACCAGCGGTTATGAAACAGCTTCAAACCTTCCGGTCGGAAACGGCCTTCCACTTCATTACCCTTGTCATTGGTGTAGAATATGTACAGCTCATGCCCATCGCTGATACACTCCGATATATCCGGCAGGTATTCAATACCACTTGACATGTCAGGCAGTACGACACGATGGAACAGACACGGACTGCTCTTAAGAGCTACATCAATGATACGGCTGTTGAACAGCCAGTTACGGCAGCTGTCACCGAGTATTTCATCCAGATTCTGGATATAGTATGTATAGTCCTTTCTGTTGCACGCAATGACTATATCAAAATTTTCCTCAATCATTTTCCGGTGATGATGGAATGTGCGCAGACTCAGCGGCTTTCCATTGTACAGGAAATGGTGCTTCCAAATATCACAAAGCCTTTCAAAAGTAACCTTTCTTTCCTGATAGACTGTATGCAGCAACCAAATATAGCGGTTGTAGATATTATTCATAAAACTACCTCTTGTAACTTGTTTAACTATCTAAATATAAGCATTATAAATGAGATGTGCAAGAGATTTGCACATCTGTTTTCGTATAATATTTTCACTATAATCTGGGCAGGTTTTCAGTACAGATTGATTATATCCATACATCTTTTCCTTGCCTCCCTGCAGGTATAGAATGTTCCTCCATAAGGCTTGCCGTCATAAAATGCTATCACGCCACATGAATGCTCCAGCATGAAGTCATTGCGCCTTAGAAGACATCCTTTGAAATAGTATTCACTCAATACGATAACCCGGTCTGCCTGGGAAATTATTTTCTGATAACGTTCCTTTTCCATGGATGGCCATCGGCAGTTCTGTCTTCTGAAAGGTACAACGGCAATGAGCCGTATATCCGGATACCTTCCCTTCAGTGACAATACTGTTTCAGCGGCTATCAGGTCGAATCCCATGGCCATGCCTGAATAGAAGCAGGTTATACCCGATTTACAGGCGACGGACACGGCTTCAACAAGCCGTGCCCTTATTTCATCCCGCCTTTCTATGGGAACAGTTCTGTGTCCCGTGAAAGCCAGTGACTTTGATTTTTCTGATAATATTCCGTTCATAGTTCTATACTTTATAATGGGTTCTTGCAAGGAAGATGCCTTCAATGACATTCGCTCCGAAACTCTCCAACTGATTTGCATACATACCGAAACTGATTCCGCGTGTTATTACATCATCGAAGACTATGACTGCCTTACCTCTGAACCACTCTTCATCAAACTCGATGATGCTCACCTTTCTGATTTCCTTTTCAGCCTTACGGTTTTCATGAACAGCCAGCCTTTCCCCGCATACCCTTACATGGTCATATCCGTTTATCGCTCCTGTGAGTTCACATACCCTTTTGCAGAAGTCCATATACCGGATTTCATTCTTTCTTACCGATGATGCCGGAACCGGAATGAATACCAACTGTGAGCATCTGCTGCCGTGCTTTTCAATCATTCTTGTTGCCGTCATCTGTGCCACCGCTTCATGAGACCTTCCGTCCTTGAAGTCATAAACCAACTGTCTGTCGGCGATTTCCTTCTCGCCCACATTCTGAATACGTTTGGGAAAATACTTGCAGAACCATGTCTGTGGCTTTTCCAACTGCTTTCTGATGCTTTCGTCCATCTGTACCATACGCTCTGATTTTTTTCCCTTCTGTCAGCAAGTTTTTCAGCTTGCCCGAAGGATATTTTTTGCAGTTCTCAGAAGCGCAGGCATTCAATAAGGCAAACTTCAAGGGAAACTGAAAATACGCTCAACCCCGTTTGAGGAAGATTTTCAGCCCTGTGTTTGACGTTTGCAATGCCGGAGATACCTTTGCAAAAAAATATCTGCAGAGGCATGCTGAACAAACCTGTGGCTGTAATGGTACATTAGGATAACCATGTATCCCTTTCGCATCAGATGTTTTCAGATAATAAAATGCACCCGTTTCAAGGGTGACAGTGTTGACAGAGAGTATCTGTCAGTGTATCAGATACTTCACATAGAAATCATGCGTTGACAAACGTTGACAACTGTAGCCACAATTTTCAGTCCGCTAAAAATCCATAGCCAAACGTTGACACATTATAATACTCTATTCTTTATAAGAAATATCAGAAAGAATATAATATGTTGTATTACAGCAATTTCCAAGACTGATTTTATGCCGGATTTTCATTGGATTTGCTGTCAACGCTGTCAACCATCAAATATATGCCTTCCTGATTTCCGTAAAACAGATTCGTTATCAACCGCCTTAGCCTTGCTGTATTGAATATGACAGGTAACACATAATCCATACAAATCCCACAATCTCCGGAATAATCCCATATTTGACGTATTGACAGCTAATAATCAGTTGTTTACCTTTACGGCATCCAATAAACGAAAAGATTAACCAGCATGAGAAATAATGAAAGTTGTTCCGGAAAAGACATATTCAGTAAAGGAGGCAGCACGCTACCTGGGTGTTCACCGCTGCACCATCTATGCCTATATCCGTTATCTGGAAAAGCCGCTGGCTTTCCTGAAGATACCTGATAAGGCAAAAAGGGTGTTCAGAGGAACTGACCTGATAGCCTACAAGGAAACCGGCCTGCCCAAACGTGGCCGCAAGCGTAAGAAACACCTTTAGTTCAGTCTGTCCCATGGAATGGTATCCAGAACATTATATTTGGCATTCATAGCAGCAAGTTCAAGAGCCAGCAGCCTTGCCCTTAGCCTGACATCCTCCATGTCGGATACGGCTTGAAGGAACTCGGACGGCTCCATTGCTCCTGACTGAATCATCCATTCCCTTGCACATTTCTCAGGAACAACGGCACTGACGAAAGAGAGCATTTCTTTTGCTATGCAGCCGGCTGTACCGTTACCGGCTTCAATGGTAAAACAGAACGGCACACCGCTCGAAGTCTTCCTCCTGAAATTGAGAAACCGGATTCCATCCATGTTTTCCATTGAAACGCTCCACCCATGCCGGGCAGAGAGATTAAAAATATTACGACAATTTTCCATTTACCATACAATTATAGTTTTGTTTTCATTTACCTGCTATAATAAGCAGCCGGTCTTGTCCGTGACGGATAGGACCGGCCACTTCTGTTTTCATACAGCCTATTCAAACCTTTCAAGAAATTCCTGAAGCCTGCTGTCCTGAATCTGTTTCAGCGGAACCGGATTAAAGTCTTGCTGCTGTCTTACCTGAAGCTTGCCAAGCCCCTGAGCACTCAGGTCAAGCTCCACATCCGAAAGCTCATTGAGGGAAATATACCCGTATTCATCCTCCATGAGTCCGATTACGATACCGAATAGAATCACATCGTCATCCTCCCTGTTTCCTTCAAGGATAAACCACCTTACAGAACCAAGGGCAAAAACCGCACGGCAAACAGCCTCTTTTCCCTTGCCGTCCTGGGAGTAGAGCGGATAACCCTCCAGAGCTTCCGCCAGTTGTGTTGTCATCAATCTGCACATATCAGTAAAAAATTAAAAGATTGTTTGATACCCATTCTTCTTGCTCGCATAACACTTGAATTTTGAAGTTCCAGTTCTTTTCCCTTTGGTAAAGCTCATTGAGCTTCATGGCCGGGATAAACCGTTTTATGTGCATTTGTGACTGCGGACCAAAGGGAGAAAAAGACAAGTGTGAAGTCAGAGAATGCAGACGGAATACCCAAATTTTTGAGGCATGAGAAAATTTGCGGAAGGCTGCCGTCAAGTCCTCCGACTGAAAGCGTAAGCGTCACTTGGCGTTTCTCCAGTCCGAAGTACCTTTGCACATAAGAAACGGTTCCGGCTATGATGCTCCAATGATTTCCTGATATTCAGTATTCAAAGATTTCTGAGGAGCATAGTATCCGTTTTCAGACAAACCACCGGTAACCGGTTGCCAATGTCAGAGCCTTTGAAGTGAAGAGCAGCGTAACCTTAAAGGCTCTGTCTTTGACAACTGTCCTGATTTATCTGCATGACTGTATGAACCTGTCGGCTGAAACTTGCCTGGTATCGGGATACGAAGCAAGTCAGCCGATAAGTTTCCGCTGTATAAGGCAATTTGTTCCGGCATCTCATGAAATACGAACAGTCGGAACAGCTTGCCTGTATTTTAAGATAGGTATTCAAGGATATAGGACGTTCCGTCAGTGCAAGCTTTAGCCTGCATCATCGGGACGGCCTGCTTGTTTGCGTTTTCAGACGAGCCACCGGTAACCGGTTGCCAATGTCAGAGCCTTTGAAGTGAAGAGTAGCGTAACCTTAAAGGCTCTGTCTTTGGCAACTGTCCTGATTTATCTGCATGATTGTATGAACCTGTCGGGTGAAACTTGCCTGGTATCGGGATACGAAGCAAGTCAGCCGATAAGTTTCCGCTGTATAAGGCAATTTGTTCCGGCATCTCATGAAATACGAACAGTCGGAACAGCTTGCCTGTATTTTAAGATAGGTATTCAAGGATATAGGACGTTCCGTCAGTGCAAGCTTTAGCCTGCATCATCGGGACGGCCTGCTTGTTTGCGTTTTCAGACGAGCCACCGGTAACCAGTTGCCAATGTCAGAGCCTTTGAAGTGAAGAGTAGTGTAACCTTAAAGGCTCTGTCTTTGGCAACTGTCCTGGTTTATCTGCATGATTGTATGAACCTGTCGGCTGAAACTTGCCTGGTGTCACAGATACGAGGCATATCTGCCGGTCTGTTTTATATATCTATAGTTTATTTGTGGGTACCTGGTTCTATTCCGTAAACTGATAAGTAGAAAATTGAGTTAATATAGCTACAATACAACTCATTGGTTGTAATTTATCAAATAATTGCATTATCTTTGCATGTAGACGTGCGATAAAGTAATCTTTTTAATGAATACAGCAGCAGACAAAATTTCCTGTAAAGCTTTGGACGTTACAGGATCAGAAATCAGAATTGAGCAAGATAAAAAGAATTGGGTAGAGTATTCACAGTTAATAGCCGGGGTTATGTCTAAGCGGATGGCGGAACTTGGCTTTACGCAGTTAATGCTTGCTGAGAAGATGAATTGTACCCAACAATATATTTCAAAAATATTGAAAGGGAAAAAGAATATGTCACTGGAGACTATATGCAAGATAGAGAATGCATTAGGCATCGAGATTATCAAAAGTCTAAATAGAAATGAATAACGAATAAAGAAATATGTCAATACAAAGTGAAGCGGCATTAGAAGCCGGCCTTATCGCTACCCTTCAACAAATGGACTATGAATATGTCCAAATTGCAGAGGAAGATAATCTTCAAGCCAATTTCAAACGGCAGTTGGAGAAGCATAATCATAAGCGGTTGTCAGAACATGGTCGTACTGAATTTACCGATGAGGAATTTGAAAAGATACTTATCTACCTGGAAGGTGGTACGCGCTTTGAAAAAGCAAAAAAACTCCGGGACCTCTATCCGCTTGACACGTCAGATGGCAAGCGCATTTGGGTGGAGTTTCTCAATCGTCAGCAATGGTGTCAGAATGAGTTTCAGGTTTCCAACCAGATAACTGTGGAAGGACGTAAGAAATGCCGCTATGATGTAACCATTCTTATAAATGGTTTGCCTTTGGTTCAGATTGAATTGAAACGCCGTGGCGTGGAACTGAAACAAGCATACAATCAAATACAGCGTTACCACAAGACTTCATTCCACGGACTATTTGACTATATCCAGTTGTTTGTCATATCAAACGGAGTAAATACACGTTATTTCGCCAATAATCCGAATAGTGGTTATAAATTCACATTCAACTGGACTGATGCTGCCAATCATCCGTTCAATGAGTTGGATAAGTTTGCCGTATTTTTCTTAGAGAAGTGTACGCTCGGTAAAATTATAGGAAAATATATTGTACTGCATGAGGGCGACAAGTGCCTGATGGTGCTTCGCCCTTATCAATTTTATGCGGTAGAGAAGATTTTGGACAGGGTACAAAACTCTAACGACAATGGCTATATTTGGCATACAACAGGTGCTGGAAAAACATTAACTTCATTTAAGGCGGCACAGCTTGTATCGGAATTGGATGATGTAGATAAGGTGATGTTTGTAGTTGACCGTCATGACCTCGACACTCAGACACAATCGGAATACGAGGCATTTGAGCCGGGTGCGGTGGATAGTACCGACAATACGGATGAACTTGTGAAGCGACTGCAAAGCAATTCAAAGATTATTATCACTACCATTCAGAAACTCAACTCCGCAGTCAGCAAGACTTGGTATAGCAACAAGATTGAATCTGTCCGTCACTCACGTATCGTAATGATATTTGATGAGTGTCATCGCAGTCATTTCGGGGACAGCCACAAGAAGATTATGAAGTTCTTTGACAATGCCCGGATATTCGGCTTTACCGGAACGCCTATCTTTACTGAGAATGCGGTGGACGGACATACCACCAAAGAAATATTCGGCAATTGCCTCCATAAATATCTGATTAAGGATGCCATTGCGGATGAAAACGTGCTTGGTTTCCTTGTGGAATACTATCACGGCAATGAAGTCGTTGATAATGACAATCAAGCCCGGATGGAAGAAATTGCAAAATTCATCCTTAACAATTTCAACAAATCCACATTTGATGGAGAATTTGATGCCTTGTTTGCCGTGCAGTCCGTTCCGATGCTTATACGCTATTACAAGATTTTCAAATCTTTGAATCCTAAAATCCGAATCGGTGCAGTGTTTACATACGCAGCCAATAGTAGCCAGGATGATGACCAGACAGGTATGGGTACAGGTCAATATACAAGTCAAAGTGTAGGCGAAGCTGACGAACTGCAAGCCATCATGGATGATTACAATAAAATGTTCGGAACAGCTTTCACGACTGAGAATTTCCGAGCATACTATGATGACATCAACCTGCGCATGAAAAAGAAGAAAACGGACATGAAACCGCTTGACCTTTGCCTTGTCGTGGGTATGTTCTTAACCGGCTTTGACAGCAAGAAACTGAATACGCTCTATGTGGATAAAAACATGGAGTATCATGGCTTGCTGCAAGCGTTCAGTCGTACCAACCGAGTACTGAACGAGAAGAAGCGTTTTGGTAAAATCGTTTGTTTTCGTGACTTGAAAAGTAATGTTGATACGTCTATCAGGTTATTTAGTAACTCTGACAATCCTGAGGATATAGTGCGCCCTCCGTTTGAGGAAGTAAAACAGGAATACAGAACTTTAGCAACAGAGTTCCTTCAAAAATATCCTACGCCCGGCAGCATAGACTTTCTGCAAAGTGAAAACGACAAAAAGAATTTTGTGCTAGCTTTTCGTGATATAATCCGCAAACACGCAGAAATCCAGATATACGAAGATTATAGCGAAGATGCGGACGATCTTGGACTAACAGAACAACAATTCAACGACTATAAGAGTAAATACCTCGACATAACAGTTGGCTTTATCAATCCTCCAGTTACATCACCGGTTGTTGCGGAAGATCCTGTGCCATACGGCAGTAATCAAGGCTTGGAAGATATAGATTTCTGTCTTGAACTTCTGCACAGTGACATTATCAATGTGGCTTATATCCTTGAGCTCATTGCCGACCTTGACCCATATAGCGATGATTATTCTGCCAAACGCCAGCATATCATTGATACTATGATTAAGGATGCTGGAATGAGAGGCAAAGCCAAACTCATAGACGGCTTTATCAAAAAGAATGTGGATGAAGACAAGGAAAACTTCATGACTGGGCGTAATAAGGCTGACGGTACAAATGAATTGGAGGAACGCCTGAACCAGTATATTGTATCTGAACGAAATAAAGCTATATGTGATTTGGCTGATGAAGAACAAATTTCTTCCGAGGTGCTTAATCTCTATATAAAAGAGTATGACTATTTGCAGAAGGAACAGCCGGAAATTATACAAAAGGCTTTGAGAGAGAAACATCTTGGCCTGATAAAGACAAGAAAAGCATTGACACGCATTCTTGACCGTCTGCGTTGTATCATTAGAACTTTTAGTTGGGATTAAAGAGTATGGATAAGATAAAAGAACCAGGATATGTTTATATTTTAACCAATCCAAGTTTTCGTGAGGATTGGGTAAAGATTGGTAAAAGTTCCAGACCTGTTGATGTACGCTCAAAGGAACTTGATAATACGGCTGTACCTTTGCCTTTTGAGATATTTGCCACAATTAAAACGGCAAAATATAATGAGGTCGAAAAACTTGTACACAATATAATTGACAATTTGACGAACTTTCGTATTCGTCAGAACCGAGAGTTTTTTAATGTTGCACCACAAAAAGCACTGGAAATTCTTAAAGAAATAGCATTAACCATTGATGATGCTGTCGTAACAGAGTATGATAATAATCAACCTGTGTGTAGTGATAACCCAATATCTATGCCTATTCAAAAATGCACCAATCACGGAAAAGATTATACAAAGTATTCACTTAACGGAGTTGGTTCTTATGGAAAAGGTAGGCTGGCATTAGAGGTTATTCGTGTTTATGTCGGTTCTAACCATGTTAATTATAATGAATTAGTTGAATTATTGCCTAATCGTTTAATTAAAACAGTTGATGAAGTAAACCGTTGGAAAAGTCAAACATCTGACACTCATAAAAGATGGTTTGAAAAAGACATCCTTATTTCTAATGATGGTGTTAAATTTGTTGTTTCATCACAGCATGGAAAAGGAAATATAGGTAAGATTTTTGAGCTTGCCGATAAATTGGGTTATGAAATTAAAGAATTGAAATAAAATTATGAGCGAAGAATTACAACAGAAACTCCGTGACCAACTTTGGGAGGTCGCAAACCGTTTGCGTGGCAATATGTCGGCAAGCGACTTTATGTATTTTACCTTGGGGTTTATCTTTTACAAATACTTGTCGGAAAAAATAGAGAAATATGCTAACAGTGCGCTTGAAGACGATGAAGTGACCTTTAAGGAATTATGGGACATGACCGATGCTGATGCTGCGGAATTGCAGGAAGAGGTCAAAAAACAGTGTCTGGAAAATATCGGTTATTTTATAGAACCACAATTCCTATTCTCATCTGTGATAGATACTATCAAGCGGAAAGAAAATATACTGCCTATGCTGGAACGTTCTTTGAAACGCATAGAGGACAGTACACTTGGACAGGATAGCGAAGAGGATTTCGGAGGACTGTTCTCTGATATTGATTTGGCTTCTCCTAAGTTGGGTAAGACTGCTGACGATAAGAATACATTGGTCAGCAATGTGCTTCTTGCTTTGGATGATATAGATTTTGGTGTGGAAGCCTCACAGGAAATTGATATTCTTGGTGATGCCTACGAATACATGATTTCCCAATTTGCTGCTGGAGCCGGAAAGAAAGCAGGAGAGTTCTATACACCTCAGGAAGTCAGTCGCATATTGGCGGAAATTGTTTCTATTGGCCACCAACGTCTGCGCAATGTGTATGATCCTACTTGTGGCAGCGGTTCGTTATTGTTACGTGCAGCAAGTATAGGAAAGGCTGTTGATATATTTGGACAAGAAAAGAATCCTACTACCTACAATCTTGCCAGAATGAATATGCTGCTTCACGGAATCAAGTTCAGCAACTTCAAAATAGAAAACGGTGATACGCTCGAATGGGACGCTTTCGGCGATACCCAGTTTGATGCGGTAGTCGCAAATCCGCCGTTCTCAGCCGAATGGAGTGCCGCCGACAAGTTCAACAATGATGACCGTTTCAGCAAGGCCGGACGGCTTGCACCGAAGAAAACAGCCGATTACGCCTTTATCCTGCACATGATTTATCACTTGAATGAAGGCGGTACAATGGCTTGCGTAGCTCCTCACGGCGTGTTGTTCCGTGGAAATGCCGAAGGTGTTATCCGCCGTTTCCTCATAGAAAAAAAGAACTACATAGATGCCATTATCGGATTACCAGCCAACATATTCTATGGTACAAGTATTCCGACCTGTATTCTTGTCTTCAAGAAATGCCGTAAGGAAGATGACAATATCCTGTTCATTGACGCAAGCAAGGAGTTTGAAAAAGTAAAGACTCAAAACAAGCTTCGTCCACAGCATATACAGAAGATTGTTGAAACCTACCGTGACCGAAAGGAAATAGAAAAGTACAGTCATCTTGCCACCTTACAAGAAGTGGCCGACAATGACTACAACCTGAATATCCCCCGGTACGTTGATACCTTTGAGGAAGAAGAACCTATCGACATCAAGGCCGTAATGGCAGAAATCAAAGAACTTGAAGCCAAACGTGCCGAACTGGACAAAGAGATTGAGGTGTATTTGAAAGAATTGGGACTAGTTGAATAAATGGAGGTATAATGGCAAAACGGTTTGAGATAAGAAACAGTACGGCAGAATTCCTAATCTTCGCCATTGAGGGCAAGGAAGATGGCATACAGGTGATGTATCAGAATGATACCATCTGGTGTACGCAGAAAGCTATGGCAACCTTATTTGATTGTTCGACAGACAACATCGGTTTGCACCTGAAGAATATATATGCCAGTCAGGAGTTACAGAAAGAAGCAACTACCGAGTTTTTCTCGGTAGTTCAAACAGAGGGTGAACGTCAAGTCAACAGAAAGACCCTGTTCTACAATTTGGATGCCATTATATCTGTAGGGTATCGAGTAAACAGTATCAGAGCCACACAATTCCGCCAATGGTGTACCTCAGTCATCCGTCAATTCTCTATACGTGGTTATGTGATAGACAAGAAACGTATGGAAAATGGATCATTTATCGGTGAGGATTATTTTGAGCACTTACTGGCTGAGATTCGTGAGATCCGTCTCAGTGAACGCCGGTTTTATCAAAAACTTACTGACATTTACGCCACAGCTATTGATTATAATCGTGATGCTCCAACCACAAAGTTATTTTTCAAGAAGGTTCAGAACAAAATGCATTATGCTGTACACGGCCAAACAGCAGCAGAACTGATTGTGAGCAGAGCTGATGCTGAAAAAGAACACATGGGGCTGACTACCTGGGAGAATGCCCCAGACGGGAAAATAGTCAAGACTGATGTAAGTATTGCCAAGAACTACCTGAAAGGTATAGAACTGGAAGATATGGGACGTTTGGTCAATGCAGTTCTGGACATGGCAGAGCGTATGGCAAAGCGTCATATACCTATGACAATGGAAGATTGGGCAAAACGTATCGACATCATTCTGGAAGCAGGTGGTGATGCAATCCTTACTGATGCAGGCAAAGTTACGGCTGAGTTTGCCAAGAAATTTGCTGAAGCCGAATTTGAAAAATACCGAATCATTCAAGACCGCTTGTTTAGTTCGGATTTTGACCGCTTTAATACCGGTGACAACTTTCTACCGTTTGATATTAATCCTGATAAAGAATAATGATTATGACAAATAATAAAGATAAAAAAGTCCTTAATGTTCCAAATCTGAGATTTCCAGAATTTACTGAGGAATGGAAAAAAGTAAGAGTTTCAAACCTTTTAGATTTTTATCCGACTAATTCTCTATCATGGGAACAGTTAGACTACAGTAATGGACAAATCAAGAATTTGCATTATGGATTAATTCATAAAGGTTTGCCTACAATGGTTGATGCCTCTTCCGATTTACTTCCTTATATAAAGGAAGAGATTGTGCCGAAATCATATACACTATTCAAAGAGGGAGATGTTTCTTTTGCTGATGCTTCTGAGGATACGAACGATGTAGCCAAAGCTATTGAAATTCTTAATTGTAATGGTCAACAAATTGTTTCAGGATTACATACCATACATGGACGAGATAATACAGATCAAACCGTTATTGGTTATAAAGGTTATGCTTTTGCTTCCGAATCTTTTCATAAACAAATCAGGAGAATTGCTCAGGGTACAAAGGTGTTCTCAGTAAGTGTTCGTAATTTTGATGAAACTTACATTGGTGTTCCTTCAAAAGACGAGCAGGCTAAAATTGCAAAATTGTTAATAGCGATAGATAAGCGTATTGCTACCCAGAACAAAATCATTGAGGATTTGAAGAAACTAAAGTCTGCGATTAGTAAACATTTATTCGTACGAAAAGATTTGTTAGAAACTACTATATGCTTGTCGAATATTGCGACATTGAAAAATGGTTACGCATTCCAGAGTGGCAAGTATAATGCACTGGGCAAATGGAAAATCCTCACAATAACAAATGTACCTGGCGAGCGATATATAAACGATGAAAATTGCAATTGCATAATCAACTTGCCGAACGATATACAAGACCATCAAGTATTAAAAGAAGGAGATATTTTAATATCTCTTACGGGTAATGTTGGGCGTGTTTCTCTTTGTAAGAATGGAGACTATTTACTCAACCAACGAGTTGGTTTGTTACAACTTGCGAAAAATGTAAATCGAGAGTACCTATATCAAATTCTATCTTCTCAAAGATTTGAGAATAGTATGATAGCTTGTGGTCAAGGTGCTGCCCAAATGAATATTGGTAAAGTGGATGTAGAAAGCTATGTGTTACCGTATTCCTCTAATGGCAATAATATTCTTTGGGTCGCAAAAATACTACACTCATACGATGAACGTATCATTAATGAGCTACGAAGATTAACCTTGTTAACCATGCAGAAGCAATATCTCCTTACCCAAATGTTCATATAAACATCTGGGACAAAAGATAGTTCTTTTGCCTATTGAATAGTTTAAGAACTGATAACTCATTGTCGATTTTTACATCAATGCCTTGCAGTGTTGACGCAATTTCCATATTGCGACTATGTCCATAAGTTGGAATCATTATTCCGCGAATAATATCAGCGTTGATATTGCTTTGTGTTCCAGTTTCAAGATACTTGTGGATGTAGTGATACTTAAAGAATGACAAGTAGTAGTACAGATAATCCAATAAACCTTTGTCTTTTAGCTGCATTGCAAACATAGCCTGGCTTGTAGTAGTAGGTATTTCATTTATAGTTACCAAACCAACTGATGCGTACATTGACATTATTAAACTATACTTTGGAACTATCCATGCAGAAGAGTTTTCTAATCCACTTTGGCTCAAATGATTTTCTGTATATCGGACATACTTACCTTGTTTTGTTATATCGTTAATGCTCAAGAATGGTATTTCTCCATTATAGTATTCTTTATTTGTGGAAGTCGGAGTACCACCAGCCTTGCCTTTTGAGAACAAAGTGTCTAATCTACTCCATCCATTAGGCTCTTGAGTAAATACCTGCTTACTAATCGCAGACCTATAACACAAACAATCCTTAATTAAGGGACTAAACAATACGCTGCAATATGGTACTGGAGGAAAATCTGTTTGTCTCGGAGATATTTTGTTGGAACGGTCGGAACGCTCACGAACGAATAATCAACATGAGGTACTGAGTTCTACAGTTAAGGGTATATTCTCTCAGCGAGAGTACTTTTCAAAGGACATCGCAAGTGAAAACAATGTGGGTTATAAAATCATTCGACTTTATGATGTTGTTTTAAGTCCTCAAAATTTATGGATGGGGAATATCAATTACAATGACAGATTTGAAATTGGGATAGTTTCTCCTTCTTACAAAGTATTTTCAATAGCAGATGGTTACGACAATCAGTTTGTGGCTTAAATGTTAAAGACTCATCGTGCCTTATACAGCTATATGATGGTATCAGAGCAAGGTGCAAGTATCGTTAGACGCAATTTAAATATGGAGGCTTTCTCACAACTTGTATTCAAAATACCTTCTCTTGATAAACAAAGAGAAATAGGCTATGCAATATCATTATTGAAGTCCCAATTAAAAACAGCGAATAAGATTATTAAAGCTTATACATCACAAAAGCAGTATTTGCTCCGCCAGATGTTTATATAAACATCTGGCGGAGTAAGTATTGCTTCAACCTATTATAAGAACCATTCAATGCAGTTTGGCTTGATAATTTTCTTTCTAAAGATTGCATTAATTTTGCTATATGGCATTGGTTGCTCTTGTTGGGAATTGGTAACCTTAAATCACTGAGAGTCGATAGTACTATATAAGGAGTGTTGCTTGAACTCTTTTCTATTGCAATTCTTTTGGGCAGCAATACTTTCAACGCCCATTTAATGTACTGGATATTTTCGGAGAATGTATCTAATACATAAGTCCTTTGATAAGCATTAAACTTTCCGTGATAATAATTGATATATCCTAAATTAGCGCCATTACCAGAGATTAGTAAAGCTTCTGTATCAAAAGCGAAGCTATCAATTTTGAATGGTTGTTCTGCACAAGTAAAAAATGGATAAATCCCATTATCTACCTGTGCATTTGCATCTAGTTTTCCTGTTGTAATTTGACAAATATCACCAAGTTTTACATATGTGTTTCCACTTGTTAATTCTTTAATGCAATGCTGTGCAATTCCCTTAATTAAGGATTTCAGTTTCTCAATGATTTTGTTTTGTACCTTTATACGTTCATCAAGTAAAGAAAGTAATCTTACAATTTTCTGCTGCTCCTGTAAACTTGGATTAAATGTATTGATTGATTTCAAATTTTCACCATATAAATGTACGACAGAAACTCCTTGTGCCAACTTTGCTATCTCTATTTTTCTCTTACTATTCAGTTGGTATGCCATAAAAGCACCATCATATTTATGCAAGCGTATAATATTCAAGTCACCTCCTAACAAAACATTATCAAATGGAACACAACGAGCAACAGCAATATCAACAGCAGTCTCACCTGAACATGGTATAATTACATCATTTTGTTTACTATGTTTCAGTTTATTTTTCTCAATGTTAGTTTTACTTATTACTTCACTAATAATCTCTGATTTATACTTTGTGTATAGCTCTCCGTAAAGTATACAAGGATTTCCATTGCTAGACAATTGTTCTTTTGATATACCTATTCCTTTAGATAATTCTGCTATTTCATCTAGTCGTTCCTTTTTCCATTCCCCCGTAAACTCCGGGAATCTCAGATTTGGAACATCTCTTATTATATTTCTTTAATTATGAGAATTAATTATCAGAATTTTATGAATAACAAGACTATTAGAGAAATTGCGGTTGCCTGGAAAGAGTACAAGCGACCTTACGTGAAGCAGTCCACAATGGCTGCATATTTATTGATTTTGGAAAACCACCTCCTTCCTGCTTTTGGAGAGAATGACTCACTTCCAGAACAGAGTGTACAGAGTTTCGTATTAGAAAAGATTGAATGTGGATTGAGTGTCAAATCAATTAAAGACATTCTGATCGTTCTGAAAATGGTGATGAAGTTTGGAGTAAAGAATGAATGGATGAACTACTATGAGTGGGACATCAAATATCCTACAAATTCAGCGAACAAGGAACTGGAAGTATTGTCTGTTTCTAATCATAGGAAAATACTTGATCATATTCAGAGTCATTTTACGTTTACAGGGCTTGGCATTTATATAAGTCTTAGTACAGGTTTACGTATCGGTGAAATATGTGCCTTGAAATGGAATGACATCAATATAACAGAAGGTACTATAACTGTTAGCCGTACCATTGAACGTATATATATGATTGAAGGAGAAAAGAAACATACAGAACTTGTTATCAGTTCCCCAAAAACAAAAAACTCATGCAGAGAAATCCCCATGAGCAAGGAATTGCTTGCTATAGTTAAACCACTAAAGAAGATTGTCAATGATAATTTCTACGTACTTACCAATGATGAACATCCCACAGAACCACGTACGTACCGTAACTATTATAACGGACTGATGGAAAAGCTCGGTATTCCCAGATTGAAATATCACGGTTTACGTCATAGCTTTGCAACACGCTGTATTGAGGCCGGATGCGATTATAAAACAGTGAGTGTTTTATTAGGTCACTCTAACATTTCTACCACACTTAATCTTTATGTTCATCCTAATATGGAACAGAAGAAACGTTGCATTACAAAAATGTTCAAATCATTAGGAAAGTAAGAGTATATTTACCTTTTATATAAGATTACAAAAAATCAGTAGATTATAAATACAAAGCCAAATGCCTTTTTCACATAGAGGCGTTTGGCTGTATTAGTAGGGGTGTATATAGATTATACTTGTTACATAAGTTAACATTTCTTATATGCTATGGTAGGAAGTGAGCATCAGCTCACTCCATGCCAGTAAAGGTAATAAAATTCTTTTCAGTTTCATAACAGAGGGATTTCAAATCAAAATGCACAAAAATAAATGTCTGTTAAGAAGAAAGTCTAAATATAGTATCTGAAATTCTACAGATGACTATATTTAGACTTTTATTTATTTGGTCGTATATATAGAAATTACCGGCCTGGATTTATGAGGTTGATCTTTCGGTGTCTCCTGAATAGTTCCTGACTGCATAGAGTAAAGCCAAGCCTTATTCTCCTTTTGCCCTTCCACTTCAGTAGAAGACCATAACCAGCATTCACCCGGATTCAGATTAATCGGAGTTCCCCCGACTTCAGTTATACATTCATTAATCTGATGCCGGATAGAAAACAAATAATAGAGTTGCCGGACAGAAGGAATATAGGCCGATTGTCCATAACTCCACAGATCAAAAGACTTGATAGCCATTGGTGATTGGACTTCATCATTGTTGAACAAAGAATAGGTATTCTCATTTCCGTCCTCATCAGTCAATGATGCAGAAGTACCCTGATCAATACCAAGACTGTCGGCAAAAGCCAGAGGTTCCATATCATGAATGTAAACTGCATAACCAAGATTGTCAGTTTCAGCACTACGGTTTACATGGAAAACTATGGCAACAGCTTCCTTGTCAGATTGCTTGAATTTGTCCATGGACAATATATTCCCGTCTGAACAAACCACATTGCCGACTTGAAGGGAAGATAAAAGACCGTCATCTTCTTCATGTTCACAATGGCAGGAAGTGAGTATCAGCCCACTCCATACCAATATCGGTAATAAAATTCTTTTCAGTTTCATAACAGTGGAATTTCAAATGACCTGATTACACATTGCGCTTCCTTGTCCAT
>OGRL01001177.1_pt1 | contig 20582 bp, 14 predicted proteins | sample 1553481 | NCBI WGS metagenome assembly OGRL01 (sample SAMEA2580036, study PRJEB22360) | human gut metagenome
GGAGTAGTCATGGATTTAAAACTTTGGCTGTCTTTTTGTCACGTTGGTGTTTTTGGCATAACAATTGTGTATTTACCTGCGTAAACTTGAAATTAAAAACTTAAAAACAGATATACTATGGCAACTGGAAAAATAGGAGTATCAACACAGAATTTATTTCCGATTATTAAGAAGTTTCTCTATTCGGATCATGAAATTTTTCTTCGTGAGATAGTGTCGAATGCAGTAGATGCTACACAAAAATTGAAAGTATTGGCATCTTCGGGAGAATTTAAAGGGGAGGCTTCTAATTTGCGGGTGCGGGTGAAAGCTGACAAAGAGGCAGGTACTTTGACGGTATCCGACAGCGGTATCGGAATGACCCGGGAAGAGGTGGAAAAATACATCAACCAGATTGCTTTTTCGGGAGCAGAAGAATTTTTGGAAAAACATAAAGATGATGCCGCTACGATCATCGGTCATTTCGGATTGGGATTTTACTCTGCCTTTATGGTGAGCGATAAGGTGGAAATCGTGACCAAATCGTACAAAGAAGGAGCGCAGGCTGTAAAATGGACCGGTGAAGGAGATACCGAATACACCCTGGAAAATACCGAAAAAGCCGAACGGGGAACGGATATCATTATGTATATCAATGCCGAGGAAAAGGATTTCCTGGAAGAGAATAAGCTACAGGATTTATTAACGAAGTATTGTAAATTCCTCCCGATAGAGATTGTTTTCGGAAAGAAGAAAGAATGGAAAGATGGAAAATATGTCGATACCGAAGAAGATAATATCATCAATGACACCAATCCGCTGTGGACACGTAAACCATCCGAACTGAAGGAAGAAGATTATCAGAAATTCTACCGGGAATTGTATCCCATGGCACAAGATCCTTTGTTCCATATCCATTTGAATGTAGATTATCCGTTTAATCTGACCGGTATTCTTTATTTCCCGAAAATCGATAATAAGTTTGAAATACAAAAAAATAAAATTCAATTATACAGCAATCAGGTGTATGTTTCTGATTCTGTCGAAGGGATCGTACCCGAATACCTGACTTTACTGCATGGGGTGATTGATTCGCCGGATATTCCGTTGAATGTATCCCGTTCCTATTTGCAAAGTGACCGGAATGTGAAGAAGATTTCCAACCACATTACGAAGAAAGTGGCCGACAGTCTGACCGATATCTTCAAAAACAACCGGGAAGAGTACGAGAAAAAATGGGATGACCTGAAGGTATTTATTCAATACGGCATGCTGACAGACGAGAAATTTGCCGAACGGGCCAATCCTATCGTGCTGCTCAAAGATACCGATGGGAAATATTTTACCCTGGAAGAGTATGAAAATCTGGTGAAAGTTAACCAAACGGATAAGGACAATCATATCGTTTATCTGTACGCTACCGACGTACAGGAACAATATACTTACATCCAGGCTGCGAAGGATAAAGGCTATGACGTTTTGGTGATGGATGGGCAGTTGGACACGCATTTTATCAATCATATCGAGCAGAAAAATGCCGATCATAAATTTTTACGTGTCGACTCGGATGTGATCGATAAACTGATTCCTAAAAATGAAACGAAGGAAACCGATTGGAGCGAAGCTGAACAGGAGGAGATGAAGGATGTTTTCAATGCACAACTCCCCAAAGAAGGAGGCATGTATGTGGTCAATTTCGAAGCGTTGGGCGAAACGGCCGATCCTGTTTTAATCACCCGTTCTGAGTTTATGCGGCGGATGAAAGAGATGGCTGCCATGAATCCGGGGATGGGATTCTATGGAGCTATGGACGACCAGTTTACGTTGGTGGTGAATACCGATCATAAGCTGGTAAAGAATATCCTGGCTGATGAACAGAAAGAAATGGCGGCTAAACTCGAACCGATCGATTTCGAAATTAAAGAAAATGAAGGGAAGAAAACAGAGATCGACGAACTGAACAAAGGGAAGAAAGAAGATGAAATTCCACAAGTCGACAAAGACCGGAAGAAAGAATATGACGATAAGATCAATGGCTTGAGAAAACAAAAACAAGAGCTGTTGCAGGAATATGGTAAAGGTAATCAGGTGGTCGGCCAGTTGATCGACCTTGCCTTACTCGCTAACGGTCTGTTGAAAGGAGAAGCACTGAATAAATTTGTGAAGAGAAGCGTAGAGTTGATTAAATAACCGAAAGACGGAAGATGTGAAAGCGGGCATTGTTGAAGATGCCCGCTTTTATTTTAATAAAACTATTTCCAATTTTGTAGACGTTAAGTAAGATTTCGGCTAACTTTTTGTAGGTTTGTAAATCCCGGAGGATAGATTTTAAGGATAGATTACGATCTTGTGGGAGAGGGATATGAGATATTTAGTATAAAAAATTAACTTTGCAAATTATTGAACTTTTGTGTTGATCGGGCGTTATACCTCTTGAGACTGAAGTTAAACAGAAGATTATTATTAAAAGACATCGGAATATGAAATATGTCGGAGCACATGTCAGTATATCGGGTGGAGTGGAGAATGCTCCTGTAAATGCTTATCGGATCGGAGCGAAAAGTTTCGCTTTATTTACGAAGAATCAACGCCAATGGGTGGCAGCACCCTATTCGGCTGAAAATATGGAACGTTTTCATCAGCGTTGTCAGGAATTCGGTTATACGGCCGATCAGATTCTGCCTCATGATAGTTACCTGATCAATTTGGGAAATCCCGATAAAGAGGCTTTGGAAAAATCCAGGAGTGCTTTTCTGGATGAAATGTTGCGTTGTGAACAACTGGGACTGAAACTACTCAATTTTCATCCGGGAAGTTCGTTGAAGAAAGTGAGTGAGGAGGAGTGCCTGACGATAATTGCCGAATCGATCAATATCACGCTGGATAAGACCAAGAGTGTCTGTGCCGTGCTTGAGAATACGGCCGGACAAGGGTCTAATCTGGGATATACTTTTGAACAGTTGGCCTATATTATCGACAAAGTTGAAGATAAAGACCGGATTGGAGTATGTATCGATACCTGTCATGCTTTCGCTGCCGGATATGACCTCAAGAGTGAAAACGGCTTTCAGGAAACTTTTGAGCATTTCAATGAAGTGATCGGATTGAAGTATCTGAAAGGTATGCATCTGAACGATTCTAAAAAAGGGCAAGGTTCTCATGTCGATCGGCACGAGGTGCTCGGGAAAGGCGAATTGGGTATAGAGACTTTCCGCCGGATTATGAGAGATCCCCGTTTCGATCGTATGCCGCTGATTCTGGAAACCCCCGATGAAGAAAACTGGGCGGAAGAAATAAAGATGCTTTATAAATTAGAAGAGCATAAGAGTTTATGAAAATAGGATTATTATCGGATACACATGGCTGGTTGGATAGCAAGATATTGGATTTTTTCAAAGATTGCGATGAGGTTTGGCATTGCGGGGATATCGGTGATTTAGCGGTTACCGATCGTTTGGCCGCCAACTTTAATTTACGCGCTGTATACGGTAATATCGATGGAGGAGAGATAAGGACGATGTTTGCCCCTACTTTAATATTCGATTGTGAAGGAGTAAAAACAGTGATGACCCACATCGGAGGATATCCCGGACATTATGACGCCGGAATACGGACGCTATTGTACGACGAACGCCCGCAGCTGTTTGTCTGCGGCCATTCTCATATCCTGAAAGTTATGTTCGATAAGACGCTGGGATGTTTACACATCAATCCCGGGGCTGCCGGGAAGTATGGTTTCCATAAAGTCAGGACAGCCATCCGTTTTGTCATAGAAAAGGGGAAAATGAAAGATTTGGAAGTATTGGAACTTGAGAAGAAGTAGAGATATAACTATTCCTGGATAACGAAGTAACTTTAAATAAGATGAAAAGACTTTTTATTTTGACAGGGCTCTTGCTGCTGACAGGAGCACTATTCAACCGGACGATAGCACAAAACCGGGAGAATCAGGTGAGAGAACAAAGCATAAAATATCAGCGGCTGATGGCCTATATCGATGCCTTTTATGTCGATACCGTAAATTTGCAGAAGCTGACGGAAGATGCGATTATAAAAGCTTTGTCCGATCTCGATCCTCATTCAGTTTATATCACGAAGGAAGAAGTGGATGAGATGAACGAGCCTTTGGAAGGTGGATTTTTCGGTATAGGTATTCAGTTTACTATTCTCCGGGATACGTTGGCTGTTGTGGCTATCGTGCCTGGCGGCCCTTCCGAGAAGGCCGGATTGATGGCAGGAGACCGGATCGTTTCCGTGGACGGAGAGAATATCGCCGGGAAAAAATTATCGAATACAGAGGTCCGGAAGCGCTTGAAAGGAGAGGAAGGCACGATTGTCAAGGTCGGCGTGCTGAGAGGACATGAAAATATGGATTTCCGTATTATCCGGGGAAAAATTCCGATTTATAGTATCGATGCTACTTATATGCTGGATAAGACGACCGGATATATCAAGTTATCCCGCTTTGCAGCGACCACGATCGATGAATTCGAGGAAGCTGTCAAAAAATTGCAGGCTCAGGGGATGAAAGATTTGATACTGGACTTGCAGACGAATGGAGGGGGATATATGGGAGCCGCTATCGGTATCGCCGATCACTTGTTGGATGGACGGAAGATGATCGTTTATACCGACGGGGTCAATTCCGGGCGGCGCGAAGAATATTCAACGCCTATAGGACTCTTGCAGGGTGGACGGGTGGTCGTATTGATCGACGGCAATTCGGCTTCTGCCAGTGAGATTGTTTCCGGAGCTGTTCAGGATTGGGATAGGGGCGTATTGGTGGGCCGGAGGTCTTTCGGGAAAGGCTTGGTGCAAAGACAGTTTCCTCTGACCGACGGATCTATGGTCCGGCTGACGATAGCCCACTATTATACGCCTTCGGGGAGATGTATACAAAAACCTTATTCGAAAGGCGAAGAAGATTATGAAGCCGAGTTGTATAACCGGTATCGGAGCGGAGAAATGGTCAGTGCTGACAGTATTGTAGTGAATGATTCCCTGAAATATTTTACGAAAGTAAAACAACGCCCTGTATACGGTGGAGGAGGTATTATCCCGGACGTGTTCGTGCCTCTCGATACGACGATCAGCTATTTGTACTTTAACCGGCTGATCGCTAAAAATGTAATCGGTGAGTTTATTGCCAATTATATCGATAAAAACAGGGATCAGCTGAAAAAGAAATATCCTGATTTCGATTCTTTTGTGAAGAATTTTCAGGTGACCGATGCCATGATCGATGAAATTGTAAAAGCAGGGGAAAAAGCGGATATCCCCAGAGACGATAAAGCACTGAAACCTCTTTTGCCTACCATTAAATTGCAGCTGAAAGCATTGATAGCCCGGGATCTTTGGAATATGAACGAGATGTATCAGATTATGAATGAGGAGAACGATATGCTGAAGAAAGGATTGGAAGTGTTGAAGGACGGTACGTACGAAAAGATACTCGGCAAATAGATTTATAAATACAGTGAAAACGGTGATGACAGCTAAAACAGGAACGGGGGTTTAACAGAAAGAAAGCAGGCGGTTATTGCCGGAAATTCCGCTGGGTCAGTATATCGGCTTGGGGCAGATAATGCGGCAGATAATCCGGTTTGTTGGCCCGGCAAGGACAAATATCTATCCCGCCACGACGGGTGTATAAGCAACTTACCATGAGAATTTCGGGTTGGAAAAGATCACTGAGGCGTTTGAAAGTCATCTCACAAATTTCTTCGTGAAAATGATTTTCATTACGCAGCGAAACGATGTATTTCAACAGAGAGGCATAGGCCGGTTGTGTCCGGCCTTTCAGATGAATGTACAAACTTCCCCAATCGGGTTGACGGGTGATCTTACAGTTACTTTTCAGTAGATGGCTACATACTTTTAATTACCCTGCTTCCTGGATGTTTTCGGTCAGTAAGGCGGGGTTTTCCTGATAGACGGAAAACTGGAGTGCATAGGTGTCGGGCTCTTTTTCCAGCAGGGTGTAATCATTGAAATCAAAAGGCAGAAAAGAAGGGGCATCTTCATAAAAATGGACTTTTACTTCGGTACACAACAACGCACTAAGATCGGCAGCTACTGTGGCAACGAATCGGTCGACAGCCTGCCCGAGTGTCTTGCCTAAAGCTTCCATATGAAAGGAACCTAAATACAATTTCAAAGATTTACTTTCTACAATCGAGGGACTGGAAGCCGGATAAGTAATTTTCAACATCCCGGCTACCGGTATACCATTATCCAGGATAAAACTGGCTTCGTAGGCATGCCAGCTGTCATAACCACAAAATAGATGGTCTGGGTGGTCTATGCCATAGATTTCCCGGTTTTGCCGCCGGGGGACCGCTACAAGAATAGCCGGACAATAGTGTTGGGGATATTCGACTTGTTTTCCTAAAAGTTTATCTTCGGTTGTCATAATGAGTTGCTGAGTTATAGAGTTGCTGAGTTATAGAGTTATAGAGTTATAGAGTTATAGAGTTATAGAGTTGTTGGGGGGCTGAGTTAATGGGTGGGGTGTTGTTGCAGATAATGGATAAATTTGTTAATTGCTACAGATAGGCCCTGGCAATCCTGGAGGAGTAATTCACTTTTTTCTTCGGATATGTAGTTTAAATCTTTAGCAATATAAAGCATACTTTTAACTTCTCCACAGCTTCCTTTAGATATACAGAGAAAGCGTTTGAACATCGGATTGCTCCCGGATTCAAACCCTTCTGCGATATTATTCATTATCGAAATAGCTGCCCTTTGTATCTGCTCATTAAAACCCATATCTTTAATGGATGCAGTGTTCTGGTATATTTCCTTCACAATCCTTCGGGCTTCCTGCCAAATATTCAATTCTTCAAACTTAACTACTCCTCCCATAATTTATTTATTTAAATTCATATATAAACTCAATAACTCAATAACTCAGTAACTCAGTAACTCAGCAACTCAGCAACTCAGTAACTCAGCAACTCAGTAACTCAGCAACTCTATCCCCTCTAAAAACTCTGCATACTATACAATTTAGTATAAATACCATTCAGACTCAGGAGTTCTTCATGAGTTCCCCGTTCGACGATTTCTCCTTCATGGAAGACACAAATCAGGTCGGCATTTTTGATGGTAGACAGGCGGTGGGCGATCACGATAGAGGTACGGTTTTTCATCAGATTATCCAGAGCTTCCTGTACTAGTTTTTCCGATTCGGTATCCAGGGCAGAAGTGGCTTCGTCCAGGATCATGATCGGAGGATTTTTCAATACGGCACGGGCTATACTCAGGCGCTGGCGCTGGCCCCCACTCAATTTGCCTCCCCGGTCACCGATTATGGTTTGGTAACCGTGTTCGGTTTGTAAGATAAATTCGTGTGCATTAGCGATACGGGCAGCTTGTTCAACCTGTTCCAAAGTGGCATTTTCGATACCGAAAGCGATGTTGTTATAGATCGTATCGTTGAATAGAATAGGATCCTGGTTTACATTCCCCATAAATTCCCGCAAATTATAAAAAGAAAGTTCCCGGATATCAATACCGTCGATACAAATTTTTCCACTATTCACATCGTAAAAACGGGGTAACAAATCGACAAAGGTACTTTTTCCGGAACCCGATTGGCCGACAAGGGCTACCGTTTTTCCTTTCGGAATGACCAGATTGATGTTTTTGAGTACCTGTTTACTTTCGTTATATGAAAAGTTGACGTCTTTGTATTCGACAGCTTGTTGGAATTGTTCCAGTTTTCGCGGATTTTCAGGTTCCTGTATAGAAGATTCTGCAGCCAGAATAACGTCTATACGCTCCATCGCTGCCAATCCTTTTTGGACGCTGTAATAGGCGTTAGTCAGGTTTTTCGCCGGATTGATGATAGAATAAAACAAACCGATATAGATAATAAAACTTGGACCCGATAAGTTGCCGGTATTATTCAAAATCAGCGTTCCTCCGAACCACAGGATGATGACTACGACGATCGTACCGAGAAATTCACTCATCGGATGGGCCAATGAACGCCGCCGCATCAGACGGTTTTGTATTTTCCGGTAGCTTTCGTTTTCCGTTGAGAATTTTTCAGTCATTTTGGGCTCTGCATTGAAAGCCTTGATGATTCGCAAACCGGATAAAGTCTCTTCCATTAAAGCCAGAATTTCTCCCATTTTCGTTTGTCCTTCCCAAGAACGGCGCTTCAGGTTTTTACCTACCCGGCCGATCAATAAACCCATAATGGGGAGAAGAATGAAAACAAATAAGGTGAGCTGCCAGCTCATAAACAACATGGAAGTCAGATAGACAATAATCAAAATCGGACTTTGGAAGAGCATATCCAAAGAACTCATCACGGAGGCTTCTACTTCTTGTACATCTCCGGTCATACGGGCGATAATATCCCCTTTGCGCTCTTCGGAAAAGAAGGGAAGAGGTAAGGATAATATTTTGGCATAGATTTTACGACGGATGTCCCTGACGACTCCATTCCGGATATAAATCAATTCATAAGCTCCCAAATAGGCGAAACCGGTTTTTAAAGCAGTAGTTACGATGGCTACCACCCCGATCAGAATTAAGGTTGTCGATGGACCGTAAGTGTATTTGATCGTTGTGATGTAGTAATTAAAAATTTGTCCGATAGATTCACTGTTAAATTCGAAAGGAACAAGTTCAGTTACATCCTGTTCGTTGTTGAATATAATCTTCAGGATAGGTCCCAGCATCGCGATGGAAAGACTTCCGAAAATCGCATGGAGGAAATTGAAGATGATACTTTTGGTAACCCGGAGTTTATAAGGTGGAATAAAACGCTTGAGAATAAGGATTAAATCGTGCATAGGTAAAGTTGCTGAGTTGCTAAGTTGCTGAGTTGCTGAGTTGTTGAGTTACTGAGTTGCTGAGTTGTTGAGTTGTTGAGTTGTTGAGTTGTTGAGTTGCTGAGTTGTTGCACTCTTAAACTCCAAAACTTCATAACTCTTTAACTCTATAACTCTATAACTTAGTAACTCTATAACTCAGCAACTCTTTAACTAAATTCCTGTATAATTCGAGGGAGTAATCTGTTTCAGAGTTTTTTTCAGTTCAGCTGAAATATCGAGTGTGTCGATAAATTCTGCGATAGATTCCTGTGTAATTTTATTGTTGGTACGTGTCAAGGCTTTCAGTGCTTCGTAGGGGTTGGGATATCCTTCACGGCGCAGAACGGTTTGAATGGCTTCGGCCACGACCGCCCAGTTTTTTTCGAGATCTTTTTCGATCGCTTCTTTATTGATAATAAGCTTGTTCAACCCTTTCAAAGTCGATTTGACAGCAATAATCGTATGGGCTAAAGGGACACCGATGTTCCGCAGTACGGTTGAGTCGGTGAGATCTCGTTGAAGACGTGAAATCGGCAACTTATTACTCAGGTGATCGAATATGGCATTGGCGATGCCCAGGTTACCTTCTGAATTTTCGAAATCGATCGGATTTACTTTATGGGGCATAGCGGACGAACCGACTTCACCGGCTTTGATTTTCTGTTTGAAATAAGTCATCGAGATGTAAGTCCAGAAATCCCGGTCGAGGTCGATAATAATATTATTGATCCTTCGAAGGTTATCGAACAGAGCTGCAAAATTATCGTAATTGGAAATCTGGGTAGTGTATGTTTCCCGTTCGATTTTTAATTTTTGAGTTAAAAAGCGGTTTCCGAATTCAGCCCAGTCGATTTCCGGGAAAGCAATGTTGTGTGCATTGAAGTTACCGGTAGCTCCACCGAATTTTCCGGAAATGGCTACTTTTTTCAATAACTCCAACTGACGGCTCAACCGGTAAGTGAATACTTTGAGCTCTTTCCCTAAACGGGTAGGAGAAGCCGGTTGTCCATGAGTTTTGGCCAGCATCGGCACTTCTTTCCATTCTTCGGCCAGCTCTTCGAGTTTGGCGATCAGTTCGTCGATGACAGGATAATAGACATCGTGAACGGCATCCCGGAACGAACAGGGAACCGCTGTATTGTTGATATCCTGTGAAGTCAGGCCGAAATGGATGAATTCTTTGTATGGTTGCAGATTTAAAGCATCGAATTTTTCTTTGATAAAGTATTCGACAGCTTTCACGTCGTGATTGGTGACTTTCTCGATGTCTTTGATCCGCTGGGCATCTTCGACGGTGAAATTGAGGTATATTTCCCGTAATTGCTCGAAAGTCTGGTGATTGAAACCGGCCAATTGGGGAAGAGGTATTTCGCATAAGGCAATAAAATATTCCACCTCCACCGTTACCCGGTAACGGATTAAAGCACTTTCAGAAAAATAATTGGACAAATTTTCGACTTTATCTCTGTATCTCCCGTCGATCGGGGATATTGCTGTTAATGGTTGCATAGTATATAACAAGTGAATATTAGATTTATGTTCTACGAATTTGGTTCAATCAGACAATCTGCACTATTTTTGCTCACAAAAATAGAAAAAATAGCCGGAAAATCTGCTTTTTCCTCCTTACATTTGTCTTCAATTTAAATTGAGTTTGATAAAATGGGATTCTTTACAGGGATACAGCTTTATGGAAAAGCATTCGGAATTTTGTTCAGCCGGAAATTCTGGTGGTTTTTACTTTTTCCGGTCATTATTTTATTGCTATTGTTCATTGGGGGAAATATCCTGATTTCTTTAGCGGGAGATAGCCTGTACGGCTTGATCGAGGCTAAGCTTACTGCCTGGCTGCAATGGGTGACGACCACGACAAGCGTGCTGATTAAGATTGTATTGCGGATTCTGTATTTCTTCCTTTTCGTTGCTTTCGGCGGATATATTGTGCTTGTCGTTATGTCGCCGGTATATTCCTGGCTGTCCGAACGGACGGAAGCTCATCTTACCGGAAGGGAATTTCCCTTTAGTTTCAGGCAGTTTGCCTGGGAGATTTTTCGGGGAATTCTGATCGCCCTGAGAAATATGATTTTTCAGTTGTTTATTTCTTTTGTATTATTTCTTTGCTCATTTATTCCGCTCGTGGGGGTAATCGCTCCTTTTGCCATCTTCTTTACCTCGGCTTATTTTTACGGTTTTGCCTTTATCGATTATGCTATCGAGAGAAAGCGTTTTAATGTCAGACAGAGCGTCCGTTATGTGAATAAAAATATCGGTTTGGTGACAGGAATAGGTACTGTATTCGCTTTGGCTCTTATGATTCCGGCCCTAAGCCTGGCCGCTTGTTGTTTTGTGTCATTATTGTCGGTAATTGCCGGTACTATTGCAGTAGAAAGGATGAACGATAAATCTGTTAAATAAAGCAATAGCTATTTTCCAACCCATCTGCATCGGATTTGCTGTTCGATTTCTTCTTTGGAGAGGGTTGTGCGGATTTCTGTACGGAAGGGGTGACCCGGGAGCAGATCTTTATAGTTGTCTGTAAAAACCGCTTTTACTCCGGGGAGGTAAAACATGACATCACAGGCCAGACGGTCGGTGGTGGCTGTCAGGTATTTTTTGCCTTGCTCTTCGGATATTTGAATCTGAATATCGGGTTGTCTGAGCAGTAACTCTTTCGGTAGAGCAAAATATACATTTTGGCGGTCTACGATTTTTTTGCCTTGCCGGATGGTGATGACGGCCATGGTTTCCCGGTGTGAATTGTCTTGCAGCAAACCGGCGATTGACGATGCTGCGATTGGGGCGGCTTCGTTGGCTTTGATTTTATATTTGCCTTGCCGGGTTTGATGCAGTTTTCCGTCGAATCCTTTTATCTCTAAGGTATAGGTTCCTGCGAGAGGAGTTGGCAGATCGTTTACCACCCAGAGTTTCAGACTGTCTGCCGTTACCTGGGGAGCTAATATCACCGGCTTGCAGGCTTCCCGTAGCGCATACTGGGCCGCTTTCCAGTTGTGGTAATAATCGGTTGTCGACCAGCTGGCTACCGGCCAGCAATCGTTCAGCTGCCAAACCAGCGATCCCATACAATAGGGCATATGCCGCCGATGTGTTTCCATGGCTATTCGCATGGCCCGGGCTTGCAATACCTGGCTCATGTATAGCATTTGCCCGAAATCTTCCGGTACCTGATAATACCAGCCCATGTATTCCCGGATGCGCAGGTTGCCGATTCCACTGCGTTGATGAGCCGACATGATCTCCGATTCGATGTCGTAATCTTCCGGTAAAGTGTATTGCCGGACGGTTTCAAATTCAGGGAAGGATTGGAAACCGTGTTCACTGATGAAACGGCCGATATTTTTTTCGTATTCTTCAAACTTGTGCTTTTCGTGCCATACCCCCCAGTAGTGGTTATCCCCCCGGTTGGCAGGGCGGATTTCATGGTCTCCGATTTCCGGTCCCGACATCGGTGAAGAAGGCCAGTAATCGTCTCCATCGGTATATTTTTCAATCACTTCGGGCAGGAGCCGATGGAAGACATCGGTGTAGGCCTTGAAAATCCGTTCTTGTTGTTGCTGGGTATATTCTCTTTTCCATCCCCAACCTCTCCAGGCTGCATCTATTTCGTTGTTTCCACACCACAGGGCTATACAGGGATGATTTCTTAGCCGGATAACGTTATCGACGGCTTCTTGTTTTACATTTTCCAGAAATTCAGGATCGCCGGGATACATGGCACAGGCAAACATAAAATCCTGCCAGACCATGATGCCGTGGCGATCACAGAGTTCATAGAAATAATCGTCTTCGTAAATACCTCCACCCCAGATCCGGATCATATTCATATTGGCATTTGCGGCATCCGTCACCATTTTTTCGTAATCCGAACGACTGATTCTGGGGAGAAAAACATCGTTGGGAATGGCATTGACTCCTTTGGCAAAAACAGGGATTCCGTTCAATTCAAAGTAGAAAGTTTCTCCCTGGGTATCTTGCCGGCGTACTAATTTCAGAGAACGCAGACCGGTGGTTACTTCGCGGCTGGCAACTACTTTTCCGTCTTTTTTCAAATCGATCCGGAATGAATAGAGGTTGGCTTTTCCTAAACCGTTACTCCACCATAATCTGGGTTTTTTAATGGTAAACGGGAGGGTTAACCGGTTTTCTCCCGGTTGGGTTTCCACCTCGCTTTTCGCCAATATCCGGGAATCACATTTTACTTCTGCGATCAGTTTTTCGTGATGTTCCGTCGTCAAACGGACAGATGCTTTCAAATCGGCTTGTACGGGAGTGACTTGCGGCTGTTCGATAAAAACCTGTTCGATATTCAGGTCATCCCAGCCTTCCAGGAAAATCGGCCGCCAGATACCCGAAGTGACTAATCGCGGGCCCCAGTCCCAACCGAAATGATAAGGGGCTTTCCGGCTGAAAACGCTCACCCGGTTAGGGCCCATTCCTCCGTTTTCGCTTTGGTCGTTGGAAGCCGGCAAGGGTAATCCGTATTTTTCCATTTCTTTCATACCTTGCCGGATGGGAGAACGAAAGCGAAGATGCAGTATATTTTCTTTATCGGAAAGCAGGCCGGAGACATCTGCTTTCCAGGTCCTGAACATATTGTTGGTAGATAGAAGAGGCTGACCGTTCAGGGTGATGTCGCACCAGGTGTCTAATCCCTGAAATACGAGTTGTTTGTGTTTTTGCCCGGCCAATTGTTCGTCCACCTGAAAACGAAGTTCATATTCCCAGTCGGCTTTATCGATCCATTGGATGTGTTTTTCATTGTCGCGATAGAACGGATCTTCGATGATTCCATTGTTTATCAGATCGGTATGTACTGTCCCGGGTACTTCGGCCGGTAACCATTTACCGATATGGTATTGCCTGAATTGCCAGTTATTTCCTAGCTCTTGCCGTATGGGAGGGGTAGAGGCAAAACTCATCGAATAGAGTGAAAAAACGACTAAGGTGATTACAAATTTGCTCATAACCGGGATTGAAATAATGAAACGTTACAAATATATGCAAAGGCGGGAGCAAAAACAACAAATTTGTTTGATTGATTTTGCCGGGCTGCATCTTATATTTATAAAAGAAAATTTGATGGAAGGAGTTGGATAAGATAAAAAAGCTTATATTTGTTTACCTATTACAAAATACCGATGATGCTTATGTCAGGGATATATACGTTCAGGAAGCTTGTTTTGCTCGTGCTGGGGATTTGCTGGTTGAACACGCTTGGGGCTGCCGAACCCGAAAAAGTCGTTTATAAAGTGGATATTAAAGACGAGATCGGTCCGGAAGTGTGGCGTCTGGCCCGAAAATCTTTCGACCTGGCCGGGCAGGAAAAGGCGGATTATATTTTAATTCATATGAATACTTACGGTGGGATGGTCGTGTATGCCGATTCTTTGCGTAGTATGATTCTGAACTCACGGAAACCGGTATGGGTATTTATCGATAATAATGCTGCCTCTGCCGGGGCATTGATTTCTATTGCCTGCGACAAAATCTATATGCGCGAGGGGGCGAATATCGGGGCGGCTACGGTCGTGAATCAAACGGGTGAGGCGATGCCCGATAAATATCAGTCCTATATGCGCTCGATGATTCGTTCTACGGCAGAAGCTCAGGGCAGGGATACGTTGGTTCAGGGCAGGGATACGGTTTATCGTTGGAAGCGGAATCCGCATATCGCCGAAGCCATGGTGGATCAGTCTATTTATATCCAGGGTATTCCCGATAGCGGACGGGTAGTGACTTTCACTGCCCGGGAAGCCATGAAATACGGTTTTTGTGACGGAATGGCAGAAAGTGTGGATGAAGTATTGAAAAAAGAACAGGTTGAAAACTATACGATCCGGAGCTATCATCCTACCGTCACCGATCGGATTATCGGTTTTCTGATCAATCCCGTGATACAGGGATTGTTGATTATGGTCATTGTCGGTGGTATCTATTTCGAATTGCAGACCCCGGGGATCGGTTTTCCTTTGGCTGCCGCCCTGACGGCTTGCCTGCTCTATTTCGCTCCCTTGTATCTCGAAGGGTTTGCCGGGTATTGGGAGATCATTGCTTTTGTCGTGGGAGTCGTCTTGTTGCTTCTGGAAATTTTTGTGATTCCGGGCTTCGGTGTAGCAGGTATTTCCGGAATTGTATTGATTATAGTGGCCTTGGTTTTTGCAGGGATAGATCATTTCTCTTTCCGTTTCCTGGGTGATTTTGTACGTCCGTTGGTGCGTTCCCTGTTTCTGGTGGTGAGTGCTTCTTTGGTATCCTTGTTGATGAGCATGTGGTTGGGGGCTAAATTATTCGGGAGCCGTCGTTGGGCTTTTGCCTTGCATGCTGAACAAAAACCGGAAGACGGTTATGTAGGAGTAGATTTGTCGGTACGGGAAGAAATCGGCAAACAGGGGATCGCGGTGACAGATTTGCGGCCTGCCGGGAAAGTGGAAGTAGGCGGAGAAGTGTATGATGCCGTCTCTTTGTTGGGAGATTATATCGAAAAAGGAAATCGGGTGATGATAAAAAAGTATCAGGCAGGACAGGTATATGTCGTGAAGTGTGAAAAATGAAGATTGTAATTAAGTAGGATGGGAGTTACTGATTTACAAGTGTTGCAGGCTTTTAAAAAAGGACAATTGGAATTGTTTTACCGTAGAATTTATCCGGGATTATTGTTGTATGCTGTAAAAAATGCAGGTGACCGGCATGATTTTCTGGCAGAAGATTGCGTACAAAATGCTATTTTTAATGCCTGGAAAAGAAGAGACTCTTTTGATTCTATCTATACATTGAAATCTTTTTTATACACTTCTGTAAAAAATGAGATCATCAGCCTTTACCGGAAAGGAAAAGCACAGGAACGGTATTCTTCCCAGCTGGAAAATGAAGCATTTTTTGCCAATACGGTTATCGACCAGGAGACACAGTTGTTGTTGTTCAATGCTATTCACAGCTTGCCGGATAGAGAACGTCAGATTTTTGAATTAAGTTTTATTGAAGGTTTGAAAAATATTGAAATTGCCGAACAATTGGGCGTTTCGGATAGTACGGTTAAAAAGGCGAAAGCCAAAGCGCTCGAAATTTTACGGGAAAAATTGGATCCCCGGTTATTTCTTTTTTTCTTCCTGGGATAATAAAGAGGACCGATGGATAATAAACGAATTTACGATAATTATGCTTTTATAAGCTATAAGCGTGAAGATGAAAAATGGGCGGAATGGCTTCAGCGTAAACTGGAAGGGTATAAATTACCTACAATACTAAAGAAGACAAATCCGTCATTGCCCAGGCATTTACGTCCAATCTTCCGGGACAAGACAGATTTGGGGGGGGGTATATTAAGCGATGAACTTGAAAAACAATTACAGAGCTCTGAATTCCTTATTGTTATCTGTTCGCCTCATGCCTCACGATCGGAATGGGTGAACAAAGAAATTCAGGTATTTATCGACGAAGGACGTTTGGGAAATATCATCCCGTTTATTGTTGAAGGACTTCCTCATGCCGGTTCTGCTGTAGAGGAATGTTTCCCCCAGGCATTGAAGAATATACCCAAGGATAAGGAGTTGCTGGGGATCAATGTACAGGAGATCGGTAAAGAACGGGCTTTTATTAAAGTTATAGCCCGGATGTTGTCGCTTCGCTTCGATAGTTTGTGGCAGAGATGGCAGCGGGAGAAAAGGTTACGTCGTAGTTATGTCGCTACGATGCTGGCTTTTTTGCTGATTATCTTTTATTTTTTTGCTATTCCTTCAAGGGTAGAGCTCACCGTGAAAGATTTATCTCACCGATTGCCGTTGCCTTCCTATGCAAAAATTATTTTCAACGGTACAGAACAGTATATCGGTTCTTTGGATACAGTTTTAATCCTGGATAATATCCGGCCGTATTATAAAGGACGGCCGTATATGTTGGAATTTAATGCCGGTTATTACGATACTTTACGTTTTCAGGGACATTTTTCCTGGGGAATGACGACCTATGTGACATTGGAGTTGAAACGTGACAGTACGTTCAGTGTCTATCAGGGAATAGTTTACGATGAACAAGAGGGGGTGCCTGTCCAGGATGCCGTTGTTACTGTCGATAATCGGACAACCAGGACCGATGTCCGTGGGATTTTTAAAATAGTTTTTCCCTTACAGGAACAGACTTTGTCCAAGTCTGTCCGAATAGAGAAAGAAGGCTATCTTCCCCGTTTACGGGTCGACGAGTGTCCTGATGCCAAAAATCTTACTCCTTATCCCATGCGGAAAAATACGTAGGACCGGCGGGTGGGCTTGAGTTAAAAGAATTGTTCCAGCGTACTGATCGGGTTAAAATTAAATGAAAAGAACGATTATGATGAAGTATCAGTCAATAACCATACTGTTTGTTCTGCTTTTCTTATTCCGGATAGCACAATCGCAATGTATAGAGACCGGATATGTCAAAGAATATAATGGGGTTGAGGAAAAGACACCTTTGCCAGGAGTAGAACTTCAGGTGGTCGGTTCTCCTTCGGCTGTCAGTGACGAGCAAGGACGTTTCGAACTTCATTTTGCCGTGTTAAAGCCAGGACAGGCCGTAAAGTACAATGAGATTTATAAACCGGGATACATCCTTTTTAATAAAGAAGCGTTGGAGATATGGAGGATTTCCGATAATAAGACTCCCTTTGTGGTGGTGATGTGCCGGGAAGGTGAGTTCCGGGCTTTGAAGAAAAAGTTTTACGGGATTATTGAAAAATCGTACCGCGACGATTATCTGCGTCAGAAGAAGCTGGCTGAAACCAGTATTGCCAATGAATTGGAACTAACCGAAAAATTGAAACAACTGGAAAAATCTTATCAGGAAAAACTCAGTAATATAAATACCTATGTTGAAATCTTTGCCCGTATCGACCGGAACGAAATGGACGATAAAATAAGCCGGGCCTTGCAATTGGTGGAAGAAGGCAAGATCGATGAGGGAATACGTTTATATGAGGAATTGGAACTGATCGGTCAGACGAACGAGCAGTTGAATAAATGGAATACCGGTGAAAGGGTGATTCAGGCCGGACAGACTATGAAAAACGAGGCTCAGCAGGATTTATTATTGATGGCTGATAAACTTCGTCAGCAAGTCGGTCTTTATGAAATGGGTGGTTGGGACTATAACGATCAGCGTATCGAAACTACTCATAAGCTGGTAGAAGTTTACCGGCTGCTGAATAAAGCCTTTCCCGGCGAATTTGCACCCCAATTAGGGCAATGGCTTTGTCTGGAAGGGGATAACTCGAATGATCCGGATACCTTGTTTGCTAAAGTTACCGAGGCTGCCCGACTTCCATCCTATGCCGGACTGATTATGTTAGGAAATCTGTATGAATACCGTTCGGTCAAGGAGATTCAGTATCTTGAGAAAGCGCGAAGCTGTTATGAACAAGCTTTATCGCTGATCTCTGCTGATGACAGTAGCCGCTACGCAGAGAAAAGATTGAATTCTTTTTATGATTTTACAGACTCGACGACCGGACATCCTATTTATTATAAAATATTGTCGGCTCAGGAAAAAACAGTCGCTATTTGGCCTAAAAGTATAATTAGCTATAATGATCCTGGGGGAGAATTGGTTTTACCTGAGTTTGTAAAATACAAAGGGGAGAAATATCGTCTCGTATCGATCGGAGCTAATGCATTTAAAAATAATAAGCGGTTGTTGTCGGTTACGCTACCTAAAAGTGTCACCGGGATCGGTGAAAATGCTTTTTACGGCTGTTTTTCTTTGGAATCTATCCGGGTGGGAGAAAATGTGGAAATGGTAGCTGAGGGGGCTGTACCTGAATCTATTTTATTGATACTTCCCGATAATACCCGGAAATTACAGGGATGGCTTTATGATTTCATTTATAAACGTTTCGAATTTATGCTTCAGGATTCGAAGAACATCGGACTTGCCGGATATGCCATTTATCATTTGGCCGACGACCTGTTGAAAGATAAAGTGACACCTGATGATAATAAAGCTTTTTATTGGTATCTGAAAGGACATATTTTAGCTGATAGTGTATACGCCGAGTGTAATTTAGCAGAAGCGGCAGCTTGTTTCAGACAAGCGCTTGAAAAGGGGGGGGCTGTTGCAGCTTATCGGCTCGGTTTACTGTATTATTGGGCCGGGGATTATCGGAATGCTTATGATTTTTATGTTCGGGCTGCCGATGCGGAAATTTTGGAGGCTGATAACCAGCTGGCTTATATGTATGCAAAAGGTCAGTATGTAAAACAGGATTTTACAAAAGCTATGGTTTATATCGACAAAGCGATTGCCCGGGATTCTGCCGATCCGAATTACATCGATTCCAAAGGGGAAATCTACCTGATGATGGGACAGCGGGATAAAGCTGCCGAAGCCTGGAATAAGGTGGTTAAAATGGACCCGGCGTTTGACCGGAGCCGGTCTGATTTATATAAAAAGTTGTATGGAATACCGCAAACCCAATTGTCGGATTCCAGTAAAAGACTGAATAATTATATCGATATTGTTCGGGCAGTGGCCCGGACAGAACATGCCCGTTTCTTTAATGCTTGTGAAATGCCTGAATATGAAGAACTACTGGCTATCGGAATAATTGCTGTTCAGGTGATGATAAAAAATAAAACCCCCGAACAATTGGAAAAATACAATGCTTTCTATTTGGCTACTGCAATCCAATGGGCTATTCAAAATGAATTGCAGATAAGATACAAATGGTATGGACAGGTTATTCCTCATCAAAGAATGGAGATTAAAAAAGAAAATAAGTGGTTAAATCAAAATCAAATGCTTTTTCTTTCTATATACCGGACCATCGTTTTACTATATAACCATATCGGTTTGTTTCAAGAGAATAATCTTCGGTCTGAAATTGAGAATGCAAGCCGTATTTTATTGCAGGCAATCGATAGTATCCCTGTTTCTCACCGCGATCTTGCCCGACAACTCATTTATGAACAGAAGTTTGTGAGTGAAATAGCCAAAGAACAGGGAAAAACATTTGAAGCATGTTACAGAGATATTATGCCTGTTGTAAATTTTTTGCGCCAGGCAATCAGTATAGTTGGACAGAAAATAGAATATAATAAGAACATCACTTTTGATCCGGATTTTTCTGATTCTTCCAGTATGCTTTTTTCAGAGCCTCCTAAAAAATATCTCGATATCGTTCGGATTATTGCACAGGCCGAGCAAAAAAATCTTATCGACCGTAAACAGAATTTTATCGATTACGAAGAATTGTTGTCGGTCGGAATAATCGCTGTGCAAGTTTTAACAGGAAAAAAAACTGCCGAAGAATTGGAAAAATATAGCAGTGTATACCTTGCAAGTTCGATTCATTGGGCCATCCAGAATGAATTGAAAATGCGATACAAATGGTATACTCCTGTCCGGTTCGGCAAGCTGATGAGTACTGAAAATGAGCAGGATTCGTTGCTCTCTCAATATATGACTGTCGTCTGGCTCCAAACTGCCGGAGCTCTGTATAACAGAAAAGATTCTATCGATAACCGTTCACTCAGAGCGGAGATAGAACAAGTGGGGAGTGCCATTCTTAAAGAAATAAGCCGGCTTCCTGCCGATCAGCGTCAGTGGGTCACAGCCCTTTTTATTCATCAGAAAGAACTTGGAGAAATTGTTGAAGCGTATGGCATCCGGGTGGAAGATTGTTTGAGAAGCCTTTCACCGTTTTGGAAAAAAATAAAAGAAATAGGGAGAAAGAAATACCGATAGCCTGAATCAGTCACTTTCGGATATTTTTAGCTACCTTATAAAAAA
>OGRL01001196.1_pt1 | contig 20286 bp, 15 predicted proteins | sample 1553481 | NCBI WGS metagenome assembly OGRL01 (sample SAMEA2580036, study PRJEB22360) | human gut metagenome
CAGGCGAACCGGTCTGACGGCACAAAACCCGGAATCGGAATAGAAAGAAAAAATATACCTGCCATAAAATTAAAGAAAGGGAGAATTGAAGGTTACTCTTCTTTTCTCCCTTTTTCAGATTATAGGACGTTTTAATTATACACTCAGCTTTTAGAACTGTAACAGCATTGCTCCGCAGGAGTAGCCCCCGCCGAAAACGGTAAGGCCGACCAGGTCTCCGGGTTTCACTTTATGCAGGTTTTCGGAGAGAGAGATGGCACAGCTCGGGCTGCCGGTGTTACCTCGTTGTTCGATATTCATCAGAAAACGTTCCTCCGGGATATCGGTTTGCCTGGCTATCGTTTTGATAATGCGCTGGTTGGCCTGATGCGAAGAAATCCAATTCAAATCCTGGACAGTCTTACCATAACTTTGGGTTACCTTTTCTAAAGCTTCGACCATATAATGACAGGCATTGATAAATACATCGCGTCCTTCAGGCATTCCGATGCCACCGTTCTGTGGGCGGAGATACACCGCTTCGGCTGCTTTGCCGATGTGTCCCAGACCTTGGGTATAGATATCGATAATTCGGGGATCATGCCCGCTATAATTCCCGGCAGAGACAAAAAACGCTACAGCACCGTCTCCCCATAGGTGGCCGCTTTGCGGATCGTTTTCGTTGGCATAAGCTGTGTTGTGTTCTGCTCCGATGATCAGGGCTTTGGTCGCTTTCCCCAGAGCAAAATAGCCTTGTGCAATTTCCATCGCATTGATAAAAGAAGAACAGGCTGAGGAAACACTCACACATTTGGCGTGCTCGATGTGATAACGGCGTTGCACCATATGGGCCGGGGTAGCAACGGTATCGTAGGGGGAATAGGTTGCTGCGATGATTAAATCGATTTCCTCCATGGGATAAGGCAAATCGGTAGTGGCAAGATCCACTGCTTTTATCCCCATCGTATTGGTGTTTTCATTTGCAGCTGCTTTACTGCGGTTTTTGATACCGGTCCGGGAATAAATCCATTCGTCGTCCAGACCGTTTACTTCCTTGAAGTAAGAATTAGGAACCACAGAGTCCGGTAAATAGTGGGAAATTTTGTTGATAAACAATTCCATAGATTTAGCATTATGTTTCTGTTAGCTGTGATTTTGACATCAAACCTTCGTGCTAACAAGAAGTATGCCATATCCTCAGCCTTTGTTTAATATTCCATTAAATAGTAAGTCGACATATTCACGCAGCGACTGATAATTCCTTTTCCGGTGCCCGATGATAATAAAGGGTTGCTCCAGACTTTTGAACATAATCAGCAGCGTTTTTGCGAATGAGGAAGGATTATTGATATTGAAGAGGCCTTGCTCTTTACCGTTCTGCAAGATACGGGTTAGCAATTGCCGTTCTTTCATATCGATACCCTTACGCAACTGTTCAACTCGCAAATTGTTGAAAATAAAATCATAACGGATGTATTTGTTCTGACGGACCAGATTGTCGATCACATTGAACCGCGCTAAAATATATAATTTTAATTTGCGGTCGGGAGGAAGTGCAGAGTCTGCGGCCTTCTGCAATTTCTCATTAATGTCTTTGACATGATCCTCGACTACATAGTGATAAATCTCTTCTTTACTCTTAAAATGCATATATAAAGTCCGCCGACTCATGTTTGCTGCCTGAGCAATATCATTCATCGTTGCTTTATAAACGCTCATTTCTGAGAAAAGAGACTTGGCAACATGTATGATTTTATTCTTTGTCTTACTTAATTTTGTTCTCATAAATCTTGCGGTTGTGACTTTAAATTGCACAAAACACAAAATTTTGTGCAATTATAGCTATTTTCTATGACATTTATGGGCAAAGATAGTTTTTTTAACGGAAGAAAATGAGGTTTTGAGGATTGTTAAGTGTTCCAACGATTGCATAACCCCGGTATTTTATGTTTTATCCCTCTCCGATTCGTGTAAAAGGATGACAAATGTCATGTTTTATTGTTGAAGCGGGTGGTATCTTTGCGCGCGAATTGGGAGAGGTGGTGGAGGTGGCGATCGTTTTTTACAGCGTGTAATTTAATTGTCTGATTATGAATGTTACAAAAGTTTCCTTTTACAAGGAAAAAATTTTTTCGGCCCGGTGGTTTCAAACTTGGGGAACTCTTTTATTGGGATCTATGGTGATAGCGACCGGTTACACTTTTTTCATGACTCCCTACCAGATCGTTCCGGGAGGAATTTATGGTATTTCTACCATTTTGAACTGGAAACTGGGATTCCCGATCGGTATGGCGGCATTGTGTTTTACCCTGCCGTTGAGTTTGATCGGTTTTAAAATATTAGGCCGTGATTTCGGTTTGAGGACTTTTATCTGCTTTTGGTTGGTAGCTTTGTTTGCCGACGGTTTTCCGTGGGCTCTGGAACATTGGTGTGGCTATACGGCAGAATTTGCACATGATCCCCTGCAATTGGTCAAAGGAGGTATCGACAATCCCGATGCAACGAAGGAAGGGGTATTGTTGGCCAGTATCTTCGGAGGTGTGGTTATCGGAGTCGGAGCCGGATTGATTTTCAAGACCCGTTCTTCGAGTGCCGGTACGGATGTTTTGGCTGCCGTATTACATAAATTGACCCGCAGGCCTTTGGGGATGATGCAGATGACTGTCGACCTGATTATCGTGGTATTGGGTTTTGTGGCTTTCCCGGATTGGAAAACTCCGTTTTATTCCCTGATCACTATTTTTATTATGGGGAAAGTAATCGATATTGTCATCGGTGGGTATTCCAGCGATAAAACTTTTTTCATCATATCCGAAAAAACAGAAGAATTACGTCGGTTTATACTTTCGGAATTACACCGGGGCGGCTCTATCGTACCGGTCAACGGGATGTGGAACCGTTCGGAGAAAGAAATGATTATGACGGTCGTCAACCGTAAAGAGGTGACTACTTTGCAACGGGCCATCCAGCATATCGATCCTCATGCTTTTACCATGATCCTGAATGCTCAGGAGATTATGGGGCAAGGATTTAAACGGATGGATTGGGACGATAACAAGTAAATACCTGAGTTGCACGGTCGAAAATGCCCTGGAGCCAGGCGATAGTCATGCCGTAGTTGCTGACCGGAATCCGGGCATCGATGGCCGGTTGCAGACGGTGGCGCAATTGGGTGGCTGTGATCATACAGCCTCCGCATTGAATGATCAGGGCATAATCCGTTATCGGACGTTCGATCCGGTCTAAGCCGGCGATATGGTCGAATTCCAGCTGCTTTCCGGTATACTTACGAAGAAGGGCGGGGATTTTGACCCGGCCGATATCTTCACAGGAAACATGATGGGAACAGGATTCGAGCAGAAGAATCCGGTCGCCGTCTTTCAGTTCTGGGATGCGGGAGGTCCCGGCCAGATATCGGTCGAAATTGCCTTTATGGTGTGCCAGAATAATGCTGAAACTGGTGAAAGGAATATCCTGGGGAATCCAGGGGGCTATTTTGCCGAATACCTGACTATCTGTGATTACCAGGTCCGGTCGTAACGAATTCCGCTGAAAATAAGTCGTGATTTCTTCGGGTTGGACGACAATACCGATACCATGCCGGTCCAATATCTCTCTTAACATTTGTACCTGAGGCAAGATCATCCGGCCTGTCGGAGCTTCCGAATCGATGGGGGTGACCAGCATAACCACTTGGCCGGGACAAACCAGATCCCCTAACAGAGAGGAAGAATTTTGCCGGTTTACCAAAGTGCCGATTTTTTGAATCAGCATTTCTCTTTTAGCCTGGCAAGTGGAGAAACCGATAACCGGGGTACCGTATTTTTGCAAGAGTTTTTCCCGAAGTTGCTCCTGTAAAGGTTCCAGGTCCGATTTATTGTGTACGATCAAAAAAGGAAGTTTTAACTTTTGAAATTCTTCGGTCAGTATTTCTTCGAAATGACTGAATCGGTTGCCGGTGATCACCAGTAAGGCTGCATCGGCTTGCCGGATGGTTTCGAACGTTTTTTTTACCCTTAATTCCCCGAGTTCACCTTCGTCATCCGTTCCGGCAGTGTCGATTAAAACGACCGATGCAACTCCCGGGATTTCATAACTTTTCTTTACCGGGTCTGTTGTCGTGCCGGCAATGGGGGAGACAACGGCTTTATCCTGTTGTAAAATCGTGTTGACGATAGAACTTTTTCCGGTATTTCTCCGGCCGGTGATGACGAGATGAAATTTATCCATGAATCGGGGTTATTTATACATGCTGACTTCTTCTGCTGTGATTGTCGGGCTTCCGAGAATAATCAAACGTTCGACGACGTTGCGGAGTTCACGGATATTTCCGGTCCATTCGTAACTTTTCAGCGCTTGTAAAGCTTCCGGTGTAATATTTTTTTGTGCTATCCCCATTTCGTTGCAAATGGTTTCCAGAAAATAGGTCACTAACTCGTCGATATCTTCCGGACGGTCTTTCAAAGGGGGAACTTCGATAATTATAACACTCAGACGGTGGTATAAATCTTCCCGAAACCGTCCTTTGGCAATCTCTTCTTTCAGATTTTTATTGGTTGCTGCGATGACCCGCACATCTATCTGAATATCCGTGTCGCTTCCGATCCGGCTGATTTTATTTTCCTGTAAGGCCCGGAGTACTTTAGCCTGTGCTTCCAGGCTCATATCCCCGATTTCGTCGAGGAATAAAGTCCCTCCCGAGGCTAGTTCGAATTTCCCTTTCTTCTGTTTGATCGCCGAAGTGAACGATCCTTTTTCGTGTCCGAACAGTTCGCTTTCGATCAGCTCCGAAGGAATAGCTGCACAGTTGACTTCTATAAAAGCTCTGTCGTTACGGTGACTTTTTTCGTGCAACTGATGGGCTACCAATTCTTTACCACAACCGTTCGGTCCAGTGATGAGTACCCGGGCATCGGAAACCGCCACTTTATCGATCATGATACGGATATGATTCAATGCATCCGAATGGCCGATCATCTCGTATTTCTTACTGACTTTGGTTTTTAGCTTTTGGGTCTCCTCGATAAGCTGGTTTTTGTCCGTTGCGTTTTTGATCGTAATCAGAATCCGGTTCAGGTCCAGCGGTTTCTCGATGAAATCGTAAGCTCCTTTTTTGATGGCTTCGATAGCTGTATCTATGGTGCCGTGTCCCGATATCATGATGACCGGCACATCGGAAGTAAATTCTTTGATTCGTTCCAGTACCTCGATTCCTTCCATTTTAGGCATTTTGATATCACAGAACACCACCTCCGGTTTTTCAGTTTTCACCGACACCAATCCCTCCATGCCGTTTTCAGCTAATACGACTTCGTGTCCTTCGAAAGAGAGAATGTCTTTCATCGAATTACGGATGCTACGTTCGTCGTCGATTACAAGTATTTTTGCCATGGTCATTTTTTTTACACGGATAGCAAAATTAGGAATAATTTCGAAATCCTCAAATTTCCGAATCTTCAAATGTTTTCATAGCTTTGTAGCTAGGATGATTGTCAAATTATTTGGAATACGCTTATGAGATATATTTTATCTGTTCTGATTGTTTTTTGTTTGATTTGTCCCGATACGCTGGGACAGCGTAAAAAAGTAGGAGTCGTGCTGAGTGGTGGGGGGGCGAAAGGAGTTGCTCATATCGGTGTGCTGAAAGTGCTCGAGGAAGCGGGGATTCCGATCGATTATATTTCCGGGACGAGTATGGGGGCTATTGTCGGAGGGTTGTATGCTGTCGGATATAATGCCAAGGCGCTGGATAGTTTGGTCAGGATGCAGAACTGGCCTTTCTTGCTGAGCGATAAGGTATATCGTTTCAACCAGCCTTTTACCGAGAAAGAATCCAATGAGAAATACCTCATTTCCCTTTCTTTTTCCCAGGAAAAAGGTCTTTCGGTACCGGCAGGGTTCGTGAGCGGGCAGAATATTTATAACCTGTTTTCCGAATTGACCATCGGTTTTCACGATTCGATTCCGTTCCGGGATTTACCGATTCCGTTCGCTTGTGTGTCGGCCAATATGATCGATGGGAAAGAAGTGGTGATGGACAAGGGGATACTGCCTTTGGCGATGCGGGCGAGTATGGCTATCCCGGGAGTCTTCGCTCCCGTAACTATCGATAGTATGGTATTGGTAGACGGAGGTATCTCGAATAATTTTCCCGTGGATGTGGCTAAAAATATGGGAGCCGAAATTACCATCGGGGTGGATCTCAGCACAGGGTTGAAAGATGAGAAAGGACTGGATAATATCATGGGGATCGTCGATCAGCTGACGGCTTTTATGGGCATGAAGAGTTATGAGAATAATAAAGCGATGGTGGATTTGTATATGAATCCGGATCTGAAAGGATTTACTGCGGCCAGTTTTACTGCGGAGGCTATCGATACGATGATTCAAAGAGGAGAACGGGTAGCCCGGGCCAATTGGGATAAAATTATGGCTTTGAAGAAACAGATCGGTCTTGAACCGGACGAAGATGCTGCTCCCCATCTCGAAAACAGGTTTTTGGAAACAGACACTCTTATTATAGGAAAAATTTCTATCGAAGGAGTGAAGGAAAAAGATGAAAAATGGATACAACGGCAAATCGGGATCAAAGAATTTTCTGTCATCACCATGGATGATTTACACAAAGCGATTTCTTTTTTATACGGTACCGGGGCTTTTGCCAATGTAAACTATGCCCTCAACGGGGATCAGATTTATGACCTGACGCTACGGCTGAAAGAAAAACCGGCCAGTTCACTGAATCTGGGATTCCGTTTCGACTCGGAAGAAATGGCTTCGATCCTGTTGAATACAACCCTTAGCCATAGGGCGTTGAGGGGGTCCAGACTGTCGATTACCGGACGTTTGAATAAAAACCCTTACGTATTGGTGGATTATTCTTTCGGCAGTAATATGCTGAGAAAATTGGGCGTATCCTATATGTTCAAATACAACGATATCAATCTGTACGATAAAAAAGACAAAGTCGATAATATTACTTTCTCTTATCATCGCGGAGACCTGAATTTATCGGATATTTATTTCCGGAATTTCAAATTTCAATTGGGGTTACGGTATGAATATTTCAATTATAAATCCGTCCTGTACAATACCGATTATATAGCGGAAAATCTGAAGTCACAAGGATTTGCCAGCTACTATGCTTTAGCTCATTTCGATACTTACGATAAGAAATATTTTCCGGACAAGGGGATGAGTTTCCGGGCTGATTATTCACTTTACACCGATAATATGGTCAATTATGACGGGCATGCTCCTTTTTCGGCCTTATCGGCCGATTTCGAACCGACCGTCCGGCTGACCCGTAGGGTATATCTTTTGCCGGCTTTGTACGGAAGGGTATTGATCGGACGCGATATAGCCATTCCTTATCTGAATTATGTCGGTGGAGAAGTAGCCGGAAGGTATATGAATCAGCAATTTCCTTTTTACGGTATCCATAATCTGCAGGTGTTCGATAATTCGGTGGTCGTGGGGCGTTTACAGTTGAGATATCGCTTGGGAATGAGGCATTACATCACTTTAACCGGGAATTATGCCAAACAGTCGGAAAGCTTTTTCGATATTCTGAAAGGAGACGATGTTTGGGGTGGAGGTGCCGGTTATGCTTATAATTCCATTATCGGACCGATCAGTGTCACCTTCGATATGTCCAATTGGGACCAGAAATTAGGGGTGTATTTCAATCTCGGCTATTATTTTTAAATTGGAGTAATTGTAATAAAAACGGAAATAAATGGGAAAATATTGGATTTGCATCTGTTTGGCCTGGGGGTTAGGGATCGGAGGTTGTACACCGGTACAGCAATATCGGTATACCGAAGGAAAGATTTACGGTACATTTTATCATATATCTTATGCTTCTGACGAGGATTTGAAAGAGGAAATCCTCCGGCAAATGGAGTCGGTAAACGCTTCTCTTTCCATGTTTAATCCCGAATCGGTTATTGCCCGTCTGAACCGCAACGAGACGGATAGTACAGATGCTCTGTTTCAGAAAATGTATGCGATGGCTTTGCAAGTAAACCGGAAAACCGAAGGAGCTTTCGATATTACGGTCGGACCTTTGGTCAATGCCTGGGGATTCGGTTTTAAACAAAATTCTTTCCCGGATTCTGCCCGTATAGATACATTACGGCAATTTGTAGGTATGGATTTACTGACTTTGACGGAGGGGAAATTGCAGAAAAAATACCCGGAAATTACGCTGGATGCCAGTTCTATTGCTAAAGGACTTGGAGTAGATTTGGTGGCCGAATACTTCGAGCGTAAAGGCTTGAACGATTATATGGTAGAGATCGGAGGAGAGGTCAGGGCCAAAGGACAAAGCAGTAAAAAACGGCCCTGGCGGATAGGAATCGACCGTCCCGAGGAAGATGTGACCGCTCGGAACCGCCGGTTACAAATGATTGCCGGACTGAGTCAGGGGGCTTTGGCTACTTCGGGCAACTACCGGAATTTTTATGTGCACGACGGTAAAAAGTATGCCCATACGATAAATCCCAAGACAGGTTATCCTGTTCAGACCGAAGTGCTCAGTGCATCGGTTTATGCTCCTACCTGTATGGAAGCCGATGCTTATGCCACTGCTTTTATGGTATTGGGATTGCAAAAAGCCCGGCAGATTGTTTTGGCCGATCCTGAACTGGAAGGCGCTTTTATTTATCTGGAAGAGGGAAAAATGAAAAACTGGATTTCACCTGGCTTCGAAAAATTGATTGTAGAAAAATAGAGAGGAGTGAGGGAAAATGATGAAGAGAATCGTATTTACACTCATCATTTGTTTTTGGGTTGGAAGGGTACTGGCTATAGACCATAGGATTCCGGCAGTACAAGATTCTGTGCGCCTGGATACCGTTAAGAAAAGTTTACAGGCACAGTCTTTACAACATCTTTTGGAGCGGGATTCCTTGCCACTGATGACCTTACCGGTTTCTGAGGCACAGATGAAGATGTCTCCGGTCTATTTACCGGATAGTCTGATCCGGGATACCCTGCGGTATGAATATACCAAGATTAAAGACTTTGCCTATAAGGCGAAATGGACGAAAGAACTTTATAAAATGGTCTTCGTCAATCCCCGCCGCGGCTATCTGAATGTTATGCGTACCCAGAACAGTGAGGAAAGGTTTAAAGCTTATTCCGGGAAAGTGATTCATGATATTTCTATTGTTGTTCTGCCTCCTTATGGGACTAGTGTTTACGATACCACTTATTTCGAGGAAGATATGGGATGGCTGAAAACTTTAGCCAACAAAACCCATATGAAAACGGCCGAAAAAGTGATCCGCAGGCAGTTGACGATAAAACCCGGCATGTTATTGGTACCTTTTGAGTTGGTGCAAAATGAAATTTTGTTGAGAAGATTGGATTATATCGATGATGCGAATATGATCGTTACGGAAGATCCGGACAACCCTGCCCAGGTGAATGTTACCCTCATTTGTAAAGATCAGCTTTCGTGGGGAGCGACGGTCGAATCGAATTTCTTGAATTCTTTCGATATCGGACTCGAAAATAAAAACTTTATGAAATTGGGACATGTCCTGAATTATGAGTTCAGTTACCGGGGAACCAAAGACAAAAAATGGGGAAATGAGTTGGAATATAAGGTAAACAGTCTTTGGGGGACTCATATCAACATCCGGGGATATTACCGCAATGATTACCGTGAAAAAGAAGTTTTCGTAGATGTCGAAAGGCAATTCCTGACCAACCGGATGAAATGGGCCGGAGGGATGGGAGTAGGACGTGTTTTTTATTCGGATGATTTACCGGACCGGAATGTAAACCGGTTGGAAGAGTTGTTCAATTATCATTATCAGGACGTATGGTTAGGTAAATCTTTTTTGTTGCCTTACCGGTATAGCTATAACCAGAATATGTTTCTGACGGGTCGTTTTTTCACGACCCTTTTCAACAATCGTCCTTTGGTTACAGACGATACCAACCATTTGTATTATAACCGGAGGGATTATTTTGCCGCTTTTACTTACATCAAAATGAAGTATTATAAGGCCAATCTGATCTATGATTTCGGGCGTACGGAAGATATTCCTACGGGATTGATGCTTAGTCTGACCACGGGGTATGAAAAGAGTGAATTCGATAATTATGGCTATATCGCCGGAGAGTGTCACTATTCCCATTTTAATAAATACGACGAGCGTTATTACGCCCTGGAAGCAGCCTTGGGGTCTTATGTCAACGAAGACGGTTTCACCCGGGGAACGCTGAAATTGGGAGCCAGTCATATCAGTAATTTGTGTAGCTGGGGCAGTTTTAAATTCCGTTTCTATAACGACGTACATTATGTGAAAGGAATCCGGCGTTATCCGGGCGATTTTTTGTATATGGAAGATCGGAATATTCGCGGATTTTCATCCGATACACTAAGAGGAAATCAAAAACTGTCGTCTTCTTTGGCGACTACTTTTTTCTTGCCCTATATTAAAAAAGGATTCCGGGTTTCCATTTCTTCTTTCTGTGATTTCGGTGTGATTGCCGCCGACAATAAAAAATTGGTACACAGCAAAACATATTGGGGATTCGGGGTAGGAGTCAACCTGAGAAACGATAATGTCGTCATTAAAAATATTTCTTTTCGTTTTGCCGTTTATCCTACTATTCCTGAGGATGGCAGGAGTTTTCAAGCGATACTTTCCAGTGGGAACAGAGGCAGTTTTTATGATTATCACGTAACAAAACCACAGGTGATTCAGTATGAATAGGAAATACGGATAGATCATGACAAGTTTTGCGTCATCTGATATTTGGTTAGCTTTTATTATGACTCTGGTTGCAGCGATTTCTACTTTTATGGGAGCGATGACGTCGTTATATTTCAGAAAAGTCAACCAGGTTACCCTCTCGGTCATTTTGGGATTTGCAGCCGGAATAATGATTTATACCGCTTTTATGAAGCTGATGCCCGATTCGATCAGCATCCTATCCTCCCAATTGTCTTATGCTCAGACGAAAATCACCAGTACGGTCTGGTTTTTTGTCGGTATCGTTTTGTTGTATCCTTTAGGATATCTGGTGAAGTTGTGGAAGAAAAAAGAGGTGGAACGCTACGACGCTTCACTTCAATATTACCGGCGGGTAGCGATATTGGTGCTTCTGACGATTACCGCCCATAGTTTCGTCGAAGGGCTGGCGACTTTTCTGTCGTTTTTGGCTACTCCTTTGGTGGCTATTCCTCTGGTTCTTTCTATTATTGTCCACAACTTTCCCGAAGGGATGACGATCGGAGCCCTGTTTAATAAAATCAGTGATTCGATGAATCGCCGCCGGGCTATATTCTACAGTGTGATCGCTTCCTTATTCGAACCGATCGGAGCCCTGATGGCTTATATTTTTATTTTGAAATATTCTAATCCGGTTTTAACCGGAATACTGAAAGCTTTTCTTTCCGGACTATTGGTAGCCACTGCACTGAATGAACTGATTCCCAATTCCCAACTGAAAGGGAACCGGAAGGTGTCGGTACAGAGTATTATTTTAGGCATGTTTATTATGGGTGTCGTCTTGGTCAGTGCTTCGATTTTTTAAAATTTTACAACAATTGTAATTATTTTCAGAATTTTTTAACGTTTCTCCGGTCTGAGGTTTGGAGGATGTGCCTCTGCGGTTTATCTTTGCTGAAAATATAAAGATAGGGTATTTTGTTGATTCATAAATAATTAATTGGTTGTAAATGAAAAAAGTCTTCTTGTTTTCTTTATTTTTGGTTTTAGGGTTAGTTCTTTCACAGTGTTTACCGGTTTGGTTGGGGGAGGCATTCCTGACAGCTGAAAAGGTAGCGAAGACTTTGATGTTCGTTTGTCTGGCATTTATTATGATTAATGTCGGGCGGGAATTCGAATTGGATAAACGAAATGGAGATCTTATGCTGCCGATTATTTTATAGCTATGGCTACTGCTGCCGTGCCCTGGATTATGGTCGCTTTTTATTATATGTTCTTATTGCCTGCCGATTTATTCGGGAATTGGGATGCCTGGAAAGAGAATTTATTATTGAGCCGGTTTGCGGCCCCTACTTCTGCCGGTATATTGTTTACCATGCTGGCTGCTGCCGGGTTACGGCGCGAGTGGATCTATAAGAAGACCCAGGTGCTGGCGATCTTCGACGATCTCGATACGATCTTACTGATGATTCCCTTGCAAATATTTATGATCGGTTTTAAGTGGCAATTATTTGCCGTGGTGATTGTGATCACTTTTTTATTAGTGATCGGTTGGAAAAAACTGGGAACGATCCGGTTGTCCCAAACCTGGAAATCTATTTTATTTTATGCTGTATGTATCGTAGCTGTAACGGAAAGTATTTATCTTTTGACCAAGTGGATGATGGGAGCTGACGGAGCGATTCATATCGAAGTATTGTTGCCTGCCTTTGTCTTGGGAATGGTGATGAAGACTGTCCATCAACACGGGAACCGGGACGAAAAGATAACCGGAATGATTTCTTATCTGTTTATGTTTCTGGTGGGGTTGAGTACACCTCAGTTTATCGGTATCGATCATGGACACCGGATTACAGAAGCTGTGGGGATTATTGCTGCACAGCCTATGCCTTCCTGGGAGGTATTGATTGTGCATGTGATCGTTGTTACTTTACTTTCGAATTTGGGAAAGATGTTTCCGTTGTTTTTCTATCGGGATCGGCAATTGGAAGAGAGACTCGCCCTTTCTGTCGGTATGTTCACCCGGGGGGAAGTTGGGGCCGGAATTATTGTCATCGCTATGGGCTATAATCTGGGCGGTCCCGCTCTGATTATTTCTGTATTGAGTTTGGTACTCAACCTGCTTTTGACCGGTGGTTTTGTGGTCATTGTGAAACGTTTGGCACAACAGGCTTATGGACTGAAAGAATAGACGGAATAAAGATACCTTTTCTTGGGGACAATGGAGAAAAGAAGAATAAACTTTCATTCTCCGTTTCTCCAAATTTATGGTAGGTTTGAATAAGTTCATAAAGTCTATGGACCTGCGGGTGTGGCCGGACGGAACCGGAGTTTGTATTATTTCGCCTCTTTCTTCTTAAATAACCGTCGGAAAAATCCTTTCTTTTCTTTGGTTTTTTCTTCGGTAGTTCCGGGATGTTTCACTTTTTCCAGTTTACGGTTCGAGATCTTTTCGAGCAGGTTCAAATGTTCTTTGAAGGTCGGTATTTCCGTTTCTTTTTGCTGAGGTGGTAAGGCAAAAGGGAAGGAGAGTCTGTTCCAAACCTGATAATTCGGGCTCTCCAGGCAATCTTTCATAAACCGGCCGAAAATAGGCATAGCCATATTGGCGCCTTGTCCTAAACGGATGGTGTTGAAATGGATGTTTACATCGTTGGCTCCGACTCTGATTCCGACGACTATCTGGGGATTATATCCGATAAACCAGCCGTCTACCTGATTTTGGGTCGTACCGGTTTTCCCGGCCATTTCATTATGCAGACCGTATACCGAACGCAATCTTTGCCCTGTTCCTTCGTCGATGACTGCCGAAAGCATATTGCTCATTAAATGGGCTTCGTTTTCAGGCAGTACTTGCCGGGGAATTTCGGGCTGAGCTTTGAATATCAGATTACCCTGGCGGTCCTTGATTTCTTCCAGGTAATAAATCGGACGGAGGTTTCCGTTATTGGCAAAAGTCATAAAAGGACGAACCATTTCCTGCAAGGGGATATCGGCTACTCCCAAGGCTAAAGAAGGATAGGGAGGAAGCTCGGAGGTGATACCCAAACGGCGGGCATGATCGATAACGGTGTCTATGCCCGTCTGAAGCAATACTTCGACAGCGATGGTATTGATCGATTTACTAAGGGCTCCTTTCAAGGTGTAATATCCCTCGTAATTGTTGTCCGAATTGCGTGGGGACCAGTCGTCATATTCCGGATAGGTTTTCTGTTCATTTTTGTAATAAGCGTCCAGACGGGTCCCCTGATGTATAGCTGCACTGTATACGACCGGTTTAAAGACCGATCCTACCTGGCGCGGGGCTTCAACCTGGTCGTATTGGAAATATTTATAGTTCAGATCACCGACCCAGGCTTTTACTTTCCCGGATTGTGGTTCCACAGCAATCATTGCCGGATGCAAAATCTTCAGATAATGCTTGATCGAATCGATCGAAGAATAATCTACCCGCATTTCTCCCTCTTCCGGGCTGTATACCAGCATCGCTTTTTTTTCATTCAGAATTTTCAGTATGTCTTTTTCAGCCAATCCCTGATGTTTCAATCGTTGATAGACCGTACTGTTCTGAATAGCATTTTTCAGTATCGCGGGATTTTTGTCCCAGGGTTCTTGTTTACCCAGGTGGATGTAATAGGATTGCTGTAATTTTTTCATGTGCTCTTGAACGGCATTTTCTGCATATTGCTGCATCTCTGCGTCCAGAGTTGTTTTCAGGATAAGACCGTCCTTATATAGGTTGTAGTTCGTACCGTATTTTTCGTTGTATTCTTTGAGGATCCGGTCGGCATCCCGGCGTATTTTTTCGCGTAAATAAGGAGCCAGACCGGAAAAATGGTTGACCGGAATGTAATGCAGCTGTAGTTCTTCCTGCTTTATTTTTTCACCGGTCTCTTCATCCAGATAATCGTATTTCATCATTTGGTCGATTACCGTGTTGCGACGGTTGAGCGCCCTTTCCGGATGCAGACGCGGATTGTAACGCGAAGGTCCTTTGAGCATACCGATCAACGTGGCTGCCTGAGGGATAGTCAGATCGGAAGCAGAGGTTGAAAAATATTTTTGAGCGGCACTCTCGATACCGAATGTATTTTCCCCGAAAGATACCGTGTTCAGGTAAAGGGTGAGGATATCGTCTTTGCTGTAAATGTTTTCCAAACGATGGGCTGTAAACATTTCTTTGAGTTTCACAACCGGTATAAAGGTCACCTGCTGTTCGTCCCGGGGATACAGATTTTTAGCCAATTGCTGACTGAGCGTACTTCCGCCGCCTGAACTACGGTGTCCCAGCAGAACAGTTTTGAAAAATACCCTCAGCATACTGATTTTGTCTACGCCTTCATGTTCGTAAAAACGGACATCTTCGGTCGCGATCAGGGCTTTGACGGCATAAGGGGAAATATGATTGAAATTGACATTGGTACGGTTTTCGACATAATATTTACCGATCAGCAAGTTGTCTTCGCTATACAATTCCGAAGCTTCGTCATTACGGATATCCCGCAATTCGGCATAATCCGGTAGCTTACCCCAAAGACCGGCATATACCGAGTAGACAAATAGAGTGATACCGATTGCGAGAAACAGGATAAATAGCACCCCGTATTTCAATAGCTTGAACTTGTGGTGGTGCCGGTGAGAAGAAACCGCTTTTTTATGTTTTTTCTGATATTGTTTTTGGGCCATATGCTGAAAAGCTAAGCATATAATTCGACTTAGCCGGACAAAAATACAAAATAATTTCTTTTATCGGTCGGACTTCGGCTAGTACCGACATGCCCGCTGGCAGTTTGAAGGGTACGAGGATGAAGTGAAACCTGAAATGCTGGGGGAAAGTGAAGAAAATATTTAAAAGAAAAGTCCGGATGTAAAGTCCGGACTTTATACCTAAGGAAACAGAAGGGTTATTTGATGATTTCAACCATGGCACAACGATTCCATTTGTTGTTGTTTTTGTAGTAAGGTTTTTCTTTACCTACATATTCGATAACCATCCGGTTAGAATTGATGCCGTAATCTTTTTTCAACATATTGGCGACAGCCTCGGCTCTTTCTTGTGAAATCCGGAGATTTACATTGATCGGACCGAATTTATCGGCATAACCTACGATGCGGATTTTGACATCCGGGTTGTTTTTCATGAAAGTTCCGATATTGTAGATCAACGGGTCATAAATATCCTGAACCACGGCGCTATTGAATTTGAACGGGATGGTAGAGGGGATAGATTCTACGATTTCTACATTTTTCGTTTCAACCGGTCTAACCACTTCTTTCTCGATAACTTTGATCTCTGGCGGACGGTTCTGTAACTGAGTCACTTGATTAGCTAATACCAGGTTGGCGGCAGCCATTTCGTCGATGACAGCTTGTTTCGGTGCGGTACGGAAACCTCTGCCTTTGAAATAATAGGTAACCCCTGCAGTAAGTCCACCCAGCCCATCGTTCGGGAAACCACCGGTTTCTACCATCTTATCGTTGAAGATCATGCCCTGGAATTCGATGTTGGCATCGAATCTTTCAGAAATCTTGTATTTGGCTTGAATACCGCCATGGATGGTGAAAGATTGCTGATGTTTCCGGGTCATACCTCCGACACCGAAGAAAGGAACGATATCGAATTTACGGTCGGGGTTGTATTTCGCGAAGAAATTTATCAATCCCATCATAAAGTCGATGTTCATGTGCATATAATGCATGTGTAACATACTTCCGGCATTATCGGTGAAACCGTGTAATGCTCCGCCACCGCCTTGTAACCGTAATCCCCACCAGGGGTTGAACATTTTACCTACAGCCAACTCAGGCATAAAAGTAATCGTGTTTTTAAATTTTGCCTGTGAGGAATGTTCGGCAAAGAAAGCATTCGCTCCAAAATTTGCAGAAACAAACCAGTTATGCCAGAATGGGTTGGCTTCAAATGAGGTTTTGTATCCCGGAAGACGTTGTTCTATAATGACTTCCTCGACTTGCGCCTGGGCCTTTGTTATTCCACATAGACCAGCAACCAAAACAATTAACATTAATCCTTTTTTCATAACATTTTTATAATTAAGTAACTTATAATATTGACATTACATTTCGTTTGTTGTTATTATCTTTTGATTTAAAATAATAGAGGTGTCAATGAACTTGTATTTTAATGTCAAAACTTACCGGAATAACGTAGTTTGGGGGGAGGACGTTTCAAAATAGGGTCAATAAAATGTGAGTTTTTATGATTTTTAACCTTTTACTTTTAAGCTTTACATATTTTTTTTATCTTTGAACTCCGATCGTATTTCTTCCGGGGAGTATGGTCGGAGGAGGATGATTGCTTATTTTTAATCAGATACATATAAAACAAAAGTGGACCCGTCCACAGACAAAAATTGACGAACATGTTAAACATTGCATTATTTGGTCCTCCGGGAGCAGGAAAAGGTACTCAGGCAAAAAAGATTGTAGAGAAATATAATCTGGCCCATCTTTCGACAGGAGATATGATCCGCAAGGAAATTGCGGAAGGAACCGAGTTAGGTAAAATAGCGGAAGAGATTATCGCAAGGGGCGAATTGTTGTCTGATGAATTTGTGGTGAGACTGATCGAAAATAGTATGGTTCAGCATCGGGGAGTGAACGGATTCCTGTTCGATGGTTTTCCCCGTACTGTGGCTCAGGCTGAGATTCTCGACCGGATGTTGGAAAAGGAAGGTACTCCTTTGAAAGGATTGATCTGTATCCATGTCCCTTTCGAAGAATTAAAACGCCGGATGCTCGAACGGGCTAAAATCGAAGGACGGGCTGACGATAACGAAGAGGCGATTGCTAAACGGTTCCGGGAATATAATGATAAAACCGTCCACGTGGCTAATCATTATAAGAAGAAGGGAGTGCATATCGATGTCGAAGGAAATTGTCCGGTAGAGGAAGTGTTCAATGCTATTACGAAAGCGATAGAGGAAATGAAATAAGGTAGATCGGCTTGGTTTCGATCGGAATCCTTTAGAAATGAATCGGCGGAACTCGGGTCGGGAGTCAGTGTTTATCCCGAACGAAGTTCCGCCGATCAGTAAAGTGCCGGTCACGAAAGAACATTATTTTTTCAGTCCTTTTCTTTCCAATAGCGGTTCGATGCCGGGTTCTTTGCCCCGGAATTGTTTATAAAGTTTCATCGGATCGTCCGAACCTCCCCGGGAGAGTATATTTTCCCGGAAAGCTTTGGCTTTCTCCGGATTGAAAATATCTCCGGTTTCCTTGAATGCAGCAAAAGCATCTGCATCCAACACTTCTGCCCAGGTGTAGGCATAGTAGCCTGCCGAATAACCTCCGTTGAAAATATGTCCGAAATAAGGACTGCGGTAGCGGACGGTGATTTCAGGTATTAAACCGATCTTATCCAGTACTTCTTTTTCGAATTTTTCCGCATCGATCGGATCGCTGTTTTGAATAGTGTGGTACGCCATATCCAATAGGGCGGCCGACATAAATTCCGTCACAACGAAACCCTGATTGAAATGACTGCTGTTTTGAATTTTATCGATTAACTCCTGGGGCATCGGTTCACCGGTTTGCCAATGGTGGGTATAGATTTTTAAAACTTCGGGATCTCCGGCCCAGTTTTCCATCACCTGGGAAGGCAATTCGACAAAATCGCGGGCAACCGAGGTGCCTGCCACACTGGGGTAAGTACATTCGGATAGTAGTCCGTGTAAAGCATGCCCGAACTCATGGAATAGGGTACAGGCTTCATCGAAAGTAAGCAAGGCGGGCATATCTCCGGCCGGTTTGGTGAAATTGCAGACATTGGTAATGACCGGACTGGAATTCAATAATTTAGATTGCGGGCGGAAAGCGTCCATCCAGGCGCCGCTGCTTTTACCGGCCCGTGGAAAATAATCGGCATAATATATTCCGATGTGTTTACCGTCGGCATCTTTGACTTCGAATGCCAGGGCTTCGGGGTGGGGAAGAGGAAGGTTGTCGAGTTGTTCGAAAGTCAGGCCATATAACTTGTTGGCTACATAAAAAGCACCTTTACGGACTTCTTCCAGCGGAAAATATTGGCTGATTTCGGTTTCGTTCAACCCGTATTTCTCTTTTTTCAATTTTTCAGCATAATAGCGCCAGTCCCAGGGAGCTAGTTTGAACCGTCCTCCGGTTTTATCGATCATTTTCTGTAGTTCCCGGGCTTCTTGCCTGGAGATCGGTAATGCCGCTTCCCAAATTCGATTACATAATTGATATACGTTCTCCGAATTTTTAGCCATATTATCGTCGAGGACATAGCTGGCATAGTCGGGGAAGCCTAACAGCCGGGCTTTTTGTACCCGTAAAGAAACCATTTTGCTGATGTTGGCCCAATTGTTGTATGCATTGTCCTGACTGCCCCGGTCGATATAGGCTTTGTAGATCTGTTCGCGCAGATTACGGTTGTCTGCATATTGCAGGAAAGGCATAATACTGGGATTCTGCAAAGTGAATACCCATTTCCCTTCCAAACCGTTTTCTTTCGCTGTCTCGGCAGCAGCAGCGATGACACCTTGCGGGAGCCCGCTCAGGTCTTTTTCATTATCGATCACCAACCGGTAGGTATTCGTTTCATGCAATTGGTTGGCTCCGAATTTCAAACTCAGTAAAGCCAGTTCACTATTGATTTTTTTGAATTTTTCCTTGTCTTCTGCCGAAAGATTGGCACCACCACGAACAAAGTTGTTGTAATATTTTTTCAATACCATTTTTTGTTCCGTAGTCAGATTTTCTTTGTCCTGGTTATCGTATACCGTTTTGATCCGGGCAAATAGCTCGGCGTTCAGATTTATACCGTCCGTATGAGCCGTGATTTCGGGCATAATCTCCTCTGCAATGGCATTGATCGAATCGTTCGTATTGGCTTCCCGGAGATTGAAAAACACATAAGATACCTTGTTTAACAACTGCCCCGATTTTTCCATGGCCTCGACGGTATTGGCAAAAGTGGGAGCTTCCGGATTTTTCAGGATGGCCTGAATTTCTGCTTCCTGTTCTTTTATCCCTTCCCGGAAAGCCGGAAGGTAATGACGATTCTGAATTTTGTCGAAAGGAGGCACTTCGAAAGGAGTATCGAATGGGATTAAAAACGGATTGTCCGTAACCGGTTGGGGGTGATTGCAGGATTGCACCACTATTCCTGCAAAACAAATGACATACATAATTTTTTTCATAAAAGTGAGGTAAAATTGTTTTTGATCTTTACACACAAAGATAGCTATTTAATAGGCTAAAGTGCAAATAAACGGATAAATATAGTAAAAACGGGGACTGCGGACAGTTATTGTTCCCAGTTTGAGGCAGGTATAAATCCATGACGGGGAAATTATTCGAACTTTTTTTGTAAGACATTTGCTTATCTGAAAAAAATGTATTTCCTTTGCATCCTGTTTGGAAAGCGTTTATAAAAAATACTGAGAGATGTCAAGAGTTTGTCAAATAACCGGAAAAAGAGCAATGGGTGGAAACCATGTATCTCACTCTAAAAGAAGAGTAAAGAGAACATTCTCGATCAACCTGTTCAAGAGAAATTTTTATTGGCCAGAAGAAGACAGATGGATTCGCCTGAATGTTTCAGCCGATGGTCTTCGTTTGATTAATAAAAGAG
>OGRL01001200.1_pt1 | contig 20243 bp, 18 predicted proteins | sample 1553481 | NCBI WGS metagenome assembly OGRL01 (sample SAMEA2580036, study PRJEB22360) | human gut metagenome
TGCTCGAGGAGGAGGAGCCCGACGCACTCGCGTACCTGGACTTCCCGCCGTCGCACTGGAAGCGCCTGCGCACCAACAACGTGCAGGAGCGCGCCAACAGGGAAATCAAGCGCCGCTCGCGCGTGGTGCAGGTCTTCCCGTCGGAGAGTTCGCTGCTCAGGCTCGTGGGCGCCGTCATGTGCGACCAGGCCGAGACATGGTCCGGCTCGCGCTACTTCTCGGAAAGGAAGATGGCCGAGATGCATGACGCCGCGTTCAGAATGGGTGCCGCGGGCGAGCACGACTGGGCGGAGCTGGAGAAGGCGGCCAGGAAGATGATCGAATCCAGCCTGGAACTTGCCGACAGCGTGGAGGCGGCCTAGGATATCAACTGATTCCGGATATCGGACACAGGGGCCGCAAGGGCCCTTACACCAACTTTCTCGACACTACCACGAGCTCCTGCGAGCTCACGGGTTTACTCAGGTGCGCATCCATGCCCGCCTCACGCGAAAGCCTGCGGTCGTCGGCAAAGGCGTTGGCACTCACGGCGATAATCGGCGTGGTCGCGGCATCCTCGCGATCGAGTGCTCGTATCCGACGCGTGGCCTCAAGGCCATCGATGCCAGGCATCATGATGTCCATCAGCACCACGTCATACTCGTGCGGTGCGCTCGCGGCAAACGCCTCGACGGCAGACTCACCATCCTTAGCATGCGTCACGACGGCACCGGCACGGCCGAGCGTAAACTGCGCAATCTCGGCATTCAGATCGTTATCCTCTACGAGCAAAATGCGCAAGCCCTGGAGTGCATCGCCATCGCCCGCATCCGCGCGCATTGTCTGAGGAATCTCGGAGCGTTTGCATTTCTCGAACGGCAGGCGGATGGTAAACGTCGTCCCCTGCCCCAAGACGCTCGTAAAACTCATGGTTCCGCCCATAAGCTCGACTAACTGTTTTGCGATAGGCGCACCCAGGCCAGTTCCCGATGAGGCGCCTTCCACCTGTTGCTCCTCGCGGCAAAACGGCTCGTAGAGGTGCTGTTGGAACTCCTCGCTCATGCCAATACCGTTGTCGGCGATCGTGTATTCATAGACAGGGGCACCATCCGCTGGCTCCACCTCGCGGCACACCAGGCGAACATAGCCGCCCTGGCGGTTGTACTTGACGGCATTGCCGGCAATATTGAGCAACAAGCGCTTGAGGTGCGTCACGCTCACCCGAGCATAGGGATGATTAAGGGTCTGCTGGTCGCAGATAATTGTCACCAGACGCTCCTCGGCCTGGCGCTCCAGAATATCGCGCACTTCACAGTTGAGTGCCACCAAATTTGTGGGTACGAGGTTCAGGTCGACCTGCCCGCTCTCCAGGCGACTCATATCGAGTGCCTCGTTGGCAAGGTCGAGCAGCAGTCCCGATGCCGTCCAGATCTTTGAGCGGCACTCGGTCTGCTTTTGCAGATCGTCCGCATTGGCATCGCCGACCTCGACCATGCCGCGAATGCCGTTGATGGGCGTGCGCAGATCGTGGCTCATGCGACGCAAAAACTCCGTCTTTGCCGAGTTGGCAGACGAAGCCTCACGCGCTGCCTTAGCCAGTCTGTCACCATAGTCGCGCTCCTGCTGCAGCAAGTCCGTCAAACGTCGACGATCAGCGCGGCGACGCACCATCACAACAACGGCTATAACACCGCTGTAGAGCACCAGCACGCCAGCAGCAACAGCCGCGACGACCTCAAAGTAGCGCTGTGCCGAGGCATAGGTGTACACGTAGAACCCGCGCGCTTTTCCAAATGTGCCCAAATACCACTCGCCGTCGGCGTTAACCAATCTGACCTTACCAGCCGGGCATCGATCCTTTATACCGTCGACAATAAAGACATCCGTTGCAGGCAGATTGAATACACCCAATATGGTGGGTTCAACGGCATTGGTCGCAACGACCTTGCCATCGCTTTCGATCACGATATTGCCACTGTCGATGGTCTCATAACCACCGAGCAGGCTCTGCAGTTTGAGCGTATTGCTTGCAACTGCCTTCGCACTCTGATGCCTGACCGCGATAACGATGCCCTCGCCATCTTGCCGGGTCACGCAACCAATGTCTGCAACCGAATCATCCGAAAGCGTAATGCGGGCGGTATAGGACTTAAGCGGATGGGCTGCCACCTCCAGCACGGGTGCTTCCTTGAGATACGTAGCGAGCAACTCGTAGCCCACGCCATCCGTCGAGGACTCGGACACCAAATTGCCCGATGCGTCCGTCACGATCAGTGCGCTCACGTTGAACTGGTCGGCATATTGCTCCAGCATGGCGTTATCCACCGAACCGTCGCGCTCCATATCGCGCGCTGTCTCTCCAGCGATCTCCATAACGCGAATCAGGTTTTTGGTCGTATAGGCGCTATTGAATGCATCGTAGGAAAGGCTCTGCGTCGCCACGTAATCGACAACGTCGGCAAAGCGCTGCTCGGCCTGAGCTGTCGTGTAGCCGTAGCTCATCATGCCGGCAACAACCGAGAGCGCTATCCCCAGCAGGGCGACAAGGAGCCATGCCCCTGTCGAACGATTGCCCCGCTCCTCTACGGCGTGGTCGGGCGCATCGATCATGACAGGCCCTCCATATTCAAAAATGGCGAAGGGTCATCAAAGTACTTTGACACCAGACGTTCCATGGTGCCATCGGCAAGCATTTCTTGGTAGGCACGGGTGAGTTTAACGTCGATGCCGCGCGTATCATTGGTATCGAAAGCGGTGCCCAAACCAACCTCTAGCAGCGGCTCATCCAAAATGCGATACGTCACACCATAGTCTTTTTCGTAGGTGAGCAGCGAGGACTCATGCGCGGCGATGGCGTCGACCAGACCTTCGACGAGCGCCGGGTTCAGGTATGAGCGGTCCGAAAAGCAGTAGAGCTCTTTGATCTGCGGAACGTTTTCATTTGTACGATTGAGCAAAATGTCCTCGGGCTTGGTGGTGGACTGGACCGCCACGACCTTATCCTCAAGATCGGCAAGCGTGTAGATATCGCTCTGGGGATCGACCGCGACCACCTGGCGGCTCGCAAGGTACGGGCCGGCCCAACGATACTCGTTTTCGCGACCCGTCATGCTAAAGCTGCCCATGACGCAATCGAGCTCGCCGCTCGCCAGTAGCTCTTTCTTCTTTTCCCAATCGATCAGCTGGTATTTTGGCTTGTAGCCAATGCGAGCCAAAGCCTCGGTTAATATCTCGACATCCAGGCCAACGATATCGCCGTACTCGTCGGTATACACAAACGGTGGATAGAGGTCGCTGCCAACATTGAGCGTCTTAAGGTTGTCGTCTTTGGCCTGTGAGGCGTCCAGACCTTCTAATGCAGACGTCGAGGCTCCGTCATTCGACCCGGAACAGCCGGCTATTGCTACGACAAAGGCGCTCGCCACTGCAAGCGCAACAAACAACGAAATGGCAACCGAGCGACGGGGTCTTTTCATCAAGCTCCAGACGATCCTGTTTACAGACTGAAATGGTAAAAAATAATAGCAAACAAAACCACACGAGTGCCCAATGGTTGCAGACGTTTTACCATGCGGGGCCTTCCAGCCGACTTGGCAGAAGGCCCCGCATGCAGTGCTCACTTACCGTGCATTAAAAACGTAGCGGTCCAGGCGGTCGCACGCCTCCCTTACGCGCGAAAGCGGCAGCGCCAGATTCACGCGAATGTGGCAGGGTCCGTGGAACGGGCGGCCGTCCTGATACCCCACGCCCACGCGTGCCCCCTCGTCGAGCAACCACTGAATATCGCGGCCATGCTCTCGGCACCACTCGGTGCAGTCCAGAAACACCATGTACGTGCCCTGCGGACGTGAATAGGACACACCCTCAAAATGCTCGTCCACGTAATCGCAGAAGTACTCGATATTGTCGGCAAGCACCTGGTTGAGCTCGTCCACCCACTCGTAACCTTGCGGCTGGTAGGCACCGATAAGCGCATGCATAGAGAGGACGTTCATCTCGTTGTAGTGAGTCTTGTTGGACACGGCACACACGCGGTCACGCAGCGTCCCGTTGTAGACAATGTGGTAGCTGCCGACCAGGCCCGCCAGGTTAAACGTCTTGCTCGGCGCATAGAGGGCGACCGTGCGCATGCGGGCATCCTCGCTCACCGACTGCGTCGGGATATGCTTGTGCCCCGGCAGGATGATATCGGACCAAATCTCGTCCGATATCACCACGCAATCGTGCTGGCGATAGATGTCCATGGCGCGCTCGATCTCGTCGCGCTCCCATACACGGCCGCAGGGATTGTGCGGCGAGCAGAACACCGCAGCATGGATGTGGTTTTGGGCGAGCTTGTGCTCCATGTCCTCAAAGTCCATACGCCACACGCCCTGATCGTCGAGCTTAAGCGGGCTGTGGACAATGTGATAGCCCGCGGCCTCAATGGACTTGGTAAAGCCGATGTAGGTAGGGCTGTGGACCAGCACCGCATCGCCCGGCTGAACATACGCACGCAGCGTCGACACGACACCGCCCAGCACGCCGTTTTCGTAGCCGATATGCTCCGGCGCCAAGCCCTCAACGCCGTTGCGACGGCTCTGCCATTCGATGATGCGGTCAAAGTACTCGGGGCGCGGATTGAAATAGCCAAACATGGGGTGCTGGGCACGCTGAATGATGTACTCCTGGACCGTGGGCACCGTGGCGAAGTTCATGTCCGCCACCCACATGGGAATGCGATCGAAGCCCTCGTCGGGTGCGTTTGGAGCCATGCCGGGGATCTCACCCCAAGAATCAACGGCGATGGAGTCCATGCCGTGGCGGTCGATAAGCGAGCTAAAGTCGTATTTCATGCTGAGCTCCCGTGCGAAGTGATTGTTTTGGTAGGCGTTATTGTCCACCAGCGTGGGCGGTTTTGGCATGGGGTTTGCTGTTGATTTTGACGGATACGGACGGATGGCGGGTTAGTCCCGCGCGTCGTTGATGGCGGTTACCGTCAACCTGGCTCCGTCGACCGTAAACGATATGTCGAGCCCGGCGTAGGCCAGATGGTAGACGCGGTTTGGCTCGTGCTTGCTGCCCGCGCGGCGCGGATCTTGGCGAAGGACCTCGACCAAGCCGGGGAGCTTTGCGGGCGGGACCATATCTTGCAGCGCTCGCGGAAACTCGACGTCGAGCTCTTGCCACGGAGCATCCTCAATCCAGCCGCCCGTCGCATCCGGGTGGCAGTCCGCAAACGGAATGTAGGGCTTAATGTCGTAGATGGGCGTGCCGTCGCGCAGATCGGCCCCCAGCACATGGATGATGGGACCATTGCCGGTGAGCTCGACGCGATCGAGCTTGACGCAGGTAAGCCCAATGGAATTAGGGCGAAACGGACTGCGCGTGGCAAAGACACCCACGCGCTCGGCTCCGCCCAGACGCGGCGGGCGCACGGTCTTCGACCACTTGACGTTGGTGCCGGACCTGTCCTGCGACTTGGCATCGGCAGCTATGTCCTTAGCCGTGCCGCCGGGCGTTCCGTTTTCGAAGCGCCACAGCAGCCACAGGTGAGAGAAGGAGTCCAGACCCTCAACCGCTGCATTGGAGGCAAATTCCGGCTCAAAAACGATGCGTCCCTGCAGATGAGGCGCCAAAAAGCTGTTGCGCGGAATGCCGAACTTCTGCGGCAGGTCGGTATGTATGTGTGCAATAGGTTCCATGCCGGTCATTGTACGGCATGGAGGCGTGGGGCGTTGCGCGCAATTCTTCGCCGTGGACTCCTGTCGTGCAACCAACGGTTGCTTGGAAGGGCGCCTGCCGCCGCGTATGCTTAAGCCATCAACCAGCAGAAAGGAGCCGCTATGGCCTTTGCAGAAAAGCTCATTGCCATCCGTCGCGCCCATCACCTTACCCAAGAGCAGCTCGCCGCCAAACTCTTTGTCACGCGCCAAGCCGTCAGCCGTTGGGAGCGCGACGAGGTCACCCCGGGCATCGACATGATGAAGCTCATTGCCGCCGTAACCGGCGAGCCGTTGTCCCACCTGCTCGAAATGCCCGAGCATTATTGCCAGAGCTGCGGCATGATACTCACGCCCGACGACTGCGGCACCGATGCCACGGGCGCCGCGACCGATCATTACTGCAAGTGGTGCTACGACCACGGCAAGTACACCTACGACACCACGATGGAGGCAATGATCGAGGATTGTGCCCCGCGGCTGGCACAAAACACCGGTATGTCGCTCGACGAAGCCGTCTCGCTCATGGGCGCCGTGCTGCCGCAACTGGAGCGCTGGCGCTCCGTGCAGGAAAACGAGGAGCGCTACGGTGCCGAGGCGCGGGCGCGCTATGGCGACGAGGCTATCGATGCAGCAAACGAAACGTTACTGGACATGGATCCACAGACATGGAACGACATGAAGGAACTTGAACGCGCTATTCTGGGCCAGCTCTCGATTGCCATGGGCGACGGCGAACCGGATGGAAGCGAGGCTCGCAAGCTTGTCGCGATGCACCGTCGATGGATTGGCCTTAACTGGGGACACGAGCCCCAAGACGAAGCATACCTGGGCCTCGCCCACGGCTATCTTGCCGATCAGCGCTTTATCGACTACTACGACAAGCCCTGCGGCACCGGAGCCACGACGTTTCTGGTTCAGGCAATCGAGTCGTCGCTGGCTCGCGCATAGACCGCGGCGGCTTTGGGTATTTCAATCGAAACCTCAACCGATTGGAGACCCATGGCTACTAATCATGAGCTCACGCTGTACGTTATGACCGGCTGCCCGTATTGCATAAAAGTCAAGCGATTCCTTGCCGATAACGGCGTGACCATTCCCGAGCGCAATATCTCGACCGACCCCGAAGCCGAGCAGACGCTCATCGCCGTCGGCGGAAAGCGCCAGGTTCCCTGCCTGTTCATCGACGGCAAGCCACTCTACGAATCGAGTGACATCATCGCGTGGGTGCAGAAGAACCTGCTCTAGCACTCGCGTTGCGACCGACTCGCCCCAACCCATACGACCCAAACATGTACGCCAGCATCCAAAGTCGACATTTTTCGACATCTTTGGATGCTGGCGTACAGCTTTTGGGTAGTCACGGAGGCTCTTAGCCGGCTAATTGTTTGAGGCGACCTTTGGATTATGGCTGTTTGACGCCTCTGGAAAGGTTTCCGAGAGGGTCGTGGTCAAAAAAGGGCAAATATGAGTACTGCTACCTGTTTAGTAGCAGCGATTTTGATCACTTCAGGAACTATTCAACGTTCCACTCGTCCGCAGACGACGTTATTTCTCCTCATATGTTCAATAAAAGTAGCTCTTAATGGGAACAAATCTCATCAGGAGCTACAATTTATAGCAAAATAAATGCAACCATAATGGCAACAGTACTCATATTTACTTTTTTGACCACGACCCTCCAGAATAGTCGCTGAGAACGACACTAAATGACAAAATCCGACACTTGGACGTTCTTATATGAGTAGCCATTGAAGGACACCTAACGACTACTCCCATTCGCGACACACTGTGTCGCGAATTAAGCTGGCCCCATTACCGAAGACCAGTGAGAGCTCCTGCCCAGAATCTCGATAGCTTAATAAAGGGCTCCCCTTCGGAAGTTCAATGAGCATCCAAATTCCAAGCTGAAAAGCAAAGGAGTATCGAAGCCGTCAATGCTCATTTCCTATCGAACAGGCGGGTCAAAACAAGCTAATTAGCCCGATGAACTGCTTGTATTTTTGTCTACAAAATTGTATACAAAAAGAGAATCCGAGAACCGGCGCTCGACATTATGTCGATCGATAGGAGGCGCCATGGATGCTAAGCAGCTCGAAAAGATGATGGGGTTTGCTCCCGGAGAGTTGAAGAAAGCCGCGGAAGCCTACGAAAAAGATGAGTGGCCGAAAGGTCGCACCATCAAGTTGGGAAGGCCACCAATCTCCGATGAGCCGAGCGTCGTTATATCAGCACGTGTGGGCGAATCGATTCTTGAGGCGTTTGACGAAAAAGCCAAACGCCATGGGTAAACACGCACGGAGCGGCTCAGAGAGCTCATTACACTTGATGCACTGATTGCCTAGGCCCGCTCCCCCGTCGGACCCAAACATGTACACCAGCATCCAAAGTCGACATTTTTCGACATCTTTGGATGCTGGTGTACAGCTTTTTGCTACATAGTCGTTGGGGACGTCCTTAAATGACCAGTCGTTAAAGAACGCTCCCGATGACTAGTTAGCCGTGGAAGCGAGCTGTGGGTGCAAGCGGCTGTTCGCGAAAGACGCGCTCGACGGCAGCGCGGTATTCGTCGACCTTTTTGGTCTTGCGTACGATCTTGTGGACGGTAGCGGGATCAGCAAAAGCGCACTTGGCGTAGAACCACCACTCCTTCATGCGGAAGACCGCATTGCCGCCAATCTCTTCTGCATATGCCGCAAACAGCGTGTCGTGGAAGCGCTGCAGCTCAGCAGCCGTTGCAGCAGGGCCGCCCTTGACCATGCGAGCCAGAGCGGGATTCGCAAGCAAGCCACGCCCCAGCATCACATGGCGTGTCCCGGGATAGGCCTCCACCAGCGCATCCATATCCTCAAGATCAAAAATATCGCCGTTGTATGCCACCGGAAACGGCGCACGTTCCAGCGTCTCGCCATAGAACTCTTTGCGCGGTGAGCCTGTATAACGGTCCTTCTGTACGCGCGGATGCACGATCAGCTCTGTTAGCGGCATGCGGCAATACAGATCGAGCACGCGCTCATACTCGTCGTCGTCCTCGAGCCCCAGCCTAGTTTTGACCGATACCGGCAACGGCGACCGCTCGCACACATCGCTTAAGAACGCCTCGAGCTCGTCGAGATTGCGCAAGAAACCCGAGCCCTTGCCCTTGGCGACAACCGTTCCCGAAGGGCAACCCAAGTTGAGATTGACCTCGCGGTAGCCCATGTCAGCGAGCACCTGTGCCGCCCACACAAACTCGTCCGCGTTCTTGGACATCAGCTGAGGCACCACGTTGAGCCCCTGGTTATTGGCAGGATCGATCTCCTTAAACGCCTTGCCGCCAAAGCGGTTTCCCACCCGCGGCGGCGGCAAAAATGGCGTGTAATAGCAATCGAGCGCACCGAAGCACTCCGCATGCACGCGACGGAACACATGCCCGGTAATCCCCTCCATGGGGGCCAGCGAAAGGATCATCTACTCTTCTCTCATATCAACACAACAAAGGGGCCGTCCCTTTGTCACATGCATTATGCCTTGCGCTTCAGGCGATTCACAAGGAAGAGGTAGCTACTGAACGATGACCACCCTCCAGCCGCACCCCATACAACGAGGTCTAATACTTTTCCCGAGAAGTGAACGAGTGAAAACGGGCCCCGAAGCATCTGCACTTTCGAGATGCAATTTCCTGCGGTTTTGCCAGCCAAATCCTGCGGGTTTGACGTCTAAAAATGTCGATGCTTCGGAGGCCCAAGTATGGCCGTTCACTTCTCGGAAAAGTATTAGACCTCGATTTACATGCCACTCAATGTGACAAAGTGGCTGCTCCTTTGTCACATTCGATGAAAAAGGGCACCGATGTTAGTCGATGCCCCAAAGCGGCTGCAGGTTAAGCCCTACAGCGTATGTCTAAGACGAATCGAACTATTCGTCCCAGGAGAGGTTCTTACCAGTCTTTTTTGCCAGCAGCAAGAACAGGCCGATAATAACGTTGCATGCGATGCAGAAGATGAAGACGCCCTGGAAGGAGCCGACAAGCTCATAGACCTTCATCATAACGGGCATGCCAAAGGCGCCGACGATATAGCCCACGGAGCAGATCAGCGCGAAGATGCGACCGAAATCGCGGGAGCCAAAGACATCCATAACCAAAACGGTCAGGGCAGTGCCAGCGATGACGTACATTACGTCGTTCACGCCTGCTGCGAGGATGCTAAGCGTCGAGTTGCCGCTGCTCATCATGAGCATGACAAAGGAGAGGATGGAGACAGCGAGCCAGCCCAGAATGGCCTTCGTGCTGCCGAACCTATCGCAAGTGGTGCCGACGATCGGGTTGAGGAACAGATCGAAGAGCGATGCAGCGGATACCATGAAGCCGCCCACCATGGGGCTAAAACCAACCTCGGAAGCATACGTCGGGAAGAGCTGGTTCATGCAGCAAGTGAGCTGAACGAGACAGAGGAAGCCGATGCAGAAGAAGAAGGCAGGCGACTTAATGGCGCGCGCATAGCTAACGCCACGCGTGCTATCCTCGGTCGTCTCCTCGGTCTCGGTGACCGTCTCGCCCTCGACGTAGCCATAGGGCAGCATGCCCTTGTCCTGAGGCTTATAGCGGATAATCAGGACGGAAGCGGGGAGAATGAGCACGGCGGAGACGCCAGCGAGCACCAGATAGCCAGTCCTCCAGCCAGCGACCTCGATGACAGAGGTGATGACGGGGCTCATGATGAGCATGTAAATCGAGTTCACTGCCCAAGCGAGACCGATTGCCAGGCCACCAGATTTTTTGAACCACTGGTCAATAACGTCGGACATGGCGACGCCGGTGGTGAAGGCGAAGCAAACGCCAATCAGGGCGCCAGCGGCGATGAACATCCAGACTTCGGTGTAGAAGGCCATGCCTGCGCCGGCGGCGAGCAGAATAAGCTCGACGACGGGGAGCCAAACCTTGCCAACAACCTTGGGGATGAGTTTTCCGACAAACGGAAGCGCCGCCGCAAGACCGATGAGCGTCGCAGTAAAGTAATACGAGAAGATTGAATAGTCAAACCCGAACTCCTCGCACACGGGCGCGACGAAGGAGCCGGCGATTACGCTATAGGATCCAGTCGTACCAGCAGACATGAGGCCAAGCGCGATTACGAGAACCCATGCGTAGACCTTGCTGCTCTTTAACTTTGCATTTTCCATTGATACAACTCCTAGAGACCCAGAAGAGCACACATAACGGCCTTGATGGTGTGCTGACGGTTCTCTGCCTCACGGAAGATGACCGAAGCGTTGGCCTCAAAGCACTCGTCGGCAATCTCGAAACCCTCGGTGATGATCTCGCGATGGAGGTCGTTCTTGCACTGGTCGAGGAGCATCTTGCCAACACGGTGATCTGCGTTGTGGACAGAGGGAAGCTCATGCATGCAGAAGATGTCGGGATTGTTGGTGCGCTTGCACAGCTCGCTGGTGACGCGATAGGGGTACAGGGACTCGGCATCGCCCAGCCAGGAGTTGTAGTCGTCGGGATCCAGAACCTCTTCGCCGCACTCGGGGTTGATGTAGCGCCACTCCTCGGTAACGATAACGTCAACGCCATCCAGGGCATCGAGGTCAGAGGTGATGGTAAAGGTCCTATTGGGAGCGTACTTGGCGTAGCAGGCCTCCACCTCTTCGATCATTTCCTTGCACATCTGATGACGGAGGTCGTCGGGGCCGATGGCGAGGAAGTCCATGTCGAGCATAGCGCACAGGCGGCCATACCACACCGGGGCGCCGGCGCAGTTGCCAACGAAAGCCATCTTCTTGCCGCGGCTCGTACGCAGACCGCCCCATTGCTCTTCCATCGTAAGAGCGTCAGCGAGCATCTGAGTCGGGTGATCGCCGAGAGTAAGGGCATTGATGACCGGGATGTCAACCAGGTCGGCGACGTCATAGAGGAACTGCTCGTCCTTCTGTGCGCGGTAGACAATGAGATCATACATGCCGTTAAAGACGCGCATGGCATCCTTGACGGTCTCGCAGTCACCCATGTGGGAGTTGGTCAGATAAGTGAAGCCCATGCCCAAATCGTTGCAGGAGGTCTCGAATGCGCAACGAGTACGGGTCGAGCCCCACTCAAAGTTGGCGAGGACGTTTTTGCCGGGGAAGTAGCGCTGGTCGACACCAGACTTCTTCTGAGCCTTAAGGTTCCAGGCAAGATCGATGAGATAGCGGAAATCCTCGGAGGAGAGATCATGGATGTTGATGTAGTCGCGACCGCGGAGGCTGTTGTTCATGCCTATTTCCTTTCCATTTAGTGATAGATGAATGTCGAATGTGTCCCCGAGGGAGACACGGATATCCCTCGGGGAGCAGTAAGTGTGGCGCCTAAATCAGACAGTGCAGGCTCAAAGGCTCGCTAGCAGCTGGCTGCCACGTCCTTGGTCCAGCAGTGCACGCCGCCGCCGGACAGGTTAAGCGCGAGAGAGTCAATCATGATGACTTTGCGATCGGGGAAGCAGCTCTCAAGAACGGCTTTGGCCTGCTCGTCCTTCTCCTTCACAACTTCGTTCATGCCCTCGTGGTAATAACGCTGACCAAGAACGACGCCATTGCAGATGAGGAAGTTGCAGTAGCTCGCTGCTGCGTAGAAGTGGACGGGGCCCTCGGGCCAGGGAGTGCCATCCATAAACTTGCCGCCCATTTCGTCGATGAAGCCCTTATAGAGCTCGTAATCCTTATCGCCAGGGGCGATAACGACTTCAATCGGCTCGGCGGTGGGCATACGAACGATCTCGAAGGGCTTACCCTCCCAGTCCGTTTCGTTGCTCAGGATCTCGTAGGCCGCCTCAATGCGGCGACGAGACTCTGCGCCAGCCTTGCTCGAGGCTGCCTCTTCATCGGACACCTCGGCAAGAAGAATCTTGTTCGGAGTGATAAAGCGACACATCTCATCAATGTGAGCTGCAAAGCTCATGCCAAAGACGGGAGTTCCGTCTTCCTTCTCGTCGAGGATGCCCAGTCGATAGTCGTCGTCCTCGAGCATAGGCTGCGGAAGCCAGATAACCTTGTTGAGGTTGTAGATGCGTTTATACTCGGCCTCTACTTCCTCTTTCGTGAACTCGGGATTACGCTTGCGGCATTCCGTGTCCTCGATGGCGATTAGAGTGCCGTGACCGTCAAACTCGCGGTCGCCGCCCTCCGAAACCATTTCGGAATTGACAATATCGAAGCAACCGAGCGCAACCGCCATGTGAACGGCTGCCTTACGTGCGGACTGGCACTCCGGGGAGTTCTTGTCCCACACGCCGTAATAGGTCCAAGCGGGGTTGACCATATAAGAATGGCCTTTATCGTCGACCATGATGCTGGGGCCGTTGTCGCGGACATAGAAGTTGGAGTCTTCGAACTGCGTAATCTCAATGCGATCGAGATCAACCCCCTCCTCCTTCAGGCGCGAGCAAGCCTCCTCATAGGAGCCGGGGGTGCCGCAATTGAGGTTGACCGTAACGTCGCCATACTCGAGCAGAGCCTTAATCACGTCAACGCAGGGCTGGCGGTTATCGTAGCCCTCTGCACGGATGTAATCGGGAAGCCATGTCACATAGACGTTGGAGCGCTTCTCGAACTCGCCCGGCATACGATAATTCTCGTACATGGTTGGTCCTTCCGTCGGGTTTCCCGCGATGCTGTCCGGCCGCGACAATAGCGGGGTTTCACCTGCTATAGTACTACTATACCTACCGTTCGGTAGATGGTTTTGAATGTTTGCCGCTCGCCTACTGATACATACCGTTCACCGTATATAGTGGTCATGTTTGGACACGAATTGATGTTCCGTTGCCATCCTTAATAATGTTGGTAGTGCGGAAGTGATTTGCAATGGAGAAATGCAGCGTGAGCACAAGAAAAAAAATATTGGACGCAATGTACGATCTTGTGGCAGAAGTCGGTTATGACAAAGCGTCTATCGGAAAGATTTGCGACCTTGTCGGTATATCCAAGCCGTCGGTGTACTACTACTTTCCCTCTAAAGAGGAGATTTTCACTACGCTCTTGGACAGCATGTTTCCGACCATCGACTATCAGCGCGACTACTCGCTAATAGTCGATGGGGACGGGTTCAAGGCCGCGCTTATCGAGCTCGGCAATTCAGTTATAGGTGGCTATCGAAGCGATGAAAAGCGCCGGCGCGTGCTGGCCGAGGTTAGCGTTCAATCAAATCGAATTCCTGCAGTTCAGGAACGTCAAGCGACGGCGACCAAACGAACCATGGATGCGCTTAAAGACATCCTTCTTCATGGTGTAGAGATTGGCGCGTTTTCCGATAGCGCCGACGTGATGCTCTACGTACAAATTCTATATACCGTTCTGGAGGGAGCGAGCAATACGGTCGCTCAAGGTGAGGATATTGATGAAAAAGCGGTTTGGGCGGGAATAGTCGAGCTTATATTCAAATAGACCAGCCAAGCTGAAACGCATGTTGGCACCCACGGTGCCTGCGGGCAACCTTTAAAACGAAAACAGGGGTCGACTCCAGTCTGGCTTGGAGTCGACCCCTGTTGCGTGGCAATCTATGCCGATGCAATCGGCGCTTATTACTTTTCAGCAGCCTTACTGAGAAAGCCGGAAACGATAGCAAACGCAGCAATCATAAGGTTGCAGGCAATGCAGAAGATAAATACTCCCTGGAATGACCCTGCCATGCCGTAAACCTTCATCATGACCGGCATTCCAAAAGCACCGACGACATAGCCCGCTGAGCAAACGATCGAATAGATCCTTCCAAAATCGCGTGATCCAAAAAGCGAGAGGAGAAGCATCGGCATTGCGGTTCCAACGATGGCGAACATGACATCGTTTACACCAGCTGCAATGATGGAAACGGTCTCATTGCTTCCGCCAATGATAAGAAGCAGGAATGAAAGAATGCTGACACCTGTCCATGCGACCGTTGCTTTAATAGCGCCAAGCTTGTCACATGTTTTGCCCACGAAGGGATTTAGGAAGATATCGGAGAGTGAAGCTGCCGAGACCATTAAGCTTCCTACGATAGGATTGAAACCGACCTCGCTTGCAAAGGTTGGAAACAGCTGGTTCATGCAGCAGGTGAGCTGCGCCACGCAAAGCAAAAGGGCACAGAGAATAAAAGACGGCGTTTTTGCGGCATCGCGGAGTGCCATGCCCGAAAGGACATCTTCCTGCTCATCGGCGCTGCAGCTCTCATGGGTTTCGGAGGCGGTCTCTCCGTACGGAAGCATGTTGCGATCAGAGGGGTTAAGGCGAATGATAAATGCGCTTGCAGGCAAAATCATAGCTGCAGAAACGGCCGCAAGCACGATGTATCCCGTACGCCAGCCTTGCTGCTCGATGACCAGCGTAACGACAGGACTCAATAACAGCGTGCAGAGAGAATTAACGCCCCAAGCGAGGCCGATGGCAAGACCGGACGATTTGCTGAACCATTGGTCAATGACATCGGACATGCAGACGCCCGTTGTAAACGAAAAGCAGATGCCGATCACTGCGGCGGAGACGGTGAACATCCAGACCTCGGTGTAGAACGCCATTGCGGCGCCGGCAGCAATAAGGACGAGTTCAATGCAAATATGCCATGGTTTGCCGATTACTTTTGGAATGAAGCGACTCAAAAGCGGAAGCCCAAGCGCAAGGCCAAGAAGAATCGCGGTGAAATAGAAAGAAAAAGAAGTGTAGTCAAAGCCCAGATCTTCACATACTGGAGCAACGAATGAGCCGGCAATAATGCTATATGTGCCAGTTGTTCCGGCGGACATTAAGCCGAGCGCAATAACGACGACCCAAGCAAATGCGCCGCTTTCACGGAGACAATCTTTTTTGGCTGGTGTGGTGAGAGTCATGGTTGCTCCATTTCTATCGGCAATACATCCTATATGCCTACCGATAGGTATATAAACCAGAGGACTCTTCGTCAAGCATTAAGCGGGGAGAGGGAGTTCTTAACCTGCCGAACGGTAATTAAACCCCGATTTCGCAAGGGTCTCAATGTGACAAAGGGACTGCCCCTTTGTCACATTATTCGGAGCGCAGGGCCTCCACGGGATCCTTCCTGGACGCGCTACGGGCCGGCAGCAGGCCAGCGACAACCGTCAGCAGCACCGAAATTGCAATGAGCACCAGCGCATCCTGCACGGGCAGGCTCATCAGATTGGGTACCTGTTTGGCAGTAAGCGCCCAGGTATTAACCGGGAAGCTCACGGCCACCACGACGACAATGGCAAAGACGCCGGCAATGAGGCCCTCGATAAAGGTCTCGGCGTTGAACACGTTTGCCACGTTACGCTTCGACGCGCCAATCGCACGCAGGATGCCAATCTCCTTTTTACGCTCCAGCACGCTGATGTACGTGATGATGCCGATCATGATGGAGCTCACCACCAGGCTGATACTCACGAATGCGATGAGCACCAAGCTGATGGTGTTCACAATGTCGGTCACCGAACCCATAATGATGCCCATGTAGTCGGTGTACGTAATTGCCCGATCATCGTGGCCGGCGGCTTTGACCTGCTTGTTATACGCATCGATGTGATCGAGTACGCGCTCCTTGGCCTCAAAGTCACGTGGGAAAATCTTGACCGAGATGGGGTCCGCCTCGTCCGCATAGCCCAACGTGGTCAGATTGTTGTCGTAGGTGAGCTTCGACGCCTTGGCATAGCTCATCATGAGCGAGCTCAGGTCCTCGGCGTCCATGTTGAAGTGAATGGCACGGGCAAAGGCGCTCGCATCCACGTGCATGGCGCTTGCCAGGTTAGCAAAACTCGAAGACACCTGCGTCGCCATCTGGTCCATGAGCCCTGCCGCGCCTGCCTTGAGCTGAGCTGACACCGTCGCCGCAATCTGATCGCTGATCGTCTTCGTCACCTGATCCATAGCCTGCTGCAGATACGGAGCCAGCTGCTTTTGCACATAGTCGGTCATCGCCTGCTGGAGACGCTCTGCTAGGGCGTCGCCGCCGAGGGCCTTGAGCTGAGCCAGGCATTGCTGGGCTGCGGCATCATTCTCAAGATACGTCGAGAATGCGGCAGCGAGCTTTGACGCGTCTTTAAGATCTTCGGGTGACAGCGCCCCAAACTGATCAGACTGCAAAAAGCCCTCAAAAAGTTGGTTGGCAAGCATTCCCACCTGCTGCATTTGCTCGGGCGTGAGCTCCAGACCGTCAAAGATGCCCGAGAAATCTGGGGCCGGTGCTTTTGCCATGATGTCGCTGAAGTCGATGTCCCTTCCGACGCCCGAAAGGTCAATGTCCAGCCCGGATAAGTCGATACCAGAAAGGTCCATACCGCCGGCCGCACCCGAGAGTGCAGACGCATCAAACGAGAACGCGCTCTTGAGCGCCGCCTCGTCCACACTGAACATGCTGCCCAGATCCACGCCTTGTTTGGCCTCGCCTTGCAGTTCGTCGAAGGTTTTGCCCGTAAAGACATCCGTCTCGGGGTGGTCGAGTTGCTCCTGCACAATCTGCGAATCGGCGGCGCGCTCCATAAGCTGGCGAGTCAGCGCATGCGTATAGGCAATGCCCGGAGACAATGCGCTCGCGTTGGCCGTCTCGTTAGGTCGCACCACGCCCACAATGTGCACGTCGATACCGTCGGCAACCTTAGCGGCCATAAAGTCGGCATCACCAGACATGTCGGTCCATATGCCGGTCTCTTCGTTTTTGCGATACGCATCGGCCGGCGACAGCACCTTAAACGTCGTGGACAGCGCATCGTCGTAGGTAAATTCGGTGCCGGTCTCGGGCGTTTCGACCCCACCGTCAGCCGTCATAGCGCTGTTGACCAGATCGTTGAGCTCATTGATATCCAGCGCGCCGATGCTGTAGAGCGTGTAGTCGCCCACCGTGCCACGACTCGAGAGCACCATTACGGCTTCGTTGGCGGACGTGGGCCAATGACCGGCGACGACATCGTACTGACTGTCGAGCAGGCTCTGGTCGTCGATCATCTCGTTAAAGACCGAGGTTCCCATGGATTCCATGCTCACCGTTGCCGCCGAGCTCGCGCCTCCGCTCATGGCCTCGGTCATGGCGTTGGGAACAAGCCGAACGGGCTTCTTGTCGCCCTTACCCGCACGATAGACAACCGGCGATACACCGTAGCCGTACTGAATGGCGTTGACCTCTTTATCGATGCCGTCGCCACCGGCATCGAGCCATGCCTTAAAGCTCGTCATGTCATTGGACTTAACGCTCGCAAACATATCCTTTACGGCCGTGACCACAGGAATCTTATCGGTTCCCTTAGCCTTGCCGCCGGCACTGTCGTCGGACGAATCCACGTTTTCAGTCGAGTCATCATCCGCAGCCCCCTGTCCGCCCATCATGGACGACAGGTCGTAATCCTGCTTGGAAATGGTGAGTGGGTAGCTCGAGAGCGTATCCTCCTCGACCTTTTTGATGTAGCCGTTTACGCCATTGGACAGCGCCAGAATCGCCGCAATACCGATAATGCCAATCGAGCCCGCAAAGGCCGTCATGGCCGTACGGCCCTTTTTGGTCATAAGGTTGCGGGCAGAAAGCCCCAGCGCCGTCACAAAGCTCATCGAGGTCTTGCGTGTAGGCTTGGCCTCGCGGCGCGTGGCGTCGGCGACATCAAAAGGGTCGGAATCGTCGGTGATCTTACCGTCTCTGGCAATCTGGATCAGACGGCTGGTGAGAGGGTTGATCTCATTAAGACTAGCGATGGTTTCCAGGATAATGGTAGAAAGCTCGGAAACCTCGATCTCCGGTACATACCGGTCCCCGATCATACACTTGTGAGAACAGTAATAATTGCATAAGTCAGGATGCTTATAGCAGTCAGCCATCTGGATGATGTCGTAAGGGGTTGGTTCCTGCAGTTCGTATTCGATCTTTTCAATCCTGGAGGCAGAAACACCGGTCATTTCCTGGCTGGCTTTTTCGCGGGTCAGACCCTGTTCTTCTCTGTATTGCTGATAAATAGTCTTGTTTTCTCTGGTAGATTGTTTCCCCATGGTTCAGTCTCCTCTGTTAATTCTCCAAAATAGGGAAATATATGAAGTTATTTCAACATATAGAACGTTTATTTTTACAGATGATTCTATTATACTGGATTCATCGAGTGACAGCAAGGGCCGTCAGAGAGAAAGAGGTGGCTGTGTGGACGTGACAAGAAGATTGCAGATGATACGGATCCTGGAAAAAATGGAAAGAGATCCGAAATTCAGTGAAAAGCTTGGAATCATAAATAAATCAAAATTTATATCAGTAAATATAACTGGAGAAAAGGAGAAATTATGTTGACGTTATTATTTATCATATGTATGTTTGGAGTTTTTGGAAAGCTGTTTTTTTTCGGCCTGAAAGCAGCCTGGGGGATATCTAAATTTATATTAACGCTGGTATTCCTGCCGTTGATCCTGATCGTAATGGTAGCAGGAGGACTGATCTCCCTGGCATTACCGATACTTCTTGTTATTGGTATTGTCGGACTGATCGCATCAAAAGCATAAGGAAATAAACAGCAAACGCGGATTATGAATAACCGCCTGGAAAAAAGGAGGAACAATTATGAGTAAGAAAGAAGGATACAGCAGACCAGGTTTATTTGGAGGCATTAATCACTATGATGCCAATGGTCATAAGATTGGGGAAAGCAGACCCGGATTGTTCGGAGGGTATAATGATTATGATGCCAAAGGCCATAAGATCGGAGAAAGCAGACCTGGTATTTTCGGAGGAATGAATCATTATGATGCCAAAGGCCACAAAGTAGGAGAAAGTCGTCCGGGAGTATTTGGCGGAGCAAACCATTATGATGCAAATGGCCATAAAACAGGCCATAGCAGCAAAGGAATCTTCGGAGACTGGAATCACTACGACGACTGATCGAAAATGAAATACATGTACAGTATTATTGACGGCAGATCCACAACAAAGAATCTGCCGTTTACTTATTTGACAAATCCGGTAAAAATTCTGTTGTACAACTGTAGAAAAACCAATTATAATTAAAAATTAAAGGATACAGAATTATCAACAGAATGGAGAAATATATGAGATTAAGAAGTCAATCCGCACGGACTTTATTATATGAAGAAGTAGTAGAAGAACTTTACAGGCTGATCGATGAGAAGCATATCCAGCCAGGTGGCAAGCTTCCGCCGGAAAGAGAACTGATCGAGCAGCTGAAAGTCAGCCGGAATGTGTTAAGAGAGGCATTTCATGTTCTGGAAACCAGAGGTGTGATCGTTTCTCACCAGGGAAAAGGAAGATTCTTAAGGGAACAGCCAGGCCACGGATCCGAGAAACGTACAGAAAGTCTCAGCAAAAATCTGGAACGCTATTCCATGCTGGAAGCTTATGAAGTCCGTCAGGTTCTGGAAGTAAAGGGTGTGGAGCTGATCATCCGTAACGCATCCGAAGAAGACATTGATGATCTGGAAAAAGCTTACAAAAAAGTGGAACATACCTACGAGACAACCGGAACTACAACCGGTGAATTTGAACTGCACAAGCTCTATGCGGAAAAAACCGGCAGTATGTTCATGACCCAGACACTGGAGCTGGTCCTGAATGCGATCTTGGATATGATGTATGGGCAGTTTTATGATGTGCTG
>OGRL01001227.1_pt1 | contig 19963 bp, 12 predicted proteins | sample 1553481 | NCBI WGS metagenome assembly OGRL01 (sample SAMEA2580036, study PRJEB22360) | human gut metagenome
GCCGCCCTTGCCGCCGGTCATGGCGGTGACCTGCTTGATGATGTCGCCGGCCTTCACGCCCTTTTCCACGGCGTTCTTGCCGCAGACGGCGAGCAGCGTGACCTTTTCGCCGTTGACGGAGCCGAGGGCCGCGACGGTGTTCGGGTTCTTGTCGCGCAGGAAGTCGCCGAGCTTGCGCATGGCGTTGGGGTCCATGCCGTCGCGCTGGGCGGTGATGACCTTCAGGCTGCCGACCGTCTTGGCAGCGGTCAGGAAGCTGCGCGCCTCGCCGAGGGACGCCTCCTCCTTGAACTTTTCAAGCTTGGCCTTGATGTCCTTCAGCTCGCCGATCTGGGCCTCGAGCTTGCTCTCCAGCTCCGCCTGCGTGGTCTTGAGCATCTGCGCCACGCGGACGATGCGCTCCTGATTGCGGCGGATCTCGGCAAGCGTCTGCTTGCCGGTGATGGCCTCGATGCGACGCACACCGGAGGCGACGCTGCCCTCGCTCTTGATGCGGAACAGGCCGACCTTGGCGGTGTTGTCAAGATGCGTGCCGCCGCAGAATTCCATGGACACATTGCCCATCTCGACCACGCGGACCACATCGCCGTACTTTTCGCCGAACATGGCGACGGCGCCCTTCTTCTTCGCTTCCTCGATGGGCAGCACCTCGGTCACGACGGGGATGCCCTCGAGCACGGCGTCGTTCACAAAGGCGTCGACCGCGGCGAGCTGCTCGGGCGTGATGCCCTCGAAGTGCGTGAAGTCGAAGCGCAGGCGGTCGGGCTCAACAAGGGAGCCGGCCTGATGAACGTGGTCGCCCAGAACTTCCCGCAGAGCAGCCTGCAACAGGTGAGCAGCAGTGTGATTCCGCATGGTTGCACGGCGAACCTCTTCTGCAACGGCAGCGGTTACAACGTCACCAACGTGCAAATCGCCGTCTTCCACGGTTGCGATGTGCAGGTAATGGCCATCTTCATTCTTGCTGGTGCTGCTGACGGTTGCGGTGCAAGATGCGGTTGAAATTGTACCGCAGTCGCCAACCTGTCCGCCGCTTTCTGCATAGAACGGGGTCTTGTCCAGAACGATGACAACGGTGTCGCCCTCAACAGCAACATCCACGGCATCCTGTTCCTTATAAATCGCAATGATTTTTGCATCAGTTTCGGTGAGGTGTTCATAGCCCGTGAATACCGTCTTTTCTCCGGCAATGCGGATGCTGTTGCCAGCCCAGGAAGAGCCAGCCTTTGCGAGGTGGTCAGCCTGTGATTTTTCCCGCTGTGCCTTTACCAGAGCATCAAAGCCCTCCCGGTCAACAGAAACGCCCTGTTCTGCAGCGATTTCCATCGTCAAATCAATCGGGAATCCATAGGTATCGCTCAGCTTGAAGGCATCTTCGCCAGAGATTTCCTTCTGGTCAATCTGGTCGAGAATCTGATTCAGCATTGCCATGCCGTTATCAACAGTCTTTGCAAAGGTTTCTTCTTCCACCTGTACAATCTTGCGGATGTAGGCTTTCTTTTCTTCCAGTTCCGGATAAGCCACCCGATTTTCTGCAATGACAGTATCGCAAACTTCATACAGGAACGGCTTTTCGATGCCAATCAGTCTGCCGTACCGAGCAGCACGCCGCAGCAATCTCCGCAATACATAGCCTCTGCCAGCGTTGGACGGCATAACACCATCGCCAATCATAAAGGTGGTGCTGCGGATGTGGTCGGTGATGACACGCAGAGCCACGTCGGTCTTGTCATCGGTATGGTAAGCAACATTGGCAATCTTGCAGACATGCTTCATGATGTTCTGAACGGTGTCAACTTCAAAGAGGTTGTCCACGCCCTGCATGATGCAAGCCAGACGTTCCAGACCCATACCCGTATCAATGTTCTTGTGTTCCATTTCGGTGTAGTGTCCGTTGCCGTCGCTGTTGAACTGGCTGAATACCAAGTTCCAGACTTCGACATAACGGTCGCAGTCACAGCCAACGCCGCAAGTTGGCTTTCCGCAGCCCTTTTCCTCGCCACGGTCGAAATAGATTTCCGAACACGGACCACATGGACCAGAGCCGTGTTCCCAGAAGTTATCTTCTCTGCCCAGCCGCTTCATGTGAGATGGTTCGACACCGATGTGCTTTGTCCAGAGGTCATATGCTTCATCATCGTTTTCAAAGACAGAAACATACAGCTTATCGACTGGCATTTCCAGTTCTTTGGTGAAGAATTCCCATGCCCATTCGATTGCCTGCTTTTTGAAGTAGTCGCCGAAAGAGAAGTTGCCCAGCATTTCAAAGTACGTGCCGTGACGGGCAGTCTGTCCAACCCGTTCAATATCTGGTGTCCGGATGCACTTCTGACAGGTGGTGACCCGTACATTCGGCGGAACAGCCTGTCCCAGGAAGTACTTTTTCAGCGGTGCCATACCGGAGTTGATGAGCAGCAAGCTCTTGTCGCCCTGCGGAATCAGGGAAAAGCTTGGCAGCCGGGTATGGTTCTTGCTTTCAAAGAAAGAAAGGTATTTTTCTCTCAGTTCGTTTAATCCTTGCCATTTCATGGTGAAAATGCTCCTTTTTGATTGGTCAATTTTGGATTTTCACAGAAAAAAGCCCTCGCCGCCAAATGGGACGAAGGCATTCGTGTTACCACCCAAGTTCAAATGCAGTCTGTACCTGCATTCCTCGTTGTTCTTTAACGCAGAACATACGTTTCCGTTTCCGGAAACAGCTCCGGAGTAGCACCCGTTTCTTCGCTGCATACATTCCACCAGCAGTATGCTCTCTGTGGGGCGAAGGGAGGACGGTCAGTTCCATCGTTGCCATATAGGAGTAGTATAGCAGATTTTTTGCGACTTGTCAACGCTTTTTTACAAAAAATGGGGGAAAAAGATTGTAACCAGACGGGTTTTGTCGATTTGTTCCGGGAACTGGAAATTTTCTGACAGACCGCTTGAAAACCAAGAAAAATTATGGTATAATAACAGGGCACAGAAAACAGATGTCCCGTCTTTGGAAAAAGAATCGGATATCCGGTTGAATTTTCAATTATTGTGTGGTATAATGAAAAACGGCAGAATCGACAACAGGAAGGAACGAAGAACCATGGAACTTGCAGCAGCCAAAAAACGGATTGCGGAGCTTTCCAAAGAATTGGAAGCCCATAATTATCGGTATTATGTATTGAATGACCCGACCGTTTCGGATTTTTCTTATGATGAGATGATGCGGGAGCTGCGGGAACTGGAAGCAGCGTTTCCCTCGTTGCAGCTGCCGACCTCGCCGACCCAACGGGTAGGCGGTGTGGCATCCAGTACCTTTGAAAAGGTGCAGCATGCCGTCCAGATGATGAGCTTGCAGGATGTCTTTTCGTTTGCAGAAGTATCGGCGTTTCTGACTCGCTGCAAAGAGCAGTTTTCCAATCCGGAATTTGTGGTAGAGCCAAAAATCGACGGGCTTTCTGTTTCGCTGGAATATACCAACGGCATTTTCACCCGTGGCTCGACCCGTGGTGACGGATTTGTCGGGGAAGATGTCACCGAAAACCTGAAAACGATTCGTTCGATTCCGCTGCACTTGGAAGATGCTCCGGCATTTTTGGAAGTGCGTGGAGAAGTTTATATGCCGAGAGAGCGGTTTTTGTCGCTGACGGAAGAGCAGGAACAGAACGGGGAAACGCCGTTCAAGAATCCACGAAATGCCGCCTCTGGTTCGCTGCGGCAGAAAGATGCCTCTGTGACGGCGAAGCGTGGCTTGGATATCCTGATTTTCAACGTCCAGCAGATTGAAGGCGAAACACTGACTTCGCATCGGCAGTCTTTGGACTACCTGCGGCAGCTGGGCATGAAAACCGTACAGGCGACCGAACCGCTCACAACAGAATCGGAAGTTCTGGATGCTCTGCAGGCAGTCGGATCAGAACGAACCGACTTGCCCTATGACATTGACGGCGTTGTGGTCAAGGTCAATGACTTTGCACAGCGGGAAGAGATGGGGGCAACGGCAAAAGTACCGAAGTGGGCAGTTGCCTATAAATTCCCGCCGGAAGAAAAAGAAACCAAGCTATTAGAAATTCTCAACAGCGTTGGCAGAACGGGTGTCATCACGCCAGTTGCCGTATTTGAACCGATTCGGCTGGCAGGCACAGACGTTTCCCGTGCAACGCTGCACAATCAGGATTTCATCACAGAAAAGGGCATTTGTCTGGGCGATACGATTATTGTGCGGAAAGCCGGAGAAATCATTCCGGAAGTGGTTCGCTCCGCCTCGCATTTGCCGGATGCTGTGCCGTATGAAATGCCGGAAGTCTGTCCGGTCTGCGGAACGAAAGCCGTTCGGGATGCGGAAGAAAGTGCTCTCCGCTGCCCGAATCCGGATTGTCCGGCACAGCTGCTGAAGCGGATGATTCATTTTGCTTCGAAAGATGCGATGAACATTGAAGGGCTGGGGGCACAGAATGTGCTTGCCCTCCAGACAGCCGGTTATCTGCATTCGGTTGCAGATTTATATAGATTGACCAAGGAACAGTTGCTGCAATTGGATCGGTTTGCGGAGAAATCCGCAGAAAATCTCTTGCAGGCAATTGCAAAATCCAAGCAAAATCCGCTGCCCCGTCTGATTTTCGGGCTGGGCATCCGCAACATCGGCTTGCAGGCAGCCAAACTATTGTGCGATGCGTTCCCGTCCATGGATGCCATCATGCAGGCGACCGCAGAACAGATTGCGGAAATCGAAGGATTTGGAATGGTTATGGCGGAAAGTGTCGTGGCGGCTTTTCGAGAACCGCATATGCAACATCTGATTGCAGAGCTGCAAGTGTACGGCGTTCAGATGCAGCATACCAAAGCGGTGCAGACTGACCAGCGGTTTGCAAATCAGACCTTTGTCCTGACAGGCACGCTGCCAACCATGAAACGTGCCGAAGCAAAGGCATTGATTGAGCAGTTCGGCGGAAAAGTCAGCGGCAGCGTTTCCAAAAAGACCGCCTATGTGGTTGCCGGAGCAGAAGCCGGCAGTAAGTTGCAAAAAGCAGAGGAACTCGGAATTCCAATTTGGACAGAGCAAGACCTGCTTGCACATACAAAAGAAGAACCGGAAGCGTAAGTTTCCGGTTGGAAAGAAAGGACGTTTTATCCCATGAAAATTGATATTGCACACATTGCAAAGCTGTCACGGCTGCATTTTGAGCCGGAACAGATTGCAAAATTTGAAAAGGACATGGAGTCCATCGTGGCAATGGTGGATCATCTGCCGGATGTGAGCGATACCCTGACCGTAGACCCGAACAATGCAATGCGGCTGCGGGAAGATGTTGCAAAAGACCACAAGTTCAAGCGGGAAGAGATGCTTGCCAATGCCCCAGAGGTACAGGCAGGTTGTCTGGTCGTTCCGAAGACGGTAGAATAAAAACAAGGAGGCAAACGAAACCATGGAACTTTATGAACAGACAGCCGCCAAGCTGTCAGAAATGCTGCAAAACAAGGAATGCAGTGCAGTGGAACTCTGCCAATCGGTACAGGGACGCATTGCCGCAGTCGAAGACAAAGTGGGGGCTTATGTGACACAGTGTGAAGATGCACTGGCACAGGCAGAAGCCGTTGACCAGGCAAGAGCCGCTGGTGAAACCCTGCACCCGTTGGCTGGGATTCCAATCGGCATTAAAGACAATATTTCCACAAAGGGATTGCGGACAACGTGTGCATCCAAGATGCTGGCAGACTATGTTCCGCCGTTTGATGCAACCGTGATGCAGCCGATTCGGGCATCCAAGATGGTTATCACCGGCAAACTCAACATGGATGAATTTGCAATGGGTTCTTCGACAGAAACCTCTTACATCAAAAAGACCCACAATCCGCACAATCTGGACTGTGTACCGGGCGGTTCTTCCGGCGGTTCTGCAGCTGCGGTTGCAGCAGGCGAAGCCATTGTCACACTGGGTTCTGATACGGGTGGGTCGATTCGGCAGCCGTCCTCGTTCTGCGGAACGGTTGGTCTGAAGCCGACCTACAGCAGCGTTTCTCGATATGGTCTGGTTGCATTTGCATCTTCTCTCGACCAGATTGGGCCTATCGGCAAATCCGTCAAGGATGTAGCAATGCTGTACAGCCTGATTTGCGGACATGACAACATGGATGCAACATCTGCTTATCGGGATTATCCGGACTTTGCCGCTGCTTTGCAGGGCAGCAGTGTTGCAGGTTTGAAAATCGGTCTGCCGAAGGAATATTTCGGTGCTGGAATTGATGACACCGTAAAGGCTGCTGTGATGGATGCGGTTCATCAGTTGGAAGCAAACGGTGCAACGGTACAGGAAATTTCCCTGCCGAGCACGGAATATGCAGTCAATACCTATTATATCATTGCCTCTGCGGAAGCCTCTTCCAACCTGGCACGGTTTGACGGCGTGAAGTATGGCTATCGGGCAAAGAATTACGATGGCTTGACCGATATGTATGAACGCACCAGAAGCGAAGGCTTCGGCGATGAAGTAAAACGCCGGATTATGCTGGGCACATTCGTACTGAGTTCTGGTTTCTATGATGCTTATTATAAGAAGGCAAAGCTGGTGCAGCGGCAGATTGCACAGGAATTTGCAGCCGCATTCCAGCAGTGTGATATTATCATCACCCCGACCTATCCGACACCGGCATTCCGGCTGGGCGAACAGGTAGACGATCCTTTGAAGATGTACAGCGGCGATGTCTGCACCGTTCCGGTGAACATTGCAGGTTTGCCGGCAATCAGCGTTCCGTGTGGAAAGACTGCAAGCGGTCTGCCGATTGGCATGCAGATGATTGGTGCAAAGTTTGCAGAACAGACACTGTTGCGGGCAGCAGATGCATATGAACAGCTGTGCGGTGGGTTTGCGTGCATCCCACAGACACTTTAAAGGAATCATCGAAAGGAGAACAAACATCCATGCAGGATTATGAAATGGTTGTCGGACTGGAAGTCCATGCGGAATTGAACACCGCCTCAAAGATTTATTGTAACTGCCGGAACGCATTCGGTCTGGAAGTGAATACACAGGTTTGCCCGATTTGTATGGGCATGCCGGGCACATTGCCAACCTTGAATGAAAAGGTGGTAGAATATGCGATTAAGATGGGTCATGCTATGAACTGCAAAATCAATGCAGTCAGCAAGCAGGACAGAAAGAACTACTTCTATCCAGACCTCCCGAAAGCATACCAGATTTCACAGGCAGAAGTTCCGCTCTGTGAAAACGGATACTTAGATATTATGGTAGACGGCGAAGAAAAGCGAATCGGCGTGACCAGAATCCACATTGAAGAAGATGCCGGAAAGCTGCTGCACGATGCCTCATTCTCGGGTTCTCTGGTAGACCTGAACCGTTGCGGCGTTCCGCTGATTGAAATCGTTTCCGAACCGGATATCCGGAGCAGTGCCGAAGCAAAGGCATATCTGGAAACCATCAAGTCCATTTTGCAGTATCTGAACATCTCTGACTGTAAGATGCAGGAAGGTTCAATTCGTTGTGACGTAAACGTATCGGTTCGGAAGAAGGGCAGCACAGAATTTGGAACACGCTGCGAAATGAAGAACGTCAACAGCTTTAGTGCTGCGGTTCGTGGTATCGAATACGAAGCAAAGCGGCAGATTGAAGTGCTGGAAGCAGGCGGAACGATTGCACAGGAAACCCGTCGGTGGGACGATGCCAAGGGCATGAACTACACCATGAGAAGCAAGGAAGATGCACAGGATTATCGGTATTTCCCAGAACCGGATTTGCTTTCCATCGTTGTGCCGGAAGAAAAGATTGCTGCCTTGAAGGCATCCATTCCGGAACTGCCGAACGCAAAGATTCGCCGGTATGTCAAGGACTTTGGACTTTCTCAGGTAGATGCAACTTTGATTGCAGAAGATTTGGAACGGTCTGCAATGTTTGATGCTTGCATTGACATTGGAACATGCAAGCCGAAGAGCATCAGCAACTGGATTTTGTCGGATATTGCGAAGTTCACCAACGATACGGGCAAGAAAATCAGTGAAACCCCGTTGACCCCGCAGCGTCTGACAGAATTGATTGTGCAGGTAGAAAAGGGTGTCATTTCCAACTCGTCCGCAAAGAAAGTCTTCCAGATTGTATTGGAAACGGGCAAAGAACCGCTTGCCATCATTGAAGAAAAGGGCATGGCACAGAATTCCGATACGGGATTTTTGGAACAGCTGGCAAAGGATGTTCTGGCAAACAATGAAAAGTCGGTCAACGACTATAAGAACGGCAAGACCAATGCACTGGGCTATCTGGTTGGTCAATGCATGAAGGCATCCAAGGGCAAGGCAAATCCGGGCATTGTCAAGGAAATTGTCACCAAGATGCTGAGCGAATAAATCAAATAGCAACGCAACAAAAAAGCACCCGTCTGGCTGTCACACAGAACCAGATGGATGCTTTTGCTTATTATAAAGCACGGTTGGAAAAATCCGGAAAGAATCGGGATACAAACTCCGGCAGGGGGGCAGTGACGGTTTTCCCGTTCAGATAGGCAAGGCAGGAATCCGCCTCCGGATGGAATTGCAGCTGATAGGCACAGAGCAGCGGATGCTGGAGGTTTAGCGTTTCATTTTTACGGCGGTCGCCATATTTGGAATCTCCGGCGAGGGGTGCATGGATATGTGCCATATGGGCACGGATTTGATGGGTGCGTCCGGTGTGCAGGGTGATTTCTGCCAGACAAAGACCGTTTTGCTGCTGCAACACCCGATATTCCGTGATGATTTCCCGATAGCCTGCTTTGGGATGGTCGGAAATGGTAACCGTATTCGTCTTTGTATCTTTCCAGTGGTAAGCGTGTAGGATGTCGGTTTGCTTCGGCGGTGTTGCAGTCAAAACACAGAGATAGGTCTTTTGGATACGGTTTTCCCGAATCAGGCGGTTCAGTTCCCGTAGGGTCGCAGCATCTTTCGCAGCCAATACCAAGCCCTCTGTGTTGCGGTCTAAGCGGTTGCAGATGGCAGGGGCAAAGCTCTGCTCCTGTTCGGGGTGGTAGTCGCCTTTCTGCTGTAAGTAGGCGTGTAAGTTGTCCACTAAGCAGTGGTCAGCGTGTCCGGCATCACTGTGCACCAGCATTCCAATGGGCTTATACAACACTAAAAGATGGGCATCCTCATAGCAGACGGAAAGCGATTCTGCATTGCCCTGCACAGACTTTTTCTCTGCTGTTGGGGCAGCTGGCTGTAGGCAGTCATCCGGCAGAAAAATCGCAATTTCATCGCCGGTTTGCAGGCGAGTTTCTCCGGTGCAGCGTTTCCGGTTGACTTTGATTTGCTTTTTCCGGATGGCTTTATAGAGCAGGCTATTTGGCAAAGATGGCAGCATTTTTTTCAGAAAGCGGTCAAGTCGTTGGTCGCTGTCGTTGGGTTGAATCAGAAATGTTTTCATATACGATGATTTCGCAGCATTGCGAACTCCCTTCTAAAACTTCTATTTGAGTATACCATAAATGTGGGAAAAAGAAAAGGATTTTTTTCGTATTTTTTAAAGAGGTGAGGACAAAATGACAGAAAAGGAAGAAACAGATGCCAAGCAAGCACCAAAGAAAAATCTCAATCAGGGACACCGCAGCCGCATGCGGAAACGCTACTTAACCTGCGGATTTTCGGGCTTTCAGGAGCATGAAATTTTAGAATTGCTGTTGTTTTATGCCCTGCCTCGTGTGAATACCAACCCCATTGCACACCAGCTACTGAAAGAATTTCACTCGCTGGCAGGTGTTCTGGATGCAGACCCTGTGGAACTGCAAAAAATTCCCGGTGTTCGGGAGCAGGCAGCCGTATTTCTGAACATGCTGCCGGAATTGTTTCGCTATTATCAGCTGAGCAAAGAAACCGAACAGGAAAACCGCAAACAATTGGAATTTGACCGAGCGTCATTCATGGCAACGCACTTGCAGCATCTGTATACAGGCGTGCAACGGGAACAAGTCGCTGTGTTATTGCTGGACAACAGCCTGCAAATCATACAGGAGTGTTTTTTGTCGGAGGGTTCTGTGACCATATCCACACTTTCCATTCGGAGCATCGCAGAACTAGCATTTAAGTATCAAGCAGCCTGCGTGATTCTGGCACACAATCACCCCGGCGGTTCTGCATCACCCTCGCAGGAAGATTGTTATGTGACCAAGCAGGTTTACACGGGCTTGCAATACTTGAATGTTGCATTGGAAGACCACTATATTATTGGAAAAAATGCTGTGATTTCCATGCGGGAACATGGTTTCTGGGAAACACTGTTATAAGCAGATTTCCGGAATGCCTTTATAAAAATAGGACAGACTTATGTCTGATTTTTTGTGGTATGCTAAGAGGTATGCAGCACAGACTTTACAGGAGGTGGAACAGGATGTCCGAATTTCGATTACACGCACCCTATCAGCCAACGGGTGACCAGCCAGAGGCGATTGCAGAACTGGTGAACGGCATTCGAGCAGGCGACCATGAACAAACCCTGTTAGGGGTTACGGGTTCGGGAAAAACCTTTACCATTGCGAATGTCATCGCACAAGTCAACAAGCCGACACTTGTTCTGGCACATAATAAAATTCTAGCGGCACAGCTCTGCTCCGAGTTCAAGGAATTTTTTCCGGAAAATGCGGTAGAATATTTTGTCAGCTATTATGATTATTATCAGCCGGAAGCATATGTACCGAGTACCGATAGCTATATTGAAAAAGATTCCTCGATTAACGATGAAATTGATAAGCTGCGGCATTCTGCCACGACTGCACTGGCAGAACGGCGAGATGTCATCATTGTTGCCAGTGTATCCTGTATCTATTCGCTGGGCAGTCCGGAGGAATACCGTTCGATGGTAGTTTCGGTGCGAAAAGGTATGGAGAAGCCACGGGAACAGCTGCTGAAAGAACTGGTTGCGATTCAGTACGAGCGGAACGACGTGCAGTTTGTCCGGAACAAGTTCCGAGTACGGGGCGATGTTGTGGAGATTTTCCCATCCAACTCCAACCACACTGCCATTCGGGTGGAATATTTCGGCGATGAGATTGACCGCATCTGTGAAGTGGATACCGTAACGGGAAATGTTACCGCAACGCTACAGCACGCAGCCATTTTTCCGGCATCGCATTATGTTGTCAGCGGCGAGCACGTCGAGCAGGCGATTTCTGAAATTGAAACAGAGTTACAAGAACGGGTGGCATATTTTGAAGCGAATCACCGCTTGATTGAAGCTCAGCGAATCGCCCAGCGGACACATTACGACATGGAAATGCTGCGAGAAATCGGTTTTTGCAGCGGCATTGAAAACTATTCCCGTATCTTAGCCGGAAGACCTGCCGGAAGCGTCCCGTATACACTGTTAGACCACTTCCCGAACGATTTTCTTCTGGTCGTGGATGAAAGCCATGTGACGCTGCCGCAGGTACGGGCGATGTCTGCCGGCGACCATGCCCGAAAGGAAACGCTTGTGGACTACGGTTTCCGGCTGCCGAGTGCATTCGATAACCGGATACCGCAAGCCATCTATGTCAGTGCAACGCCGGGCGAGTTTGAAAAACAGCATTCTTCTGCAATCGTGGAACAGGTGATTCGTCCGACGGGACTATTAGACCCGATGATTAGCGTTCGTCCGGTATCCGGACAAATTGAAGACTTGTATTCCGAGATTCAAAAGCGAGTGGAGCGGAACGAACGGGTTTTGATTACCACGCTCACCAAGAAGATGGCGGAGGACTTGACTGCCTATTTGGAGAAGCTGTCCGTACGGGTGCAGTATCTGCATCATGATGTGGACACTGTAAAGCGAATGGAGATTATCCGAGATTTGCGGCTGGGGAATTTTGATGTGCTGGTGGGCATCAACCTGCTGCGAGAGGGGTTAGACATTCCGGAAGTTTCGCTGGTTGCAATTCTGGATGCCGATAAAGAGGGCTTTTTGCGGAGTGAAACGGCACTGATTCAGACGATTGGACGGGCAGCCCGAAACGCAAACGGCATGGTCATTTTGTATGCAGATGAAGTGACAGGCTCGATGGAACGGGCAATCACAGAAACCGAACGCCGCCGAAAGAAACAGATGGCATATAATACCGCCCATCACATCACGCCAAAGACGATTACGAAAGCGGTTCGGGATGTCATTGAAATTTCGACCAAGGAAGAAGTCGAAGAGCAGACGGCTGCTCCAAAGATGACGGAACAGGAACGCAAGGCACTGATGGAAACCTTGACGGCACAGATGAAAGAAGCCGCAAAGCTGTTGGAATTTGAACACGCTGCGTATTTGCGAGATAAAATTCAGGAATTAAGGGGGAAGAAAGCATGATAGACCGCATTCGGGTGCGAGGTGCAAGAGCCAACAATTTAAAGAATATTGACGTGGATTTGCCAAGAGATGCGTTAGTGGTAATGACAGGGCTTTCCGGTTCGGGGAAGTCCTCCCTTGCCTTTGATACGATTTTTGCAGACGGTCAGCGGCGGTATATGGAAAGCCTGTCGTCCTATGCACGGCAGTTTCTGGGACAGATGGAAAAGCCGGATGTGGATAGCATTGAGGGCTTGTCGCCGGCGATTTCCATCGACCAGAAAACCACCTCGAAGAACCCTCGTTCTACCGTGGGAACAGTCACAGAAATCTATGATTATTTGCGGTTGCTGTATGCACGGATTGGCATTCCGCACTGTCCGATTTGCGGGCGGGAAATCCGTCAGCAGAGCATTGACGAAATGGTAGACCGTGTATTGTCGCTGGAAGAAGGTACACGGATTCAGCTGTTAGCACCGATTATCCGTGGCAAAAAGGGACAGCATACCAAAGAACTGGAAAAGGCACGCCGTTCCGGTTATGTGCGAGTGAAGATTGACGACAGCCTGTATGATTTATCAGAAACCATCACGCTGGACAAAAACAAGAAGCATACCATTGAAATCGTGGTAGACCGACTGGTCGTGAAAGAGGGCATTCGTTCCCGTCTGACAGACAGCTTGGAAACTGTCTTTTCCCTGACAGGCAGCCTGGCAGCGGTAGAAATCATGGGGAAAGAAACATGGCTGGTTTCGCAGAAATATGCCTGTCCGGAACATAATATTTCCATCGAAGAGCTGACCCCTCGGATGTTTTCGTTCAACAACCCCTATGGGGCTTGCGAAAATTGTACAGGGCTGGGTGTTTTCCAGAAAGTTGACCCGGATTTGATTGTCCCGAATGTAGACCTGAGCATTGCACAGGGAGCAATCAAAGCCCCCGGTTGGAACAGCCTCGATGAAAATTCCATTGCCATGATGTATTATCAGGCGGTTGCAGAGAGCGAGCATGTTTCCCTCGATACACCCGTGAAAGATTTGCCCGACCATGCAATGAAGTCGTTCTTATACGGAACAACAAAGGAATTATTTTTGCACCGTATCCAAGAAAACGGAAAAAGTACAGGTTATCGGGCAGCGTTTGAGGGGGTCATTCCCAACTTGGAACGCCGTGCAAGGGAAGGCTCTGAGTGGGCAAAGGCAGAAATTTCGGCGTATATGTCTGCTGTTCCGTGTCCGGTCTGCCACGGAAAGCGACTGAAGAAAGAAGTGCTGGGCGTAACGGTTGGCGGACTGAACATCATGGAACTGACTGACCTTTCCATTACAGAGAGCCTGCAATTTTTTGAAACGCTTTCCCTGACGGAGCAGGAACAGAAGATTGCCATGCAGATTTTGAAAGAAATCAGGGAACGGCTGGGTTTCCTGAAAAATGTCGGGTTGGAATACCTGACACTCTCCCGAACAGCCGGCACGCTTTCCGGCGGAGAAAGCCAGCGGATTCGGCTGGCAACGCAGATTGGCTCATATTTGATGGGCGTTCTGTATATTTTGGATGAGCCGAGCATTGGCTTGCATCAGCGGGACAATGATAAATTGATTGCAACCTTAAAACGGCTGCGGGATTTGGGCAATACGCTGATTGTGGTCGAGCATGACGATGATACGATTTTAGCGGCAGATTATGTGGTAGACATCGGCCCTGGAGCAGGAGTCAACGGCGGCAACGTCGTCTATTCCGGCGATGTTGCCGGACTGTTAGCGTGTGAAGATTCCATCACGGGGCAGTATCTCAGCGGAAAGAAACAAATTGCCGTTCCGGAACACCGGAGAGCCGGAAACGGGAATTTCCTGACCGTAATTGGAGCAGCGGAACACAACTTGAAGAACATCACCGTTTCGATTCCGTTGGGGACGTTTACCTGTGTGACAGGGGTTTCCGGTTCGGGAAAGTCCTCGCTGGTGAATGAGATTATTTATAAGCATTTGGCAGCAAAGCTGAATCGAACCCGTGTCCGTGCCGGAGCATTTGAACGGATGGAGGGGCTGGAGTATCTGGACAAAGTCATCAACATTGACCAGTCGCCAATCGGCAGAACGCCTCGTTCCAACCCAGCAACCTATACGGGCGTATTCACAGATATTCGGGAGCTGTTCGCCAAGACGAACGATGCCAAGACAAAGGGGTACACCGCAGGGCGGTTTTCTTTTAACATCAGGGGCGGACGCTGTGAAGCGTGTAGCGGAGATGGAATCATCAAGATTGAGATGCATTTCCTTCCGGATGTATATGTGCCGTGTGAGGTATGCGGCGGAAAGCGCTATAACCGCGAGACGTTGGAGGTAAAATATAAAGGAAAGAGCATTTCCGACGTCCTCGAAATGACCGTGGAGGAGGCCTGCGAGTTTTTCCAAGCCGTTCCCTCCATTTACAATAAGCTGAAAACGCTGAACGAGGTGGGACTGGGGTATGTCAAGCTCGGACAGAGTGCGACTACTCTTTCGGGCGGCGAGGCGCAGCGCGTCAAGCTCGCCACCGAGCTTTCCAAGCGTTCGACGGGCAAGACCTTCTATATTCTCGACGAGCCGACGACGGGGCTGCATACCTACGACGTGGATAAACTGATCAAAATTTTGTTGAAGCTCCGTTCGGGCGGGAATACCGTGCTGGTCATCGAGCATAATCTCGACGTCATCAAGACGGCGGATTATATCGTCGATTTAGGCCCCGAAGGGGGTGCGGGCGGCGGAACGGTCGTCTGCACGGGCACGCCCGAAGAGGTCGCGAAAGTAAAAAAGAGCTATACGGGACAGTTCTTGAAAAAGGTGCTCGCAAAAAAATAGCTGGCAGATTTTGGTATAAAAAGGGCTTTGAAAGCGCATAATAAGCGTATGATTAAGCCTACCAAAAACATAGCGGACATCAAACAAATGGTAAAGGACTGCTCCTATAAGCACGTAGCGGTACGTGTAAATCTGGGCAGAAACAAAATTTTGAGCTATTCGGGCGTACTGTCGGGAATTTATCCCGCACTGTTTACAGTGAAGCCCGACGACGATGATTTTTTGGGCAAGACGGCGTACTCTTATTCCGACGTGCTCTGCGGCAGCGTCAAAATCAAACAGATACAGTAATTCAGAAAACTGCGACGAAAAACGGCGAAAAAGAAATGCAGCGATTAACGGAAGAGAACGATGGGAATTCAATCGACGAAAGATAATAACGAGCAAAAGAAAACAATCGGCAAGGAAAGAAATCGTTAAAACTTGTCGGCCAAAGAAAAATGATTCCGAAAGAGGTATCTGTTCAGGTCCGTCGGGTTTTCCGACGGACTTTTTGCATGCTTTTTTCTCTTTCGACAAAAAGCCGAAAAACTTGCGGGGATTTTTCTCTCGGGAAAGTCATAAATCGGATTTGCGGCACATAAAATGATAAGGCAACAGAAAACAAACGGGGTAAAAGCAAAATGTCTATAAAACCGCATTTCGAAACTTATCGCTATACGACGGAAATCTGCCGCACGGGCAGTCAGTCCATCGTCGAGTGCCGTCTGCCGGGGAGTGAAATTTCCGGTATACTCGCCATTTACGCGAAGGCGGTGCCCACTGAATGTACTTGTGCGGACGGGGAGGTTCGCTATAACGGCAAGCTCTTTTTGAACATCGTATACGAGGATGCCGAACGCAAGGTCTGCCGTGCCGAGCGCGGCGCCGAGTTTTCCCACCGTGCGGAATCCGAGGCGGTGACGCCGGCGTGTTTTGCGCGGGCGGAACTGAACACGGATAACGTGTCTTATCGTCGGGAGGGTTCGGGACTGTATATTTCCGTAATTATCGGGGCCGATATTTCCGTATACGGGACGGCGCAGGCGGAGTATCTTTCGGACGGAGAAGGGCTCGTATCGAAAAAATGTCCGCAGTCGATCGTCAAGACGGTATGTGTTTCGGGAGAATCGGAAACGGAGGACGAATTTGAGACGGATTACATAGGCGACATTCTGATGCACAGCGAAAACGTGTGCGTGAGCTATGTCGGTGCGGAAGCGGGACAGATTTCCGTTTCGGGGGAAATCAGTCTGAACATCTGTGCGTTAAAGAGCGACCTGTCCTTGTGCTCGTACGAGCGCCTGATTCCCTTCCGTCTGGAAATTCCCTGCGACGAATCGATGCCGAAACTTCCCGCGTCCGCGAAAGTGCACGTGAAATCGGCCGTGCTCACGGCGGGGACGGACGAAGAAAAGGGGAAGTGCAAGATCGACGCGGAATTTATTCTGAGTGCGGATTGCGAATTGTATATCCGCGACGAGCTTCCCGCCTGCGAGGACGTATTTTCGCCCGAATGTGAGATTACTTATAAAAAAGACGCGAAGAAGTGCAGATACGTTGCGGATATTCTCCGTTTTACCGAGCGGGTGAGCGGTTCTGCGTCTTTATCGGTTCCGATAGATTATTCCTCGGCGTTGCAGGCGGCGGTGCTGCCGCGGGCGGAGATTTCGTGCAAGCGCGGCGAGAACGGCGGGGAAGCGGAAGGCGCGGTTTTTGCGGACGTCATTCTCTGCGATCCGGACGGCGTGCACCGCAGCGCGGAGCTCTCTTTGCCCTTCCTGTTCCCCGTCAAATTCGAGGAAGGCTATATCGCCGAAGCGGAAGCCACCGTCTGCGGCCTGAGCGTCCGCCAGCGCCGCGAGGGGGAAGCGGAGGCGGAAGCTACGTTGAAGGTGACGTTGAAGCTGTATAAGGAGACGACGGCGGAATATATTTCGGAAATCGAAGAAGGGGAAGCGTATAAGGAAAACGATAGTGCAATATCCATATTCATTCCCCGCGCGGGCGACGGATTGTGGGAAATCTCCAAGCAGCTCCGCCGTCCGCCCGAGGAGGTGGAAAAGAGCAATCCCGAACTGAAATTCCCCGTGAAAGAGGGGGAGAGAATCTTTATTTATCGCCAAAAGACGGCGGATAATTGATTGAAAAAGCGGGATAAAACGCCGAAGCGCGGAAGCGCGGCCGAAGGATTTTGCGGAAAAATAGCGGTAAATGCGTGCATTAACGGGTAAAATTTCCGCATAAAAAACGGCTGAAAACCGGAAAAAATCGGAAAACGGGAAAAAATTTCGCAAAATCCTTCTAAAATCTTGAAATTTGGGGAAAAGTATGGTACAATAGAAACAGAAATTTCGGCGGCGGGGATTTCCTCGCCGCTGTCCTCGGAAACCGCGCATGAATACCGTAAAAGTAAAATCGTATGCAAAAGTCAATTTGACGCTGGACGTCGTGGGGACGGCGGGCGGGTATCACCTCATCGATTCCCTCGTCGCGAGCATAAATCTTTACGACCTCGTGTGCGTGAAAAAGCGTAAAGATAACCTGATTTCCGTATCCATGCACGGCATGGACAGCGAGGGGATTCCGCCCGAGCAAAACAATGCTTTTCGGGCGGGCGAAACCTTTGTGCGCCGCTTTTCCACCAAGGGCGCGGATATAACCGTGTATAAAAATATCCCGATAGGCGCGGGACTCCAGCGTCAAGCTGCGCCCCCGTGAGTCCCCCCGCCGATGCCGCGGGCGTGCTTTCGGGACTTGCGCGGCTTTACGGCGCGGACGACGAAAGAGCGCTTTGCGAAATTGCGGATTCCCTCGGCAGCGATACCCGATATATGCTGAACGGCGGCTATTGCCGCATGCAGGGTCGGGGCGAGAAGCTCACTCCTCTGCCTGAGCCCGAACGTCCCTTGAATCTTTTTTTGATTTGCCCGCGGACGCCCGTTTCGGCTGGGGCGTGCTATAAGGCTTTCGACGAAGGGGAAAAAATTGCCCCTTCCACGGAAAATTGTCTCGGGGCGTTCCTGAAAGGCGACGCGGAAGGCTTGGGCAGGGGATTATCCAACGCGCTTTATCCCGCTGCCGCAAGGTTGAACGAGGATGTGGAGACGGCGCTTGAAGAGGCGCGGAGTTTTTCTCCTCTCGGAGCCTGCATGACGGGATCGGGCAGCGGAGTTTTCGCTTTGTTCGAGACGGCGGAGCTGTGCGATTGGGCGCGCAGCCGTTACAGGGGCAAATTCCGCACGTATACGGTAAAGACGGTCGTGCCGAAGGAAAAGAAAAAGTCGTTCCGTTCGCCGTTCGCGCTGACGGACGAGGAACGGGAATTATCCTCAGACGAGGAATAAACGGGAGACAAGCTATGGAAGAAAGAATTATCGACGACGAATACGCGAGAGGTATCCGCCTGAAAAAGACAAAGGACGGTTATGTGGACGTAACGGACGAGCTTTCGGAGGAAGCGAAAGAGACGCCTCCGGAGACGGAAGAGGATTCCGTATTGGAAGGCGAGCTGACGGAAAGTCTCGAAGACCCGGAAGCGGAACCCGAGGAGGAAGTCTCCTTTGAATTTCCCGAATTGGAGGAGGACGACGAGGATCTCGTCAATCTTACGCCCGAGGAAGCGATTGCGCTCCGCAAGAAAAAGGAAGCGGAGGAAGCGGCCCGCAGGGCGGAATATAAGCGCCTTTGCGAGGAAGGGGAAGAGCTCCTTCTGTCGGGCAGTTTCAAAGCCGCGGAACTGAAATTTGAAAAGGCTCTGCCGTTGGACGAGGAAGCCGCGGACGCCGCCGTCGGATATTGGCGCGCCAGGACCTCCGATTTTTCCGAGCCCGACATTCTCGCGGAGGAATATGCGGAGACGGGCTACGAAAGTCTGGAAAACGACCTCGGCGACGGAGCGGTGGAAAAGCTCAAAGCGAATTACCGCGGTATATTTGAAAAGCGGATCGCGGAGCTCGAAGCGGAAGAAGGTCCGCTGGCGAAGGAAGTGGAGAGCAAGCAGAAGAAACGCCGCGTGATTTTGAAGGCGCGCATTTCGTCCGCCCTGAAAAAAGTAATCGGGACGGGAATTCCCTTTCTCGTTTTTGTCGTCTGCACGGCCGTTTTCGGGCTTCGGATAAACACCCGTCCCGATATGTTGTTTCCCGTTCTCACGGCGGTATTCGGCGTTCTCGCCGTCGGCTGTTTCGTCGCGTTCGGGATTTTTACCAATAAACTGGTGAACGCCCGCCGAATCAATCGCGACAACGAGGATTTGTCTTCGACGGAGGACGGGGAAAGACTGCTGAAAATTCGGGCATATAGGGAATTATATTCGCATTTCGTCGATTGACGCGGCTTAAACGCCCCTGCGTATAGGATAGGCGCTCAAAAAAGAGCGGGAGAAAATTCTCCCCGCTCTTTTTGTTCGGTCGGAAATTCTTGATTTTTCCCGTTAAGCATGTTATAATGAATCGATACCGTAAAGCGCCTTTCGTGCGGTAAAACAATGGATAAAGAAAGATTATGAAAAAAATTCTACCCTATTTCAAGCCATATAAGGTACAGAGCATTCTCGGCCCGCTGTTCAAACTTCTGGAAGCGTCGTTTGAACTGATCGTGCCCGTCATCGTCTCTTTGATCGTCGATAAGGGGCTGGGTGCATACGTGGACGGCGGATACCCGAACGCGGATCGTTCCTATATCGTTTCCATGTGCCTCGTGCTTTGCGCGTTCGGGCTGGTCGGATTGGCCTGTTCGGTAACGGCGCAGTATTTTGCCGCAAAGGCCGCCGCGGGCGTGTCCGCTCAGGTGAGAAAGGCGCTGTTCGTCAAGCTGCAATCGCTCAGCTATTCGGATATGGACACTCTGGGCACTTCCTCTATGCTCACCCGCATGACGGGGGAC
>OGRL01001257.1_pt1 | contig 19638 bp, 21 predicted proteins | sample 1553481 | NCBI WGS metagenome assembly OGRL01 (sample SAMEA2580036, study PRJEB22360) | human gut metagenome
AATTCGATATCAAGGATGTGATCATGGCTTCTTTGACATGATTGGAGTTATGCCACAGGCAGAAGATGTGATTTTGGAGATGGCGAAAGATATTATGAATTTGTAGATCAAAAAATATGGATCAGTCAATTTAAAGACTGATCCATATAACAAAAAGTATTAATTGTTAAACTACAAATTTCGATAACGATTCATCGCTGCCATAATCTCTTGTTTTCGAGGCATTGCCAGATTACTTTTCACATATTTGCTATCCAAGATCGTAGAAAGTCCCTTTGTTTCAATGATCTGCATCAATTCATCTGCAACTGTACGAAGATCTTTCTTTCCATCCATCAAATGAAGTTTCGCATACAACAAAGCATAACCAAGAGCTGTTGTCTGTTCAGTATCAGTAATCTGCTCCACATATCTTAGATCAACTGTATCTTTATTAATTGAAAAAGCATCTTTCCCAAGTGTTTTCATCTTGATCTTGCGTTCTTTCTTCAGATGATTTCCAGCTTTGAAACAACGGTCAAAACAAGGATCTGGATGTTTCTTCTTAGGCAGTGAAACCATAGGGAAATCTTTTGCTGCGTCTTTGGCGGCAGTTGTAATATCTTTTGGAACATACTGATCCATCTGAATGATATGATCTGCTGGATGGAAATAAGATCCGCAGCTTCCAGCAACGATGATCGAAGAAATATCATATCTTTCGTACAATTCACGAATCCGTTCGATAAAAGGAGTGATCGGTTCCTGATCACGAAGAACTACACGCTGCATCAGTTCATCACGGATCATAAAGTTGGTGGCACTCGTATCCTCGTCAATTAAGAATAAAGAAGAATCCGTTTCCATGGCTTCAACTACATTTGCAGCCTGTGAGGTGCTTCCACTGGCATCCTCTGTGTCAAAAAAAACCGTATTTTTGCCATTTGGCAGGTTATTAATGAACATAGAAATATCTGTATTTGTAATACTTCTTCCATCTTCTGCACGAATCTTCATGGCAGTTGGATCAGTAATGACAAATTCACGACCATCCCCTTTGACATGATCGTAAACACCAAGTTCCAATGCCTTTAATAACGTCGATTTTCCATGATATCCACCACCGACGATCAGGGTGATTCCTTTCGGAATTCCCATACCTGTGATCGTCCCATGGTGTGGAAGATCAAAAGATACCCGGTAAGTATCTGGTGACTGGAATTTCACACAGTTTCTTAAAGGTTTCTGTGAGATACCACTTTCTCTAGGCAAAACAGAGCCATCTGCAATAAATGCGACAAGTCCCATAGAAGACAGATTTTTACGGATTGTATGTTGATCTTCGGATATATAAATTACTGATTCCAACATTTTTTGATCAATATTTTTATAAAATAAAGAAGATGAAACACAATCTGGCAGTAGTCCAAACAACATTTTATCCAATTCTCGCGCATTTACAGTTCGTCCATTTGCAGGGAAACCAGCTTCAAAATGAACAGAGATGTCACCGTTGGAAGGATTGATCGTACATGCAGTTCGTTCTAGTACCTGTTGTCCACATTTACTGACAGAAAATAAACCGCTTTTTCCAGAACCTTTGGCACGAAAAGAGATCTTAGATAAAGTTTGATAAAATAATCGTGTCAAATGATCACAGAGTGCAACCTGTTTATATTTTGTATCATAAAAAGAAGCAGGAAATCCAGCTGATCTTCCTTTCACATGGATACTTAATTTTGATGGAGATGCAAAAGGATCGCCTTGTACATGATCAATGGAAAGAAAATAAGTTCCAAAATCATAAGTACCTTGCGTACTTTTATATGCAGGATATCCTTTACGGTCAATATTTTTTAATAGTGATTTTAAATTCGATGATGATTTCATAAATCAATTCCTCCTAATCCTAAAATCCATGATAACAGTCAGTGCGATTTTTGTAAACCAGATGAAATCAAAGGAAATCCGTGGTATCATAGAAAGATGATCAACAAGGAAGGCGGAATAGAGACGATGGATCTTAATAAATTAAAAGAGATACAGGCCGTTGTTTTTGATATGGACGGGCTGATGTTTGACAGTGAACGCTATGTACAGAAGTCATGGGATATTGCAGGAGAACGTCTGGGATATGGACCTCTGGGGCATAATATTGTCAATACATTGGGAACAAACCTTACAAATCGTAAGAAATATTTCTTAGAACATTACGGAAATGATTTTCCATTTGATAAATTTTTGGATGGATACAGAGATGCATATTATGAATTGGTTGAAGACGGTGTGCCAGCCAAGAAAGGTCTTCATGAGATTTTGAAAGTCCTCAGAGAAAAAGGACTAAAGATCGGAGTTGCAACATCTTCCAGTGAAGAACACGCCGTAAGTAATCTGAAACGAGAAGGGATTTTTGACTACTTTGATTCCGTGATCACAGGAAATATGATCGAACACGGAAAGCCAGAGCCAGATATTTATATCGAAGCATGCAGACAATTAAAAGTCGATCCATCAAAAGCGATCGCATTAGAAGATGCGATCAATGGAATCCGTTCCGCACATGGAGCAGGCATGAATCCAGTGATGATCCCAGATATCGTGCAGGATACAAGTAAAGTCGATGATATATTATTTGGAAAATGTGAATCTTTGCTGGAATTTGCAGAAATTTTACAGGGCGTAACATTAGATATAGAAGAAACACAAAAATAAGGAGAGAATATATGGCAAAGAAGAAAAGCGCAGGGTGCGAATATTGTAGTAATTATGTGTATGATGAAGATTATGAATATTATGTATGTGATATTAATTTAGATGAAGATGAGATGGCAAGATTTATGAGCTATAGCGATTGGGATTGCCCTTATTTCCAGATGGACGATGAATATGCGATCGTTAGGAAACAAAATTAAAGCATAGGTTGTTGCATCCCGAAAGGTATGTTAAAATTGTATTAAGATAAAAACAAATTTAACACCATAGCAAACTAAGAAAAGGGGTGTTGCAATATGAAGAAAAATACGATCATATGCATTTCCAGAGAATTCGGCAGTGGAGGAAGAGAGGTCGGACAGCAGTTATCCAAGAAGCTTGGAATTCCTTTCTACGACAAAGAGATTTTGGCAAGAGTTGCCGAAGAAAGTGATATGTCGGAAGAGTTTGTAAAGAATCACGAGGAGAATGCAGTCTACAGCCACATTATCAATGTCCCGATCGGACACAGATTTCCAGGCGTTGACACAGAAGAGATCATGACACCAGAGAAATTATTTATGATCCAGGCACATGTGATTCATGAACTGGCAGCGGAGAATGAATCCTGTATTTTCGTGGGAAGATGTGCAGATGTGGTGCTTAAGGATCACGAAAACTGCTACAGTTTCTTTATCCACAGTCCTCTAGAAGAACGGATCAAACGGATTGTAGAGACAGAACATGTGACAGAACGACAAGCGAAGAAGATGATCAAGCAAACTGATTGGGAGAGATCTTCTTATCATAATTATTATACAAAACAAAAATGGGGAGACCCCGGTAATTATGATCTCATGATCAATTCAGCAAGGACAGGAATCCAGAAAGCAGTCGAAATTATCATGGATTATGTGAAATAAAAAACGATGATATGCAATGTATACAAGGTATCAAAAGATACCTTGTATATTTTTTGTATAAAAATGAGAAAATGTAAATATTTTTAATCAGACCTTGAACAAAATCAAAAGTGTGATAAGATAAAAACTGTAAAATAAAAGACAAAACACAGAAATAATCTTTAAAACACAGAAAAAAGAAAGGAAATAATATGGAAATTACAGACAGCGCAAGGGACAGGATGTTTTCAAATAAAGAAATTGTAGAAGATAAGAACATCCCAGAATCGTCAGGTATAAAAAGACAATTCTGGGTTGTTTTAAAATTGTGTCTAGAATGTAAATCCAGGATCTTCAGTAGTATCCATTTCATCAAAAGTAACTTTTTCCGTTAATTTATTCTTTTTATTTTCCATTGTAATAAAAGCACGGCAATTTGTTGGGATTGTAACGGAAGAACCTTTTACTCTTTTCATTTTAGTAGCTCCTGGCTTGTAAGTATAAATAGATTTTACTCTCCAGTTCTTATTAGGAGTGATCTTGATGTTACGTCCCATAAAGGAAATCCCAGATCCGTTTTTATTCTTAAAATCAGAAATACAGTCTCTTCCATCCACTACGATCTTCTTAAAAGGATTTGAGTATTTTATAACTTTGACTGTTGTTTTTACAGAATAAGTTTTACCTCTATATTTAAATTTTGCAGTGATTTTTGTTGATCCTGTTTTCTTAAGTTTTACACCGATTCCTACTTGATTGTTATCTGCAATAAGATAATAATCTTTTCCAAAAGTTTTTGTAGAAATAACCTTTCTATTTGAAGATTTAACCTTCATACCATTACGCAGGATGGATTCTGAATTAGAGCGATTTGTTCCCTTGATATAGATCACATTTGTGTAAAAACCATTCCCGCCATTATCTTTTTTGTCATAACTTAATGTTGTCTTTTTAGGTAGAGAAAATTTTGCTTTCGCATTTACACTATAAGCAGAACACATACCTACTGTTAGTACAGATGCCAGAAAAATAGAGGCACCTTTTAAAAAACTTTTCTTCATAAAATTCTCCTTTCGATGAACAAAAAATACAAAATCATTATAGCATAGAAATATGCAAAAATGTAAGGTATAATAAGGATAAAACAACCTTCAAGGAGGATACTGTTATGAATAAAAAAGAACTGGCACTAGAAGTCATTGAGCGTCTGAAGAATGAATATCCAGATGCAGACTGCACATTGGAATATGATCAGGCATGGAAATTATTAGTTAGTGTAAGACTGGCGGCTCAGTGTACGGATGCACGAGTAAATGTCGTAGTAAAAGGATTATTTGAAAAATATCCAACAGTAGAAGCACTGGCAGCAGCAGACGTTGCAGATATTGAAGAAATCGTACGGCCCTGTGGTCTTGGAAAGAGCAAGGCAAGAGATATCAGCAAATGTATGAAAGTTTTAAGAGATGAATATAACGGTAAGATCCCAACCGATTTTAAATCGATCCTAAGTCTTCCTGGGGTCGGAAGAAAAAGTGCCAACCTGATCATGGGAGATGTCTTTGGCAAACCTGCGATCGTTACGGATACACATTGTATCCGTTTGGTCAACCGGATTGGATTGGTTGATGGGATAAAAGACCCTAAAAAAGTTGAGATGGCATTATGGGAGATCGTTCCACCAGAAGAAGGAAGTGATTTCTGCCACAGGCTGGTATGGCATGGAAGAGATGTCTGTACGGCAAGAACAAAGCCTCATTGTGAGAGATGTTGTTTGAATGATATCTGTGCACAAATTATATAAAGGTACCATGATCAAAAGTATGAAAGGAGAAAGTTTATGAGGAAACTATCAAGAAGAGCTGCCAGTATTGCATTAGCAGCGGCAATGCTATTTACAACTGCAGGAGTCAGTCAGAAGAAGGTAGAGGCTGCTTCTACAGGAAAATTATCTGTTACAGGATATCAGGACTATAGTGATGCACAGAAAATCTTAAAAGAAGTGAACAAATACCGTAAGAAAAATGGACGCAAAGCATTGAAGATGGATCGAGGATTGACAAATTCAGCAATTATGCGTGGATTTGAAACAACGATCTATATTCCAGAAACAAGTCCGCATAGAAGACCAAATGGAAAGCTTTCAAAAAGTATCAACAAGAAGATCATCTATGAAAACTGCTCACAATCCGCAGGAACTACACCGAAACAGATCGTAAAGGGTTGGATCAATTCTTCCACACATAGAAAAGGTCTGTTACTTTCGAATGCAAAAAGTGTAGGGGTTGCAGCAGTTACGGTTGTGTCAAGAGATGGGTATGAAGCCAATACCTGGGTATTAGATTTTAGCAGTTCCAAAGCAAAGAAAGTAGAAAAATCCAAGACAAGAAAGCAATTTACAAAAAATATTGTGACAAAGAATTCATATTTGAAGAAGAGCTATTTAAAACTAGACAGCAGATATGGCACAATATGGGAAACAGAAAAAATGCAGATGAAGCCAACGTATCAAGGGAAAATGATGAAAGAGTATGGTGTGTATCCAACGGTGATCAATGCATCATCTTTCACATCATGGAAGAGTAGTAATCCATCCGTGGCATCTGTTGACTCGAATGGAAGAATCACAGGAAATAAAGCTGGAACAGCGACGATTTCTGCAAAATTAAAAACAGGGACAAAGATAACGATTTCAAAGAAGATCAAAGTCGTACCGACGAATCAGCAAATTGATCCATGGGAATAAGCAAAAACTAAAGAATCAGGGTGAACTAAAAAACCGTAATCCCAAGAGGTTCATTTGAGATTACGGTTTTTTTATAGGATCATGCCTGAAATCCAAGGTAGGCATTGATTCTCTTATGAAATAGAGAAGAAAATATATTTGTAATATTACCACTTAAGAAAGCGGCGATCACGGTTCCGATTCCAACGGATGGTAATTCTGGAAGCAATACAAAAGAAGCAATCGCAGAACATATAGTAAATAAAACTTCCAGACAAACTCTGACAGCGCCAAAGCTTATATTTTTCTTATCAGAGATAGTTTTCACAAGTCCTTCCATTGGCATAACAGCGAACCCAGAACTGATCGTGAATCCGACACCTATTGATAGCACGGCACATGCAATGACAGATAGTAAAATCTTAGCTGCAAGTCCACGAGGTTCAATAAAGAATAAACCATAAGAAGTAAATTCGATAAATAAAGAGTAAACAAAAGTCAAACCAAGTTGAGTTAACTGCATTTTCCCGAATTCATGAAGGATCAGAGCTTCACAAATCAAGAAAGTAGAGTTGATCAGGAAGTTAAATAAAGCATAGCTGTGAACTGGGGAAAGATAACTTAATGTCAAAGCCATTGTGCAGCTAGGTGCAACTCCAAGAGCTGCTTTCAAAAATAAATTAGAACCAACAGACATGATCAACAGTCCTAAAATATAAAATAACAATCTATGGTAAAAAAATCTTTTTTTGTTTTTCATAATATCAACGATTCCTTTCATCAAAATTTCATATTTTATCAATCGTATTCCCTTTTGTGTTTCTTATTATATATAGAGAGAGCGAAGTATTGCAATTCCAGTTGAGATTTGATATATTCCAAATAGGAATATACGAAGATATTTGAAAAGGGTATGGAAAAATGGAAATACAGCAATTATATTATTATATGGAATTATGTAAACAGAAAAATTTCACAGAAGCTGGATATGCCTGTAACATGACACAAGGTGCATTATCAAAACAGATCCGTAAGTTGGAAAATGAGTTAGGAATTACACTGATCCGCAGGAATACAAGGAAATTTGAGTTGTCCAAAGAAGGAGAGATCTTTTTGTCTTATGCAAAGAAAATGACGGGAACCTATGAAGAGATGTTGAAAAATGTTCAGAAAAAGGGTGTTACCGTTGTTTCTGGTAAAGATATGGTTATTCCGGAAGATGCATCCCGCTATTTCGGGCTGTATTCAGAAAAGAATATCCAGATATCAAACTTGTGATTGATGAAAGAATCGCAAGTGAGATTCAGGAAAACTCCGATCGTTATGATTTCTTGATCTTGAGAGAAAATATGATGGAAGATCAGAAAAAATTCCGTTTTTCTCAACTGTATGATGATAAATTGTGTGCAGTGTTATATGAAAAACATCCGCTTTATGGAAGAGATCGACTTCAACTGAAAGAATTGAAAGATGATGTTTTTATCTTCCCAGAGAGAGGCAGCGGAAGTTACGAAGTGTTTTATAAGAGCTGTGAGAAAGCAGGATTTGAACCGAAAATAGCTTTTGAATTTCCACAAGCAAATACGATCATGAGTTTTGTAAGTGAAGGGGTTGGTATTACGATCACATTTTCAACGGTTTATAGAGAAGCTAAATGTGCTGGAGTTAAAATGATACCACTAGAAGATGAATTACATTCTGTAATATCACTATTTTATAGAAAAAATAAGCCATTGGATTATGCAAAGAAGCAGTTTTTGAATTATGTAAGGGAGCATTTGTATACGTAAAATTAGCAGGCATATTGTGAATCTGTTATACTAGAGAAAGTAAATACGAAGGAGAATTCTTATGAAGTATGTCACAAAAATAATACTGATCATGACATGCTTGATCATTATGTTACCATTCGGTGGGTGTGTACGGAAGAAGCAGGTAACAGCTCAGAAAGCAGGAGTATTAAAGCCAGAAGCACCGGGGAAGGAAGTTTTGGATCATGGGGAGGCTGTGGTTGATATATCGAATGTGGCTCAAGGCTATGTAGCACTGCGATATAAGGGAAGTGTAAAGAAGATCAGTGTTGAAGTGATCGGAAAGAATAATAAAGTATATAAATATTTTATTGAACGGACAAAAGAGCCGGCATATTTTCCATTGACCAGTGGAAATGGTACATATCAGATCTCTGTATATGAAAATGTGCAGGACGATGAATACAGTGTTTTGATGATGGATAGTTTTGAGGTGAAATTAAAAAATAAATTTCTGCCATTTTTATATCCTAACCAGTATGTAGAATTTACAAGTAAGACGAAAGCAGTAAAGGAAGCAAAGAAACTGGCAAAAGGTTCCAAAGATGATCTGGCGATCGTCAAAGCTGTTTATAATTATGTGGTCAAGAATGTAAAATATGATGATGAGAAAGCGCAGAATGTTCAGAGTGGATATCTGCCATCGGTAGATGAGACATTGAAGACAAAGAAGGGAATCTGCTTTGATTATGCTGCTCTGATGACGGCGATGCTGCGTTCGCAGGGGATTCCGACCAAGCTTGAGATTGGGTATTCAGGGGATATCTATCATGCCTGGATCAGTACCTGGCTGAATGAAAAGGGATGGGTAGATAATATCATTCAGTTCGATGGGAAAAGCTGGGAGTTAATGGATCCGACACTGGCAGCGAATAGTGATAACAAGGAAGATGTGAAAGAATATATTGGGAATGGAGAACATTATGTACTTCAGTATAGTTATTAAGAAGGGATAGATATGAAGAAGAAACTTAGCAACGAAGAACTGATCACATTTTGTGGTCAGATGGCGCTGATCTTGAAATCTGGGATTTCATCGCTTGAGGGGATTTACATTATGGAAGATGGAGATGTCCAGACAGAAGGCAGGGAGATATTAAAAGAGATCCGCGAAGAACTTGAAATGTGTGGAATGCTTTATCCTGCAATGAAGAAAACAGGGGTTTTCCCAGAATATGCACTTCATATGACGGAGATCGGAGAACAGACAGGAAGACTGGATGAGACGATGGAAGCATTGGCGGCATATTACCAGAGGGAAGAAGAAATATTAGATGAGGTCAAGAGTGCAGTGACTTATCCGGTTGCGATGCTCGGGATGTTGTTAGTGATTGTTGCAGTATTATTTATAAAAGTTATGCCAGTATTTGAACAGGTATATATGCAATTAGGGCAAGAGATGACAGGAGTTGCACGTCAGTTATTGAATATTGGAGGTTGGATGAGGCAGTCAGCAATTGTTCTGGTAGTTTTGGCAGTGGTGATCTTGATCATAACATGTTTTGTTATTTTTTATAAAAAGGTGAGAATTAAATTTATCTCTAAGATACAGACCATCGGATTTATGAAGAAAATCGCATGGAAACGTGCAAGAACAAGATTCGCAAGTGGAATGGCGATGGCTTTAAAGAGTGGACTTGACATGGATGAAAGTTTGTCACTTTCTGAGAAACTGACAGATTATGAACCATTGAAAATGAAGATTCAGCAATGTCAGGAACAGATGAAAGAAGGAGAAACATTTCCGAAAGCATTGAAAGAAGCACATATTTTTGATGGAATGCAGGAAAGATTGATGATCATTGGTTATGAAACGGGTGCCGTAGATGAGGTAATGGAACAGGCAGCAGATCTGTATCAGAAACAACTGCAGGATCAGATTCAGAAGATGATCGCTGTGTTAGAACCGACGCTGGTAGGAATCTTATGTGTGATCGTAGGGATCATTTTATTATCTGTCATGTTGCCACTAGTTGGTATTATGGCTGGAATTGGATAAGGGAGGCAGATTTTGAGAAATCGTTTTCAAAAACAAAGAAAAATTGACAATAAAATTCGAATTTTCCTGCCAGTTATGATCTGTGGCATTATGGTGGCTGTGTTATGGAATAGCAGCAGCCAGATTTTTCGGGAAACAAAGAAAAGACAGGAAGAAAGTCTGAAAGAAGCCGTGATCAAAGGGGCGGTACAATGTTACAGTGTAGAAGGGCGATATCCAGAAAGTCTTTCTTATATGGAGAAACATTATGGATTGGAGTATGACAAAGACGAGTTTGTGATCTCATATGAGATCATTGGGTCTAACCGCATGCCACAAGTTACGGTGATCCCATTGAATGAGAGGTGAGGTTTTTGGAGAGACAAAGACATATGACAGATCAGATGTTTCTTGTGATCCTATTTGCAGTGTTTGCAGTTTGTGCGTTTTCCTTGAGTATGATCGGGGCGAATATATATAGTCATACAGCTTCTGTGATGAATGAGGATTATGAGGAACGGATCGATATTTCTTATGTAACAGAAAAGATAAGACAGTGGGATGAAAAGGACAGCATCGAGATCGGCAGCTTTCATGGACGCACAGCCCTGATCCATACGGAAAAGATCAATGGGAAAAAATACAATACATATCTCTATCAGGAGAAGGGTGCGTTGAGAGAATTAATGGTAAGAGAAGGTCTGGATACAACAACGATGCAGGGAGAGAAGATCGTGGCAGCAAAAGATTTTTCTGTAGTAGAAACAAAACAGCTGTATCATATAAAGATTCAGGAAAGTGATGGCAAGATATATCAGAACTGTGTATACAGACACAGCAGGAATTAGGAGGAAGTATGAAACAAAAAAGCAATGGAACACACCTGATCCTGATGGAATTAATGATGGTATTATTCTTTTTTGCAATCTGTGGATCAATCCTGCTTCAGGTATTTGTAAAAGCTCATAACATCAGTGCAAAAGCAAGAGAAATGACAGAAACAAAAAATTATGTAACACAAGCTGCAGAACTGATAGAAGCGGGTGCTTATGACATCAAAGATTTTCAAGAATATTTTACACAAATAGATGGTAAAGCCGGAGATTATCAGTGTTATTATGATCAGGATTGGAATGAGATAAAGAAAACAAAAGCCCGTTATCATATGACGATAAAGCTTGAAAGGCAGCCAGCGAAAGTTCTGGGAAAGATTACGATGTGGAGGGGAAACCAACAGATTTATCAGCTTGATATTTTAAGATACAGGCAGGAAAGGAAAGATAATGAAAGATCGTAAAATGCCATTTTTAGGGATTGGAGCAGCTTCGATCGTGCTCGTGTTAGCTATGGTCTGTTTAGCAGTTTTTGCGGCTTTGACACTTTCAAGTGCCAAGGGAGATCATACGTTAAGTAAAAAGAATTTGGAACGTACGTCGGCTTTTTATCAGGCATCCAATGCGGCGAATGAACAAGTTGGAGCGATCGATGAGAAACTATGGAAGTTGTATCGCAGATCTAAGGATAAAAAAGATTATATGAAAAGGGTTGGACGATCGTTTACAAAAAGCAAGGGGATTTCATATAATAAAAAAGAGAAAACAATTGCATTTCAGGAAAGTATCTCAGACACACAGCAGTTATCTGTGAAATTGCAGATTTATTATCCGGAGAAAAAGAATGATCTGTGTTATGAAGTGATCAAATGGAAAAAAGAAGCTGTTGGGGCATGGAAGAAGGATGATTTCCTTCCGGTTTATAGAAATAAGTAAAAGGGGCCAGCATGAATATTGAAGAATTTTTAACATTAGCAGCAAAAGAGGAAGCCTCAGATCTGTTTATTGTAGCAGGGCTTCCATTGACGATGAAAGTAAATGGAGTGATGCGTCGCATCAATGAAGAAAAAATGATGCCGCAAGATACGGAAAAAATAATCCGGGAGATTTATAAGAAAGCGTTAGACAGAGACATAGATCAACTGTTGAAGACAGGGGATGATGATTTCTCATTTGCCATTCCTGGATTGTCAAGATTTCGTGTCAGCGCATATAAACAGAGAGGATCCTTAGCGGCAGTGATCCGTGTGATCGCATTCCGCCTGCCAGACTATAAGCAATTAAGAATACCAGAGCAGGTAATGAAATTAAGTGAATTAAACAAAGGACTTGTGCTTGTAACAGGACCAGCGGGAAGTGGAAAATCCACGACACTTGCATGCATGATAGAAGAAATCAATGAAACAAAAGAAGATCACATCATCACATTGGAAGATCCTTTGGAATTTTTACATCAACATAAGAAAAGTATCGTCAGTCAGAGAGAAGTAAACATGGATACTGTAAATTATGTTACTTCCTTAAGAGCCGCATTAAGACAAAGTCCGGATGTGATATTGCTTGGGGAAATGAGAGATTATGAAACGATTCAGGTAGTTATGACAGCTGCAGAAACAGGGCATCTGGTATTTTCAACACTTCATACCATCGGGGCAGCGAATACGATCGAACGTATTATAGATGTATTTCCACCAAATCAGCAACGCCAGATCATGATTCAGCTGGCTTCTGTATTACAGGCAGTGATCTCTCAGCAGCTGATACCAACGATGGATGGAACATTGATCCCTGTGTTTGAGATCATGGAAGTGACTCCGGCGATCCGCAATATGATCCGTGAAAATAAAGTGCATCAAATAGATGGTTTGATCTATTCCTCTACAGGGAGCGGAATGATATCTATGGACCAGTCATTGATCAATCTATATAAAGAAGGACAGATCAGCAAAGAAACTGCGATTTTATATGCATCCAATCCAGAAATGATAATAAAAAGGATCCGCTAAGAAATATGGTCAGAAACAGGCTGAAATCCATCGGAATTTATTGACAAAAAAGTGCGAATATTGTACGATAAAAATATATTATAGGGTGAGTGTCTCTCACATGGAGATTGAGAGATAAAAGCAAAGAGTATAGATATTAATATTAAGAAGGGGCGAGAGTTATGAAGAAGAAAGTCATGGTCGGATTGGTGTCCGTGGTAGTAGCTGTTGCATTGGTTTTTGGTGGAGTCACATTTTACAATAACCGTCAGCAGGAGAAGTTTGAGAAGCAGATGGCTTCCTATGAAAGCGTTGATACTATGCAGCATCCAAGCGAAGCAACAACATCAATTGATGGGATTCAAGTACCGCTTGGCAAGAAACCGAAGGTAACGACGAAGAAAACAACAAAGAAAAGCACAAGAATCCAGAAGCTTAAGAAGAAAGCAAGCAGAAGCAAAATAACAACAAGAAGAACAACAAAGAGAAGAACAACAACATCTCAGAATCATTCCAGACGTAAGGTTGTGAATACAAAAGTTGTCAAAACACAGAAGGATTATGACAAGAAGGGTTCTAAGAAGAGAACGATCAAGACAGTCGTTCAGACAACGATCAAGACAACAACGGTTGAATTGAGTCAGATGTCTGGTGTTTCTGGAACAACATTAAGAACACTTGGTTCTCAGGCAGATGGTAAGATTTTGAATGCATTTGAAGATCTGAAGTTTAAGATGGTGATTGATAAAAATGCGGAAGCGACAGGTGTATTTAGCGTTAAGAGCCATAAGATCGCACTTCAGAGTGCGAGATCTTCTGTATTACTTCACGAATTAGGACATTTTGCTAATTTCCTTGCAGGAGATAAAGTTGGAACGAGTCAATGGAAGTCAATTTACAATGCTGAGAAGAATAAATATGATGGATATAACAAAGCATATGCGATCAAATCAGCATCTGAGTATTTTGCAGAATCTTACAAGGATTATAAGGAGCATCCATCCGCATTAAGATCAAAGAGACCAAGAACTTACCAGTTTGTTAAGAGTACGATTGATGGAATTACAGACAGCGATGTACAGAACATCAAAGATACCTATGGAGAATACTGGGGATTATAGGACGATACCTGAAGGAGTACTTTCTCAGAAAGTACTCTTTTTTTTGCCAATTGCCTGTGTTGCTCTGTAGAATGTATAAACAAGGGATATTTTAAAAAATTAAAGGAGAAATAAGATGTTAAAGATCAAGGAATACGTCAAAGCAGAAAGTCTTGAGCAAGCTTATGAGCTGAATCAGAAGAAGACCAACTGCGTGATCGGTGGCATGTTGTGGCTTAAGATGGTCACAAGAAATGTACAAAAAGCAATTGATCTGTCGGGTCTTGGACTTGATCAGATCGAAGAAAATGATGAGGAATTTTCAATCGGAGCAATGGTAACACTAAGACAGATCGAACTTCATGAAGGATTAAATACATGGAGTCAGGGAGCGGTAAAAGAAAGTGTGACACACATTGTCGGAGTGCAGTTCCGTAATCTTGCGACAGTAGGTGGAAGTATTTTTGGAAAGTTCGGTTTTTCTGATGTATTAAGCTGTTTTCTGGCGTTTGACAGTTATGTGGAGTTACATCATGAAGGAATCATTCCATTAGATCAATTTGCAGCAAATAAATATCCAAATGATATTTTAGTGCGTCTGATCATTAAGAAGCATCCGCAGGAAAGTGTTTATCTTTCTCATAGAAATACAAAGACAGATTTTCCAGTTTTGACCTGCGCTGTTTCATTAGGTGAGAAAGAGGCATATGCGGTTGTCGGTGCAAGACCATCCAGAGCTTGCAGAGTTAGATTATCAGATCAGTGGATGGAACAGATCAAAGATGATGAAGGAAGAAAAAAACTCGCAGATGAAGTGACAGGTCAGATGAATTTTGGAAGCAACATGAGAGGAAGTGCTGCTTACCGTGAACAGTTATCAAAAGTCTTATTAAGAAGAGGCTTTGAACAGTTAGAAGAAAGGAGAGAAAAATAAACATGGAGATTACATTTACATTAAATGGAAAGAAAGTAACCCCACAGATTGATGCAGATACTCTCCTGATCGATCTTGTCAGAGATCTTGGTTGTTACAGTGTGAAACGTGGATGCGAGACATCAAATTGCGGATTATGTACGGTATTTATGGATGACCAGCCAATCTTATCATGTTCCATTCTTGCAGCAAGAGTTGATGGACACAAGATCGATACCTTAGAAGGATTGCAGGAAGAAGCAGCTGAGTTTGGAGCTTTTATTGCGAACCAAGGGGCTGAACAGTGCGGATTTTGTAACCCAGGAATGATCATGAATGCGATTGCATTATTTAGAGAGATTCCAGATCCGAGTGAAGAAGAAATCAAAGAATACCTTGCGGGGAATCTTTGCAGATGTTCTGGATATGAAGGACAGCTTCGAGGAATCTTAGACTTTTTGGAATATAAGAAAAATAAAGATGGAGGTGCCGAATGAAAGTAGTTAACCAGCCGATCATGAAAAAAGACGCTATGGCACTTGTGACAGGGAAACCTGTATTTACAAACGATAAGGCACCAAAAGAATGTCTGATCGTGAAATTACTTCGAAGTCCATATGCAAACGCAATGATCAAATCGATCAACACTCAGTTTGCTATGAAAGTGCCAGGGATTGAGGCGATTTATACATGGGAAGATGTGCCACAGGAACGTTTTACGATGGCAGGACAGACATATCCGGAATTAAGCCCATATGACAGACAGATTCTGGATCAGCATGTCCGTTATGTTGGAGATCCCGTTGCAATCGTTGCTGGGGAGAATGAAAAGTGCGTTGATCAGGCGATCAAGATGTTACGTGTGGAATACGAAGTATTGCCAGCAAACTTAGATCCACGTAAGGCAATGGATAAAGATACACCGCTAGTGCATCCAGAAGATAACTGGAAAGCATTATGTAATATTGGTGCAGATAATAAGAAAAACCTGTGTGCAACAGAAGAAACACACGAAGGAGATGTCGATGCGGTATTAGCAGATTGCGACGTGGTTGTAGAACATACATATCATACAAAAGCAAATCAGCAGGCAATGATGGAGACATTCAGAACTTATTGTTTTATTGACGAATATGGAAGATTGAACGTTGTTAGTTCCACACAGATCGTATTCCATGTACGAAGGATCTTATCCAATGCATTATGCATTCCAAAATCAAAGATTCGTGTATCAAAACCAAGAATTGGTGGAGGATTTGGAGCAAAACAGAGTTCTATCTCCGAAGTATATCCAGCATTTGTCACATGGATGACAAAGAAACCATCCAAGATTATTTTTTCAAGAGAAGAGTCTCAGATCGCATCTTCACCAAGACATGAGATGCAGGTAACAGTTCGTGTCGGAGCAAACAAGAATGGAAAGATCCGTGCGATTGATGTTTATACATTATCCAATACAGGAGCCTATGGAGAACATGGTCCAACAACGGTAGGGTTATCTGGGCATAAATCAATTCCGTTATATCGAGATCTGGAAGCACATCGTTTTGCATATGATGTTGTGTATACAAATCGTATGTCAGCTGGGGCTTATCGTGGATATGGTGCGACACAGGGTGTGTTTGCGCTGGAATCAGCAGTCAGTGAACTTGCAGCTAAGATAGGAATGGATCCAACGAAGATCCGTGAGATGAACATGGTCCGTGAAGGCGATGTGATGCCAGCATATTATGGAGAAACAGCAAACAGCTGTGCTTTGGATCGATGCCTTGCCCGTGCAAAAGAGATGATCAAATGGGATGAAAAATATCCATGCAAAGATATGGGAAATGGAAAAGTTCGAAGTGTCGGACTGTCAATGGCGATGCAGGGTTCTGGTATTTCTGGCGTTGACGTTGGTTCTGCAACGATCAAATTAAATGACGATGGATTGTATACACTTTCTATTGCAGCAGCGGATATGGGAACTGGATGTGATACGATCTTGGCCCAGATGGCGGCAGAATGTCTGGAATGTTCTATTGATGATATCATGGTCAGCGGAGCAGATACAGATACATCACCATACGATTCTGGATCTTACGCATCAAGTTCTACCTACGTCACAGGAAAAGCAGTGGAACGTGCCTGCGAAAAATTAAAGGGACATATTTTCAATAAAGCAGCTGAGATGATGGAAGCTGCAGATACAGATACTCTGGAATTTGACGGAAAGAAAGTCAGAGATGCAGAGAGCGGCAAAGAAGTTTCATTAGTGGACATCGCAACAGCATCTATGTGCAACAATAATGAAACTTTCCAGGTGACAGAGACAAACAGTTCTCCAGTATCCCCACCACCATTTATGGTAGGAATGGTTGAGATTGAGCTTGATAAAGAGACAGGACATATTGAAATCTTAGATTATGTTGCGGTCGTAGATTGTGGAACACCAGTCAATCCAAATCTTGCAAGAGTTCAGGTAGAAGGCGGTCTCGGTCAGGGAATCGGAATGGCATTGTATGAGGGTGTTGATTACACACCAAATGGATATGTAAAACAAAATTCTTTCATGCAGTATAAAGTTCCAGCAAGAGTCGATGTTGGAAAGCTTCGTGTAGAATTTGAGAGCAGTTATGAGCCAACAGGACCATTTGGAGCAAAATCTATCGGAGAGATCGTTATCAACACACCATCTCCAGCATTAGCCCATGCCGTATTTAATGCAACCGGATTATGGATCCGAGAATTGCCGATCACCAGTGAAAAGATCGTTATGGGATTATTGGAGAAAGAATAATATAACATGGATAAAATAAAAGCAGCGGTCATTTATCTTGCATCAGGAAACAGCAAACGTTTCGGTCAGGAGAATAAATTATTGCAAATGATCGGAACCAAGCCAATGTATCGTTATGGATTGGACCGATTGATCGATCTATGCAAAGATCATGAAGGGTTTGAGATCATTGTTGTCACACAGTATCAGGAAATTATGAAGCAAACACAATACGACCCAATAACGACAGTGTTTTGTCCAGAAAGTAAATATGGGATTTCATGGTCGATCAAAGCAGGGATCAAAGCAGCGAAAGATGCAGAATTCTATACATTTTTCGTAGCAGACCAGCCCAATATGAAAAGAGAGACAATCGAAAGATTTCTCTCTTTTATGGCAGATGAATCTTGTGAACTTGGCTGTGTCAGAACAGAAGAAAACCTTGGGAATCCCGTATGGTTTTCAAAGAAATATAAACGAGAATTGTTATCGCTTACAAAAGATCAAGGTGGCAAGAAAATCCTCAAAAAACACATAGAAAATGCAAGATTTTTCAAGGTATTGGAAGAAACTGAACTTTGCGATATAGATTATCCAAAAGAAATGCAAGCAATGCTTGCAAAGCGAGGCAAAAGTAGTTAAAATATTATTTAAAATACAAAAGAGCGTGGAGGCCAAGTGATGGAATTATTAAAAGAGAGAATTCGAAAAGATGGAGTCGTGAAAGAAGGAAATGTCCTCAAAGTAGACCGCTTTTTGAATCATCAGATGGATGTAAAATTATTCCGTGAGATCGGTAAAGAATTTAAGAAACGTTTTGAAGGCGAAGATATCAATAAGATCCTTACGATCGAAGCATCAGGAATCGGAATCGCCTGTGTTGTGGCAGAGATTTTTGATGTACCAGTCGTATTTGCAAAGAAAACACAGACAAAGAACATCGCAGGAGATGTATATACAACAAAGGTAGAATCATTCACACATGGAAGAGTCTACGACATCATTGTATCCAAAGAATTCTTAGGAGAAGGAGATCATGTATTGCTGATCGACGATTTCCTTGCCAACGGCAAGGCGTTAAAAGGCCTGATCGAGCTGTGCCATGAGGCCGGAGCCACTGTGGAAGGCATCGGCATCGCAGTGGAAAAGGGCTTCCAAGGCGGTGGCGACCAGCTGCGTGAGGAAGGGTACGACGTCGATTCCCTGGCAATCGTCGAATCGATGGATCCGGAAAACGGCACCATCGAATTCCGCTCCTGATTTTTTCAGTACGCTCAAACGATTATAAGAGAGGATGTAACAGTTGAGCGAAGAGAAGAACACAGAGAAAACCGAAAAAAAGACGAAGGCAAAAGACACTAAAAAAGGCGTGTCTTTTGAGGCGTTGAGCAGTCTTGACGCACCGGTGTCGTTCTGGAAGGGCATTCCGTTCGGCCTGCAGCACGTCATGGCCATGTTCGTGGCGAATCTCGCGCCTATCTTCCTGGTGGCCACGGGCGCCAAGATGGATGCCGGGCAGTCCGCCGCCATCATTCAGGCCGGCCTGCTGGTCGCAGGTCTCGGCACCTGCCTGCAGCTGTACGGTGTGTGGCTGATTGGTTCCCGTCTGCCGATGGTCACCGGCATTTCCTTCACCTACGTCGCGGCCGCCATGTCGATCGCGCAGCATCAGGGTTATGGCGCAGTCGCCGGCGCCGTGGTGCTTGGCGGCCTGTTGGAGGTCGTGCTTGGTTTGACGGCCAAGTATTGGCGTCGTTTCGTTCCGCCGATCGTTTCCGCGATTGTCGTCACCTCGATTGGTTTTTCGCTCCTGTCCGTCGGTGCCACGAGCTTCGGCGGCGGTTCCGGCGCGAAGGATTTCGGCAGCTGGCAGAATCTGACGCTTGGCCTGATTTCGCTGGTGGCTTGCCTTGCGTTCCAGCTGCTCATGAAGGGCACCGCCAAGCAGCTTTCCGTGCTGTTCGGC
>OGRL01001261.1_pt1 | contig 19584 bp, 20 predicted proteins | sample 1553481 | NCBI WGS metagenome assembly OGRL01 (sample SAMEA2580036, study PRJEB22360) | human gut metagenome
CCAGTATAGCATAAACCGAAAAAAACGACCAGTCCCTTCGGGAAAACAGGAAAAATGCCATTGACAAAAATCACTGGTTTTGGTAAATTTTTATTGAAAAAACGGTAAAGAAATCTTAGCCGCCTTTCGAGAAAAAGCTGAATCAGTAAAAAATAAACGAAGCATCGCAAAAGAAGGCGTGGAATATGAAGAGGAGCAAAGAGAAGATCACGCTGTCGATCCTGCTGGCTGCCGTGCTTGTGGTGGGCATCGTGGGGTATATGATCTATGTCCAGCACCAGTTTTACACCGAGAGCACCAAAAACCTTCTGGAGACCTATGAGCAGGTGGACAAGACCTTCACCATGTTCGCCCAGCGGAACTGGAACGTGCTGAGCGAGTGGGGCAGCAATCTGCAGGATGACGCCGACGGGGAGGCGGTCCGGGCCAGTCTGTGCCTGTTCAACCAACAGAAGCCTACATGGAAATACAGCGGCCTGTACTTGTTCAACGAAGACTGCACCTATCTGGATGCCGAGAGCGGCCATGGCTCGGCTAAGCACATCTGGGGCGCATTTTCCGAAATGTACATCACCGGACTTCCCTGTGTGGGCAGCTATACCATGAAAAACGGGGAGCGCCGGGTCGTGTTCACGGTACCCATTGAGCCGGTGAAAGTGGACGGCGAGACCTACACCTGCATCGCTGTCAGCTACGACAACGAGACGCTGGAAGAGATGATCGGCGGGCACGCCTACAACGGCCAGAGCGATTGCTACATCATCTATCCGTCGGGTGATATCATGCTCTCCGAAGAGCCGAAGAGTGAGATCGAGCCCCGGATGGAAAACCTGTTTGATTTTCTGGAGCAGAACGCACAGGTCAACACCAATGCCTTAGCCAAGATGCGCGAAGACGTGCAGAACAGCGGCCGGGGCAGTGTGGCGTACCGTTATGAGGGCAAGAGCTATTATCTGGTCTATCAGCCGGTGGGTTTTCAGAGCCTGAGCATCGTCGGCATCGTGGACCGGAGCGTGGTGGACGCCGGGATGCGGAAGATCCAGACGGCGACCATCCTGCTGCTGATCGCATTGATGGCGGGCATTGTGTTCACGCTGGTGCGGTTTGTCCGGATCAACGCCCGGCAGGAAGTGGAGGAAAAGGAACACGCCCTGCGTGCGGAGGCCAGCGAGCGCAAAAAGATGGAGGGCCTTGCCAACAGCGACGGCCTGACCGGCCTGTTCAACGAGCGGTGCTTCAATACGACCCTGAAAGAAAAGGAACAGCAGGGCGAGCCTTTTGTGCTGTTCTACCTCGACCTTGACCGGTTCAAGCCGGTGAATGATACTTACGGCCATGACGTCGGCGACCAACTGCTCAAAGCGGTGGCGGGCCGGCTGCGGAGCTGTGTGCGGAACACGGACTACGCCTTCCGCATCGGCGGCGACGAGTTCGCCCTTATCGTCAACGGCGAAGTGGACGCAGAATGGTGTGCGCATCGGATGGAAACCATCAAATCGATCATCCGCCAGACCTATGTGCTGGAGGGGCAGACCATCGACATCAGCACCAGCTGCGGCGTGGTCTGTTACCCGGCGGACAGCGCCGACGTGCGGGAGCTGCGCATCCTTGCCGATCAGCGGATGTATGAAGACAAACAAAAAACCGGGAGCAGCCGGAGCATCAAGCAGAAAATCTGAGATTGAATAATTCTCTTTCTCTTACCACAAAATAACCACAGAAAACGAAATCTGGGAACAAAGGAAACGCCGAACAGAGAAAGGGAGAATGTGCTATGAAAGCGACAGGCATCGTGCGCCGCATCGACGAACTGGGGCGGGTGGTCATCCCGAAGGAGATCCGCCGCACCCAGCGTATCCGCCGGGGCGACCCGCTGGAAATTTTCACGACCGGAGAGGGAGAGGTCATCTTCAAAAAGTATTCCGCAATAAACGAAATGTCCGAGGGCGCAGCTCAGGCAGCGGAAGTCATCTCAAAGCTTGGCGGAGCGCCTGCCGTGGTGTTCGATAAGGACCACGTCGTGGCAGTGTCAGGCGTGCCGAAAAAAGAATATTCCCAGCGCCGCCTCTCCCCTGCCCTGGAGGAGCTTTTGGAAAACCGCAAAAACTTTGACTATACCGATACTACAGCAGAGCCGCTTAGAGCCGTCGAGGGTATCACCACCCACGCCCTCACCATCGCCCCTATCCTCACAAACGGCGATATAACAGGCGCAGTGGCTTTCATGGCTACCGACGATACCGAGCTTTGTACCGATAAACAGTCCATGCTCGCCAAAGCCGCCGCCATGTTCTTGGGCAAACAAATCGAAGAATAATACCAAAAAGGACCGCCGCCCGACCGCAGCAGTCCTTTTTTTCTGTACTATTACATCAGCCATTGCACCATGTCCTACGCTGCCAACATAATAATAAACCCTCCGACCCATACAAATGGATCGGAGGGCAAACTGCAGACCACGCTGCGATGTCTTGCTGATACCAAATGGATGCTCAGTTCAAACATCCAATTTTACGCTGCCAATCAATCTTCGTTATACTCATCTATCATTCTGCAGTACTCTTTTTCCTCGCAGTCAATATAATCCTTAGCGAACTGCTCCGCTTCTTCGAGACTGTTTTCCAGCAGTTCAAAATCCACAGTAGCCGAAAAAATATCTATCTCAAGCTGTTCGGACTCATCTGCAAAAACTTCAATAGTAAAACCCTCACAACGGACATCATTTCCATCCTTATCCTCCCGAAGCAGATCACTGTCGGGAGTTATTTTTACATGAAACCCTTTGTATTTCAAACCGCAAACCTCCTTAAAATTTCATCTGAAAATCATCAATGTCGTAATATCCATCATAATCTTCCGCACAATATTCTTCGTCAAATTCATCATTTACCATATGTTCAATCTGCAGTGAATTTTCCAAAGCTGTCTGAAGATAACTTTTATCTAAACCGTTTTCTCTATACCCCTGCAAAATCGTATTGTAATACTGTCTACTCGGAGGAGCGATCTCTCCTTGGTTCATCAGATACGCCATACCCTCAACTTCTTTGCCGTCCAGCTCAAAAGACATTTTTTCTTGCCTGTAAAGTCTCGGATAACCCTCATAGCGATTTAAAGCTGGCAAATCTCTGTCGTCAAGCTCCCAGATCAGAACAGGAACGCTTGCTCCTTTTTTCGGAACAATAGTCGCAACGCCTCTGAATTCCAACTCAAAATCCTTAATCTCAGATGTTCCCGCAACCCTTGAATGCGGACATCTGTATGCCATCTGTTGCAAATTAATGTTGCTGCCGTATGCAATATATAACTGTTTGTTTTTCATCTTCGACCTCCGATCTACATAGCCATTTCTATGTCTAAATCTTGATCTTCTTCAAAGCCCTCACATTCGCTCTCTGTCGGCTCAGAAATCTCATCGGGTACATTTTCGTTTAACTCCCGAATCTCGCTTACAGGCTCAACACGCTGCTCACGGGCGGCGATACGCTCCTGTCTGAGCCTTTCTCGCTGAGCTATGGCTTGCTCGGGATTTTTCCAAGCAATATTGCCCTCAAGATGAGAAAGCAAGTGTTTGCGGCAGTTCTTGAATTCCTGTCCGTTCAGTCCTATCCGGATAAGCCATGTTCTGAACGTATAACGAGGATTTTCACTTTGCGTTACCCGTGGGCTTGCAGATTTCTGCGTTAACGCCTGATTGCTGACCGCCAGAACCAGCGAAATATACGCCCTGAGCACGCCTGCATTCAGGCAGCTGTTGAAAGCTCTCACTTCAATATTGTTATCCGTAAAGACGGGATGTAAATTTAAACACCTGTACCGTGACGGATCGTAATGTGAGTGATAATCGGCGTCATCTCCGTACCAAAGCCGTTTTATGGTCTGTAAACTCGTCGGCTTTCTTCTGTTCAATTCTTCAAGAAAGTGCTTATCTACCTTTTTGCAATAATTCCGTTCACGGTTTGAATCTACCTGTAAAGCCTGATACAGCATATCCTCCTTGCTTGCAAAAATATTTACAAGATTTCTAAGCTTTTGCGCGTCATACGGAGAAAAATCAATGTGAATATGAATTCCTGTGGACTCGTTGCAAATGCCTCCGCTTCGGCGAATAGAACGAACGACCTCCTGAAGCGTCGGCATATCCTCGTATTCCAGAATCGGAGTTACAAGCTCCACAGAATACAGCTTTGAAGCCGAAGAGCCGTTCTTCGTTGTACATCGTATACTTGCGTCGGACATGATCTTCCATGTTCTGTTTTTACTGTCTTTAACATCATATCTGTCATAACTGCCGCCGTAATGCTCCGGCGAACCGCCCAAAACCTTTGCCACCGCCTTTGCCGCTGACGATCTTGTTAAGCCGGTGCATTCAATTTCAACTCCGTAACGTTGGTTTTTTATTCCCTCAAAATTTTTCGCCATTTAATTTTCACCTCGTTTCCGAAAAAAACAGCCTGCAGATTTCTCCGCAAGCTGTTTTCACATTATTCAATTTCCGTTCTGACTTCATACCCGCCCTTGAAGATCACCAGTATTTCGGTTTTACTTAAGACTTTTACACATTCGATGAGCTTTCTGATCAACACATTATCAAAGGTTTCCAACTCGAATTTTTCATGCTCTATCATGTCCGTGATCTTATCAAGCTTTTGCTGAGTTTCGGCAGAAGTTTTATTCTGCGATTTGAGCATTTCCAATCGTTCGCTTAACTCTTGTTCCTCGGCATAAAGCTTTGCAAACTCACTGTCAAGCTTGTCCTCGTCACAGCCGCCGGAAACTATCAGTCCGACCAGATCCGTTCTTGCTTGGTCGATCTCTTTCAGTCGCTTTTCAATCGAAAGTATTTCCTCCTGCCCCTGGCACTCCAACACCGATCCGATATTAGCTTTTAATATCCGAACAATATCGTCACGGCAGGAATAGTAGTTATTTATCGAACGAATAATTCCACGGTGCAGGTTTTCTTCCTTGATCGTAGGCGAATCGGGGCAGTATTTTTTACCGTGTTCCAGACGGCTGATACACCGCCAGACCACTTGCTTTTTCCCGTTTTTTGTCCATATTCTGCGCCTGTACGGAGTTCCGCAATTTCCGCATATCAACAATTCGGACAATGCATATTTTCCACTGTATTTTCCTTGCTCTGTTTTGGTATGATCGGATATTTTTCTTTTTGAACTTCGCCTTGCAATTTCCTGCTGTACTCGGTTAAAGGTATCACGATCGATTATGGGAGTATGATGATCTGTAATAAGATACATCGGGCGCTCTCCGTTATTTTTCACAACTTTGTGTGTAATGCAATCGACCGTGAAAGTTTTTTGCAAAAGTGCATCTCCCACATACTTCTCATTTTTCAGAATTCTCTGAATTTCACCCTTAGACCACTCACTTTTACCAGTTGCGGTAATTCTTTTTTGATTCATTAAGGTCTGAGCGATGTTATGTAAGGTATATCCGTCAAGATAAAGACTGAAGATCAACCGTACAGTTTCAGCCTCATTGGGAACTATCTCCGGCTTGCCGTCTGCACCTTTTTTGTAACCCAGCAGATATTTATACTGAAAGGACACCTTGCCCTCACGGTAGGCTTTTTCCTTTCCCCATGAAACATTTTTGCTTATGGATTCACTTTCAGCCTGTGCGAATGAACCGTACAAAGCAATCATAAACTCGCTTGTCATTGTCAGCGTGTTTATGTTTTCCTTTTCAAAAATCACGCCAATACCCAAGTCTTTAAGCTGTCGAACATATTCAAGGCAATCCACCGTATTTCGGGCAAATCTTGAAATTGATTTCGTTATCACAAGGTCGATCTTTTTGTTTTTGCACATTCTTATCATTCGGTTAAACTCTGTCCTTTTCTTTGTCTGAGTTCCGCTGATCCCTTCGTCGGCAAAAACTCCGGCAAGCGTCCATTCCTTTTTTCGGTTGATCAAATCGGTGTAATAGGCGATCTGTACCTGATATGAATTCTGCTGTTCCTCTTGTTCTGTGCTGACACGGCAGTATGCGGCAACTCTTAATTGGTGATATTTATCACGGTTTTCCGTTGTCTGCACTTTCGCAGGGATTACCGTTACATTCGGAGCTGTGGACATTTTTGTCATTCCTTTCTGTGATATTTTTGATGTGTACTCCGTTGATAAATTCAACCTCTATGGTACAAAAATGGCTTATCCAGATTCGTGAAATACACGCTTTGAATAAGCCAATATCTAATGTATTTAATTGCTCGTGGTCTTTAAGAACAGCCTTGATTTTCTCTGTTTTTTGCGGACTGTCGCTGTAGGTACAGCAGTCGTATTTCATTTCGGCAAGCTTGAAGATCTCAGATTTTATTCTTTCAAAATTGATCTGAGATACATCGGTCATCCGATTTATCTCATTCTGCTGACTGACTATGTCTGATGTCGGGGAATATGTGCTGACCTCTCCGCCGCATTCAATTAAACTTGGGTTTGCAGCAGCAGAGTTCAGAACAGTGATCACTGCTCCCATTATCATCTGATCTGTCATGCGATATTCAAATTTAAAGCAGTCGGGGTTTTCACAATTCCAGTATTCACGACCCTTGCCGTTGGTTTTTCTGAAAACCTTTTCTCCGCATTCGGCGCAGTATGTAACCTTTCGGATTTCCGATAGGTCTTCTGAAATTGTGCAAAGTGAATTTGCTTTTCTCACTCGCTTTTCATTTGCTTGTCTGAAGATATCCTCATCGATCAACTGCGGATATTTGTCAGTTCCCAGATACTTTTCATTTTCTATGATCCGCTTGACCATGTTTTTGTTCCAATGATCGGAATCACTGTTGTATCGGATTTTTTCGGACTCCATAAGCTTTGCAATCTGCAAAAGACTTTTGCCATTAAGATATTCGCTGAAAATTGTTGCAACTGCGTAAACCTCTTTAGGCTCGGTGGTTATTTCGCCGTTTTTCATGCAGTAGCCGAATGGGATTACTCTGTTTTTGAGCATATTAATTTCACCTCCGAAAACAACAATACCATAAAGCCTTTGAAATAGCTATATCCAAAGGCAATAAATTTATGATGTAGAAATTGTCTATTTTATCTTCTCATAAAATTTTAAACCGCCGATTAAGTGAAATTCCAGCTCATGCTGATTTATCACAACGATCTTTTCAACTATGCCCTCAAACGTCGACTCGTCAAATTCTGTTATTGGATTACTTTGTTTTTCAAAAAAGTCTATCAGCATTTCTATTTGGTCAATTGTTTCGTCCTCGTCATCGGAACGGGTAAGCTTTTTCAGTTCGGCCTGCAGCTTATTGATTTTTGCTGTAAGCTCCGTAGTCTGCTCAATGTATTTTACCTCGTCCAGAAACCCTTTGGTTTTCAGTCTTGCAAGGACGTGTGTCTGTTCACGAAGCTTGGCGGTTTGCTTGTGAATGTCCATTACCTGAGTTTTACTGCTGAGTTTTCGGAGTTTCAGATCATGCAGCGCTGTTTGAAAAGGTACAAGGATTTGTTTGTAATTGTACCAAAGTTTATTGCATAATCTGATAAAAGCAGAGTGGATATTATCTTGATTTATTGGTTTTACCGAGCACTTTTCTATTTCATCGGTATGAAGTCTGCAAACCCAATATATTTTTCCTCTGCAATTTTTCATACGGAAAGTAGTTCCGCATTCACCGCATTTGATTTTCTTGGACAGTATATTACCGCGGCTTTCATTCCGCTTATTTTCACCCCGAAGACGTATTAATTCCTGCACTCTGTCAAATACATCTTTTGAAATGACGGCTTCATGACATCCGGTGTAATAATACTGAGGTAATTCTCCTCTGTTCGGCAAATTTTTACGAGGCAAAACGGTTGTTGTAAACCGTTTCTGAAACAGCTGATCTCCGATGTATTTTTCATTTTTAAGCATAACTCTCACGGTAGGTCCTGTCCAGTGGCATGATCTACCTCTTTTTCCAATTCCCATTTCATTTAACATCTGAGCGATTTTTTCACTTCCGTATCCGTTCAGATACCAATCAAATATTTTTCTGACTATCCGGGCTTCATCCTGATTTAAGATCAATTCACCGTTGACAAGTTCATATCCAAACACCGAGTTGCACATTTTCATTGTGCCGTTTTCCATTCGCTTTTTTATGCTCCACCGCATATTCTGCGAAATCGAAGTCGATTCCTCCTGAGCCAGACCGCCCATTATTGTTATCATCATTTCATCGGTCATATTAGCTGTATCGATATTCTCTTTCTCGAAAAACACCGTAATACCAAGAGATTTCAGTTCACGAACGTTTTTCAGACAATCTTTAGTGTTTCGGGCAAATCGGCTGATAGACTTGGTGTATATCCTGTCTATCCTCCCTTTGCGGCAATCTTTTATCATTCTCTGAAACTCGTCACGCTTGTCCTCACGGGTACCTGTTATACCCTCGTCGGCGTACAGATCGATCAGTTCTTCCGTTTCGGAGTTCTCAAAAAACTGACTGTAGTATCTTGTCTGAGCCATAAAGGAATTAAGCTGATCTTCGCTGTCTGAACTTACTCTGCAATATGCGGCACAACGGATCTTCGTATTTTGTTCTTCTGTGATTGTCGGCTGTATTACCGTTACTGTCGGCATTTCCTCACACTCCTTTCAACCAACAAGGATACCACAAATTTTTTAGGAATGGTATCATCAAACTCAATGAATTTCTTTGTCCGAATCTGTGCAGTTTTCATGTTTGTCTGCTTGCCCTGCCGCTGTGCAAAGACACATTGCGGTCATGCCGATAAAAGCTCCGACAAGCAAGCCAATAAAAAATCCTAACATCTTAATACCTCCTTAAGCTGCATCTTTTGACGATACAAATTCTTTGTAAATATCTTCTGTGTTTCTGCGGTTGAAATTCTGTTTTTCGGTAGTTTCAAGAATTTCATCAAGCTTATCGGCAAACATTCTTGCCATAAAATCGCCGTATTCTGCTTGTCCGAATTTAGTCATCAAAATCCACTCCTATACTTATTTTCATTGCCTCATCGATTTTATTTATTATCCCGCTGTCCAATGAGCCTATATAGCTCCGAAGTCTGCTGCGGTCTATTGTCCTAATCTGCTCGGCAAGAATGACCGAATCTTTAGGCAGTATTTTTGAATTTCTTATGCAGATATGCGTAGGAAGCTTGTTTTTCTTAACTGTTGACAGCGGCAGAACCACAAGCGTGGGACTATGCCTGTTTCCGATATTGTTCTGAACCACCAGCACGGGACGAACACCGCCTTGCTCAGAACCGACTACGGGATCTAAATCTGCGTAAAAAATATCTCCTCGTTTGATCAGCATTTCATTTCGCCACCTTTTGCGGAACTTCAAAGCCTTTTTTGTTCCTAACGCAGTTATGAAACGGGCAGAAAAGAACATCAGCATTCTTGTCATACCACACACAACCATAACATGGGTGTTTGTTTGATAACCTGACTGTTGGTACAGGAATGTTTACTCCAAATTTATAAAAATCTGATTTCTCAGGAATATCGTTATCTTTCATATATCAGCCTCCTGACCTTTTATTTTTATATGTAACAGGCGGTCTGCAAAAGAATGCAAACCGCCTTATTAATTCGTTTTGCCTTCGTCTGATTCGTAAGTTTCAGACGAATTTCCGTGATATTTATCCTAGATACCCGTCACGGCGGAACATCGGGAACGATGAACAGCTTATTCATCTCATGAGCCTCTCACTCCACTATGGTTCTCATAGAGCCGCCCCCATTGCTTGAGTCTGTGGCTGGGCGGAAGTATCATTATCCTCCTGCGTTTCATCGCCTGCTTTGGTTGCTGTCCAAAGGTCTGAACGTCATATTGATCGCTCGCTCAACTGAGGTCGTGGCGTATGGTTCATGCGGCTGCCGAGATTTTATACCGGCCGCAGGATTAACGTTTTCCCGATGCTGTTATTCTGTTGTCAAGATTCTCAGGGATTTGGATCGCTCCTTTTTCCCTTTCACCTTGTAGCCGATGAGAACACCCTTTTTATGCGTTTGAAAATTGACTTCTTAAAATTTCAGCAATTTTATCAATTACGCGGGATATATTCGACTGATTTCTTAGTAAAATTGACGAAATTTCATTTTGAGTGTACCCGTCAAATATGTACATTGTAAAAGCTTCACGCCAGATTTCCGGCAAGGACATGATCTGCGAATACACTTCCATGTCCTCAATCTCATCGATCCAGCCATAACGATTGTTTGTCGAATAATCATCATAAACCGTCAGCGTTCTGCTGTTTGAATTATCAAACAGTCCAACTGTTTTTTCTCTGTAACGCCGATTGGAGTTGAAAACCTCACGGTCAAACTCATAAATTTCCGCTATCTGTTTCTCAGTCATCCCTGCTTTTCTGTACTCCTCAGCGGTTTTCTGCCACTGTTCTTTAAATTTCTTTTCCTCCAAGCCATGATTATAGCTCATATTTTTACCTCCGTTTTGATTTTTCGTTCTGAATCAAAACGAAGGCTTATGGGTATTTGGCAATAAAACATTGCCAATAATTAAAAATGGGCATAAAAAAGACCTTTCTGCTTTTAAAACAAAAAGGTCTGTTAAGAAAAAGGAGTATAACTTTCGGCTTTAAAAGCTTTTGTTATACTCCTCATGTTATATTATTCCAATAAGTTAGCCATCGTTAAAATCATAATTTAAATTATAACTAAACTCATATTCCCCATAATTGGAAGAATAAATTCTTATATAGTACCTACCAGGTTCTAAATCGTACTCAATAGTTTCTATTTCACCACGACAGGTAGTATAAGATAGAGTTTGCTCTCCATCTGTACCAATCAATCTTATTTCGTATTGAAATGGCTCTGGTGAATTTGTGTTTATTATGATATGCTTCCTTTCATTAATATTAAACATATACCAATCATATTGGTCGTATTCTTTTTTATCGTTTACAAAGCCTATAGAACCATTAATTGTTTCATCAGCTTTTGTTTCAATTTAATTTTGATATGTATTATTAGGTTCACTGTCCAAATTTTTTATTTCAACAGAATTCATCTGCAATTGATAGCCGCCATAGTTTTCCAAACACTCTATACGAATATAGTAGGTTCCTGATTGTAGCGGACAAATAAGCTTAATTTCTTTATTCTTGCCGTAATCGCTATATATTTCTGTTGCGCCATCAGAAGCAATGACAAATATCTTTGCTTTTAAATCTGAATCCATAGTAAGATTAAAGGTATATAATTGAAAAGAATTCAAAATTAGTTTATAAAAATCATCAGTATCGGTTTCGTTAGGCTGGTTACTTTTATATCCTATATGGCCATTTAAAGTATTGGATTCAATCAGTTTAGCATTTTGATATGGTGAATTTATTTCCTCATCTTTACTATATCCGCTTGTACTAAATTGACTATTTAAAGAATATGTACCTGATTGCTCATAGGATATTTTTATATAATATTCACCCGCTTGGATAGGCGTGTTAAGATTTAGTATGCGATCCTGTCCGCAATCATAATTAAGTCTATCATTTCCATTGATACATATTAAATTAATATTGCAATACACTCCAGCAGAAGCATTTAACGTTAATGATAATAAACCGTCTTCGGAAATATTTATAATATACCAAACACAATTATCATTATCCTCTGAATATGTAAAAGTTTTTTCATATGTTTCACCTATTGTCAGCGATATAGCATCAATGTAAGTATTACCGCTTTTTTCTGTAGGGGGTTCAGTTGTAGTGGTATTATTAGTAGTAGTGGTAGTAGTTTTCGTTGTTGAAGCGGTGGTAGTCTTATTAGTAGTGCTTGATGTTGTTACGACCTCAGAATATGATGGTTCGTCATAATATTCTTCAGTATCTTCATCAAATATCGGAGAAGATATCCACGGAAATATAAATGTTAAAATCGTTATTACTGTTGTAGCAACATTGGTTATTATTCTACCCCATTTCCGTATAAATCTTTTGATGTTTGAATCGTTTGGAATTCTTTTTAATACAAAATTTACTATAATTGCAATAATAATTATTACCACTATTCCTGCAATTCGTGCCATAATTTCTTTTAACATATATATCACCACTTTTTTGTTTTATTACACTCTAACAATTGTATCATACCATTTTAAGACAATATATTCAACTTCTTTACCCGAAATAAATTTATTCGACGTAAACTGTAAGGCTTGTTCTTGATTTATTAATATTTTCTTTTTGTAATTAAATAATGAAAATTCGCAGTAATATTCTTAGTTTCAAGTGAGAGAAAAATGGGACTGTTGAGCACACGCTGCAGCAGTCCCATGATTATGCATATTAATATGATATTTTTAGGTAGTCAAAAATCATGCCGATTGTAAAAAAGATACCACTTTCCACTCATCATTAATTTTTTCAAAGTATAGTCTATCAAGGATGGATCCGTCTGTAACTATTTTACATTCAATTCTATTGCTGCTCGATTGCATAGAACAATCCTTAGTAAAAAATACAATAGCCTTATCTTCACTACATAGGCATTGCACATCCACGCTGATTAATTCAAAATCGAACTTATTTCCTGTATTATTTGGATTCAGTCTTTTAAAAATATCATTAGAAACAATGGTTGTATATTGATCATTAAATCCATTATTATAATAGGAATCCAAAATCATATTTTTTGCTAATTCTTCTAAAAGATTTTTTTCATCGTCATCTATAAATATATATAATTTTCTTAAGTCCGATACTTCAAGATATTCAGCATCAGATATCGATGTTGATGAACCATCATCTAGATTAACGATACAAGTTAATTTGATTATTACACATACCAATAAGATTATAATAAAAATGCTAGAGGCTACACAAATTATGTTTTTTCTCTTCATGCTGGAACCCTACCGTTTAAGCAAACAATGATGACATTTGTATAATCTTCATTTTCGTCAAATGTTTCTGATAGTTTCTTGTTCCATCTTGGTTTGGTATGACCAGCATAAAGAATCTCATCTTTCTGCACACTGGATATTATTGCTGTATGTGTTGGTCCTTTTTCTTTACAAAAGTAAATCAAATCTCCCATACGTATATCATATTTGGATATAGCTTCCTCAATAGATTCATCTCTACCTATAGATACCTCATACATCGCGTATTCTTCAGAACGAAAATAGTTATAATTATCAACTACAACAGACCATGATTTAGTCCAGCCATAATCCCATGTTCCTGTATGAGAAAATAATCCATGAATATGCGATGCTAAGCCTTCAGCTTTCCCAAAATACCAATCATTATTCATTTTAAATCCACCTGCACATAAACATTGAGAAGCAAAATTAGTACAATCAGTCATTTTATCGCTTAATTCTGAAAAGTTAGGATACTCACTATAATTGTACTTTTCACCAACTGTGTCATAATCTCCGGACCACTTCTTCATGTAATCATATACGGCATTTCTATCATATGATTCATTTACAATCCAAGGTTCTAAGTCATACTTATCATAAATATCATCTCCATCAGAATCCTTAGAAAATGGTGATGATACATATAGTATTAATGGATCGGTATAACCTGTATATATCACTTCTTCGTGATCTAAAAGACCATCACCATCTGTATCTGCATCGCAAGGATTGGAATGAATCGGCAATATTTCAGCGTTTAAAAAAACTTTCCATATTGTACTTGGAGCATATTTTAAATATGTCTCTAAAACATTTCTAACATAAAATTTATTGCTTGCTTTCTCTAAGCAATCCTTAAAAGTTGGCAACTGAATATTGCCATCGTTATCCCATGTAATAAGCCCACTTTCAGTATCAACTTCTTGCCAGTCTGTTAAATCATCATTATCTGAGTTTGCTCCGTTATTAGGGTCTAAAATATTTTTTAGGGTTATCGTTTCCCAATTTGTTGGCAGTACGGCTTTAAATTCAACATGAGGTGGAGCAACATTACCCACAATATGATTATAAACACTACTCTCTGAATTTGTACCATATGTTAGATTAAGTCCGCCAGTACTCTTTATCGCATTATCTACCTGCTGTCCATAAGAAGGATCAATGTAACTGTAACCTGCCGGCATTAACTCGGAATAATTTATGCCTAATTTCGCACATGTATTTATTTGATCAAAATACATTGAACCAACATTCGTAGAACCATTCATTACCTGAAAAATAAATTTTGCCGATGTTTCTTTAAAAATAACATTATTTTGTAATAGTTTAAACGCATTACCTCTATCAGTATAACCTGAAGTGTACACATATTGCTGTGCGCTAAGAGCCATTTTAACAGCCACACTGTTGGTAAACCATATATTTCCGTCAGATGTAAATTTCAGAGCTTGTGCTCCATTCAAATTATAAGTAATAAGACAGAAACGTACATTACCATTCCCGTATTGAGCAATTAGGGAATCCATCAAATTACCAATCATTTCGCATTGTGAATTAAATGTATCCTCAAGCTGACCGGAAGTCTGAATAAGGAACGCAATATCAACGGGTGTCTGAACGGTAACAGCGCCTCTGGTCTGAGCAGCAGCAAACATTGCAGGAGCAAAAGTTTCTTCAGTAAGAGTATCTTCCTCGTCATTTATTTCAGCGAGTGTTTCTTCAGAAAATTCTACACGTGTAGACTCTTCATTGAATTCAGCAGCTATATCTTCTACCGCTTCAGCCTCAAAGGACATCAACATAGGTTCAGCTTCGTTAATGCCGATTCCAAGGTTGGCAAGCCATTTCTCCATGTCCATTATACAGTATGTGCCAAGTTCGTCAACCTCCGTGTAAATTGTATTGTTTTCAAGGTCATACTTTGTTTCAATGGGCAGAAGCATATTCATATCTTCAAAGTATTTGAAGATTGTAAGACGTTTTAATCCTTGTAAATCCGGCTCATCAGGGAATAGATTAAGTTCATTGTCTACGGATTCATCAGCTATATTAAATTTTAACACAACCTTGCTGATATTGCAAGAGTTGCCACAAGTTAACTCCGGTGCAATGCCAAGAATGGCGTCATTTCTTATTGCTTTTGAGTAGCTTGTTTCCTTTGCTTTTAAATTACCCTCAACATAACCTGTCGATTCAATTTCAATAGACATTTTGTAAGGACTATCGTCAGTATTGATCTCCCTAAGAGCCTCGCTGTTCTCGGCAATAGTCTGATTGCTTACATATTCCGCATCGGGAACGTCAAATGTTTCAGGATTTGTCGGGTCAAGTCCAATATACGGCTCATCGCCATCTTTTAAGCCATCACCGTCTGTGTCCGGAACGAGAGGATCAGTTCCGTAAATATTAATTTCATCGTAATCTGAAAGTCCGTCATTGTCCGTATCATCATTTCTTGGATCAGTTCCAAGCTCTATTTCCTGGGCATTGGTCAATCCGTCACTGTCAGAATCTGCATCAGCGTCCGAAACACCCTCGGTTACTGAATCGTACTTTGTAGGATCTGTTCCTGTTATGTATACTTCCTGATAATCGGTCAGTCCATCGCCATCAGTATCGGGATTATTCAAATCTGTACCGATCATATTCTCATAAATGTCCGGAAGCCCGTCACCGTCGCTGTCAAGAAAATCAACAGAATAGCCATCTTCTGTTTTTGTTACAACAAAAGGTACTGATTCAATTCTCTCGCCGTAATTGGTGATAAGGGAAACCTTGAAGTATTTTGTTTCAAAGTCATCGGTGATCGGGTACTGATAGGTAGTTGCATCCGAAACGACAGCTACGGATGTATAGTTGACATTATCATCTGAACTCCATATCTCATAGCTGCTGTTTTTGTAATTGGTGTACCACTCCATATCTATGCTGTTCGCATCGCTGTTATACTCTCCGAAAGCATAAAGCTCAACCTCAATGTCAGATTCTGTTCCGACAAGTTCAGCCATACTGTTGCTGTAATTAGCATTAATGCTAGGACAGTCGATGGTGATAGTTTGTCCGATAATGATAACATTGTTGAGGTTAAGGTTATCTGTATCGATGTTGATATCTCCGTAAGGAGCATAAATCAAGCCGCTGAAATTAACGTTGCTTGTTTCGATATTGATATCTCCTGTTTCGGAGCAAATAACAGAATTGTTCGTATTCTTAACCTCTCCATTGATGGTAACATCTTCAACAGCTTTAATTCCTGAATTGAGATTAATATTTCCCGTAAGTTCTAGAGTGCCGTTAACATCCATGGGATTATTAATGTTGATGTTCAGGTCCTCAAAGCTGTAATCGTCAGCATATGTTTCAACGTTATCGCCACTGAAATACGAGTAGTTCAGTTTTTTGAGAATGTAGATCATTTCTTCGTCAGCATTCTCAGTTTTCGTACCGTTGACATTCATATTTCCGCTTGAAACAATTGTGCCGTTTGTCGCTATATTTCCATTCACACAGAAATTATTAGCATTAATGGTGATAGCTCCTTCTGTATCAGAAGCGGCAAACATTGTATAGGGATACTTTTCTGCTGCATCCTCTGCAACTGCAGGCAAACTCGGCAAAAGAGTTGCTGCCATAGCTACACTCATTATGCCGGAAAGTATTCGTTTGAAGTTGTTTTTTCCTTGCATAACTTCTCCTCCGTTCCGCAGTATCGGAGCGCCGAAGCGCTCCATTACCGCTTTTTTATTAGTCTTCTTTTACAAATTTCTTCATACCTTCAGGCTCTTTTGGCTGATTGTACCACCACCAGCAAGCCTGAGAACTGGAACTGACGCCTATCATCAGTGCAAGTGCCGCCAATGATGAACCATATTTCAACATGAGCTTTTTAATTGCCTTCATATTTTTCACCGCCTTTCCTTTTTAAAAAATTTATGCAAATTCTCAGGCTCTTTCGGCTGACAATATGTTATACTGCAGGCTTGTCCTGTTACTATTGCCGTTATGCCGTAGACCGCACTGAAAATCAACGTTATGAATATGATTTTATGAGTAGTTTTATTTTTTCTGCAACCATTGCACAAGTTAATGTAAATATTCCTGTTACTGCATAAAAGCATACTTCTGTTTTAACAAAATAGAAAATAATGCAGAATATTGTCCATATAAAAAATGAAATCAAAGATTTTTTTCTTAACTTCATCTTCTTTTTCTCTGATATAGGTTTGTTTGGATGTTCAACCGGTGCAAATTTATATAAAATTAATACTGATAAAACCCATAGAATCGGAGATAAAAACCTTATCGTAGCTGTACTAAAAGTCTTTATTATTAAAATAAAAGCAGAAAGTACACACACAAGTGTCAGCATACATCCCCAATGCGTATCAGCATGGTATCCTCCGGCATACATTCTTATAGTTACAAACGCTGTCAAATTAATAACACAAGGAATAAATTCATTGGAAATTAAAGCAATAATAATAGCTATAATTAAGTTGAAGATTGTAGATAACAATAATTCTATTCCATAAGCATAAACTTCAGAATCTTCCACTTCTATTATTTTATTGTCGACAAAAAAACACGCCGTACCTTTTGCGAGTTTTGAAATCATTTTTCATCACCTCGCTTTTAGTATAGCGTGTTTAAGTTATTTTTTTCAATAGTTTTACGTCAAATGACATTTCTTGACGTTAAAGCTCATCTATTTTTATAATTTGTTCATATATAGATTCTTTCTGATTTATTTGATTTCTAATTCGCTGGTTAAATATTTTTATGAAATTTTACAATTACCTCATTATTGAGTTCCGCAAATTTAATATATGGAGTGAAATCATCGTAATAATCAAGACGTTTTTTCCAAATATATTCGATTGATCCATTGTCATTATGCACCAAATACACATTTAATCTTATTGAACCTGATAAACCTGCTTCACTGCAATTTCTTAATGAAATAGTATATTTTCCATTTTGGGTTGTATAACTATTATATTCTTCGAATTCATTAAACTTATACCACATCGTTTCCGAAAAATCAACCATCCATCGCTTAAAAAGGAATATTTGCCTTTGTGTATATGAAATCCGCAACGGCATTGCAAGCCGACTTCTGCTTAACTATAGCCGTCAGAGAAGCGGAGAAGCCCTTAGAGAGCTGTTCTCAATGATTATGAGGGAAATACAATCACTCTAAAAAGCAGGCTCCCAAATCGTTTTTTTGAGAGCCTGTTAAACAGTTAGAGTGTGCCTATTGTGATATGAGATATAGTGGCGATTTTAACTTGTTTGGTTTTGAATATAATTAAGCAATTATTTTTTTTAATTGCAATAATAAATTACTGAAATTATCCGTTTAAAACATCTTTAGACCATAGATACCAATTTCCTGAAAATGGTTTGCTTTTGATTGTGGAATTGTCGATAGCTAAATCTGAACCATGTCCATTATACTCATTATCAATATACACGAGGTAATAATTTCGTATCTTATCATTCTCAATTTTTCTGTTTTTTACTATAAAGTACATCAGCATATTTCCTTGATTATCATAGTTTACACGAATAAAGGAAAACACATTATAAGGGCTGTCTTTTTGGTATTTATTCCGCATATAAGTGAAATATTTATCAAAAGTTTCTTCTCCACAATCAATATATTCACTATTTTTCCCTAAACACTTCTCGATTATATGGTCATCTTGTGAATATATAATCATAGGGATTGAATCATATTTATATTTTTCAAAATAATCAACAATGGATTCCATATATTGTTTGTTATTCTTATAACAGTTTTTAACATACTCTTGATGTACTTTTTCCTTGTAAATAAAACTAATTATGAAAAACAAAGCAGGAATTAATACTATCAGCACAATAATATATTTTTTTTTCATAGTAATTACCCCGGATATATCTTACTGTGAAATATGAATGTAATCATAATCTTTAATCACATTATTGTAAAGATCATATCCGTATCTTACGTATGTTGAATCCTCTGTATTATCAAATTCTCCCGTTGTCACGAATGAATATAAGCTACCACCACTCTCTAATTCTTTTTTCGTAAAGCCACCAGCATGTCCTGCATATCCGAAGAGAATGTTTCCGAATATCTCAGCATTTATAATTATGTCAGAATATAAAAATGGAAATGAACTGGTCGAAAAACGAATATTCGCATTAACAGTTTTCATGAAATTATTCCAACTTCCGCTTGTTTTTACATCATATGGAGCATTATTTTTCACTTGACTAATCATCCAGGAATAATCTCCTGTTAAACGAGCACATTTATTGGATGTGTTATCATATTTTTGACAAGGATAATTAAGACTTTCTACGGGTGAAGGATTACACGAATAATAATGGAAGTGAAATTCCTGTGCTCCATATCTGAGAATTCCATTTAATATTGGCGTATAATCATATACATAAATATCCACCTTATCGTTATATACATTATCCTTATCAAAATCACTCCGTTTAACAGATGATATAAACACTGGATTATTAGGATTTAAACTTGCATTAAATTCTTCCAACGGCATTGTCTTTGGAGTGTAATTTTCATTAAACCATACTATGTCTTCAACTAAATCTGTGAATCCGTTATTTTTTGCTTCTAATAAAATAGCATAATATGTATTAAGATCAATAAAATATGAATCATTTGA
>OGRL01001304.1_pt1 | contig 19180 bp, 13 predicted proteins | sample 1553481 | NCBI WGS metagenome assembly OGRL01 (sample SAMEA2580036, study PRJEB22360) | human gut metagenome
GCGGGCTACTCGCCCACGCCTCGGCAGCATTTTTGTAAAATTGCTGCACCAAAAAACTCTTTATTTGCCTGCGGCTCGTTTTTGAAACGATGCTCTTAAAAATAGCTATGTAACATGATTTATTTTATGGTGATATGATTGCTGGGGTGATGTCCGCTTTGTAAGTACGACTGTATTGCCTGCTCTACTTCTTTCAACTCTTTCTCAAATTCTGCGGCAGATACCCGACATGCTCCATTTCCTAAAATAATTCGATGCTCCAATCCATCAGAAGTTACAACCCGCACCCGCCGTTCTTTCGCCAAATCATAGGTTGTTCGCTCAATATAGGCATCTGCGGTTTCCGCTTCCTTGGTATAGACAATATGAATGTTATGATATTGCTCCACATGTTCCCGTCCGCCCTTTACCTGATATGCATCAAAAACCAAAATTACTTGACACTGCCGAAAACCCTGATAATTACAGAGCCAATCACTTAATTGTTTTCGTGCTAGTTCCAGATGGTCGGGCAGATACTGTTTCAAGGAATCCCATGCATGAATGACATTATAACCATCTACCAACAAATAGACATCTCCGGTTTTTAGTGGCTGCAAAGGAGCAGTTTTTGCAGCTTCCGTCACATCATCCGGAAGCCTGTCCAATGCCTGACGAGGATCTCTCTGAATCTTCCCATAAGTTCGCTCAAACCAGCCCAGCAACGCTTGATCTTCTTCGAGTCGGCTACGGTATCGCTCCACCTGTCGGGCAAGCTGTACTGGCGGTGTCAATTCTGCTTTCTGCTCTGGAACATATGCATAGGGCAAATGCATATGCTTCGGCACATCATCCCACTTTACCAACACACCTGCTCCGTGGGAACAGAAAATAGAATCTCCAGAGTTTTCCGGATCGTTCGCCCCGTCATAAGAAACCTGCTCTAAAACTTCTTCTGTATTGTGGCAGGGGAAATATCCTTTCATCTGACAGAACAACCGACCTTTCCCTTTGGTATAGGCGACAACGGTTTCTGAATAGGTTCGCAGTTCAGAAACCGGAGCTGTTCCCTGCAAAACCTGTGTCGTTGGCGTTGCCTGCTCTGGAGCGGAAAAAGTTGCAGACATATGCTGTAAATCTGCAATCGCTCTGCCGACACATTCCGTCGGAATCGTCAAGCGGAACTGATACCATGGCTCTAATAAAACACTTTCTGTAGAAAGCAAGCCCTGCCGGAGAGCACGATAGGTTGCCTGCCGAAAGTCACCGCCCTCGGTATGCTTGACGTGTGCTTTTCCAGCAATCAATGTGATTTTCATATCAGTAATCGGGGCATTCATCAGCACACCACCGTGCGTTTTTTCCTGTAAATGTGTCAGAACAAGCCGTTGCCAGTTGCGATCTAAATCATCTTCTTTGCAAGCTGCTGCAAACTGCAAACCGCTGCCTGTTGGCAATGGCTCTAATAATAGATGCACCTCTGCATAATGCCGAAGTGGTTCGTAGTGTCCAACGCCTTCTACTGGTTTTTGAATGGTTTCCCGATAAGCAATGCTACCGCTATCAAAAGAAATCGGCATGGAAAACCGCTCTAACATCAACCGTTGCAAGACAGCAAGTTGAATTTCTCCCATCAGGCGAACGGATATTTCTTGCAACTGTTCGTTCCATCGTACTTGCAGCTGCGGATCTTCCTGTTCCAGTTTCCGCATATTTTCCAATACTTTATGAACATCCAAAGACGGCGGTATCTGCACCCGATAGGACAACACGGGGGCAAGGGTCGGCGGTGCGGTATCATGTTCTTTTCCCAGCCCCTGCCCAGCATAAGTTTTTGACAATCCAGTAATGGCACACACCATACCACTGGTGACAGCATCGACGGTTTGAAACTTTACACCATTATAAAGACGAATTTGCGTGATTTTTTCGCCACTCGGCAATTTATCCCGAACGTGCAGCGTTCCGCCAGTGATTTTTAGATGCGTCAGACGGTTGCCAGATTCGTCTTCGGTAATCTTATATACTTTTGCTCCAAATGCAGACTGCTCCGGAACAGTTGGAGCGTATTTGTCCAGCAGATTTAAAAAGTCTGCAATGCCTTGCTGTTTCAGAGCAGAGCCAAACCAACAGGGGAACAAGGTGCGGTTTGCAATGGCAGTGCGAAGCAGGTCATCCGAAATCTGCTCTGTTTCCAGATATTGTTGCAAACAGGCTTCCTCTGCAAGAGCAGCAGCTTCATAAAAGGCTGCATCTTTCTGTGTGAAAGAAAGGCAGTGCGGCGATAATTTTTCCTGTAGCTGTGTGAGCAGTTCTGCTTCGGAATAGGGGGACAAGTCCATTTTATTGAGAAATAAAAAGGTTGGGATGTGATACTGCTGCAACAGTTGCCAGAGCGTTTCGGTGTGGCTCTGTACGCCATCCAGACCGCTGATGACCAAAATGGCAGCATCTAATACCTGCAAGGTTCGTTCAGTTTCAGCAGAAAAATCGACATGCCCCGGCGTGTCCAGCAAGGTGATGGCCTTTTCCGGCAGGGGCAGGATGGCTTGCTTGGAAAAGATGGTAATGCCTCGCTCCCGTTCCAGTGGGTTGGTATCTAGAAAGGCATCTTTATGGTCGACTCTACCCTGTTTTCGGATAACGCCAGCTTGAAAAAGCAATGCCTCCGAAAGCGTTGTTTTTCCGGCATCTACATGGGCGAGAATGCCAATGACGGTATATTGATTCATATTGATTCAAATCCTATCTGTTTCGTTGTTTCCTTCATTCTTTGTGTGAAAAAAGGTTGATTCTATTATAGCATATTTTATGCGGTGCGACAATGCTGTGCGGTGTATTTTGTTGGGACTGCTCACTGGAATGATGATAAGATATTTGTTTATTGCTTTGACTTCAGAAGATGCATTGCATTATTTTTCTTAGAGAAAACGATTTTCAGCGTCCGGCAAAAGGGGGTTCCACCCCTGCTTTTGCCTGCCAGCATGCTGCAATTGCCCCGTTGCCTTGTCTGAACTTACAGCCTTGATTCTCATGATTTCACTTTGTTTGAATGGGACAGCTTTTAAAAATGCAATTGCAGCAGAGAAAACAAGTTGCAAAATTCAATTTGCTTCGCAAATGTGGGCTGCTCGCCCACACCTCGGCAGCATTTTTGTAAAACTGCTGCACCGAAAAACTTTTCAGCTGCCTGCGGCTCGTATCTCTCCACCAAAACAAAAAAGCAGGCGGATATGCTGCTTCGCATATCCTGCCTGCTTCTTTTCTGTTCAAAAATTGGCTTATTCGGTTGCCTTCTTCTTTTTCTTCGGAATTACTTTCAGTGTTTCCACACCACGCCGCTTCTGCCACCAAACCCACAGGCTCGGTACAAAGCAGATGGAATGATAAGTACCAACCAGAATACCAACTGCCATCGGAATAGCAAAGTGCTGAATCGAATCCAATCCCATAATTGCAGATACAACTACAACTGCAACCATTGCAAACAACGTTGTCAGGGATGTCCGAATCGAACGCCGCAAGGACTGGGAAGAACTGGTGTTTACCAAGTCTTCAATATACATTCCCGGCATCTTTTCCTGATTTTCACGGATTCTGTCATAAATAACGATGGTGTCGTTGACTGCATAACCCAACAGCGTCAAAATAACTGCCATAAAGTTTGAGTCAATTTCAAAGCCCATCAAAACAACCGAACCATATGTGATGACCAGCGTTGCCAGCAAGCCGATAATCGCACAAACACCAGCTGACCAACCACTGATTTGCTTAAACCGAAATGCAATATACAGAATCAAGATGACTGCTGCAAAAATCGCTGCAACGATACATTTTGCAAAGAAGTCACTACCAGAACGTGCACTGACATCATTTGAGTCCAGCAATTGTACATTTGCATCCGGATAACGGGACTGAATGGCATCCGTTACTTCTGCTTGCCGGTCAACCGTCAAGCCTTCGTTGGAAGTAAAGGACAAGGTCAATGTCTTGCTGCCACCATCGAGGCTTTCGCCGTCCTGTACATTCACGCTCGTTCCAATTAAATCGGTCAGTTCGGAAGAAATCGCACTCTTATCAACCGCTTCGCCCTCATAGCTATAGGTGATAATCGTACCGCCCTTGAATTCCAGTGCAATGTCCACGCCCGTAAAGGAAGAGGCAATTGCAATGACAACGAGAATCAGGGTCAGCAGGAAAAATAGCTTGGACTTGCCGCAGAAATTCCGTACCTTGACATCCACTGGATAGTGTTTAAACTGTTTTTCTTTCTCAGCCATTTAACCCACCTCCATAGAGTTTCTTGTTCTGGAAGCATTTGAACTTGGACAAAGACATGGTCATCAGTCTGGCTGCAAACACACCCATGATAAAGTTCATAATCAAACCAACCAACAAGGTATAACCGAAGGAATAAATCACGCCTTCTGTTGTTGCACCGAAGAACTGGAACAGCGGATGCAGCAGCTTTGCACACCAGCTATCCGGTGTTCCGAACGCACCCATCAGGATGATGGAAACGATGATACCAGTCAGGTTTCCGTCAAAGATGGCACTAAATGCACGGCTGTAACCGGACTGCAATGCACCATCCAGCGGCTTGCCTCTCCGAAGTTCTTCTCGAATTCGTTCGCCAGTGATAATATTTGCATCGACACCCATACCAATGGAAAGGATAATACCAGCGATACCCGGAATGGTCAGCGTGTTGCTGTCCATAAAGCCGAACCAGCCGGAAACAGCTGCCAACATACCAGTAATCTGTCCTATCAGGCAGAGCGATGCAACAACGCCCAGCAACCGATACAAAGCAATCATATAAATGATAATAAAGGCACAGGTGATCAATCCTGCAATCACCATAGCATTCAAAGCCCCTTCGCCCATGGTCGGGGAAATGGTCTTAAAGCTGGTGGTTTCCAATGCAAACGGCAATGCACCGGCATTGATCTTATCTGCCAGTTCCTTTGCAGATTCATATGTAAAGTTCCCGCTGATGGTTGCCTTTCCGTCGGAAATAACCGCATTAACAGACGGTGCAGAAATCATGGTGTTGTCCATCCAGATGGAGATCTGTCCATTGTCCTGATACAGAGCGGAAGTTGCATTATAGAACTTTTCCGTACCGCTGTCGTTCAGATCCAATGTTACCATCCACGTTGCTTCCTTCGTGGTATCATCCTGCGTTGCACCTGTTCCGGCACTCTTCACATCGTCACCCGTCAGTACGATTTCGCCTGCCGGCACGGTTTCGCCGTCTTCATTTGTGGTGGTTTCCGTTCCGTAGCGGAATGTCAGCTCTGCGGTTTCACCAAGTTCTTTTACGGCTTGTTCCGGATCGAAATCCGTTTCCCCTGCCTGCCATGGGAACCGAACAATAATCCGATCGCTTTTGTAGTCAACGTAAGTATCACTGTCGTTAATGCCCTGTGACACCAGTCTGGTCTTGATTTTCTCCAGTGCTGCGTCCATCTGTTCATCTGTTGCATCCACATCGCCTGCTGGCTCAAATGTAACATCTACGCCGCCCTGAATGTCGATCCCAAGACGAATATCTTTTACGCCGTGTACATAGGTCGTTGTAATATCGCCGTTTTGAGTAGACACACCGATCAGCGTTGTAATCGCAAAAATCGCAATCACAGCAAACACAAGGAAGAAAACCGGTTTTTTTACTTTTTTCACGTTTCACCCTCCTACGGTAAATCTGGGTGCAGCAGCTTGCAGGCAGCTGTACCCGTTTTTGTGTCGTCCACGCTGACAAGGTGGTATCGACAATTACTTATCATTGTACTACATCTTTTGCGAATAGTCAATAGGATTTCAAAAAGTTGTACAATTTTTCCGATTCCGCCATGCATTTTTCAGTGGGATTTCCAAAAATGAAATGCATCCTCAAAAAGAAGCCGCCGTCTGTGGAAAATCTGACAGCGGAAAGATTCTGTCTATTGAATTTCTGAAAAGAGTGTGTTATAATAGGTATCAATTGCAGCCAGTCTGCGAAACAATCCACAGAAAGGATGGTCTTTTTATGGTTCATATCGGAAACGACTGGGATGACCTGCTTCAGGATGCCATTCAATCCGAATCCTATCAGCACTTGCGGCAGTTCCTCATTCAGGAATACCGCACCCATACCATCTATCCCAATATGTACGACATTTTCAATGCGTTTCAATATACGCCGTATGCAGATGTAAAAGTAGTCATTCTGGGACAAGACCCCTACCACAACCCCAATCAAGCACATGGCTTGAGTTTTTCCGTGCACAAGGGTGTTACACCGCCGCCGTCCCTCGTCAACATCTTTAAAGAGCTGCGGGATGATACCGGCATTGATAACCTCGGCAAACATGGCGACCTCACCGAATGGGCAAAACATGGCGTTTTACTGCTAAACACGGTCTTAACAGTTCGGGCAGGTGCTGCCAACTCCCATCGGGGAAAAGGCTGGGAACAGCTCACCGATACCGTCATTGACAAGCTGAACGAACGGGAAAAGCCCGTGGTGTTCCTGCTCTGGGGCAACAATGCCAAGGCAAAACAGCAACGCATTACTGCTCCGCAGCATTTGGTGTTGACGGCTGCTCATCCAAGTCCGCTATCTGCTCACTATGGATTTTTCGGCTGCCGGCATTTCTCCAAGACCAACGCCTTTCTCATCGAACACGGAATCGAGCCCGTAGACTGGCGGATTGACCCTGCATAAATCATTATCATCCATACCCATCATTGCTATTTCAACAGAAAGGAATTTATCATTCTATGAAAATCGCTCCTCTTTTTTCGGAAAAGACCGTCTTTTCCTTTGAGGTATTTCCACCGAAGAAAACCAGCCCGATTGAAACCGTCTATCAGACACTCGAAGAATTACAGGATTTGCATCCGGACTTCATCAGTGTCACACTGGGTGCTGGCGGCAGCGGCAACGGGGAAAATACCATCGCCATCGCAAGACGCTTACAGGAACAGTATGGCATTACTTCCATGTCCCATCTGCCCTGCATTCACTGCACAAAAGAAAAAATTGATGCTCTGCTGGAAACATTCCTCGAAAGCGGCATTGAAAACATCCTCGCTCTGCGTGGCGACCGTGTCCCGGAATTAGAACCGGAACACGACTTTGCCCACGCCAGTGACCTGATTACCTACATTCGGGAAACACACCCGAATTTCGACATTGCCGGAGCTTGCTATCCGGAATGCCATACGGAAGCCTCCTCGCTGGAAGAAGATATTGCCAACCTGAAGAAGAAAGTCGATGCCGGTGCAACACACCTCATTTCTCAGCTGTTCTTCGACAATGAAGCATTCTTCCACTTCCAAGCAGAAGCTCGCAAGGCTGGCATTACTGTCCCGATTGAAGCTGGTATCATGCCAGTCACCAACAGCAAGCAGATTACCCGCATGGTTTCCATGTGTGGTGCAAGTCTGCCGAGAAAATTCACCCGTATCATTCAAAAATATGAGGATAACCCTACAGCATTGCAAGATGCTGGGATCGCTTATGCCATCGCACAGATTATTGAACTGCTGGCAGCTGGGGTTGACGGAATTCACCTTTACACCATGAACAATCCTTATGTTGCACGAAAAATCAGCGAAGCCATCTCTGGCGTACTGCGTGCAACCCAACGATGAGCCCCAGTATCTGTCTGTCACCGCTTGACCGTTCGGAAACCCTCCGGTATTTGGGTATGACCGAAGCGGCGGCAGACGATGCCTTTCTATCTCGGCTGGACGCCTGCGAAGCAAAGCTGCTCCGCCACGCAACCCCTCGCTATACCTACTGCATTCTTCCGCTGACCCGCACAGAATCGGTGCTGTATGCGGATACCTTATTATTAGAGGGGAATGATATTCGCCAGCACCTAGAGGGCTGCGACCGTGCGGTTCTCATGGCGGCAACGCTTGGAACATCTGTAGATGTCTTGATTGACCGCACGCAAAAACGGGACATGACCAACGCCCTGTTGATGGATGCTCTCGCAAATACTGCCATTGAGCAGGTCTGCGACAAGGCAGAACAGCGGATTCAGGAAACCATGCCGAACCGATATTTTACATGGCGGTTCAGCCCCGGCTATGGAGATTTTCCCATCTCCGAACAGCCGAACCTGCTCGCCCACCTCAACGCCGCCCGGCAAGTCGGCATTATTACAACGGAAACCTACCTCATGAACCCCCGGAAGTCGGTTTCTGCCATCTTTGGATGTGCCCAACATCCACTGCCGAAACGTCGGCAAGGGTGCAGCATTTGCAAGATGCGGGAAACCTGTGCATTCCGGAAGAAAGGAGCTCACTGCGGTGGCACAACATAACCTCTTTCAGAAGAAACCTCGTCTGTATCTGGATGGCGGTATGGGTACGATGCTGCAAAAAAGCGGCATGCCTGCCGGAGAAATCCCAGAAAAATACAACATCGAACACCCAGAACAGATTACTGCCATTCACAAAGCGTTTTTGGCTGCTGGCTCGGATATCGTCTATGCCAACACCTTTGGTGCAAACCGCCTGAAGATGAAAAAAAGCGGCTATTCCGTACAGGAACTGATTTCCGCAGGGATTGCCTGCGGAAAGGCTGCCACTGCCGGAACAGATGCCATGGTTGCCCTGGATATTGGGCCAATCGGACAGCTGCTAGAGCCGCTCGGCACGCTGAAATTCGAGGAAGCTTATGACATTTTTCGGGAAGAAATCGAAGCCGGAACAGATGCTGACCTCATTGTCATTGAAACCATGACCGACCTCTATGAAACGAAAGCCGCTGTACTGGCTGCAAAGGAACACAGTGACAAGCCTGTTTTTGTCACGATGACCTTTGAAGAAAACGGCAGAACCTTCACAGGCTGCACCGTTTCTGCAATGGCTCTGACATTGGAGGGGCTGGGCGTGGATGCCTTGGGTGTAAACTGTTCACTTGGCCCAAAAGAATTGCTGCCTGTGGTTGAAGAAATCTGCCGCTGGACAACCCTGCCTGTCATTGTAAAGCCAAATGCTGGCTTGCCTGACCCAGTTACAGGAGCATTCTCGGTTCTGCCGGATGATTTTGCAGAGGCAATGGCTGCTTTCGCAAAACTGGGCGTTTCTGTCTTTGGCGGATGCTGCGGCACAACACCGGAACATCTGGCAGCTGCCTACCAGAAACTGGACAGTATGCCCGTTGTAAACCGCCCTATGCCGGAAATTCCACCAGCAATCTGCTCGCCGTCTGTGACGATTCCCATCACAGAACCTCGTATCATCGGCGAACGCATCAACCCAACCGGAAAAAAACGCTTTCAGGCTGCATTAAAGGCAAACGATATTGATTATATCTTAGAGCAGGCGGTTCAGCAGACCGATGCCGGTGCAGATATTTTGGATGTCAATGTCGGTTTGCCGGAGATTGACGAAAAGGATATGATGATCCGCACCGTCAAGGCATTGCAGAGCATCGGGGACACCCCATTACAGCTGGACTCCACCATTCCGGAAGTCTTAGAAGCTGCCCTGCGAGTTTATAACGGGAAACCAATCGTCAATTCTGTTAACGGCGAAGAAGCCTCCTTGCAGGCAATCTTACCGCTTGTCAAAAAATATGGTGCTGCGGTCGTTGGTCTGACACTGGACGAAAACGGCATCCCGAAAAAGGCAGATGACCGCTTTGCCATCGCCAAACGCATTCTCGAACGGGCAATGGCAATGGGCATTCCGAAACAGGATGTCTATATTGACTGTCTGGTACTGACCGTTTCTGCGGAACAGGATGGAGCAGTCGAAACTTTGAAAGCCATGCGACGAGTACATGAAGAATTAGGGCTGCGGACAGTTCTGGGCGTTTCCAATATTTCGTTTGGTCTGCCGAATCGAGAAGCCGTCAACCGGACATTCCTCACGCTGGCAATGGAAAATGGCTTGTTCCTGCCGATTATGAACCCGAATATTGCTTCTATGACCGAAGCAGTTCGGGCTTACAAGGTATTAAAGGGCATCGACCGGAGCTGTATGCAGTATATTTCCAGCTATACCGGACAGACTTCTGCAAAACCAGCTGCTGCAACCGCTGGAGCTGCTGATTCCTCCATGACGCTTGCCTATGCCATGGAACACGGTCTGAAAAAAGAATGCGGTTCGATTACTGCAAAACTGCTCGAAACCACCGAACCGATGGAAATCATCAACAACATGCTGATTCCCGTTCTGGACGAAACCGGAACGAAGTTTGAACAGGGCAAGGTGTTCCTGCCACAGCTGATTTTAACAGCAGATGCGGCACAGGCGGCGTTCTCCGTCATCAAGGAAACCATGCAGCAGCGGGATCAAGCCCCTGTCAGCAAGGGAAAAATCGTACTGGCAACTGTCAAGGGCGATATTCATGACATCGGCAAGAACATTGTAAAAGTTCTGCTGGAAAACTATGGCTATACGGTCATCGACCTCGGAAAAGATGTTCCTTGTCAGGCGGTTGTTGATGCTGCCATTGAACATCAAGTGAAACTGGTCGGACTTTCTGCCCTCATGACAACCACACTGGGTTCAATGGAAGAAACCATTCGCCTGCTGCATGAACAGTATCCATCCTGTCAGACCGTCGTTGGCGGTGCAGTTTTAACACCAGACTATGCAAAACAAATCCACGCAACATTCTATGCAAAAGATGCAAAAGATACGGTGGATGTTGCAAAGCAAGTGGTTGGATAACCATCCACCTGCCTGTATTCGGAACAAACGATTCTGCCCCACAAGAAAGGAGGGCTTGCGTCTATGCCGAAACGAAAACGCAACAGCATTAACACCCCGTTTGCTCGCACGATTATTTTCAGCGGTGTCATCTTATTGCTGGTTGCATTTCTCCTCATGCGGCTGGAAACTGTTTCCACTTGGATTGGAACGATTCTCAGCACGCTGCGTCCAGTCATCATCGGTGCAGTCATTACTTTAGTGCTGCATACGCCTGTCCGGCGATTGGAAGGCTTTTTCAAACATATCACAAAGGGAAAACGGTTTCCCTGCTCCGCAGTTGCCGTGATTCTCTCTTATTTGCTGTTGTTTTCCGTTTTAGCCGGAATCGTCTGCATCATTGTCCCGCAATTCTCACAAAGCTTAGTGGACTTCGCAGACCAGTTCACCATTTACTTTATCAACTTCCAGAAATTCTTGCAAACCTACAGCACCAAAGGGCAACAGCTCTATGAACTGATGCAGCAAGTCGGACTCGATTTCGCACAGCTGAAATCATGGCTAACCGACCTCTCTGTTACGGTTTCCAGCTATATTCCAAACCTCATGGAAAAAATCGGAACATGGGCAACCAGTCTGGTCAGCATTGTAGTGGACTGCTTCATTGGTCTGATTTTCTCGCTGTATATGCTCAGTGGCAAGAAACGCCTGAAAGCACAGGCAAAACGCATTCTACAAAAGGCATTCTCCAAGGAAAATTATCGCAGAATTTCCCATTATGGCAATATCACGTTTGAAATCTTCTCCAACTTTGTCGGCGGTCAGCTGATGGATGCCTGCATTCTGGGCTTGCTCTGTTTTATTGGCATGTCCATTTTCCACTTCCAGTATCCAGTACTCATCAGCGTTATCATCGGTCTGACCAACATGATCCCGATTGTCGGCCCGATTGTTGGTACTGTTCCGTGTGCATTGATTTTGCTGTTGGTAGAACCAAAACAAGCCATCTGGTTTGTGGTATTTGTCATTGTTATTCAGCAGATTGACAGCAACTTGATTTATCCTCGTGTTGTCGGCGGTTCTGTCGGACTGCCTGCAATGTGGGTGCTGTTCGCTGTCATTGTTGGCGGTGGATTGTTCGGCGTGCTCGGCATGGTGCTGGGTGTTCCGGTGATGTCGCTTATCTATGTCATCTTACGGGAAAAGACCCTGCCAGAGGGCGAAATTCCACCCAGTCCGCTGCAAATGCCGGAAAAAACGGCTATGGAACAGCGTGCCAACGAATGGTTCGGGAAGATGCGAGATACGGTCTTTACAACGGTAACAGACACCGTGAAACGAAACTGGCAGCATCATGAAGAAGATGATGATTCCGAAACGGAAGAACCAACGGAAAAGGACATGAAATCCGCAGAATCTACCGTTTCAGAAACGCCGATTTCTGTCATTTTAGAACAGACTGACGAAGAAGGCTGCGAAATTCATCCGGCTGCTTCAGAATCAGAATCCACGGATTCAGATTCTCCGGAACAGAACCCATAAAATGAAAAAATCCGGCTTACAGAGCTGTATTCTGTCAGCCGGTTTTTGCAGAAAGATATATAGATTATTAAACGGAAGGAACGATGTTTCACATGGCAAAACTCAAAAAGCAGCACATGACCATTCATTGGAAAGCGATTGTGCAGGATGACAGCAGCATTCCGGCAACGGAAGCAACGCTCAAGGAAAAGGCGACCTTGGTCGGACGAATCGGGCTGATGATGCTTTCTGTCGGAACAGGAGCATGGCGGGTTCGCAACTCGATGAATAAAGTTGCTCGCTGTCTTGGCATTACCTGCACCGCAGACATTGGACTGCTTGCCATCTCTTACACTTGCATTGAAGGGACGGATACTTACACACAATCCATTTCCAATCCAACAACTGGGGTCAATACACATAAGCTGATGCAACTGGAACTGTTCATGAAAGAATTTCCGGATAAAGTTTCCACTTATTCCGTCAAGCACATTCATGAAGTTCTGGATGAGATTCAAAAGCTCCCTGCCAACTATAAGGCGTGGAATCTGGGGCTTGCCTCTGCACTGGCGTGCGGTGCATTTACCTTCTTGCTAGGCGGTGGGCCTGTCGAAATGTGCTGTGCCTTTTTGGGTGCAGGTGTCGGCAACTTTGTCCGCAAAAAGATGCTGGGTCACAGCATTTCCCTGCTGGCGAATGTTGCGGTCAGTGTTGCTGCTTCCTGTCTGGTCTATGTCCTTACCATCCTGCTGGCACAAAGTCTGTTGTCTGTATCGGCAGTCCATCAGGCTGGTTACATCTGTGCGATGCTGTTTGTCATTCCGGGATTTCCGCTGATTACGGGCGGTATCGACCTTGCGAAACTAGATTTGCGATCGGGGTTAGAACGAGTCTCCTATGCCCTGCTCATCATCCTAACGGCAACCATGACTGGCTGGGCAACGGCTGTCATCTGTCACTTCCAGCCGGCAGACTTTGAACCATTGGAACTGCAAAAATGGACGCTGCTTTGTTTCCGGTTGATTGCCAGCTTCTGTGGGGTCTACGGATTCTCTCTGATGTTCAACAGCCCCAGAAAAATGGCGTTTACAGCGGCTCTCATCGGAATGTTCACCAATACATTGCGGTTGGAACTGGTTGACCTTGCTCATATGCCAATCGGTGCAGCTGCCTTTATCGGAGCATTCTGCACGGGATGTATTGCCTCTGTTGTCAAGAAAAAAATCGGTTTCCCGAGAATTTCTCTGACCGTTCCGGCAATCGTTATCATGGTTCCGGGCTTGTATATGTACCGTGGTATTTATTACATTGCCCTGAATGATGTCGGCTCTGGTGCTCTGTGGCTGACCAAGGCAGCATTGATTGTCATTGCATTGCCAATAGGTCTGGTGGCTGCAAGAATCTGCACTGACAAGAATTTCCGGCATTGTACCTGATGCCTTTGCATTCTTGCATTTTCATCCAGTATTTCCACAAAAAATCCGTTCCTGTGTTTTCACAAGGACGGATTTTTTCATAGCTGTTTCTACTGCTTTTCCATCAGCTTGCTATAAATCGGATGCATTTTTACTGAATAGGGAAACAATTTCTCTGCAAATGGAGCTGATTTCTGCAAAAATCTGCATGGACAAGCATTTTTGGCATAAAATCGGATGTTTGGAGCGGATTGCCATACCAAAAAAATCCGCCCCTGCGTTTCCACAAGGGCGGATTTTTTCACGGCTGTTTTCACTTATTCTTCCACATAAGTTGGAGCAGCTTTCGGGCTTTTCATTTTGAGAACGTTGTGATAATATGCGTATGTCATTGGCTGCTGGGCGGTAGTACGGTCGCAATCCAAAACTTTCGCCAGAAATACGGTATGTGTTCCAGCGTTCATCTGCTGGACAACTTCCAAGGTGAACCATGCACAGCATTGTTTCAGAACGGGCAAGCCGTCTTTCTGGTCATACGCAATTTCTGCGAACTTTTCCACTTCTCGGCTGGACTGAAACCCAAATGTTCCGATAACGCTAAGGTCTGTCTGCTCCGGCAGCACACAAACTGCCAGCTTTCCGGTCTTCTGAATGATGTCGTGGGTGTAGTTCTGCTGATTGATGCTGATGGCAAGCGTTGGCGGCTGCGAGGTAATCTGCATGGCACTGTTGGCAATGCAGCCAACTGGACGTTCGCCGTCCATGGTAGTCACAACATAGACCCCATAGGATAAGGTGTGAAATGCGTTTTTCTGCATAAAATCATCTCCGTTTCTGGTTGAATTTATTGGATTCTTAGGGAAACTAACTGCGAGTGGTTCGGCAAAATCGCTCTGCTCTTTGCCTTTGTGCTGTTCGCCGGTGGTTGTGTTGTCTGAATGATTTTTCCATCTTTCTTAGATTTCCGTTTATCAGAAGTTTTTCTGTTTTCAAGATGGCGAACAGCATTTACCAACTTTTCTTAGATTTCAATGTCATCTAATCAATACCTTTGTTAAGGGGGACAGCTTGTCCCCCTTAACAATCTCCCTCCGCCAAGCTGAGCCAGCTTGACCGCAGTTCGCCTGCGGCGAGGAAATTTGCAGCGTTTCTTCTATTATTGTGCGTTTCCGAGGAATGCTGCACCGATGATTCCGGCATCGTTGCCCAGCTTTGCAATTACGATTTCTGCATTCTTCTTAGAATTTCTGGTGTAGTTTTCCCGTGCTACGATTTCCTTCATCGGCAGCAACAGCGGGTCACCTTCATTGCAGACACCGCCACCAATGCAGAGTACATCCGGCTGGAAAATGTTCAATGTGTTGGTGATACCAGCAGCCAGATACTTGATATACTTATCAACAACTTCCTTTGCAGCTGCATCGCCCTTCCGCATGTAATTGAATGCTGTCCGACCGCTGATGTGTTCTTCTTCCTTCATCATGCTGTCTGGATGTTCTGCCAGTGCTTCCTTGGTCATCCGAATCAGACCGGTTGCAGAAGAATATACTTCAAAGCAGCCCTTTCTGCCGCAAGTGCACTGCGGACCATCTACAGAAATTACGGTGTGACCGATTTCAGCACCGCCGAAGTTTGAGCCACTGTAAATCTTGCCGTCAATGACAATACCGCCGCCAACACCAGTGCCCAGTGTAATGCAGACTGCATTCTTTGCACCCTTTGCAGCACCTGCAACATATTCGCCATAAGCAGCTGCATTTGCATCGTTTTCAATGAATGCCTTCTTGCCGAGGGCATCTTCCATATACTTTACCATCGGTGTATTGACAAATCCCAGATTGTTGGAATATTCGATGATACCAGTTTCGCTGTTTGCAATACCCGGTGTACCAATGCCGACCCATTCAATCTGATCCATGGTCAGACCGGCTTTTTCGGCTGCTTCCTTTGCAACCTTTGCCATATCTGCTGCAATTTCCTGTTCCGGACGTGGCAGGTTGGTCTTTACGCTTGCCTTTGCAAGAATTTCATATGCTTCGTTTACCACGCCTGCTACGATATTCGTGCCGCCTAAATCAATGCCAATATAATACTTCATGGGATAAATCCTCCTGCTTGATATTTTTCCGCTTTCAGAGAGAAAACGGTTTCTAACATTCTTGTTCGGTCAATTGCTGATTTCCTGTAGGGAAAACTGCTTCAAAAACTGCTTTCGGCTGCCATTATAGACATTCAAATCCACTGGAATGTGTTCCTGTGCAAAGCCCTGCAAATCGCCCTCAAAGCTATACTGCCAGAACGTCCAATCTACAATCGGCTCGCAATAGGGATTGCTCATCCAAACAGCATACCCCCAACGGTGCCCCATCAAATAATCCATATAGGTGCTGGGATTCGTGTAGAGAATCGGCTTGACCCCATAATATGCTTCCAAAGCATCCGCCATCTCCTGAATTTCAGTGCGAGCGGTTTTCGCATCGGGAACGGTTTCCCCATCATAGATTTCAATATCAATGACGGGCGGAAGGGTGTTCTCCAACTTGGGAACGGTTGCAATAAAATTATCCGCCTGTTCTTTCCCATCCGATTCAAATCGGAAAAAATGATACGCCCCGACAAATACGCCTGCCGTTTCGGCTGCCTCCCAATTCTGGGTGAATAGGTCGTCCTGATAGGTGCTGCCCTCCGTCGCCTTGATAAAGGCAAACTGCACATGGTCTTCCTTGGAAAGCACGTCCCAGTCAATATCCCCCTGATAACGGGAAATGTCGATACCCTTGACCGGGAACTTGGATAAATCCGGACTTTCCGCCGGAATCTCTCCGTGAATGGCACGGTAGAAATGCCGCAGTCGCAGACCGCAGATGCTGCCAAAAACCAACATCACCAAAATCAACAGGGTAATCATCCACCGCAGAATATATTTTCCATAATGTTTTTTTCTTATTTTCTGCTGCACACGTTCGCTCCTATCTGTCAGCAGCTGCTGCCATTTATTTTGCATGTTCTTTGGTACGCAATCTTCCTCTTATATCATAGCCGAAAATTTGAAAATAGTCAACTGGTTTTTGCATTTTTCTATGGAAATCCGGTTACAATTTTTTTGCAGGAACAGGAAACACAAATTTAACGCCATGCAATCAATTGCTTCTTGGGAAACCTTCTCTATCTGATTCGGCAAAGCTGGGGCACATCCCCAGCTTGCCTTGGGAATCGCAATTGCCCCTGAAACCTTGACTCTCATTGCAACCTTCTGATTTTGAAGGCAATTGCGATTCTTCCGATTTTCTCTTAGATTTTTGTTTTCTTTCATGGTACAGTTTGATTTGCTTCGCAAACGTGGGCTACTCGCCCACACCTCGGCAGCATTTTTGAAAAACTGCTGCACCGAAAAACGTTTCATTTGTGCTTCGCACAAACCTTTCACATTGCTTTTTCCATATCGCTATGCTATAATGAAACAAATATCAGAAAGGAGCATCTGCTTATGCATCGCTTATTCCAGCCCATCACTTCCCTGAAATATGTTGCTCAAAAACGTGCCAAGTTATACGACAAATTGGACATTACAACGCCCTACGACCTACTCTATCACCTCCCCCGTCATTATATGGACTACCGAAATCCCATTTCGATTGCAGAAGCACAAAATCAAACGCTCGCCGTTCTTCGGGTTCAGATTCTGCAAAAACTCGCTCCGCAATTCATCCGCAGTGGTTTGACCGTATTCAAAGCCATCGCAACAGATGACACCGCTCAAATCACTGTTGTTCTATATAATAATCATTTTGCCATGGATGCCCTCACCATTGGAAGCACCTACTATTTATATGGAAAAATCGGCGGAAACCTACTCCGCAAAGAAATCTACTCCCCCCACATCATCCCAGCCTCCAGCAATCAACTGATTCGACCCATTTATGCACTGACCACCGGACTGACTGCCAATATGATTGAAACAAATGTTCGGCAGGCTCTGAATCTCTTGGAAGAAGAACCATTTGAATGGATGCCGGGCTGGCTGTTGACACAATATCATTTACCACTATTAGCAGATGCTCTACCGGAAATTCATTTTCCGCATTCCATGGAAACGCTGGAACAGGCTCGCCGCCGACTGGCATTTGATGAATTATTGCAACTGCAAATTGGAATGCGAATGCTGCGAAAACGAACGGAAACCGCTGCCGCGATTCCTATGCAGCCGATTTCCATGCAGCCTTTTTATGGTGCGTTGCCGTTTTCCATGACACAAGGGCAGCAAAAAGCAGTTTCTGAAATTTTAGACAGCCTTTGTCAACCTGTTCCCATGAATCGCCTCTTGCAAGGCGATGTCGGCAGCGGAAAAACAGCCGTTGCAGCTGCTGCCTGTTATTTCGCTGCAAAAAATGGCGTACAAAGTGCTCTGATGGCACCAACGGAAATTCTCGCCGGACAGCATTATGCCACCTTGCAACGATTTTTAGAACCGCTTGGTATTTCTGTTGGTCTGCTGACTGGCTCGATGAAAGCCAAAGAGAAAAAAGAAGTACGAACTGCGACACAAGATGGCAGCTTAATGGTGTTGGTTGGCACGCATGCCATCTTTCAAAAAGAAGTGCAGTTCTCCAACTTGGCTTTGGTCATCACGGATGAACAACACCGATTTGGCGTCGAACAACGCAGTCAACTTGCTGAAAAGGGAACGTGTCCACACAAATTAGTCATGTCGGCAACGCCGATTCCCCGTACACTGGCGTTAATGATTTACGGCGACTTAGACCTCTCTATTCTAGGAGAACTGCCAAACGGCAGAAAGCCCATTGAAACCTATGCTGTTACTGGAAAACTGCGGGAACGTGCTTATAGTTTCATTCAAAAGCAGCTAGAACAGGGACGACAGGCATATATTGTTTGCCCGACCATTGAAGAGGGTGACAACAATTTACAGGCAGTAGAACAATATGCAAAGCAGGTTCAAGAGGGAGCGTTTTCTGCTTACTCCGTTGGATTGCTGTACGGAAAACTAAAAGCCAATGAAAAAGACGCTGTCATGCAGGCGTTTCGGGACAATGAAATTCAAGTGCTTGTCTGCACAACTGTTGTAGAAGTTGGCGTGGATGTTCCAAATGCCACCGTTATGATGATTGAAGATGCGGAACGGTTCGGACTTTCCCAGCTGCACCAGCTACGGGGGCGTGTGGGCAGAGGCGATGCCCAGAGTTATTGTATTTTAGTGACTGACCATGTGACAGATGCCTGCCGGCAGAGAATGCAGATTATGAGCCGGATGCGAGATGGATTTCAGATTGCAGAGGCAGACTTGAAACTGCGAGGACCGGGAGATTTCTTTGGCGAACGGCAGCACGGACTTCCGCCATTAAAGGCAGCGGATATGATGAAAGACATGGAATTGATTCGGGAAACGGAACAGGCAGCTGAACAATTGTTGCAGGATGATCCGACTTTGCAACAGCCGGAAAATCAAGGATTGCGGTTGGAAGTTTTGCGACTGTTTGCAAAAACCGGAGAAAATGGGGTAATCTTATAAATAGGCTGCAAAATACGAGCCGCAGGCAAAATAAAAGTTTTTTGATCCAACAATTTTTCAAAAATGTTGGCGA
>OGRL01001316.1_pt1 | contig 19063 bp, 14 predicted proteins | sample 1553481 | NCBI WGS metagenome assembly OGRL01 (sample SAMEA2580036, study PRJEB22360) | human gut metagenome
TTCCTTCAAGGACTGAGAGGCCGCTTCCCAGTTAATAAATTAAATCCCAAATCAATTTAAATAACGGGTCGCACAGTGTGCCAGACACGCAGCCCCGATCGGACACACATCCTCATTAAACTGTACCTTTGGGTTATGTGCAGAATACTTCCCCCGATCATCCATATATCCGGCAGACAGATACATGAAAGCGGATGGTACCTGTTCTGCAATATTTGCAAAATCTTCAGAAGCACTTGCGGATATGCCTGGGTAAGGGGTTAGTTTCGGAATATCCAGTTCCTTCATGAAGCCGACGATCTGTTCGGTAAATTCCGGATTGCAGATCAGAGGCGGTACTTCCGAGATCATAGTGATTTTGGCTGTTCCTCCGAAAGTTTCGGCTGTCCGGATTGCCGTTTCTTTCATTCTTCGTACCAGAAGTTCTCTGGAATTTTTATCGTTCGTTCGAATAGTTCCTTCGAGAACGGCTGTATCCGGAATAATATTGGCGCCGGTTCCGGCCTGGAATTGACCGACGGTCATAAGACAGGCTTTGGAAGGATCTGTCTCACGGGCGATTACAGACTGCAGTGCAAAATATACATGGGCTGCAATATTGATCGGATCAACGGAATTCTGAGGATAGGCACCATGTGCTCCCTTTCCTTTGATTTCGATATGAAAACCGTCAACGGAGTACATCATAGTTCCTGTACTGTTATACATGTAGATTCCAACCGGCATCTGCCCTGGAGATACATGATAGGCCAGTGCCGCATCTACTTTCGGATTCTCCAGGATACCATGTTCTATCATATTTTTACTGCCTTCGAATGTTTCTTCCGCAGGCTGGAACATAAATTTGACTGTGCCTTTTAACTCGGCCTCATTTTCTTTTAGCATTTTTGCAGCGGTCAGTAACATGGCAGCGTGAAAATCATGTCCGCAGGCATGTGCTTCTTTTCCGGTCGGGCAGGCAAATGGAAGTCCGCTTTCTTCCGGCATTGGGAGCGCATCCATGTCGGCTCGTAATAATAAGACTTTGCCGCCGTTTCCGACAGTAGCGGTCACACCTTCACCACATCGGGAAGGTGTTAAGCCATATTTGGTCAATTTGTCCATCACATATGCACAGGCCATTGGCATATGAAGTCCCGTTTCTGCATTCGTGTGGAAGTAACGTCTGTTTTTAACTGTTTCATCATTGAGCTCAAGAGCTCTCTTATAATAATCCATTTATTAAATCCCTTCTTTTATATATATGCAATTTTGATGATAAAAGGTATTATACCAACCGGATCATATATTATCAAACTTCTGATAAATATTTTTGAAAATATTGATTTTTGCATGGATGTTTAGTAGAATAAATTCAGTAATATTAGGAGGAATCAATATGTCAGAAATTACGGTGATAGCATTGGACGCCATGGGCGGGGATAATGCACCGGGTGAAATGGTAAAAGGAGCAGTAGATGCTCTTGGACGTGAACAGGATATAAAGGTATATCTGCTTGGCAAAGAAGATATAGTGAATGCTGAATTGCAGAAGTATACTTATGATAAGAACAGACTGGAAGTTGTGAATACAACAGAAGTAATAGAGACTGCCGAACCTCCGGTGAATGCGATCAGAAGAAAGAAAGACTCTTCCATCGTAGTCGGAATGAAGATGGTAAAGGAAGGAAAGGCTGATGCATTTGTATCTGCCGGAAGTTCCGGAGCAATTCTGGTAGGTGGACAGGTAATCGTTGGAAGGATCAAAGGTGTAGAGCGGCCACCACTTGCGTCACTGATCCCGACAGAGAAGGGTGTAGCACTTCTGATCGACTGTGGAGCGAATGTAGATGCCAGAGCCTCACATCTGGTTCAGTTTGCTAAGATGGGTTCTATCTATATGGAACATGTAGTTGGTATTAAGAATCCGAAAGTTGGGATTGTAAATATCGGAGCAGAAGAAGAAAAAGGTAATGCACTGGTAAAGGAGACGTTCCCTCTTTTAAAAGAAGAAAAAGAACTGAATTTTATCGGAAGTGTAGAAGCAAGAGAGATTCCGCATGGACAGGCTGATGTCATTGTGACAGAAGCATTTTCGGGCAATGTAATCCTTAAGCTATATGAAGGTGTCGGAGCGGTACTGATCAGTAAGGTAAAAGAAGGACTGATGTCCACACTCAGAAGCAAGATCGGAGCATTGCTTATCAAACCGGCGTTAAAAACAACTTTAAAGTCATTTGATGCAAGTGAGTATGGCGGTGCGCCATTGCTTGGATTAAACGGTCTGGTCGTAAAGACACATGGAAGCTCGAAAGCAAAAGAAGTCAGCAATACACTGATCCAATGTGTGACATTTAAAAAGCAGAAAATTAATGAAAAGATCAAAGAAAGTATTCAATCGGAGCAAAAATCCGCTGAATAATATATTACTAATTATGATGAGAAAAGGAGATTTGATATGGAACTTGAAAAATTAAAAGAAATCATCGCTGATGTATTAAATGTAGAAGTGAATGATATTACAGAGGACACAACATTTGTAGATGATCTGGGAGCAGACTCCCTTGATATCTTCCAGATTATTATGGGAATAGAAGAAACATTTGACATTGAGATCGATAATGATGACGCTGAGCAGATCTCTACAGTTGGAGATGCTGTTGAGCAGATCAAGAATGCAACAAATAATAACTAGGCAGATATAAAAAGAACGAAAGAGCCCTGCCAGGGGCTTTTTTCGTTCTTTAGGATGGAGTTTACAATGAGCAAAGACCTTAAAGAATTAGAAGGAAAGATTGGTTACAAATTTGATGACTTTACCCTGTTTACAAAGGCGATGATTCACAGCTCTTATGCCAATGAAAAGCATCTGCCAAAGTATGAGTGTAATGAACGTCTGGAATTTCTGGGAGATGCGGTCCTTGAACTGGTGTCCAGCGAATTCCTGTTTCACAATAATCCGAAGCTTCCGGAAGGGGAACTTACGAAGACGAGGGCAAGTATGGTATGTGAACCGGCGCTGGCATTCTGTGCAAGAGATCTGGATCTTGGCGAATACCTTTTGCTTGGTAAAGGAGAAGATGCTACCGGAGGACGAAAGAGAGAATCTGTAACATCGGATGCAATGGAGGCTCTGATCGGAGCAATTTATCTTGATGGTGGTTTTGCTAATGCAAAAGAGTTTATACATCGATTTATTTTGAAAGATTTGGAGAACAAGAAACTCTTTTTTGATAGCAAGACTATCCTGCAGGAAATCGTGCAGGCGAATTTTAAAGAAGTAATCTCGTATCATCTGATTGGTGAAGAGGGACCGGATCATAATAAGATTTTCCGTGTTGCGGTACATATCGGAGAAGAAGAATACGGAGTCGGAGAAGGCCGGACGAAGAAAGCAGCAGAGCAGGAGGCTGCATATATCAGCATTTTGAAACTGCATGAAAAGAATATAAAGTAGGTGTGGAATGTATTTAAAAAGCATAGAAGTGCAGGGATTTAAATCATTTGCCAATAAAATTAAATTCGAATTCCATAATGGAATCACCGGCATTGTCGGTCCGAACGGAAGTGGAAAAAGTAACGTAGCAGATGCGGTCAGATGGGTGCTTGGGGAACAGCGTGTGAAGCAGTTAAGAGGCGGCAACATGCAGGATGTTATTTTTTCCGGTACTGAGAACAGAAAGCCGCTTAGTTATGCATCGGTGGCGATCACTCTGGACAATTCAGACCATAAGCTTCCGGTTGATTACGAAGAAGTTACGGTAGCAAGAAAGCTATACCGTTCCGGAGAAAGCGAATATCTGATCAATGGAAGAGCATGCAGATTAAAAGATGTAAATGAACTTTTCTATGATACAGGTATCGGAAAAGAAGGGTATTCGATTATCGGACAGGGACAGATTGATAAGATCTTAAGTGGTAAGCCGGATGAAAGGCGAGAGCTTTTTGATGAAGCAGCAGGAATTGTCAAATTCAAACGAAGAAAAAGTATGTCGGTCAAAAAGTTAGAAGATGAACGCCAGAATCTGGTCCGTGTCAACGATATTCTGTCTGAGCTGGAAAAGCAGGTTGGGCCGTTAGAACGTCAGTCTGAAAAGGCGAGGGAGTATCTGAAACGGAAGGAAGAATTAAAAACATACGATATCAACATGTTCCTGCTGGAAATGGAACGTATCCGAGATCAGATTCGGGGGCTGGAAGAGAAGCTTCGTATTACAAAAGGGGAGCTTGAAGAAGCAACCAGACAATATGCGGATACGAAGACGGAATATGAGGCGATTGAAGAACAGGTGGAAGTGATCGACGCTTCTGTCGAAAAGGCTAACCGTCAATTAAATGAGACGACGATTCTGAAGCAGCAGTTAGAGAACCAGATCGCACTGTTAAAGGAACAGATTCACAGTGCACGGATGAACGATGAACATTTCGAACAGCGGGCCAGCGTGATTGATTCCGAGATGGATGTCCGTGAAGGACAGATGAAAGAACTTCAGACGGAGAAGGATTCCATTGTAAAACAAATGGAAGAAAAACAGTCGGAAGAAGATCAGATTAAGAATGAACTGACGGAATTACAGGCGAAGATAGCGCAGATTACCGGATCCGTTGATGAAAAGAAGAATCATATCATGGAGATACTGAATAACAGAGCATCTACGAAAGCTCAGATCCAGAAATTCGATACGATGATGGAACAGATCCAGGTTAGAAAGTCGCAGATCAACCGAGAGATCCTTGCTAATGACAGTGAGATTGCAGAAGAAAATGAAAATCTGAACAAGTATCAGATGGAATTAAAAGTTATCTCAGACAAGATCATAGCCCTGAACAATGAAAATAAAGAATATGAAAGTAACATTAAGACGTTACAGGCGCAGATATCCAGAGAGTCTCAGAAATTACAGATTGGTCAGTCTGCTTTCCACCGGGAGCAGTCAAGACTGGAATCCCTTAAGAATATTACAGAACGTTATGACGGATACGGTAACAGTATTCGTAAAGTTATGGATAATAAGGACCGTGAGAAGGGACTTCTGGGTGTAGTAGCAGATATCGTAAAGGTTGAAAAAGACTATGAGATCGCTATTGAGACCGCACTTGGCGGTAATATCCAGAATATCGTAACCGAGGATGAAGATACGGCAAAACGTATGATCAATTTCCTGAAGAAGAATAAGTTCGGCCGTGCAACATTCTTGCCTTTAACATCAATCCGTGCGAATTCCGGGATCAATCGTCCGGAAGCACTTAAAGAACCGGGAGTTGTCGGAACAGCCAACAAACTGGTTCAGGTAGAGAATAAATATAAAACTCTTGCAGATTATCTGCTGGGAAGAACATTGGTAGTAGATCATATTGATCATGCAACAATGATCGCAAGAAAATACCACCAGTCAATCCGTATCGTTACACTGGAAGGGGAACTGATCAATCCGGGTGGTTCCATGACCGGTGGAGCATTTAAGAATTCCAGTAATCTTCTGAGCAGACGAAGAGAAATCGAAGAGTTTGAAAAGACCGTTCAGAAATTAAAACAGGAGATGACGGAGACGGAACAGCAGATCTGTGGCCTGAAAGATGAACGCGCAGGGTATTATGAAAAGACTGACGCAATCAGTGCAGAGCTTCAGAAAGCGTATGTCGTACAGAATACCGCAAAGATGAATGCAGATCAGTCATCTGCAAAGATCCAGAGCTTCAAACAACAATTCGATAATCTGCGAAATGAAGCTGCAAAACTGGATACACAGATCAACGAGATAATGGACAATCAGGAGTCTATTAATATAGAACTGGATACGTCAGAAAGTCTGGAAAATGATCTGAATATCAACATTGAGAAAGAACAAAAAGAGCTGGAAGAGATCCACGCAAAGGAAAGCTTTAAGACCAGAAAATCAGAACAGATTCATCTGGAATATGCAGGATTAGAGCAGAAGTATACATTTATTACGGAAAATATTATCCGTATCCGTGAAGAGATGGATAAATTCCGGGCAGAATTGGAAGAACTGACAAAGAATAAGGGTGGAAATTCTCAGGAAATTGCCGAAAAAGAGAAGAAGATCCAGGAATTGAAAACAACAATTGATAATTCCGGGGATCTGTTTGATGAAATCAAACTTCAGATTGAACGTTCAAAAAGAGAACGTGAGGAATTGAATAAACGGCACAAATCATTTTTCGAAAAACGTGAAGAGATCTCAAAACATATGACAGATCTTGATAAAGAGGTTTATCGTCTGGAAAGTCAGAGGGAAGGGTACGAAGAAGCTTCTGAAAAGCAGATTAATTATATGTGGGAGGAATATGAACTCACACTGAATCACGCAAAAGAACTTAGAAATCCGAACCTGACCGATCTTGCAGATATGAAGAGACGGATCCAGGAGTTAAAAGGTGAGATCCGTGCACTGGGTAATGTCAATGTTAATGCGATAGAAGAATATAAAAGTGTATCCGAGCGTTATGAATTCCTGAAGGGCCAGCATGATGATCTGGTAGAAGCAGCCGAAACACTGGAACAGATTATCGAGGAACTTGATAATGCCATGCGTAAGCAGTTCAAAGAGCAGTTCGCCAGAATTGCAGCCGAGTTCGATCAGGTATTCAAGGAAATGTTCGGAGGCGGAAAAGGAACGCTGGAACTTATGGAAGATGAGGATATTCTGGAGGCGGGTATCCGGATCATTGCCCAGCCGCCTGGAAAGAAGCTGCAGAATATGATGCAGTTGTCCGGTGGAGAAAAAGCATTGACAGCGATAGCACTTCTTTTTGCGATCCAGAATCTGAAGCCGTCACCGTTCTGTCTGCTGGATGAGATCGAAGCGGCACTGGATGATAATAACGTAGACCGTTTTGCACAATATTTGCACAAGTTAACAAAGTATACGCAGTTCATAGTAATCACACATCGACGTGGAACAATGACGGCGGCAGACAGACTGTATGGTATCACTATGCAGGAAAAAGGTGTATCTACACTGGTATCTGTCAGCCTGCTTGAAAATGAACTGGATAAATAGGAGGAAGATATGGGATTTTTTGAAAAACTGGTTGCCGGTCTTGGTAAGACCAGAGACAATATTGTATCAGGAATGGACAGCATCTTTCACGGATTCTCCCGTATCGATGATGACTTTTACGAGGAGCTGGAAGAGGTTCTGATCATGGGAGATCTTGGTGTACAGGCAACATATGATATTCTGGATGATCTGAAGGCAAAAGTAAAAGAAAAACACATCAAAGAACCAATGGAATGCCGGGAACTTCTGATCGAAAGTATCAAAGAACAGATGGACATCGGAGAAACAGCATATGAATTTGAAAACCGCACATCCGTAGTGATGGTAATCGGTGTCAATGGTGTAGGAAAGACTACAACGATCGGAAAGCTTGCAGGAAAGCTTCGTGCAGAGAATAAGAAAGTTGTAATTGCAGCGGCCGATACATTCCGTGCGGCGGCCGGAGAACAGTTAAAAGAATGGGCGAACCGTTCGCAGGCAGAGCTGATCGGCGGACAGGAGGGATCTGATCCGGCATCGGTTGTGTTTGATGCTGTTGCGGCAGCAAAGGCGCGGCATGCAGATGTGCTGATGATCGATACAGCCGGACGTCTGCACAATAAAAAGAATCTGATGGAAGAACTCAGAAAGATGAATAAGATCATTGACCGGGAATTCCCTGAGGCATACAGAGAGACATTGGTTGTTCTGGATGCAACAACAGGACAGAATGCCCTGCAGCAGGCGAAGGAATTCAACGATGTGGCAGAGATTACAGGGATCGTTTTGACAAAGATGGATGGAACCGCAAAAGGAGGAATCGCAGTTGCCATCCATGCAGAGCTGGGCGTTCCGGTAAAATATATCGGTGTGGGAGAGACTATTGACGATTTGCAGAAATTTAATGCAGATGATTTCGTGAATGCGTTATTCGAAAGACCGAAAGATGATGAGGCTTCAGAAGAGGTTTCAGAAAACGAATAAGAGGAAGAGAGGAAGTACGAGATGTTAACATTAGAAAAATTCAAACAGGCGAGTGCAATCGTAAAAGAAGTAACCCTGCCAACTAAGCTGGTATACAGCGAATACTTAAGCAAACAGACAGGTGCTGATGTCTATCTGAAACCAGAGAATATGCAGTATACAGGTGCTTATAAAGTACGTGGTGCATATTACAAGATCAGTACAATGAGCGAAGAAGACAGAAAGAAAGGTCTTGTAACTGCGTCTGCAGGTAACCATGCACAGGGCGTGGCATATGCAGCAAAGAAATTCGGCTGCAAGGCAACGGTAGTTATGCCGACAGTTACACCATTGATCAAAGTAAATCGTACAAAGAGCTATGGAGCAGAAGTCGTATTACACGGAGATGTCTATGATGATGCCTGTGCATATGCAATGAAACTGGCAGAAGAAGAAGGATACACATTCGTACATCCTTTCGATGATCTGGATGTTGCAACGGGACAGGGAAGTATTGCAATGGAAATCTTTGAAGAACTTCCGGACGTAGATTATATTCTCGCACCAATCGGTGGCGGCGGTCTGATCACAGGAGTTTCGACACTTACCAAGATGCTGAATCCGAATGTCAAAGTAATCGGTGTAGAACCGGCTGCCGCTGCAAGCATGACAGAGGCATTGAAAGAAAGACATCCGGTAACACTTGCAAGTGCCAATACGATCGCTGATGGTACAGCTGTAAAACGTGTCGGAGAAAAGATCTTCCCATATGCAGAAAAGAATATAGATGAAGTTATTACAGTTGCAGATGATGATCTGATCGGTGCATTCCTCGATGTAGTAGAGAATCACAAGATGATCGTAGAAAATTCAGGCCTTCTGACAGTAGCGGCTCTCAGACAGCTTGATCTGAAAGGAAAGAAAGTCGTATCCATCTTAAGTGGTGGTAATATGGATGTGATTACAATGTCCTCGATCGTACAGCACGGACTGATCCAGAGAGACAGAATCTTCTCTGTATCTGTACTTCTTCCGGACAAGCCGGGTGAACTGGTACGCGTTGCAGCTACAATCGCCAAAGCAAATGGTAATGTAATCAAACTGGAGCATAACCAGTTCGTAAGTACCAACCGAAACGCAGCAGTAGAACTTCGAATCACACTGGAAGCATTCGGAACCGAACACAAACACCAGATTATGAAAGCCTTAGAAGACGAGGGCTTAAGTCCAAGAGAAGTTAACGCAAAACTTTATTAATAATGTATAAAAAATGATTATGGAATCCCCATAATCATTTTTTTTTGAATAAATATCCATAATAGAACTTGACAACACATGTATTATTGTATACAATTATACATGTTGAATTTAGTACTTTACTACGAAAAAATATTTTAGAAAGCAGGCGATGGAAAATGGAAAACAGGAAAGTATACCTGGATGATCATACAAATTTATTGCAACTGGAAGAGCACATGTACCCGTTGGTGGATGTGAAGACACCGAATGTATTTCGTAATCTGTTCCATTATGACGAGATTCCGAAAATCGCATTCAATGACCGAATTGTTCCGCATTGTATGCCGGATGAGATCTGGATCACAGATACAACATTCAGAGATGGCCAACAATCACGTGCCCCGTACAGTACTGAGCAGATCGTAACATTATATGATTATTTTCATCGTCTGGGTGGTCCGAAGGGAAAGATCAGACAGTGTGAATTCTTCCTCTATAGTAAAAAGGACAGAGACGCAGTCTACAAATGCATGGAAAAGGATTATAAATTCCCGGAGATAACAAGCTGGATCCGTGCGAGCAAGAAAGATTTCGAACTGGTGAAAGAGATCGGAATGAAAGAGACTGGTATTCTGGTAAGCTGTTCGGACTATCATATATTCTATAAACTAAAGATGACAAGACGTGAGGCAATGGAACATTATCTGTCTATCGTAAGAGAATGTCTTGAGACAGGAATCAGCCCGAGATGTCATCTGGAAGATATTACACGTTCCGACATCTATGGATTCGTCATTCCATTCTGTCTGGAACTTATGAAACTGATGGATGAGTATAAGATTCCGGTCAAGATCCGTGTCTGTGATACCATGGGATACGGGGTCAACTATCCGGGAGCTGTAATACCAAGATCTATTCCGGGAATCATCTATGGACTCAGAGTACATGCCGGTGTTCCAAGCGAACTGATCGAATTTCACGGACATAATGATTTCTATAAGGCAGTCAGCAATTCATCGACAGCATGGCTTTATGGTGCGTGCGGTGTGAACTGTTCACTTTTTGGAATCGGAGAGCGTACCGGTAATACACCACTGGAAGCGATGGTGTTCGAATATGCACAGCTTCGTGGCACACTGGATGGGATGGATACAACAGTTATCACAGAGCTTGCAGATTATTATGAGAAAGAGATCGGATATCATATTCCTTCAAGAACACCTTTTGTTGGTAAGAACTTTAATGTAACAAGGGCTGGAATCCATGCAGATGGTTTATTGAAGAATGAAGAGATCTACAACGTATTTGATACCGGAAAATTCCTGAACCGTCCTCCGCTTGTTGCAATATCTAACACATCCGGACTTGCAGGTATTGCACACTGGATCAATACATATTTTAAGCTGCCGGAGGACAAGAAAGTAGATAAGAACTCAGAACTTGTAAGTTCTGTAAAAGAATGGGTAGATAAGCAGTATGAAGAAGGACGAGTAACCGTTCTTACAGACGATGAGTTGATCAGAGTTATCGACGAAAACTGCAAGAGACTTGGTGTGGAATTGATATAGCAGAGGTGTTTTTAATGGAAGAATATCAGGACAGATCCTTACGAGGAAGAGTGTTCCGGCATCTGCGGGAAGATATTCTGAATGGGGTATATAAAAATCATGAAGAATTAAGGGAAGTAACAATCGGTGAAGAACTGGGGGTAAGCAGAACACCGGTAAGAGAAGCCTTAAGACAATTGGAGTTAGAAGGACTGGTTACGATCATTCCGAATAAAGGTGCGTATGTGACAGCCATTACCAGAAAAGATGTGAAAGATATCTATAAGATACGTTCGCAACTGGAAGGGCTGTGTGCCAACTGGGCAACGAAATATATTACGGATGCGCAGATTGAAGAACTGGAAGAAGTGATTCTTCTGTCAGAATTTCATTTGCATAAGAAGGGATCCGGACAGATTGAACAGATGTCAGAAATGGATGGTAAGTTTCATAAGATATTGTATGAGGCATCCAACAGCAGGATCCTGGAACATGTATTAACAGATTTTCACAAGTATGTACAGCTTGCCAGGACGATGTCTATTGAAGCACCGGAGCGTGCCGAGAAATCAATAGAAGAACACAGAGAAATCCTGGAAGCAATCAAGGCAAAAGATGCGGCAAAAGCAGAACAGCTTGCAAACGAACATATATTACATGTGATGGAAAATCTGCATCTGGAAGAATAATAAAAGATGCTGCGAACAGATAGAAAGGAGACAAATACCATGGCAAAAATTAAAATGACAACACCGATTGTAGAGATGGACGGAGACGAGATGACAAGAATTCTCTGGAAGATGATCAAAGAAGATCTTCTGGAGCCATATATTGAACTGAACACAGAATATTATGATCTGGGTCTGGAACATAGAAATGAGACAGATGATCAGGTAACAATCGATGCTGCTACTGCAACCAAGAAATATAAAGTTGCAGTAAAATGTGCAACAATCACACCGAATGCGGCACGTATGAAAGAGTATGATTTGAAAGAAATGTGGAAGAGTCCGAACGGAACGATCCGTGCAATACTTGACGGAACTGTATTTCGTGCACCGATTGTTGTAAAAGGCATTGAGCCATGTGTAAAAAACTGGAAAAAACCAATCACTATCGCAAGACATGCATATGGAGATGTATATAAAAATACAGAGATGAAGATTCCTGGACCTGGAAAAGTAGAACTGGTATACACGGCAGAAGACGGCACAGAGACCAGAGAACTGGTACACAACTATGCAGGACCGGGTGTTGCACAGGGAATGCATAACTTATGCGGATCTATTGAAAGCTTTGCGAGAAGCTGCTTTAATTATGCATTGGATACAAAGCAGGATCTGTGGTTCGCAACAAAAGATACGATCTCTAAGAAGTATGACCATACATTCAAAGATATTTTCCAGGAAATCTTTGACAAAGATTATGCCGAGAAGTTCAAAGAAGCCGGAATTACATATTTCTATACTTTGATCGATGATGCGGTTGCAAGAGTTATGAAATCAGAAGGCGGATATATCTGGGCATGTAAGAACTATGACGGAGATGTAATGAGTGATATGGTTTCTTCCGCATTTGGTTCTCTTGCAATGATGACATCTGTTCTGGTATCACCGGATGGAAATTATGAATATGAGGCAGCTCATGGAACTGTACAACGTCATTATTACAAGCATCTGAAAGGGGAAGAGACTTCTACAAACTCTGTAGCTACAATTTTTGCATGGACAGGTGCTCTTAGAAAACGTGGTGAGATGGATGGAAATGCCGAATTGGCAGCATTCGCAGATAAGCTTGAAAAAGCAACCATTGATACCATTGAAGAAGGTAAGATGACGAAAGATCTGGCATTGATCACGACACTGGAAAATCCAACCGTATTGAACAGCGAAGGATTTATTAAGGCAATTGCTGAAAAATTAAAATAGATAATATATTACAAAAAACACCATACAATGTAAAAGATTCTCGAATGAAATTGTCTTATTACAGTTGTATGGTGTTTTTTTTATACCAAATTATTCATGTGGTATTTCCTCTTTTCTGGTGTATATTGTTACATTTTTGAAATCATCAGGTATCGTGTCTAATGCTCCAACATATTTTCCGTTCACATATAAGTGATAACCATTATGAACCTTTAGAAGACAGACGTTATCATCTTCGAGAGTGAATGTACCGTTTGTATCACTCGAAGGCCCCGGGGAAGATGGTTCGATCACGACAAAAATTGTAATAATAAGTACACCGCATAAAATAATGGTATGTATAACACTTCTAAATAAAGAATGTCTTCTTGGAGCATCTGGTGTGGATAGCATAAATGTGATACGTGATTCAAGTTCGGAAGTAACAGTACCCGTAAAATTAATAGTATCTACCATCTGCAAAGAATCCGAAGAATCGTCGGTGAGTGTATTTTTTGCAATCTTTAATATTAATTCTGCATATTGGACAGAATCAAAATCAGGGATATGTTTCTTTAGATAATTATCATTGTCAATCTCTAAAGTAAGGAAATATTCTTTTTGAAGAAGATATACAAAGGGATTCCACCAATGGATACATACAATTAACTCGATAAACAATTTCATCCACAAATCGTGATTCTTATAATGCTTCAGTTCATGCAAACATATAAGTTGTATCTCTTCCTCGGAAAGATATATATTTTTTGGAAAAACCAGAACTGGGAATAAAGTACCTGTAATAGCCGGTGATGTCCGTGATGGTATAATGGCAATCTCTATGGGAGCCGGAATATATTTGCGGAGCATCTGATATAGTGGATCAGTATGGTCTGAATTTTGTGTAAAATTTTTCAAATAGTTTCCGAGCCGTATTTATAAGGACTTTTATAACCGCCACAGAAATCCAAAGAATAAGTAAGCAGTCATAGATACTCAGATTTCCAATCTTGTTATCACATAATGGATTCGTAAAACGTGGAAGAAATTTTTCTGAATAAACAGAATATGTAAACGGAAAGTTAACGGGAACAGATAACCTTATAAAAATAAGTAGTATCCCTAAAAACAACCACTTAGTATTTTTCGCAAATACATTCCTGGCACGGTATAAAATAATATAAAGATATATTGTAAGAAACATAATTGCAAAAAAACATGTTAAAAATGGACCAAATGATATTTCCATCAGCGTATTTCCTCGATTTCTTTTTTCCTCTCTTGAATTATCTGTTCAAGTCTTTCCAGTTCTGATGCATCCTGCTCTTCTTTGATAAATGCAGCGATCAGCGATGATGTAGAACTGGTTCCGATGATATCTTTATATTCAGTATTAAAATATTCATCTCTGGAAATCAGGGGACGGTAACTTCTGCTCAGTACAGTGCCGCTATATACAATGTCAGCAACTTCTATGAGATTTTCTTTCAGAAGAACCTTCAGACAGGACTGAACCGTATTGATATTCAATGCAGGGCTGCCGTTAACAATGTCTGAAGCAACCATCGGAGAAGAATGATCCCAAAGAACTTTCATAACATCCAGCTGTCGCTTTGACAGTTTCTTTTTCATATTATTACCTTCTTTCTTGCGTATTCACACATTAATTATAACTATGTAAAAAAAAGAAATCAATGAAAATACACAATAAAGCAAATAGATTCTATAAAATAATTGACGAAATTTACACATGATGATAAAGTGAATATATAATAATTCGATGAAAACTCAATAAAATGTAGGAAAACAATGAAACAAAGACTGGAAAATCGTGGAAACGAATCGTTGCTACGACATTGATTATGGCGATGATACTTACATCAACGTCATTAGGAAGCCTTGCGGCAGAAACAGACGGGAATTCGCCGCCGGTTAAGACAGAAAAAGAAGAAGTTGTATGTAAAGAGAATGTGATCGAATCAAAGAATACAGAAGATTCTACGACGTACGATGCCGGCGCCGGTGTTCTGGTAACGGAATATTATGGCCAGGATGTCAGATTCCGTAATGAGGACGGTGAACTGGTAGATTATGATCCGACATTAAAGAAGTTAGAATCAAGAGACGATCTTAACGGATATGCATATGAGAACACTGCAGGTGATCAGAAACAGTATTTTCCAGAAAATCTGACAGAAGAGACACCGATTCTGTTGGAAAATGAGGACAAACAGATTCGGTTAGTTCCGGTTGAGGGGCCGGAGAAAAACGATAAAAAGGGCGATAGTTTAAAAGAACAGATAGATTATGAATCTGATGAAGCATCAGAAGAAGAACAACAGTTACAAGAAGATCGGATATCTATGGTAAAACAATTCGTCAGAAGAAGAATGGACTATACGTAGATTACACTTATGACAGAGAAAAACATATAACGGCCAGCTGTCAGTTGGGAACCAATCCATCTACATGGAATCTGTATGCATATTGTGCGAACAGCCCAGTGAATTATGAAGATCCGAGTGGACACATCGCTATTTCCAGAATAATTGGTGGAGTAATCGGTGGCGGAATAGGATTCCTGGCTGGCAGAAAAATAGCAAAAAAGACAAAAGCAAAAGGATGGAAGAAATATGCAATTATTGCAGGATGCACTATAGGTGGTGCTGCGATTGGAGCATTAGCAGGTCCAAGAGTAGCTAAGGTTGCAAAAAAAGCCGCGAGACTGATAAAACGCAAAATTCCAAGCAGACATATACAAAAGATTCAACGTGTATGGAATGTGACCAAAAAGGTTGCTCGAAAAGCTGTGACGAAAACGAGAAATGCTATTTCAAAAAGAAAGTTAGGTTCTATATTTAAATCTAAACGAATAGGAAAAATAGCTTGGGAATCTGCAAAAGGTGGAAGCAAAAGCGGACTGCAAACGGCAGCATTGAATTTAAGAGAAGGCGAAAAAAAATCAAGTGTTATGAAATCAATCGCAATAGGTGCGATTGGTGGAGGAATAAGTGGAGGAAGTGATATGTTAGCCGAAGGTTTTGGAAAAATGGTTGAGGGCGGAGCAAAGATTGCAAGAAAAATAACTACTAGTGCTTTGTTTAATATGTCTGTTTCAGTAGCAAATAGACAAACGCATACTCAAACTTTTAAAACAACGGGATTTGGCGCGATGCAAGGAGCTATGTCTTTAGGATATGATACGTTGAAAGTGTTTGCAGGAACATCAGGATTTCAGGTTGGAAGTTGTATTATAGGAGGTGTGGATTATCTTAATGATTTTGCATTTGGATTATTAGATGCAGGAACTATGTGATAAAGATTACTACAGGGGATTTATCCTCTGTAGTAAAGAGGTGACTATATGTTTAACGTTAGATTTGGATACTATCTGGGTGCAATATGTATATTTTCTATAATATTGTGGTATGACGGAATAAAAAATACATTATTCCGCAAAAATAATACGCGGCTTCATATATTAGGTGGAATGATTGGTATACTTATAATTACATTACCTGCAATTTTTCTGATTTTTAATCTTCCACCTACATACAATCGAATTATAAAAACTGTAACAGGAGAAGTCGTAAAATATCAATGTGTAGAAATGGGATATTTCAATGATCTCGAAACGTATTCAATTATACTTGATGATAAAGACACAAATAATATATACAAATTTCCAGAGATAGTCGGAGTAGCGGATAAATTGAAAAAGGGGGATGAAATAGAAATTCGTTTTTATGAATTTTGGGGAGTGCAAAGTCGGATGATTGCAAAAGTTAATGGAAAAGAATTATATTATGTTAAACAAGATCATCCGTTTAATAAAACATTAGAAAAATTCATTGGAATAGGAATCTTAAACGGCCATGCTATATATATGGTTTATTGTGCATATCGGGAATACATACAGGGCGGAAGAAAAAAAAGAGGAAAAGGCTGGTGCATAATTACCTGTGCTACGGCCGGAATATATGGACTCCTCCCATGGATAACTTATAAAATGATATATAAAGGCCGACAGCTAGGAACCTGTCTGGTTATTCTGTTTATCATTTACGTAATAGAGCGATATATTTTAGCATGGACAGCAAATATTGATGAACACTGGGAAGAGTGGAATAATATTCCACTGAACGAAGCCGCAGTAAAAGAAAAAAAGCGAAGAGAAAAAGAGAGAGTGAAGCAACAGCTTGCCGAAGAAGAAGCAGAGCAACAAAGAATGGACGAGAAAAAAGAAAAAAAACGGCAGAAACGACAGTCGATACTAGAAGCAGATAACGTAACAGAACACCAATTCCAACAAATGAGCTATTACATGACAAAACAATATTGTGATTACAAATTTCAAAAGAGGATGAAGAACAGTATAGAAGGCGTTGCTTTAATTGCAGTATTGGAGTTAGCGGCTGCATTTGTTATTCCTGCTATGTATGACAAGCTTTATAAGTGGTATGGATATGTGGCAGGCGCCGGAGTAATCATAGCTATCTTGATATTTGCGGTAGGCTACGTATTGGTATGTCGTAAAAACAAAAAATTCAAAGAGGCTGCTAATGCAGGATACCCATTAGAATATTGCATAGTAATTGCAGATGTATATAATATGAAAAAGTTCATTTGTTCAGATGGACATATGGAGGAATGGAAAATGAGATCTGATGATGATGCAAAAGTAAAAGACGGAGAAGAAGCAGTTGTAATCTATTCTCCAGCTACACATGAGATGTTTACAGAACGGAAAGAAGTAATGAATAAAGTATGTGGAATTGAGAATAATCAAGAAACATTGGAAGAAAGTAATAGTCCGATATATCAATTCCAACAGATGGAGCAATCTGTGATGGAACGATATTTTAATTATAAGTTTCAAAAAAGAATGATGAATAGTATGAAGGGAGGTATTGTATTTACATTCTTAGTGTTCATGGCCGCTATTTTGATTCCGCTTATATATGATGATATTTTTAAATGGTATGTATATATCTTGGTTGCCGGAATAATTGTAGCTAATCTGGTATTTGTAATAAGTTTTGCAATAGCATACCATAAGAATAAAAAATATAAGAACATTACTAATATAAAATATCCGTTAGAATATTGCACAGTAATTGTTGACATATATAATTCAAAAGAATTCATTTGTTCAGATGGGCACAAAGAAGAATGGAAGATGAGATGTGATAATGGTACAAAAGTAAAAAATGGACAAGAAGCAATCGTAATTTATTCCCCATCTACACAGGAAATGTTTATAGAACGAAAAGAAGTAATGAATAAAATATGTGGAATTTGACACAAGTAAGTTCACCTTTGTTATATATAGCTTACTAGTATGTGTTGCGAAAATTAGTTATTGTATCTGAGTGTAGCAGAAAGGAAACCACGTATGTTTAGTTCAAGGGAAGTTGCCTATTGGCATTTTATACTTTTCGGATTATTCTATTCTACGATAGCCTATAAATATATCAAAAAAATCTGGAATCCAGAGCATATTATGTATAATTTAAGCATGTACTTTTTAGCAATTATTCTTTTGGTGGACTTTGTCACTTGCATCCCTACTATGGGACACGTATATGCTAAAGATACAGGTATTTTAAAGAAATTTTTCGTGACAGATACAACTAGAAGATGGGCTGATAGAGATCAATATACAATTGTAATAGAAAATTGTAAAAGTGGGAAGATAGAGAAGTATAAAAGTGTACCTGTTGATTATGAATATAATTTGAAAAATGGTATGGAGTTAGAAATTTACTCTTTTAGAAAGGAAGTGATTACAGGTCGCCCAGTAAGAAGTGAGATTGCAAAAATAAATGGGAAAACGACAAAATATTTTATTGATAGTTATCGCATAAGACCTTATGAAAGAGAATTTTCATTTTCATTAATGTCCATATATGGTTTGGCTTTAATTTATTTAACAAGAAAAGATTATGTGGCCAGTAGGAAAAAATATGGAACATTATGGTACAGGATGAGTGTGATTACCTGTATTTTGTATGGAACTATTCCCTGGATTGCTTATTGGGAACCAGAATATGGACGTAGGGTAAGAGCTTGTAGTGTTTGTATTTTTTTGGTACTAGCAGTTTTTGAATTACTTTTTTCTCGGAGCATAGGCATGCCGGAATATCAAGAAGAATGGCAGAAAGTTAAGTGTCAAATGGCAGACGAAGAGATCGAACTAGAGAAACGAGAGAAAATAAAAGAGTTAAAAAAACAAATATTACTCGAAGAAGACAAATCTAAAATTTATCAATTTCAACAGATGAGTCATTATATGTCAAAGCAATACTGCGATTATAAATATCATAAAAGGATGAAAAATAGTATGGAAGGAGTTGTTATATTCGTATTATTGGAGTTAATAGCCGCAATTCTTATTCCTATTATATATGATAATCTTTTTAAA
>OGRL01001317.1_pt1 | contig 19049 bp, 15 predicted proteins | sample 1553481 | NCBI WGS metagenome assembly OGRL01 (sample SAMEA2580036, study PRJEB22360) | human gut metagenome
AAAAACGGCGGAGTTCCGGCAAGACCCCAAATTCCCCTTTTTGCTGGGCCACGAGAGCGGCGGAGGGGGGGGTGGGGGCGGCAGCTGCCATTAAAGATCCTCGCTTTCAGATTGTCCATGCGCCGTTTTCCGCTATGAAAGAACGTTTGGGAGATCTCGGTATTCGACAGGTCGATGGGATCTTTCTCGACATCGGCGTATCGTCGCCGCAGATTGACGATCCCTCCCGCGGTTTTTCCTTCCGCTTCGAGGGGCCCCTCGATATGCGCATGGACACGAGCTGCGGCGAAACCGCAGCGGAGTGGCTTGCCCGAGCATCGGTTGAGGAAATTGCCGAGGTGCTTGCGGATTTCGGTGAAGAGCGCTTCGCACACCGCATTGCACGGGCAATTGTTGAAGCAAGATCTCGTGCGCCAATCACTACAACCGGAGCGCTTGCAAAGCTCGTAGAAGCGGCAGTGCCGAAGAATCGCCGCGATGCTGCTCAGCATCCGGCGACGCGTACGTTCCAGGCGGTGCGTATTCAGGTCAACCACGAGCTCGATGAACTCAAGACCACTCTGGAAAGTGCTGGGGCTCTTTTGGCGCCGGCCGGTCGATTGGCCGTCATCAGCTTCCATTCGCTTGAAGACCGCATTGTCAAGCGCTTTTTCGAAAAGCGCCTTCATCCTGACCGAGATCTCGATCCGCGGCTCCCGATGCCGGCGGGTTTCAATGCGCAGCCGTGGTTCTGCGATGTGATTCGTATTCTGCCGACCAAGAGCGAAGCAGAGTCCAATCCGCGTGCACGCTCTTCCGTACTCCGTGTTGGCACGCGTACTGCGCGTCTCTGGGAGGATTAGGCCATGCGTCCCGTCACGCGTGCGGAACTGCTGTGGACGGTCGTTTTAGGCATCGTCCTGGTGGGCAGCGCGTTTTGTCTGGTAGACCTTCATTTCCAAATGCGTCAGCTCTTTGTGGCTCACGAGCATGAAATGGATGTTCATCGCCGACTGCTCGACGACCAGGCCGAGCTGGAAATGAAAGTTCGCCGGGCTTCGCTTCCGGGGAGCATCTCAGCAGGTGCGGCCATGCTCGACTTGTCCGGGGCAACGGGTGCGGATACGGTGACGCTCGTGGAGGCGCCGGACGGACGAATCGACTTTTTGCCGGAAGTGCGCCGCGAACTTGATGCGCTGACGACGAATGGGGATGCTCAGAAGAGTAAGGCTGATCCAAAGAATGCTCAGCCTTCGGTTCGCGGTGCTGGGGCTGGAGGCCGGTCATGACAAACTTCATGAAGCGCGCGGCTGACGCAGTGGTCGATAAGCTCCTCGAGCTCATGCAGCGAGATCGGGCTGCACAAGAGGCCAAACCCAAAAGCGCCGAAAGTCCGCTCATCGTCATTCCGATTCCGAAATGGCGCACGTACTTTGCACTTGCCTTCATTACGGTCTTTTTTCTCGGACTCGTTTGTCGTGCGGTTTGGCTGCAGGCAGTGACGACGGATTTTCTTCAGGATCAAGGCGAGGCGCGTTATGCCCGGACGCTCACCATTGCCGGTGAGCGCGGGGAAATTCTGGACCGCAATGGCGTGGTGCTTGCGGCCAGTCAGCCTGTGCGCAGCATCTGGGCGGATCCCGCATTCGCCAAAAAACTTTCAGCCGATGACTTTAAGAAGTTGGCCGATGTCCTGCAGATGAAGCCAAAGGAAGTTCGTGACAAGATTTTCAAGGCTAAGTCAAAGAACTTTACATATCTTGCCCGTACTCAAGACGTGCGGACAGCAGAGGCCGTGAGGCTTTTGAAGCTTCCCGGCATCGGTGTTTCGCCAGAAGTGCTGCGTGAATATCCCGATGGCCCGGCTGTCGCTCACGTTGTGGGATTTACCGGCCGCAGCGATCATGGTCAAGAAGGTATTGAACTGGCCCGAGACAAGGATTTGACCGGGGTGCCCGGGGCGCGCCGAGTGATCCGCGATGCTCGCGGCCGGATCATTGACGATATCTGGCAAAAGGAAGCCGTGCCGGGACATGATGTGGTGCTGTCCATCGACTCCCGCGTACAGTTTCTTGCGTTTCAGGCTTTGAAAGCACAGGTCGAGAAGTCTGAGGCATTGGCTGGTGCCGCGGTAGTGGCTGACGTACAGACCGGGGAGATAATTGCGCTCGTCAACGTTCCGTCCTATGACCCGAACGACCGCTCCACGATGCTCTTTGAACAGATGCGCAACCGTGTGCTCACCGACCAGTTTGAGCCAGGATCCACTTTAAAGCCCTTTGCCATCGCCAAGGCGCTCGATATGGGAATTGTCGGTCCGAAGACGACCATTCAGACGGCGCCGGGAAAGCTCACCATCGGTGACCGCACCATCGGCGATACCCATGACTATGGACTGCTGACAGTGTCCGAGATCGTGGCAAAGTCGTCCAATATTGGTACGGTGAAGATCGCGCTTGAAATGTCCCCGCAGACATTGTGGGACATGTACACCGCTTTAGGTTTCGGGCGCGCTCCTGCAATGGGCTTCCCAGGCGCGGCATCCGGACGTCTTCGTCCGGCAAAAACCTGGCGGCCGATTGAACAGGCCACTATTGCTTACGGACACGGCATCAGCGTGTCGCTCATGCAGCTTGTGCGCGCTTATACCGCGCTGGCCCGAACGGGTGACGTTATTGACTTGACGCTCTATAAGCGTCCGGAAGGCGAACTGCCCAAGGGCGAGCAGGTTTATCGACCGGAGACTGTGCGGCTTATCCGCGCCATGATGATGAAGACGATGGCTGCCGGGGGAACGGCAAGCACTATTAAGGTGGCGGGCTATACCGTGGCCGGCAAGACCGGTACGGCCAACAAGGTTAAGAACGGGCGCTATACAAACGATACGGTGGCGAGCATCGTAGGCATTGTTCCGGCTGTCAACCCAAGATTCATTGTGGCTGTGATGATCGACGAGCCTAAAAAAGGCAGTCGTTTCGGCGGGCGTGCGGCTGGTCCGGTGTTTAGCGAAATTGCTGAAAGTACGCTGCGCATGTTGATGGTGAGTCCTGACCGAGAGTCCGTTTCGGGCGGCGGCTTCCTGGCGAAAATTCGCAATTGAACCTTATTGAAGCAAAAAGGACGGAGATTACTCATGGATCAGACGATCAAAGATTCGGTGGCGTGGCTCAAAGATCTCGCACATCCGGGTGCACATCTTCGGCTCGACAGCCGAGAGGTGAAGCCGGGCGATATCTTCTGCGCCGTACCGGGTGAAAAGGTCGACGGCCGCACTTTTATCCGTGTAGCAGCTGCCCGGGGAGCGGCGGGCGTGATCTATGAGGCTGAAACGAGCCAGCGTCCTGAACACTATCCGTTGCCCGCTAAGCCTGTGGAGCACCTGCGCGAGCGGCTCGGCGAAATCGCCGCGCGCTTTTACGATGAACCCTCGGCTCACATGACAGGCGTGGCCGTGACTGGCACAAACGGCAAGACGACCACTACGTTCTGGACGGCCTCGCTTTTGACCGCTCTGGGCTCTCCGTCCGGCATCATCGGTACAGTCGGTGTCTTCTTCGCCGGACGGCAAATCCCTGCTCCGCATCTGACAACGCCGGATGCAGCCTCTTTGCAGGGGATCCTCAAGGATCTTGAAGAGACCGGTGCCAAGAGTTTTGTGATGGAAGCGAGTTCCGTTGGGCTCGATCAGGGGCGCATGAAGGGAACGCACTTTAAAGTGGGTGTATTCACCAATTTGTCTCGTGATCATCTGGATTACCACCAGACGATGGAAGCGTACGGCGAGGCCAAAGGACTTCTTTTTGCTTGGCCGGGTCTGAAGGCTGCCGTGTTGAATGCCTCGGATGCCTGGAGCCGGAAGTACGCTGATGCTGCTCAAAAGAACGGCTCCGAGATCTGGGTGACTGGATTGGAGGGTGAGGCAGCCTCTTTCGGGCAGGCATTCGGCGCTGCTCACGTGCTTGAAGCTAAGCAGATTGAGCCGTCGCACCGCGGCATGCGTTTCACGCTGGTCTGTGACAAGCGCGAATTTCCTGTTGAGCTGCATGCGCTCGGCACTTTCAATGTTGATAATGTGCTTGAAGCGGCTGCGGCTGCAGCCGCTTGCGGCCATCCCATCGAAAAAGTCGTGCGGGCTTTGGAAGCCCTCACTCCGCCTCCAGGCCGCATGCAGATTTTTGAGTCCGATGGAATGCCGCTCGGAGTTGTGGATTTCGGCCACACGCCGGATGCGTTGGAAAAGGCCATTGAGTGCCTCATTCCCAATGCGCGTGCTCGGGGCGGACGGCTATGGACGGTTTTCGGCTGCGGCGGTGACCGCGATGCCGGCAAGCGGCCGATCATGGGCGAAATTGCCGCACGGCTTTCCGATCAAGTCATCGTTACGAGTGACAATCCTCGGACGGAAAATCCTCAGGCGATTGTCGATGCGATCATGCAGGGTGTACAGGCTGTACCGGGTGCTGATCAGCGGACAATGGCCGTTGTTGACCGCCGCGAGGCGATTCATCGTGCCGTTTTTGCCGCTGACGCTAAAGACATCATCCTCGTTGCCGGCAAAGGGCATGAATGCGAACAGATCCTCAATGACGGGCCGCACCATTTCGTTGACGGAGAGGTGCTTCGCGAGGCTTTTAATGAATGCCGCGCAGTCCGCAGCCGGAAGTAAAAAGAAATACCCAATTGATTGCAAAGGCGTTCTGGCCTAAAGGTCAGTCAGACACTTTGCTTCTTGATGACAAACAATAGAAACCATGCAGGCAGAAACCGAAGTAATCCCGTCCGAACACGAGTCCTTTAAGTGGCTTCTTGAAGCCTTGTGCGACGAATTGGTTGAAGTTCACGGAGATCCCGCGAATGAAGACGCATCGTGGATCCGTGTCGTTACCGACAGCCGCATCGTCCGAGCGGGCGATGTTTTTGTCGCGCTCTCTGGAGAGCGCACCGACGGGCACCGCTATCTTTTACAGGCTGCCGAGTCAGGCGCATTCTGCTTGGTGGTCGAACACGTAGAGACTGGACTGAACGTTCCTCAGCTTGTGGTGGAAAACAGCCGTCGGGCTTACGGACTGATTGCGCGGGCTTGGCGCCGCCGTTTCGGTATTGCGCTCACAGCGGTGGGCGGCAGCAACGGCAAAACAACGACCACGCAGATGATGAAGGCGATTCTCGCAGCTCATTGGGGTGTGCAAAACATCCATGCTACGGAAGGCAATTTCAACAACGACGTCGGCGTGCCGCATACGCTGCTCGGTCTTCATTGCGGCTGTCGGGCTGCCGTTGTGGAAGCCGGGATGAATCACCGCGGTAAAATGGCCCGGCTGGCTGACGGGATTCGCCCGACGGTCGTGCTGATGACTAATGCGCAGCGCGAGCATCAGGCGTATTTAGAAACTGTGGCTGAAGCGGCTTTTGAAAACGGCCTTTTAATTGCTGCGCTCCCGAACGACGGGGTTGCAGTGTATCCCGCTGACGATCCCTGTGCCGACGTCTGGGCTTCCTATGCGCTTGCCCGCGGTGTGCGTACGCTTACCTACGCTACCGCTGAAGGGGTGGCGGCCGATGTCCGCGGCGAACTGGTGCCGGGCAAGGGGCTGCGGCTTCTTGCCTACGGCATTGACCGTGTCATCGGGCTGCAGGTTCAAGGCGCGCACAACATTCACAACGCCGTAGGCGCAGCTGCTGCTGCACTGGCGCAGCAAATTGATGTCGACGCCATCGCCGAAGGTCTGGCCGCCTTTAAGGCGCTCCCCGGGCGAGGAGCCCGCATGGCGTCTCCTGCGGGCTTCACGCTGATTGATGATGCATACAACTGCAATCCCGACAGTGCTATCGCGTCGATCGCGATGCTCGCAGAGGAAAAGCCCGCACGCATTTTCCTTTTTGGCGACATGGGTGAGCTCGGTCGTGATGCTGAGCTTTGGCATGCTGAAGTGGGCGGTGCCGCGAAGACGCTGGGCATCGACTATTTCTGGGCGGCAGGACCGCTCTCTAAGCACGCGGCAGAAGCGTTCGGCATTGACGGCGTCAGAGGACGGTGGTTTGCCGATCGAGATGAATTGATTGCGCATCTGCCTGAACTGCCGCTCAAAGGGGCAACGGTGGCCGTCAAAGCAAGCCACTCGTCAGGCTTTGGGAAGGTTGTTGAGACGCTGAAGCATTTCCCAGCGTTCTGATTTTTCTTTTTTCTTTTTTTTTCACGAGCTTCTGCCCGACTTTTCGCATCATGCTCAACTTCCTTTTTTCTTCTCCTGCCGATTCGCTGGCGCTGCGCGCACTTTTGGCGTTTTTGACAGCACTCGTGATTGGACTGGCCTGCGGTCCAGCCCTCATTAGAGAACTAAAGAAGCTTCATTTCGGTCAGGCCGTTCGCACGGACGGTCCTAAAACGCATCTGGCCAAGGACGGTACGCCGACAATGGGCGGGGCACTGATTCTTGCTGCCATCACCCTTTCAACGCTTTGCTGGGCAGATCTTGGGAATCGCTTTATTTGGGTGGTGCTTTTTGTTACGTTGGGCTACGGCGCCATTGGCTGGATCGATGATTACCGCAAGATCGTGCACCACGATCCACACGGTATGAGCGCTCGTGAAAAGTTCTCCTGGCAGTCCGTGATTGGTTTGGCGGCAGCTTTTTATCTTGCCTTGGCGCTTGCCGTTGAGCCAGGCGGAACATTTGCTGAAGCGATTGGCGCTTGGTACGACGCTCGTTTTCCGCTGGACGTAACGGCCAATATTCACCTCTACTTGCCGCTTTGGACTGACTGGGCTTTCCCGCTGGGGCTGATCGGCTTCATTGTCTTCGTCTACATCGTGATCGTCGGATCGAGCAATGCGGTGAACCTCACCGATGGGTTGGATGGCCTGGCCATTCTGCCCACGGTGCTGGTCGGCTCTGCGCTCGGGCTCTATGCCTATGCGGCGGGTAATCCTGATTTTGCCGGCGCTGCCTATGCAGCGGCTGCGCCTCATATTCCTGGCGCTGAAGAGCTTGCAGTTCTCGCGGCGGCTTTGGCTGGCGCGGGACTGGCCTTTCTGTGGTTCAACGCTCATCCGGCACAAGTTTTTATGGGCGACGTGGGAGCTCTTGCGCTTGGCGGCTGTTTGGGCACGATGGCGGTTGTCGCGCGGGTGGAGCTTATCCTCGCCGTTATGGGCGGTATTTTCGTGGTGGAGACGCTTTCCGTCATGATTCAGACGACCTATTTCCGTTTTTCTCACGGCAAGCGAATTTTTCTGATGGCGCCCATTCATCATCACTTTGAACTCAAGGGGTGGCAGGAAACTCAGGTCGTGGTTCGATTCTGGATCATTACTTTTATTCTGACAGCGCTTGGTCTTTCGGTGCTTGCGCTTCACTGAGTGAGACGTTCGCTGAAAAACAGCGGTTTTCGCAGGTTAGTCAAAAAATGCTTGAAGCTGAAGACAAATCCTTCATTACATTGAATGCCGCCGAAGGGGCTGGCCGCAGTGCCTGGGTACTCGGGCTTGGCGCTTCTGGACGTGCTGCCGCTCAATACCTCAATGACCATGGTTGGCGCGTTCATGCTTTTGATACGCGTGAGGCGCCTGCGGGCCTTGACGCTTTTTGCAAGGCGGTTCCGGGCTGCGAGATGACGCTGGGCGGCTTTCCTGAAACGACGGCGCCCGGCGTAGAACTTGTGGTGATGTCGCCGGGCGTTTCGCCTTACTTTGGTGCGGCAGCCTCCGTCTGTGCTTCAGCGCGCAAAGCGGGCATTCCTATCGTCGGCGAGATTGAGCTTTTTGCGCAGGAGCTCGCCTATCTGAAGCGTACGCAGGGATATGCTCCCAAAGTCATCGGCATTACCGGCACAAACGGCAAAACGACGACGACAACGCTTACCACCAAAATGGCTGCGGCAGCAGGACTGTACGCAGTTGCTGCGGGCAACATCGGACCTAATGCCGTCGCGGAGCTCAGTAAAGCCGAAGCGGCCGGAGCGCTCCCTGACATTTGGGTGCTTGAGCTCTCGAGCTTTCAGCTGGAAACAACGCATACGCTCAACTGTACGTCAGCTGCCCTTTTGAACATCACCGAGGATCACCTTGACTGGCACGGTTCTATAGAGGCCTATGCGCACGCCAAAGGGCGTATTTTTGCACCCGATACCGTACGCGTCGTCAATCGTGAAGATCCGCTCGTCATGGCTGAACTTGAAAAAGTGGATGATCGTGAGCACTCAGCGGCTCGATGCTTCACATTCGGCGCGACGAAGCCGCAGAAAGAGGGTGAACTTGGTCTGATGATGGCGGCCCATGCCTCACAGGGCTACTGGCTGGGACTTCGCGATCAGATGGAGGTCGACGTGCTGTTTCTGCCGGAATTCGAGCTCCTCATCCGCGGCCGGCACAATGCCATGAACGCACTCGCAGCTTTGGGACTTATTACAGGCGCCGGCATTGAAACTCGGCCTGCGATTGGCGTGCTCCGTACTTATCGAGGGGAGCCGCATCGTGTGGAACTCGTACGCACGATTGAAGGCCGCGATTTCATTGACGATTCCAAGGGGACCAATGTCGGCGCAGTGGCTGCCGCCGTGTGCGGACTTGCTGCTCAGGGACGCCGAATTCTGATTTTGATGGGCGGCGACGGCAAAGGGCAGGACTTCACGCCGCTTGCCAAAGAGCTTAAAGGGCGAGTGGCGTTTGCGGCCTTGATTGGGCGTGATGCAGCCAAAATCCGCGAAGCCGTTTCGCCCGCCGGTGTTGCAACAGAAACTTTTAAGACGCTTGAGGCCGCGGAGGACTGGCTTTGGGAAAAGAGCCGTCCGGGTGATCAGATACTTTTGTCACCGGCTTGCGCTTCATGGGATATGTTCCGTGACTATGCCGAACGCAGTGAACGATTCAAGGCTGAGGCCGCCAAAATCGCGGATCATGTTGTTCCGAAGGCCGATGAAGCCGTACCGGGCTGATGGCGTAAGAGAGGTTTTTTGTGAGGCGTTTAGATTCCGACTGGGGTGCAGATCAACGTTCATCGCCCGGCCTTAACTGGGAAGTGATCATCTGTACCACCGCGCTCGTCTGTTTTGGAACGGTCATGGTCTTTTCGGCCACGTCCTCCATGGGTGCGGGCGGGTTGGGAGATTCTGCCAATTTCGGCGAAGTCAAGCGCCACTTGATGAGCATTCTCCTTGCGCTATGCGCCGCAGCGGTGGTTTACCGCGTGCCGATGAACTTTTGGTATCGTCACTCCACCTGGCTGCTGCCGGTCGGCTTGCTGCTCCTTGCCAGTGTGTTTCTTCCCGTTATCGGCAAGAGCGTCAACGGCGCTCGCCGATGGCTGCAGCTCGGGCCCCTTTCGATTCAGGCTTCGGAAATGGTGAAGCTCTGCGCTCTGATTTATGCCGCAGCCTTTACCGTGAAGCGTCAGGAGTACATGCACTCCTTTTCAAAGGGGTTCTTCCCCATGGCGATTGTCATGGTGATCATCGCTTTCATGCTGATGCAGCAGCCCGACCTGGGGGCGACGGTGGTGGTATCGGTAGTCATCATGGGCGTGCTCTTTCTGGGCGGTCTGTCGATGAAGATCTTTCTTGCCGTCGGCACGGTGATCGTCGCTTTCGTGGCACTGATGATTTTTATGACGCCGTGGCGCCTCTCGCGCGTATTGGCGTATTTGGATCCATGGTCCGATGAGTATGTTCTGGGGCAGGCCTACCAGCTTTCACATTCGCTCATCGCCTTCGGCCGCGGTGAACTTTTCGGCGTAGGGCTCGGCGGTTCCGTCGAAAAGCTCAACTACCTGCCCGAGGCTCATACCGACTTCATCATGGCTGTAGTGGCGGAGGAAACCGGACTGGTCGGTGTTATCCTCATCCTCTTTATTTTTTACTGGCTTATTCGCCGCACATTCGAAATCGGTCGGCAGGCGATCAAGCTGGAGCGCTTTTTCCCGGGCTTGCTGGCGCAAGGTGTGGGACTTTGGTTCGGAGTTCAGGCGATTATCAATATTGGCGTAGCTTCCGGGGCGTTTCCGACGAAAGGGCTCACGCTTCCGTTTGTGAGCTTTGGGGGATCCTCCATGCTCTCATCCATGATCGCCATTGGACTGCTTTTAAGAGTAGACCGAGAAAACAAAATTTTGATGCGAGGAGGTCAGGTGTGACCGCTGACAACAAACAACAAACTGCGGCCGACGGCCGCACGCTCGTCATCGCCGCTGCAGGGACTGGCGGACATGTGATGCCTGGTCTGGCCGTCGCTCGCGTAATGGCCGATCGAGGATGGAAGATCGTTTGGATTGGCACGACCACCGGCATGGAAAAAGGGCTTGTAGAGCGTCAGGGAATCGAATTCCATCCGCTTAACTTCCAAGGCATGCGCGGACGCGGCATTACAGGGATGATTACGGGCGGCATCAAGATGCTCAAGGCTATCTGGGATGCCCGCAAGCTGCTTAAAAAACTTCGTCCGACGGCAGTGTTTTCCACGGGCGGCTACATCGCTGTGCCGGTATGCTTTGCGGCGCAGAATCTCAAGCGTCCCATTGTGCTGATGAATTGCGACGCTGACCTCTTGATGTCCACCAATACTGTGCTGCCTTTTTGCGATGCGCTGGCCTGCGGGTTTGCGGGCGGTGCCCGCACGTTTGCAGGCATCAAAGGGCATACGACAGGGAATCCCGTGCGCGCCGAAATCGCGGCGCTGCCGGCGCCCGCAGAGCGTTTTGCCGGGCGTACGGGGCCGCTAAAACTCTTTATTTTCGGCGGTTCGCTGGGCGCTCAGGTACTCAACGACGTGCTGCCGCAGGCTTTGGCAATGATTCCTGAGAGTGAGCGTCCTATTGTCCTTCATCAGACTGGGCGCGATCGTGATGCGGCTGTGCGCGAAGCGTATGCCAAGGCAGGCGTTGCGGCTGAAGTCGTGCCTTTCATTGACGATATGGCAGCGCGCTACCGCGAAAGTGACCTGGTGCTGTGCCGATCGGGTGCAACGAGCTGTTCGGAATTGTGCGCAGCGGGCGCCGCTGCAGTGTTGGTGCCTTTTATTGCCAAAACCACTAAGCACCAGCTCGGCAATGCCAAATATCTTGCGGATCGGGGGGCGGCCTGGTTGGTGAATCAAGCGGACTTTACCCCGCAGGCTGTGGCCAAGCTCATTTCAGGCATGACGCGTGAGTCGCTGCTCGAGCATGCTCAAGCAGCACGCGCCATTGCCGCGCCGGATGCGGCGGCTAAAGTCGCTGACTTGATTGAAGAAGTCGTCGCACGTCGGGCGCCGAAGATCCCGAAGGCCTGACGCTCGCACGCGAATATTTGCCCCTTTTACGGAGAACCACCTTGAAGTTTCTGGTCAATCATCTGCATTTCGTCGGGATCGGCGGTGCTGGCATGAGCGGCATCGCCGAAGTGCTCCTCAATTTAGGTTATGTCGTCAGCGGCTCGGATATCGCTGCGTCGCCCGTGACTGAACGTCTGCAGTCTTTGGGGGCGCGCATTTCGCTCGGACACGACAAGAAGAACATCCGCGGCGCGGATGCAGTGATCGTTTCTTCGGCCGTAAAGGCTGACAACCCAGAAGTTACCGCTGCTCGTGAACTCGATATTCCAGTCGTCCCGCGCGCGGTGATGCTTGCTGAATTAATGCGGCTGCGCCGCGGCATTGCAATTGCAGGCGCTCATGGGAAAACGACGACCACCTCGCTTACCGCATCACTGCTCGCCGCAGGCGGACTGGATCCGACTTTTGTCATCGGCGGAAAACTCAATAGCGCAGGCGCGAATGCTCGCTTGGGAACGGGCGAATTTCTGGTGGCCGAAGCCGATGAATCTGATGCGTCGTTTCTGAATCTCACGCCGGTTATTGCTGCCGTTACCAACATTGACGAAGACCACATGGATACCTATGGGCACGACTTTGAGAAACTAAAGAGTGCTTTTGTGGACTTTCTCGGACGTCTGCCTTTTTACGGCGTAGCCGTGCTCTGCATGGACGACGATAACGTTCGCTCGATTCGTCCGCGCGTAACGAAACCCGTGATTGGGTACGGTCTTTCTCATGACGCTACCGTTCGCGCAATTGATGTGACGGCCGATGGCACGCGCATGCGTTTTACGGTTCTTCGCCCTGATCATCCGCCGCTGCCCGTCGTACTGAACCTGCCGGGCGTACATAATGTGCGCAATGCCTTGGCGGCGGTCGCAATCGCGACCTTGGCGGGCGTTAAGGACGAAGACATCAAGCGCGGCTTGGCAGAATTTAAGGGCGTAGGCCGGCGCTTTGCACAGTGGGGTGATATTCCTATTCAGGATGCGGATGGCCGCATCACGGGAACCTTCACACTGATTGATGACTATGGTCATCATCCGCACGAAATGGCGGCAACCCTCGCGGCAGTACGCGGTGCGTGGCCCGGCCGCCGCATTGTCGTTGCTTTCCAGCCGCACCGCTACACTCGTACGCGCGACTGCTTCAATGATTTTGTGAAGGTCCTTGAGGATGTCGACGGCGTCGTGTTGGCCAATGTTTATCCTGCGGGGGAAGCCCCCATCCCCGGTGCAGACAGTCACCATCTTGCCGAGGCCATCAAAGCCTCTGGCCGCAGTGAACCCGTTGTGGTGGATGTTGATCAAGTGCCCGATGCTGTGCGCTCGCTCGTAGAGCCCGGTGACGTTGTCGTAACGATGGGTGCGGGCTCAATTGGCCGTGCGGCGCCGAAACTCGCCGGTCGTCTCTGATGGAATAAAAAATAGGAGTCTGCAAATGACCCAAGCAGAAGAACCGCGTCTTGAACGCGTTGTAGTGCTCGAGGGAGGCATTTCCTCTGAGCGTGAGGTTTCGCTTCTATCGGGGCGCGGCGTAAAGGAGGCGTTGGCTTCAAAGGGCCTGGAGGTTGAAAGCTGGGATCCGGCTGTTGACAGCGTGGGCGGTCTGGAAGAGGGCGCATATGATGCCGCCTTTATTGCGCTTCACGGGACCTTGGGCGAGGACGGCTCCGTACAGGGACTCCTCAATTGCATAGGTCTTCCCTATACCGGTCCTGGCGTGACGGCTTCGGCGATTGCGATGGATAAGGAGCTTACGAAGAACATTTGGCGTGCCAACGGCATTTCCGTGCCTGCGGGCGTGCGTTTGACGGCAGGCGCACCGGATGCTGAGCTCGAGCGTGCCATTGCCGAGTTTGGTGCTGACGGCGTTGTCGTTAAGCCCGGTCATGACGGCTCCTCGATTGGTGTTACCAAGCTCGATCGCGATGCGCTTTCCCTTCATTCGCTGCGAGCTGCGCTCAATGCAGCTGCTGAGCGTGATGCCGCAGAGGTGTTGGTGGAGGAGTACATTCACGGGCGCGAGTTTACGGTGGCCATTCTGGATGGCAAGGCGCTCCCCGTGATTGAGATCTGTGCTCCTGAAGGCAGTTACGATTTTCAGAATAAGTACTACACGGATGTGGTGCGCTACGAGTGTCCGGCAAAGCTTCCAGAGGCTTCGGCGAAAGCGCTTGCTGCTGCTTGCGAGAAAGCCTTCGCAGTGCTCGGCTGCCGCGGATGGTCGAGAGTCGACGCGCTTGAACGTGCTGACGGAACATTTGCACTGCTCGAAATCAATACGTCGCCGGGCATGACCCCGCACTCGCTCGTGCCGATGGCGGCTCGGGCTGTAGGGCTGTCCTATGCCGACCTCTGCCTCAGAGTGCTCGGACTCGCCCGCACGGACATTGCTTGATCTGATCTGCGCTTTGACCGAAGATGGACGTACCGCAAACTGAACGGACCGACGCTGCCGGCAATCCTTTGCGACAGATCCCCCTGCCTCAGGACAGTCTGGGGCGGCAGGAGCCGACGCTTGCTGCCAGAGGAAAGCGGGCTGCTGCGGACAATCTGCATGTAGGGAGCCGCACGCCTGAATTTGCGGATGAACTTCCTCCTGTGCCGCGCGAACGTCTCGGTGCGGCCGAACGCATGCGTTACGGTCTTCGGCGATGGGGGCTTCCTGCGGCGCGAGTGGCGGGACTCCTGACTGTGCTCATACTGGGCGCGCTTGTCGTGCGAGAGGCCGCTGATGGGCGGATCTTCATGCTTCAGCGGCTGGAGATGACCGGGGACGTCCAGAAGGTGCCGTTGGCGAGGTTAAAGGAAGCAGTGGAGCCCGCTGCTGCAGGTAAAACCTTTTTTACGGTTGATTTGAAGGCCGTCAGAGATGCCGCTGAAACGGTGCCCTGGGTGCAGTACGCCGCAGTGCGCCGTGTTTGGCCCGACGCGCTGATGATTGATGTGACGGTATACGAAGCCGCGGCTGTCTATGAAGACGGCCGGCTCGTCAGCGGTGAAGGTCAGCTTTTTTCGGCCAATCCTGATGAAGGATCGGAAACGGCCGGGGCTCCAACGTTTCGCGGGGAGGCTCAGGCCGTACCGGAAATGCTTCGCCGCTGGCGCCGATTCAGCGGACTGACGGAACATATTCCCGCCAAGATTACCGAACTGGAGCTTTCAGACCGAGGCAGCTGGACGCTTACGATAGAAAGTCCGACGATTCCCCCCACAAAGATTGAACTCGGACGCGATGCTAACGGCGCAGCCGTTGAGGAGCGTCTTCGTCAGGTGGTGGAAGCGTATCCGCGAATTGTGGAAATTATGGGCGGACCGCCGGCTTCGCTCGATGCCCGCTATCGTCGGGCGATTGCAGCCGGCAAGGTCAATCGCGAACAGGTGGCGGAATATCTGGCATCCGTGCAGGCCGCGTCCGCTCAGAGCAGTGCTCGTCCATCGCTTGGGGATGCCGATGGCGCGGCGGATGCGGCGGCAGAAGCGGAAGCGTCGTCAAGCAAAGACTCAGTGGACGATATTGAGGCAGCATCGGCTGCGGATGATGCCGCGGATGCGGCATCGAGCGAGTCGCATGAGACTGAAGGCGGTGCAGCTGCCCGCTAAATGCTCACTGCGTCATATGACGTCCTACAATATCCTTCTTTCGAATCCTTCCTTTCCCATCCATTGCTCTCATGAAGTCTCAGGATCACGGCCGCGAGTTCTTTGCCGCCCTCGACATCGGCACGGATAAAGTGCTTTGCATCGTCGCGCGACCTGGCGCAGAACCGGGTTCCATGCGGGTGATCGGCATGGGGAATGCACGCTCTTCGGGCGTACAGGAAGGGTGCGTCGTTGATGTACAAGAAGCTGTTCAATCGATTCGCAAGGCTGTGCAGGAAGCGCAGTACACGGCCGAAGTTCAGCTTTCCGGTGTGTGGGCGGCCATCGGCGGCAAGTACCTGCAGAGCGCCAACTGTGTTGGACAAACGGTGCTTCGCGGGCAAGAGGTTTCTCGGGAAGACGTTGAACAGGCCGAATCAAATGCTCGGCTCGCCGCCATGCGCGAAGGCAAAGGCAGCACTGTCATCAAACTGATTCCGCAGGGGTTCCGCTGCGGCGACGTGATGACTGCCCGTCCCATCGGATTGGTGGGGCCTAAGCTTGAGGCTTATGTGCATGCACTTTACGGCTCCAAAACCAATGCCGACAATCTGAAGCGCTGTATTCAGCGCGCCGGAGTGGAGGTCATCAACTATGAGCCGCATCCCTGGGCAGCGGCTCAGGCCGTTCTCTCCGAAACCGAAAAAACATGCGGCGCAGCGGTAATCGATATCGGTGCGCAGACGACATCAATCATTGTGATGGCTGAGGGACGCGTACAGTTCACTGACGTGCGTCCTTGGGGCGCTGAAATTTTCACCCGCGATTTGGCTATGGTTCTCGGCATCAGTCTTGAGGAAGCCGAGGAATTAAAGCGCAATTCGGGGGAGTGCCGTCTGTCGCAGGTTATTGCCGGTGAAGTTGTACAGTTTGAATCTCACGGTGCGCTTTCACGCCTTTATTCACGGGATCTGCTCGTGAAGACTCTTGCGGCGCGCGCACAAGAATATTTCCATCTCTACCGACAGCTGCTTATTGATGCAAGGGCCTTTGACCATGTTGAACTCGTGGTGCTCACCGGCGGCGGAGCCATGCTCCCGGGCATCGCTGATGCGGCTGCGGCGGAAATGGGCAAACGTGTGCGTATTGGACTGCCACGGCGCGCAGAAGGCGAGTCGGCGCTGCTGCAGCGGCCTGATTCGGTAGTGGCTGCTGGCTTAGTGCAGTGTGCTATCGACGCCGGTGCGCTCGGTGTAGAGAATGCATGGGGCGTCAGGCGTCGGCAGGGATTCCGTGAGCGCCTGAAGACATTCTTCATTGGCGACTATTGACGTGTCCAACGCTTTCTCTGTCCGCAGAATGGCCAAAAAGAACGGATAATTCACCAATTCCATTAACGAGGTTGACATGCCTTTTGAAGTTCTTCCTGAATTTGACCCGCTCAAAACCGTGATCAAGGTGATCGGCGTGGGCGGCGGCGGCGGAAATGCCGTCGAGCACATGATTACCCACGGCGCCAAGAGCATTGAGTTCATCGCTGCCAATACGGACCATCAGGCACTGCAGCGCTCCAAGGCTCACGTCAACATCCAGCTCGGCAGCACCGGACTGGGTGCGGGAGCGCGTCCGGAAATCGGTGCGGCTGGCGCCCAGGGAAAGCGCGAACAGGTGGCGGAAGCGATCCGCGGAGCCAATCTGCTCTTTATTACGGCCGGCATGGGCGGCGGTACGGGAACGGGCGCTGCGCCGGTGATTGCTGAGATTGCGAAGGAATTGGGCATTCTCACGGTGGCCGTGGTGACGAAGCCCTTCAGTTTTGAAGGCGCTCGCCGTATGCGTACGGCCGAACAAGGCATTGAAAATCTCAAGAGCAAAGTCGATTCGATGATCGTCATTCTGAACGAGAAGCTCGAAGAAGAATGCCCGCCGAACGCCACGATGAAAGAATGCTTTGAAACCTCCAACGAAGTGCTCTACAAAGCCTGCGTCGGCATCGCGGAAATCATTCATACGCCCGGCACGATCAATGTCGACTTTGAAGATTTGAAGACCGTCATGAGCGAGCGCGGCAGCGCCATCATCGGCCTGGCGACGGCATCCGGTCCCGATCGTGCCCGCAAAGCTGCGGAAGCGGCCATCGCTTGTCCGCTGCTCGAAGGAGCCAACCTTCAGGGGGCGCGCGGCATGCTTGTTTACTTCACTGGCAATGAAAGTCTCACGCTCGCGGAAATTCGCGAGGCGATGGGCGTACTCAATACCTTTGTCACCAAACAGGCCAACGTCATCTTTGGCTCGGCTATGTCTGAGGAAATGGGGGATGAAGTGCGTGTTACGGTAGTCGCAACCGGTCTCGATCGCCCGATTGATCCGACGACGACCGTTGACACAACGTCACCCGCCGCTGCGCCGGCAATTGGTCAGCCCGCATCTGCTGCTGAAGCTTCGCAGCCTTCGTCTGACGAACCGCCGACGATCTTTGGCACGCCGAAGACGGAGAAGAAGACCGATGAGGAAGCCGCGCAGACAGGGGCGCCGAAATTCAGCATTCCGAAGTATTTGAGCTGAGGCGTATTGAGTCATGTTCTGCCAGTGCACGCTCGCCGAGTCTGTAGCCGCTGTCGGCATCGGTCTGCACAGCGGCCGCAAAATCCGTCTGGTGCTTCATCCGGCACCAGAAGATTCCGGTATTGTCTTTCGCCGCGTTGACCTTAATCCGCCTGTCGATATTCCTGCTGCGCCCATGAATGTGAACGACACGCGCATGGCAACGACCGTGAACGTCGGGCGTGCAGCGGTGGCGACGATTGAACATTTGATGAGTGCTTTCTCGGGACTTGGCGTGGACAATTGTCTCGTTGAAGTCAATGCGCCGGAAATCCCCGTCATGGATGGATCCGGAGCAGCCTTCGTCTATCTCATTCACAGCGCCGGGCTTGTTGAGCAGAAGGCGCCGCGGCGCTTCGTGCGTATTCTGAAGCCCGTTGAGGTGCGCGAAGGCAGCAAACTGGCTCGGCTGGAACCTCACGAAGGCTTCCGGCTGTCGTTTCGCATTGCCTTCGGTCATCCGGCGATCGACGCTACGGATCAATATGCTGACATTGACTTTTCCAAAGTCAACTATGAACAGGCCGTATCGCGGTGCCGGACATTCGGGTTCGTTCAGGATGTGGAAATGCTTCGCAAAATTGGTCTTGCGCAAGGCGGCTCACTGTCCAACGCCATCGTCATGGATGAATTCCGGGTGCTCAATCCCGGAGGGCTGCGCGAACAAGGTGAATTTGTGAAGCATAAGATCCTGGACGCAATGGGGGATCTTTATGTGCTCGGCGCGCCGCTGCTTGCGCATTACATTGCAGAAAAATCGGGGCATGGCCTCAACAACCAGCTGCTGCGTGCACTTTTAGCGGATCCTTCAGCCTTTGAAACCGTAACATTCGAACATGCTAAGGACTGTCCGGTTGATTTTTGGCCTCAGCCTGCCGCGGTTCGTCCTGAAGCGCCCGATGACGGGAAGCTGCCGTTCTAACTGTGCATTTTCCGACGGAAAACGCAAAGCCGCGGGCTGTATGACGCTGCCTGCGGCTTTTTATTTGCCAAGGTCTGCCGAAAAACGGTCGGCGTCACGCATCAGTGCGGCAGCATAACGGCCCGTTTCGGCAGCGTCGGCGAGAGGATTGCCCAGGCGTTCGCGCAGCTTAAGCGCAGCTTCGTGCAGACTGCTGAGACGTGCCTGCAGATCTTCACGGCGACTGCGCCGGCTGAGCATACGGCTTCGCAGTTCAGAGAGCTGCGGATTGCCGGCGCACTCTGCTTCATTCGGGATGAGTTTGGGGTCCGGCATGCGCGGCAGACGGTCGGCCCATATTGGAATAATGGTTAGCAGCTCCTCGAGCTTGGTGCGAAGTTCCAGCTGTTCGGCCTCCTCTGCCTCGGCCGCTGCCTGTACGGCATCTTCCGCCGATCGAGCGGTTTGACTGGCGTGCGGGGCGGCAGACTCCGATTTTTCGTCGGCCGGTATAGGCGCGCCGAAAAGATCGGGCAGCTCAAGGGGCTTGGCGTCGGGGTCTATGGCAGCACGAGCTGCTTCGAAACGTTCGACCACTTCTGCGGCCGCCCGCTCGAGCATAGCGGCGAGTTCTGGGGACAATCCCTCTCCGCGCGGCGCGGTGAGCACTCGATCAACAGCGGCTGCCGACTGCTCG
>OGRL01001334.1_pt1 | contig 18863 bp, 19 predicted proteins | sample 1553481 | NCBI WGS metagenome assembly OGRL01 (sample SAMEA2580036, study PRJEB22360) | human gut metagenome
ATCCGCAAAAGCTCCAGCCCGGTGAAAGAAACGAAGAAGTTTGATATCCTGCGGCCGGTGGCAGAGGGAGAACGGGCCTTGAAATTAGGTGCAGGCGGCGTGATCTGTTTCGCCAATGATTTGCTGCCGATAGATGCCAGAAACTGGTATATACCGGCCGGGCTGTTGTAAATAGATGATAGTATAATTAAAAAGCTGATAAATATAGGCGTTTAAACGCTTCTATTTATCAGCTTTTATTGTTTATTTCCTCACCCGCAGGCTCTGCGCGGTGAAGGTAACTAACGGTATATAATTTTGTTTTTCAGCATAGGGAAAGACGAACAGTCCGTCAAAGGCTTTCTGATTGCGTTCGCTGTGGGTAAGTACAGCCATGCAATGCTGTCCGTCGGCCGTACAGCTGAGATAAAGATATTGAACGATCAGGTTTTCTGCTGTCCGTCCGCTGCCAGCATCCACTATTTTGACGTTGGTGATCTGCTTGGGCAGCTCCAGCGGCGCCGGGTCAGTATTGTAAGTATAACGCGGGGCTGGGATATATTCGTATTCTTCGTTCGGTCCTAATGGCGGCAGCGGTATCTCGCTTCTGTTTTTGAGCGCTTCGCTGAAGATCCGGTTTTTAACAGGATCATTTTCTGTGGCGGCAAAGGTCATCAAAACAGTGTTGCTTTGGGCCCGCATCAGCATGGGACCTGCAGCAGGCAGTCCGGCGAGGGTATCAGTACCGAAATCCTTGGGCAGCGACAGGCTGTAATAAGGATCGCCGTTATAGGAATAATAATAAAAGTCCTGCGGCCAGATCACGCGCAGCGGTTTTTCTTCAGGGACCGGTGGCTTGATTTTTTTGATCACCGGTTTGGTTGGCTCCGGCTGCATATCAGCAGGAGGAGTTTTGATATCCGCATCGGCAGAGGAGGTAGCATTGGACGCAGTATCAGCCGGTGTTTTGGCGTTCGGCTGTGCTTTAGCCGTAGCTGCTGCCAGCCTCTGGGCCTGTGTCTGCGGCGTGATGCTGATGCCTTCAGGCGGATGTCCGTTACTGTTATCAGCTTCTGTATGGACAGAAGGAGCCTTATTTTTGATTTTATCGTTGCCTGGGTCAGCGGCCCAAACAGGGATTATTTCAGCGAGCAGTGCTGCTGTGACGATAGCAGCGAGAAAGAATTTCATGTTTCTTACTCCTTCAGCGGCGCGGCGATAATACCGCCGCCGACTACGTAATCGCCGTCGTAAAATACTACGGCTTGACCTGGGGTGATGGCTCTTTGCAGTTCGTCAAAAGTAACTTTGATCTTACCGTCCGCCAGCGGCTCGATAACTGCCGGTACGTCTTTCTGCCGGTAACGGGTCTTGGCGGTGACGCGCAGGGGCGCCTCCAGCTTATCGATCGCGATCAGGTTACAGTTTTCGGCAAGCAGAGCTTTCTGGAACAAAGCATCATTAGGGCCTAAAATAACTGTGTTGCTGGCAATGTCTTTATCAATAACATAAAGCGGGTATTCATAAGCAATGCCCAAACCTTTACGCTGGCCGATAGTGTAGTGGATCAGTCCCTGGTGCGTTCCCAGCACCTGACCGTTTTGGTGGATGAATTTACCGGGGCGCGGTTTATTTTTGGTAATGCGTTCGATAAAAGCGGTGTAGTCGCCGTCGGGGACAAAGCAGATATCCTGGCTGTCCGGCTTATGAGCCGTTACCAGGCCGCGGTTTTCGCTCATCCGGCGGATCTCTGGTTTGGTAATATCTGCCAGCGGCAGCAGGATATGCGCCAGCTGCTGTTGGGTCAGGTTAAAAAGCATATAGCTCTGGTCTTTGGCGTGGTCGTCGCCGCGGGCCAGCAGCCAGCGGTTTCTGTCAGCGTCGAAAATGATGCGGGCATAGTGACCGGTAGCCAGATATTCACAGTCCATCAACCGGGCGCGATCGAGCAGTTCGCCGAATTTGATGTGTTTATTGCAGTCGACGCAGGGGTTTGGCGTACGGCCGGCTTCGTATTCGCTGATAAAGCGGTCGATGACGCAGTGCCTGAAGCAGGGACTGAAATTAAAGACATAGTGGGGAATGCCCAGCTTGTGTGCAACCAGTTTGGCGTCTTCAACGTCGCTTAGTGAGCAGCAGGCACTGTCCTGCTCCAGTCCCAGATCCTCGTTGGAGAACATACGCAGCGTGGCTCCGGTTACATCGTAGCCCTGCTGCTGCAGGAGCATAGCCGCGGCAGAGCTGTCAACGCCGCCGCTCATGGCGACTAAAACTTTTTTCTTCATAATTTATTATAAAACCTCGTTCGTTCAGGCATCAAAGGAAGCGCAGGCTTCGTTGATAGCGGCTTCGTCTTCGCGCATAGCCAGAATAGTCTTTTCGATCAGCTCGTCGACGGTCCAGCCCAGGTTGGCAGCGCCCTTTTCAATAACGTCGCGCGAGCAGCCGGCAGCGAATTTTTTATCTTTGTATTTTTTCTTGACTGATTTCAGTTCCAGGTCCATAACGCTTTTGGAAGGGCGCATAATGGCAGCGGCGCCGATCAGTCCCGAAAGCTCGTCGATAGCGAACAGCACCTTTTCCATCTGGTGCTGCGGTTCGATATCGTTTTGCGCCAGGCCGTAGCCGTGGCTGGCGGTAGCGCGGATCAATCTTTCGTCCAGTCCGTGTTCGCGCATGATTTCCTGTGATTTGAGACAGTGTTCAGCAGGATAAACTTCAAAATCCAGATCATGCAGCAGGCCGACCTGAGCCCAGAAGTCTGCTTCGTCGGCATAGCCCAGTTCTTTGGCGAAGTATTTCATGATGCCTTCTACCGTCAGTGCGTGCCGCAGGTGAAAAGGTTCCTTATTATATTTTGTCAGCAGCTCCCAGGCTTCACTGCGGGTTAAATCAGCCATGAAAATCAATCCTTCCGTTTATGCGTATTGACGCGTATTTAATAAAATAATTATACCATAAAGGCACGTATGAACACTAGGCTCGAAAATACCTCGCCAAGGGTTTAAACAGTACCATAAAACAAGCGCAGAGGTGTACTCTGCGCTTGTTTGTCAGGAGAGGGTAAAGTTGATTCAGTCGCCGATAAAGCCCGGGGTGGACAGGTAACGTTCACCGGTGTCGGGAAGCATGACGACGATTTTTTTTCCGGCGTTTTCGGGTCGCTGCGCCAGAAGCGTAGCGGCATAGGCCGCAGCACCGGAGGAAATGCCGACCAGCAGGCCTTCATTTTTCGCCAGCTCGCGGCTGGTGCTGAAAGCATCTGCCGCGTCGATAGCGATAACTTCATCGACAACGCTGCGGTCAAAGTTTTTGGGGATAAAGTTGGCGCCGATGCCCTGGATCTTGTGCGGGCCGGCCTTACCGCCGGACAGCAGGGGAGAATCGCTGGGTTCTACGGCGACGATCTTGACACGCGGATTTTTTTCTTTCAGGTAAGCGCCAGCACCGCTGACAGTACCGCCTGTGCCTACTCCGGCAACGAAAATGTCGACTTCGCCGTCGGTATCGCGCCAGATTTCGGGGCCGGTGGTTGCTTTATGGATGGCCGGATTGGCCGGATTAACAAATTGACCGGGGATAAAAGCATTGGGTATTTCTGCTGCCAGTTCTTCTGCTTTGTCGATGGCGCCCTGCATACCCAAAGAACCGGGTGTAAGCACCAGCTCGGCTCCATAAGCCTTCAGCAGGTTGCGCCGTTCAACAGACATACTTTCAGGCATGGTCAGGATCGTGCGGTAACCGCGTGCTGAAGCTACGCTGGCCAGGCCGATACCTGTATTACCGCTGGTCGGTTCGATGATGACCGAATCTTTTTGCAGCAGTCCCCGGGCTTCGGCGGCGTCGATCATCGCCATGGCGATACGGTCTTTGGCGCTGCCGGCCGGGTTAAAATATTCCAGCTTGGCGATGATAGTCGCCTGCGGAGCAAATTTCCTGTTATAGTTGGTCAGCTCTAAGAGCGGGGTGTTGCCGATCAAGTCGGTCAGGCTACGGTAAATTTTAGTCATGATATCAAAACCTTTCTTTAATAAATTATGCTGCAAGCGGTAATTTACTTACAACATCGGCATTTCTGCCGCTGCTGTTCCACTAAGTCAGCCAAGGTGATGTTATCGACTACTTTATTAACAGCGTCTTTTATTTCACGCCATACTTCCATGGTTACACATTCGTCTGCACGGGTGCAGGCATCCTTGGTATCGTCTACGCAGGCTACCGGGGCCAGATTGCCTTCCAGCAGCCGCAGTATTTCGCCTACAGTATATTCCTGCGGCTCTTTGGCAAGCATATAGCCGCCCTGGGCGCCGCGGGCGCTTTTGACAAGTCCGGCGCGGCTCAGCTGGGTAATGATCTGTTCCAGATATTTGTCGGAAATATCCTGCCGCTGGGAGATATTTTTAATGGGGATGAAGCTGCCGGTATGATTGTAAGCCAGGTCAAGCATCAGCCGCAAAGCATAACGTCCTTTGGTAGAGATTTTCATAAGCACACGTCCTTTCAAAAGCTTGACATTATTTTACTACTAGTTTACTAGGAATTCAATAGCTGAACAAAAAAATTTTTCCTACACAAAAAATTCACAAAATAATCTTGACAAAAATACTGGGAATTACTATACTGAAAGTGTAATCATACTAAACAAGTAGGAATTAAGAAAGGACGGATCGCAATGCGGGAAGTTTATTTAGATAATGCGGCCACGACTAAGGTCAGACCGGAAATAGCAGAGGCTATAGCAAAGGCTATGGTAGAAAATTATGGAAACCCTTCCAGTATATATAAGGCAGCACAGCGTGCGGCAACAGCTATTGCCGCTGCCCGTCAGCAGGTTGCGGATCTGATCGGCGCGTCACCTAAGGAAATCATTTTTACAGGCGGCGGCAGTGAGGGTGATAATATGCTTATTAAAGGCGTGGCTCATGCCAATGTCAAGAAGGGTCGGCACATTATCACTACGCAGGTCGAGCATCACGCTGTACTGCATACCTGTGAAGAACTGGCGAAGGAAGGCTTTGAGATCACTTACCTGCCGGTAGACGAATTCGGCAGGGTTACAGCGGCCCAGGTAGAGGCCGCCTTACGCGACGATACGATCCTTGTTTCGGTGATGTATGCCAATAATGAGATCGGTACGATAATGCCGATCAGAGAGATCGGCGCAGTCTGCCGCGCACATAAGGTGCTGCTGCATACTGACGCAGTACAGGCGGCAGGTCATATCCCTATTGATGTTACCGGCGACAATATCGATCTTTTAACATTGACGGCGCATAAATTTCATGGACCAAAGGGCGTAGGCGCGGTGTATATCCGTCAGGGTGTGCGTGTACCGGCGCTGATCGTCGGCGGTGGGCAGGAAAAAGGCCTGCGTGCCGGCACTGAAAATACAGCCGGGATCATCGGTATGGGGCTGGCAGCTGCTTATGCGAAAGAAAATATGGAAGCCAATGCCGAAAAAACACGTGCTTTGCGTGACAAATTGATCGAAGGGATTTTAGCAAAGATCCCTGAAGTAAGGTTAAACGGACATCCTACTGACCGACTGCCGAATAATGTAAATGTCAGCATCAGATATATTGAAGGCGAAGGCCTGCTGCTGCTGCTTGACCATATGGGTATCGCGGCTTCCAGCGGCAGTGCCTGCACTTCCGGGTCTCTGGACCCGTCGCATGTTCTGCTGGCTATCGGACTGCCGCATGAGATCGCGCACGGTTCGCTGCGTCTGACCTTGTCGGAAGAAAACAGCAGTGCCGATGTCGATTATGTTTTGGAGCAATTACCGTTGATCGTTGAAAAATTAAGGGCGATGTCGCCTCTTTACCACAAGTAAGAAAGCAGGTGTAGTTTATGGCATACAGTGAAAAAGTAATGGATCATTTTATGAATCCCCGTAATGTGGGTGTTATGCCCGATGCCGACGGCGTCGGCGAGGTAGGCAATGCCAAATGCGGCGATATCATGAAGATTTTTATTAAAGTCAAAGACAATATCATTACCGATATCAGTTTCCAGACTTTTGGCTGCGGTGCGGCTATCGCTACCAGCAGTATGGCAACAGAGCTTGCTAAAGGCAAGTCTGTCGAGGAAGCGCTGGAACTGACTAATCTGGCGGTAGCTGAAGCACTTGACGGACTGCCGCCGATCAAGATGCATTGTTCCAACCTGGCAGCTGACGGCTTGCGTGCCGCGATTTATGACTATAAGGTCAAAAACGGTATGTCGACCGAAGGTATTGAAGTGTGCAGCGGCTGCTGCCACGACTGCGGTCACTGACAGCTGTTTTACTGTTAAGATTTTTCATCTCCAACCCCTCCTTTTATTCACATTAGTTTTACAGAAAAGCCGATGGTTAGCGCCATCGGCTTTTTTGTGGTAAAATAGGAAGTATAAATTATAAAATCAATAATTTACCGTCGGAGGATGAAACAATGGCAGCAATCGATATTGAAAAAGAGTTTAAGCATTATCTGGAGATCTTTACCCATGACGAGGAACTGGGAAAGATTTTGGCAAAGGTATCTTTTCAGGAATTGTTCAACGATAAATTTTTAACGGAAAACAGTAAATATACCTCGATGGACGATCTGATCTGGCGCAGCGGCTTCGGCATCATGAATCTGCTGGAGGTAGAACAGGTGAACCAGGATAAATGGAACGAATATATTGCCAGGAATACTGAATGTAAAACCTGGCATGAATTCGGCAAACTGGCCATGATCGACTGGATGAAGCATAAATTGGAAGAAGCGAAACAGGCCAAAAACTGATTTGAGCGGCACCGAGGCGAAGGCTTCGGTGTTTTTTATTTTTAAGGAAGTGATTTTATGGCAGCGATCTTACATGCACTGCAGGGGATTTTGACTATCGTTATTATGATAGCTACCGGTTTTTATCTGTCCCGTAAGGGCTGGTTTTCTGAAAGCTTCAGCTCGGCTGTGGCCCAGCTGGTGACCAAGGTCTGCCTGCCTACCTATATGATCGTCAATCTGACGGTCAATTTCAGCCACGATCAGCTGATCGAGATGAGCGGCGGTCTGCCGGTACCGATCATTTCCATGGCATTGGGCTATTTTATCGGCCATGCGGCAGCACGGCTGCTGAAGGTGCGGCGTGACCGGGTCGGCGTGTTCTGTACTGTCTTTTTTGTTTCCAACACTATTTTCATCGGCCTGCCGATGACGCTGGCTTTGTTCGGTGAAGAAGGTATTCCTTATGTCATGCTGTATTATATGGTCAATACTACGATGTTCTGGGTCGTAGCAGTGCACGATATGGCATCTGATGCCGGTGTGGCGGCACCGTGGCTCAGCAGAAAGACTCTGAAAGTGGTTCTGAACCCGCCGCTGTTAGGTTTTTTGGCAGGAATTATTTTAGTAATGCTTGATTGGCGTCTGCCGATGCCGATCGAAGCTTCTTTTCGTTATCTGGGCGGAATGACGACGCCGCTGGCCATGCTGTTTATCGGTATCGCGATCAGTAAAGCGTCCTGGAGCGAGATCAAATTTGACAGAGAGCTGACGGCGGCAATGGTGGGAAGGTTTGTGATCTGTCCGCTGTGCGTTATGGTCTGTCTGCCGTTTTTTGCGCTGCCGAAATTGATGAGCGATGTATTTGTTATGCAGGCGGCTATGCCGGCGATGACGAACACTTCTATTGTAGCTAAGGTTTATGGCGGCGATGCTGACGGTGGTCAGTACACTGCTGGCAGTAATAACGACGCCGTTTTATATGTGGGTGCTGCGTGGTTAGATCTGTTCGCCTGATTACAGAAACGTTCGCCTTAAAACTCTAAAATACGAACAAATTTTTAGAAAAACTCTTGACAAACAAAACAGTTCGGTTTATTATATGTTTAACGAACAGATGTTTTGAAAGGTCGTGGAGTTATGAAGAAGTTGTTTGTATTAATGCTGATGACCACTATTTTATATACAGGTTATAATTTTTTACAGGATGATACTGTTTATCATTACGAACAGATCACTGTACATACAGGCGATACCATGTGGGCTATCGCTGACCGCTGGGCCGATCAGGACGAAGATGTACGCGAAGTCATTTACCGTATCTGCGAAACCAATGCGCTGGCGAATACGAACCTGAAACCGGGACAGAAGCTTTTAGTACCGGTCAGGATGCAGTTTGTCGATCAGCTGATGGTGGCAGAGGCCGGCGATATCAAAGGCTGATAATTACGGCGCCGGCGTAGGAAACTGATTCAAAAGTAAATAATATGCGTTAGGGCGCAGTAAAAAAGACGTGCCTGCCTTTTGGCAGACGCGTCTTTGTGTTTTTTAGCTTTCTTTTTTTATGGGATTTTATCCAATGGAAAAGAAAGCTATTTTATTTTTGAGAAGTCTATTTTTCGACGTAAATACAGAAAATAGCGGACGGGCAGTTTGCTGCCGGCCGCGTACCCGTTAACGCGGCAGAAAAAGTAAATCTTACTAAAAATTTAACGTGTCTTGTGGGGGGGTACAGACGTGGTATAATATAAAACAATATAACTGATATATTAAAAATATTTCCCAAAATAAATGTTTGATGGTGTAAGGAGAATAAAAATGAAAACTAAAATCATAAGCCTGATGCTGGTGTTGAGCTGCGCCGGCGCTTCGGCTGCCACAGCTTTGCCAAACAGCAGCGGGGATCTGCGCGCTTTGGAAGAAAACAGGGCGGACGGGGATAAAACGGCTGTTCTGACAAAAGAAGAAACAAACACTGATGTGAGCGGCAGCAGAAAGTTTTATCTGCAGAATTTTGTCTTTACCAGTGAAGATGCTATCCAGCAGGACGTATTGGCTGCGCTGGTAGAAAGCTATTGCGGACGTGAAGTCGATTTTAATGAACTGCAGCAGGCGGTCAATAAGTTGACTGCGTATCTGCGCGGACAGGGTTATGCGGTTGCTACTGCTTTTTTGCCGCAGCAGGAAATCACTGACGGTATCATTGAAGTCAAAATAGTCTTAGGGCGGTTAAGCTATGTACAGGTCAATAATACTTCGGCTCTGGCGGAAGGACAGGCAGAAAAAGCCGCAGGGATTCTGCAAAAGGGAGAGCTGCTGCGTACAGACCGGCTGGAAACAGTTTTGAATAATATCAACGATCTGGCCGGCGTTACAGCCGTAGGTGTTTTGCGGGCTGGGCAGGCCAATGGTACCAGCGATTTTGTGATCGATCTTCGGGCTGATAAACCGCAGCAGACGATTTTATACACTGATAATTATGGCAATAAATACAGCGGCAGATACAGATATGGCTTTCAGACAACGATCAACAATCCCGGCAGGATCGGCGATAAATTTTTTCTGGGTGGGATGCTTTCAAATGATAACCTGCATAACTATAATTTTGGCTACGAAATGCCGGTCGGCAGCCGCGGGACAAAAATGGGCGTCAGCTATAGCCTGATGGATTATACGCTGAGCGGCTTTTATAATATCCTTGACGCGGTCGGACGGGCTAAAACTTTCAGCATTTATGGCAGTACGCCGCTGATAAATACTGCTTCTGATCACCTGGCGGCAGTTTATGGCTACGATAACCGCCAGCTGAAAGATGAGCTGCGCACCTTTGGCATCGATACAAAAAAACACAGTAATGCACTGTATGCCGGCATAGCGGGCAATATTAAAGGTGCCGGCAGTTATACTGGCTACAGCGCTTTATATTATGCGGGACGGCTAAGTTATGACGATGCCAGCAGCTACACGGAAGGCAGCTATCACAAATTCAATACTGACGTCAATCATATCCGCAGATTAGGCAATGTTTTGAATCTGCATGTAAATTTCCACAGTCAGCTGGCCAGCAAAGATCTGGATGGCAGCGAACAGTTTGTTCTAGGCGGCGCTAACGGTGTGCGGGCTTATCCGCAGGGTGAAGCCAGCGGCGACAGCGGCTACCAGGCTACGGCAGAACTGCGTTATGCCACTCCCGTACCTGATCTGACTCTGGCAGCTTATGTGGATTGGGGCGAAGTCGAGCTGTCTAAAAGTTATGGTCAGCACCGCGGTCTGGCCGGTTGGGGACTGGGCCTGCAGTACGCCAAGGCTGACGATTACTATCTGCGGCTTGACTATGCGCGCAAGCTGGGCAGTGAAGAGTTTACCAGTGAAGAAAGCGATAAAAACGGCAGGCTGTGGTTTTTGGCCTACAAACTGTTTTAATATCGGTCAAGGATAAGGAGCTGTGTGAAGATGAAAAATGAGAAAATGCTTTTATATAAAAAGATCATGGTCACGGTTGTAAGCAGCGGCATGCTGCTTTTGCCAAACTGGGGCTATGCCCTGCCGCAGGGCGGCCAGGTCGTGGGCGGCAGGGCAGTATCGGCTCTCCTGGCGGCGGTGCAATGGATATTACCGGCAACGGCGGCAATCTGGCTATAGACTGGGACAGCTTTAATATAGCCCAGGGAGAAACAGTAAATTTTAAAAATATGCAGGCCGTTTTAAATTATGTGACGGGCAGCCAGCGCAGCGAGATTTTCGGTAAGCTGAATGGCAACGGCGCGCATGTCTTCCTGCTCAATCCCAACGGGATCTTGTTTGGTGCCGCGGCAGAGGTCAATGTAGGCAGTCTGACAGCATCGACAAGAAGTCTGCCGGAAGAGGCCCGTAAAGGCTTTAACGGGACTTTGGGAAATTTGGATGCCGATGGTATTTCCAAAATCCAGGCCGATATTGTTAATTTAGGAACGATCGCTGCCGACGCCATAAATTTTGAAGGTAATAATATCTCGATCATCAAGGCTGATACGCTGCAGATACAAGGCGGCGACCTGGGTAAAGTCAGTTTAAAGGCCAAGGACAATATCAACATCGGCTACGAGGTGACGGATAAGACTACCATTGATGTAGGCGATGGCAGCGGGGGGCATACTGTCAGTGATTACAGCAAAGGCGGCGGAACAAAAGCCAGCAGCTTGGGCATTGTCACAGCGGCCTTAGACGGCAGTGAAAAAAATATTACTGATTGTATGCTGGTACATGACGTATATGAGCTGCAGGCGATCAATAATAATTATGAAACCAAAAAAAACAGTGCAAATTTTGACTATAGTTATGTCAATGGCGATTATATGCTGGCTAACGAAATAGATGCTTCTGTTACCAGCAGCTGGAACAGCGGTCAGGGGTTTGCGTGCCTTGGCGCTTTAAAACAGCTGCCCATGGGAACCCCAAGTGGATTTCAAGGCGGGTTCACCGGCAGTTTGGACGGTATGGGGTATACTATCAGTGATTTAACGATCGAGCGCAGCGGAGAATCAATCGTATGTTGGTTTATTTGGCTGCCTGACGGAAAGCGCGCGTGTAACGAATTTGACACTTTCCGGAAGTATCAGCGGACAAAGCAGCGTCGGCGGCATAGCAGGAAAAAACCTGGGGCTGATCCGTAATGTTGCCAATAAAGCCGCTGTCAAAGGTAATTCTTCGGTAGGTGGTATCACCAGCACTAATTATGGTACGGTGGAATTTGTCAGTAACAGCGGCAGTATCACAGCAACAAATGGCGGTAGTGTTGGCGGCATTGCCAGCAGTAATGGTGACGGGAACAAAACTGGTATTATAAAGTACGCTGAAAACACTGGTGCTGTTATTGGCTGGGGAAATCTCGGCGGCATCGCCGGTGTCAACAATAGTAAGGGGACTATTGAAAACGCTGTTAATCAAGGCTCTGTTACAAGCAATGTGAACGACAGTACCGGTTTTGGGGGGATCAGCGGGATCAATAAAGGGACAATAAAAGATGTGGTCAACGAAGGCGACGTTAAGATATATAAAGAGGGAACAATGGGTGGCAATTCGGTAGGCGGTATCAGCGGCAATAACATAGATAAGGGAACTATCGAAAATGCTGTTAATAAAGGCGCTATCCTTGGCGGCGTAGCTGTAGGCGGGATCGTTGGGGAAAATTCCGGCAGTATCAGGAACACTGAGAACAGCGGTAATATTATCGGTGTTATTTCTGCTGCCGGAGGGATCGTAGGCAGAAACGCGAATGGAAAAGGATCGGTCATCGAGGCCTTTAACAGCGGTGATGTGAGCGGCAATGGTTATATAGGCGGTATCGTTGGTAACAATAAAGGCGGTTTGATTGAAGCTGCAGCGAATGAAGGCAATATTTCTGCAGATCAGCAGCTCGCTGGCGGTATTGCCGGTTATAATACCAATGGTGGGAAAATAGTAAATGCTTCTAACAAAGGTATTATCACCAGCGGTAATTCTAAAGGGGATAGTTTTGCCGGCGGTATCTGTGGTTTTAATTCCGGCGGCAGTATCGCAAACAGCTATAATACAGGGGACGTAACTGCTGATGGAAATTATGTCGGCGGGGTCTGCGGCGCTAATGCCAATGCGCTGGTTGACGGTGTGTACAATACCGGCGCTGTCGAGGGCGCGGATAATGTGGGCGGTGTTGCCGGTTATGACGGCAATGATGAGGAGCTAGACTATGCCAGTATCAAAAATGCTTATAATACCGGCAGTGTCAGCGGTAATAAAAATATCGGCGGTATTTTAGGGCTGGGAGAATATGGCAGCGTTGCTAATGTTTATAATTTAGGCAAGGTCAGCGGCAGTGCTGACGTAGATGCAATTATGGGCGCGTCCGATACAGAAGCAGTTTCTGCCGTCCGGAATGCCTATTTCCTCACCGATAGCGGTTACCAAAAATACGGTGAAGGAACAGTATATGCTACGACAGCAGAGTTCAATCAGGCTTTCGCAGATGGGCTGGGAGAAGAAGATAAAAAAGTCTGGCAGACCGATCAAAAACAGACGGCACCGTATCTGAAGCCGTTTCTGCAGGAAATCAGCGGTGATGTGGGCAGGCTGGAAGCTGCAGCTGGCAGTGATTTTAAGGCCGCGCTGCTTGCCAAACTGCAGGAGTTGGGTATAAATGTAGACCCTGATAAAATCCTGGGATTAGATGGTTTGGCAGCCGGTGAATATGATTTGGGCGAGCTGCTGTATTCTACGCAGGACGGCTATGCTCTGCAGCTGACAGGCACATTGGTGGTAAAATCCGGTACTCAGCCGGAACCTAAACCAGAGGCTCCCGCTACAGATGACAAATATACGGCCACTTTGACCAGCCTTCAGAAAAAAGTTGTGCAGGCGTGGGAACAGAGCCTGGTCAATGACAGGGATTGGTATATTGAAGAAAATCGAAAAATACAGCTGGAGAATAATTCAGTAAAAATCGAGCCCGTGCTTTTTGATGAAGTGAATCTGCAGGATGAAGAAACGCCGGCAGAGTAAAAAAACACAAAGGACAAGCAGTTTAACTGCTTGTCCTTTGTGTTTTAAAGAGGGTAAAAGTTTCTGCAGCAAGTATAGCCGCTGTTTTATCTGGCCATCCGGTAAATATTTTCCATATCGGCAGCGTTCAGGGTGACGAAGCCGCCGATCGTTCTTCTGCCCATAAAGCTGCATTTGTGTGCCAGCTCTTTGATTTGGGTGTCGGTGAGTTCGATTTCCATGTCGCTGATCGAGGTAGGCATACCAATGGAACGGAAAAAGTCTTCCATGGCGGCGATTCCTTCAAGCGCTGTTTTTTCGTCATTGCCGAAGCTGTAGGGAACATTCAGTACGTTAACTGCCAATTGCGCGAAACGGCAGGGGTTTTGTTTGAGCACATAGCGGGCCCAGCTGCCCCAGATCGCTGCAAGGCCTGCGCCGTGAGCAATATCGAACATACCGCCCAATTCATGCTCCAGCTGGTGGGAAGCCCAGTCGCCCTGACTGCGGTCGCCGGTGATGTCATTATGGGAAAGCGTGCCTGCCCACATGATCTCAGCGCGGACGTCATAGTCGGCAGGCTTCTGTAAAGCCAGTCGGGCATTACGCATGACGTTGCGCAGCAGAGCTTCGGCCATGCCGTCAGTGAGGGACAGAGAGGTGACGCCGGGTTTGGTAAAGTAACGTTCTAAAGTATGGACGATGATGTCAGTACAGCCGCTGGCTGTTTGGTAGGGCGGCAGAGTGCAGGTCAGCTCGGGATTTAAAATGGCAAATTTACAGTAGGCATAGGGCGACTGCAGTCCGCGTTTCAGCCAGCCGTCTTCATTGGTAATGACTGACGCATTGCTCATTTCACTGCCGGCCGCGGCAATGGTAAGGACGGCGCCGATAGGGGCGCAGGCCTGCGGCGCTTTGCCGCTGTAGTAGTCCCAGACGTCGCCGGGATTGGTGATGCCATAACCAATGGCTTTGGCACTGTCGATGACGCTGCCGCCGCCTACAGCGAGAATAAAATCAACTTTTTCCCGCCTGCAGATTTCAATACCTTCATAAACCTTGCTTAAACGAGGATTGGGCACAACGCCGCCCAGGGTCACATAGTACAGTCCTGCTTCCTGCAGTGCGCCGCAGACACGATCAAGCAGACCGGATTTTTTGGCACTGCTGCCGCCGAAGTGTACCAGGACCTTGCTTGCTCCTTGTGTTTTGCAGAGTTCACCAACCTCGGCTTCGGTATTTTTACCGAAAAGTATTTTTGTAGGTGCGTAATATTTAAACTGTTCCATAATAACAGCTCCTTTGCTGCGGCAAATGCTGCCGCTGTAAAATCTTCTTAAACCTATCGTATCGCAAAACAGGCAGTTTGTAAAATGCAGAAGTTTCATAAAATTATCGGAAGGAGAAATATTTTGTGATTTCTTGGTGAACAATTTGCAAAAGAGCAAGAGTTTTGTTTGTTGATGTCGAATTGAAACGATAAATCTGAAATGATTCAAGCAGAGGAGGTAATATTATGCAGGGGAAAAAATGGATCGCCGCGGCACTGGTCTGCGGATTTTTACTGGGACAGGGAACGGCTCCGGCGCAGGCCGGTATTTTGGGTACCGTAGTTAAAGGCGGCGCTGTATCGTTATTGGTCAGCCAGTTTGCCGACCAGCTGAACAGCGCTATCAATACTTTGACGGCAAAATATCCTATCTCCAGCGATTACGCTACCAAGGTAGTGCCGATCATTACCGTGGGTGACGGAAGTTATGCCGGCGCTGCTCAGGTATCGGGACCGAAGGAGCAGGTAGATAAATGTCAGGCTGCTTTGCAGCTGGAGGCTTCCTTCTTTAAAAGCTTCCGTGCGAAAGCGCTGATCCCGGTCGATAAGGTCGCTATCAGCGGTATCAACCGCGTGCAGGGTGTGGGCGTATCGGCCCAGATCGATGTAAAGATCTAACAGCTTAAAACAATTTAAAAAGTGCAAGTCCGCAGGCTGATGTATGTCAGCCTGCGGACTTTTTTTATTTGCACGGGTATTTTAAGGGTCATGCTTTAACAAACCTTTAAAGAAAGGCGAAATTCTTTACAAGAACTTAAAGCCTTCTTAATTCAAAGCAAAGAAAGCTTTGTTATGATGACAGTGTTTCCAGATGCAAGCAAAATTTCAGTACTTGTGAAAAAGGAGAGAAGGAAATGAAATCAAGAAAATTATTCAAGGTCTGCGCCCTGCTGATGCTGGCAGTAATGAGCTGTTTGCTGTTCAGCGGCTGCGGCGGTCAGTCTGAGCAAAAGAAATTTGTGATCACTTATCTGCCGAATGAATCGACAGATAAAAATGCCGATGCCAGAAAAGGTATGGCGGGCGATTTGAGCAAGGTTTTGGGAATGGAGGTCACAGAGCTGGTATCTAACGATTATAATGCGGTGATTGAGGCTATGCGTACCGGTAAAGCCGATATGGCTTATTTTGGACCGTTAAGCTTCTGCCTGGCTTATGAACGTGCAGGTGCAGAACCGATCGGGATGATTGCCAAGGATAAAGATAAAAAGAACGCGACTTATAAGTCTGTTCTGGTTACGAGCAGCAAGAATACTGATATCAATAGTATCCAGGATATCAAAGGGAAAACGATGGCGTTCGTTGACCCGAATTCCACTTCCGGCAATCTGATCCCTTCAGCGGCGATTATGAAAGCATTTCCCGGTGAGAAGCTTTCGATGGATGATCTGCATACTAATGGCAAATTTTTCCAGGCAGTCAGCTTTTCCGGCAAGCATCAAGCAGGTCTGGCGGCTGTAGTCAAGGGTGATGTGCAGGTAGCTCCTATCTCTGATGCAATTCTGGCGGCTGAGATCAATGCGGGACGTGTCAGCAAAGATGACGTTAAAATTATTTTCGCTTCTGATCCGATCCCGTCCGAACCGATGGCTCTGCGCAGGGATCTGCCGGTAGAAGTGAAGGAAAAGGTAAAAAACTTTATCCTGAGCTATGACAATGCCGCTTACTACAAAGGGGTAATGGGTGCAGAGGATAAGCGTTTCGTAGAATGCAGTATTGAAGATTACAAAGGTATCATTGATCTGAACAAAGCCCTGAGCAGCAGTAAATAAGTTGGAGCAGAGGCCGGCGCTGTCCGGCCTTTTTTATAGGAGGAAGCATGAGCACGGTTTTAAAAATGGAGCATATCGAGAAAGTTTATGGCAATCAGGTCCGCGCTTTGCATGATATCAGTCTGGAGGTCAGCGCCGGAGAATTTGTCGCTGTTATCGGTCCTTCCGGATCGGGCAAGTCCACCCTGCTGAGAACGGTCAATCAGCTGGTAGTCCCCAGCGGAGGTCATGTATACATCGACGGCGAGGAAGTTACCGGTGCGTCCGGCAAAAAGCTGCGGCTGCTGCGGCGTAAAGTCGGGATGATCTTTCAGCATTATAATCTTGTGCAGCGGCTGTCGGTAATGCAGAACGTGCTGCATGGGCGCTTGGGTTATATGTCGGCGTTGGACGGGATGCTGGGTAATTATACGGAAGAGGATAAACGTAAGGCGATTGACTTGCTGCAGGAAATCGAGATGGGCGATCGTTTATATAACCGTGCCAGTGATCTTTCGGGCGGTCAGAAACAGCGCGTAGGCATTGCCAGGGCGATTATGCAGGAACCGAAGCTGCTTCTTTGTGACGAACCGATCGCTTCACTGGACCCTAATGCGTCTAAAATCATCATGGATCTGATCTATCAGATGACGCAGCGCCGTAATATTGCCTGTATCGTCAATCTGCATCAGCTGGATGTGGCCATGCGTTATGCTACGCGTATCATCGGTCTGGCAAAAGGAGAAATGATTTTTGACGGAACCCCGCAGCAGCTGAATAATGCAGTGATAGAGAAAATTTATAATACTTCGATGGAAAATCTGATCATTAAGCAGGGTGAAAATTATGCCTGAAAAAATAAGTATAATGAATCCCCGTGAAAAACAGGTTTATACCTGGTTTTTAGTGGTCGTGCTGGTTTTGTTCTGCCTGGCGACTTATATTTCCCGTTTTAATCCGCTGGAGGTGCTTTGGGAACAGGGAGAATTCTGGAAATTTCTGTTTCAGGATTTCCTGCCGCCACGCTTCAATGCTTCGCCGGTAGTAGTAGAATCGATTCTTGTAACTTTTGCGTTGGCGGTTTCGTCCAGCTTCGTTGCGGCAGTGTTTGCTTTTCTCTTCGCTGTGTTCGGCAGCACTTCTTTATCACCCTGGAAGGGACTGGCCAGAACGATCCGGGGGTTTGCCACTTTTCTGAGGAATATCCCGACACTGGTCTGGGCTTTTATTCTTTTTTCGTCACTGGGTATTGGTACCGGTGTTGGTTTTATTGCTTTGCTGATTTCGACCTTTGCCTTTATGACAAGAGCGTTTATTGAAGTGATCGACGAGGTATCCTGTGATGCAATGGAAGGGCTGACGGCCTGCGGCGGTACGTTTTGGCAGAAGGTCTGTCAGGGTATCGTACCGACCTGCCTGACACAGTTTATCGCCTGGTTCCTGTACTGCATCGAACTTAATATACGCGCGTCGACTATTGTGGGAATGGTAGGTGGCGGGGGGATCGGGCTGGTGCTGTTTTCCTATATCAAGTCGTTTAATTATGCCGGTGCGGCAGGAATTATTCTGGTTATTGCGGCGATGGTCATTATGGTGGAATTTTTAACTAATTATCTGCGAAGAAAGGTGTTGACATAAAATGGAGCAGACTTTTGTACAGGCGAGGGTGCAGTGTCTTGAGTTCAGTAACGGCAGGATCCGTGTTGCCCGCAGCGGGCAGGATAGTGAGCTGCGCTGGTTTTTAGCAGCTGTAACAGTCGTTTCGATAGTGGCGTTATATTATCTGCAGTTGGATTGGCTGAAGCTTATTTCCAGGCTGCCTGATCTGGGGAAGACCTTTGGTTTGCTGGCGCTGCTGGATTTTCACGATTTTGGGCTGACGCTGGAGGCCTTTTCCCAGACGGTGGCAATAACTGTGCTGGCAACTATTTACAGCGTTCTGCTGGGATTGTTATTAGCTGCCTTTGGTGCCCGTAACCTGATGAAAAATAAATTTGTGACGTATGCTCTGAGCGCGTTCTTTACGTTTCTGCGTGCCGTACCGACACCGGTTTGGGTATTGCTGGCACTGGTCTGTCTGGGGTTGGGGCCTGCTGCGGGCATCGTAGGACTGTGTGTGCATGCCACAGCTTTTTTTGCCAGGGCTTTTACGCAAAGCTTTGAAGATGTGCCTGAGGAAGTGATCGAGGCGCTTGAGGCAACAGGAGCCAGTAAGCTGCATATTTTTTTGTCGGCGATACTGCCTGCGGCAGCTTCGCAGATCATGGCCTGGACTGGTCTGCGTTTTGAAATAAATTTTTCTGAATCAGCGATCCTGGGGATGATCGGTGCCGGCGGAATCGGCTTTGCGATTGCGAATAATATCCAGAGCTATCAGTTTGGGGCCGCAGGGCTGGCGATCGTACTGGTTTTTGTATTTGCCTATTGCGTGGAGCTGGTTTTTACAACAATCAAGAAAAACTATATCTGACAGATAAAGGGTGATGTTATGGAGAAAAAAGAGTTGTTCCGGATTATGGCGGGCGCCGGGGGGAGTGTGCGGCGTCGGGTTCGCTGACC
>OGRL01001368.1_pt1 | contig 18568 bp, 20 predicted proteins | sample 1553481 | NCBI WGS metagenome assembly OGRL01 (sample SAMEA2580036, study PRJEB22360) | human gut metagenome
GAACAATGGTTTGACCAACTTTTTTAGGGGGGACTGTCGAGATTTTTGCCAAAACACAATGGAACAATGGTTTCATCAACTTTTTTAGGGGCTCATCCTCTTTGAGAACCCATATTCCCTACCATTGTTTACTGCTGGTCCCTGCCACGGGGGCCAATATCCCCGGCTTGGGGGACACAAAAAAACCCGGGCTCCCCTAAGCCCGGGACGGAGTAGTTTCCTAAAATTTCCAGCTAAAGCCGACCTCATACCCCGATCGGGTCAGCTCGAAGTCCCGCATATAGGATATATCTACTCCGAAATTCCTGTAATATATGCCTCCCCCAACCCCAACCTGTCCGAAGGAGTTAGCCGAAGCTCTCAGAAAGGGGGACCATTTCCGGGACCTCGTTTCTTTGATCTGTTCTCGGACGGGGGTATACTTGTACGTAAGACGCTGGAGAGTGTTGTATTGGACTGTAGCCTCCCAGTCAAATTGGCCAATTTTGGGATCTTTGAAGAATGTTCCAGCGTATTTCCTGGTCGTATTCCAGTCCAACATTGTCCTTTTTACGCTCTCCAGAGTATCCACCTCCTTTTTGTCCTCCCCAAAACCCCCTCCATTTGTGATTTCTGGGGGTGTTTGGGGAACCTTTTCTTCCTGGCCCTTATAGATATATATCAATTTGATTGGATTCCTAAAACCCTCCCATTTTGGAACCAAATCCGGGACTTTGACCTCCCCCTGAATTGGGGGTAAATCGACGTACTTTATAACGGTCTTTTCCTCGACTGTTTTACGCCCGATTATAAAGCCTATACCTACAAGAACTATTGTGCAGAGTACTCTCTTTAGTAAGTCCATATCGTGTCCTGCGGGAGGGTTTTAGAAGCATCTACGTGGATAAAATTCCCGTCGATGCCTATCCTCCGGATCCGCAATGCAATGGCTGCCCGGAGGATCTTCATCCGATTGGGGCCCGAGGCACACCGGATGTCCACTGCCAAACCTTCTGTGTGAGCACTGTTGCCGGACCGTCCTTTGGCCTTATCGTGTTCTTTGGAACGATAAGCGCAATTGAGGACGAGAGGGATGCCTGCCTTTTCACGGAGGTCATCCAGTAGATCGAGAAAATCCTGGTCCATGTCTTCAATGGAGCAGGACGGGTTGCATTGCTCGAATTCTTCGGGCTTAAAATACTTACTTGTCTTCATGGCATTCAAAGTCTATTTGAGTTTTCTTGCTGACCGATCTCTCCATGTATGACCGGAGAGCTCTGAATATGGGGTGATTCGAAATGATTGCGGAGTTCTCCAGAAAGCTCCAAAACTCAGTCCCGACCACAAAAGCAGCGAAGAAGTTGGCAAGGTTGAGACCCCCCAAGTTCGGGAGGACACACACGTCAAGCATGTAGGCCATGCCGATACCGATAATGCTGAGTCCCAACTTCCAACACGTGTCCCACATTTTCTCGCTTTTGAACACATATTTTTGATGGGCTCGTTTGTGGCGCTTGTAGTCAGCAATATTTCCAGTTATGAAGTCGACGATAACGGCAATACAGACACAGAGGATAAGGACCTGGATCGGAGCTAAAAGCCCCCAAAGCCCTACAATGCTCCCGCATATCCATTTTCCCGCTCTCATGACTTCTTCCTTCATATCTGTTAAACTTATAATTTATTACATCCTATAATCATTTTACGAGACGGGGACTCCTTGTATTCAGTACATGGAGTCAGTAACCGCAGAGCTTTAAGGTGATTTATAGCCTTCTCGAGGTAGGCTTCCCCGATGTTCCGTGCTTCGTTCGAGCTACGGACGATTATGTTGTCTTCTACTCGAGTGCTGAATTCGCCATCTTTGTACCTCACACCGAAGGCAGTGGGGTTGATTGGATTGTTGACGATGAATCGGGAATACGCAATGTATGCAATGGCGATCTTGAGTCCTTCGCTTCGACCATCCCCGGAACAACCACCATCATAATACCCGCCTTCCATGGCGGCAGTGTACTGATCTTTTGTAATGGTTACGTCCCCGTATTGGAAAGGACCGGGGCCGGAAAAGTCTGTCTCGTCGAGCCATCTGTAGAGGTTGGCTCCTATGGCATCCACCAATCTGAGGGTCTCAGCCTCCCGGATGTATGGCTCCAGTCTGGCCGGATCGTTGATGTTCTCGGCTATCGGCCGAACATTCCGAAGGTCGTTAGAGTTGAGTATCATCGGGCATGAGTTTTATAATCTCCTCGTCATAAAGCCCATAAATGAGCTTGAGCATGTTTCTCTTCTGAACAGTGGAGAGCATCTGGTCCCGGATAATCTCCAGTACCTGAGTCATGTTGTCCTTGCCAATTCTGTCTGCTATAGACTCGCCGGCATTGTAAGTGAGAGACTGAATAGCGAAGTCGGGATTTTCCAAAGGAGCCCACCAGTACTCAAAAATCGATACGAAAGTCTCCTCCAGCTGCTGACGCTCCCGGACTGTAACAGAGTTGTAGTACTTGTAGGCATTGGTCATGAGATCAGCCCCAAAGTTAGCCCCCACGTCAACAGCTCGAAGAATGGGAGGCTGCTTGAAGGCTTGACCAATGTTCTCCGGGATGACTCTCTGCGTTACTTCGAATGCTTTGTCATAGTTCTCCCCGGAGAACCTTATGAACTGGGGCACTTCATCTTTTGACTTGCACTGGATGTACCACAATTGTGAAGTGTTCTCATCTCCTTGAAATTTGTTAAGTTCTTCTTGGGTCTCATTCACTTGAGACTCATCTTGAGTCTCGTCCTTGATGTCTACCAAGATCCCAGCTGACAAGAAGTTGGAGCATGCGTTTCTACCGGCTACATTGGCAAGTGCTTCCTCAGTTCTCATGTCCGTCATCTCAGCGATGAATATGGGAATTGGGTAAGAGGGGCTGCCTTCCGAGTCCCCGGAGAAGTAGAGGATCTGGCCATTGTAGTTGTCCCAGCCGCCAGCCTCTTCCACCTGGTTGAGAATGACCTCCGGATCCGGGTTGAAGAGGTGAAACCACTCAATGTCAGACGGTGACCACCGGGACCTCGTCTTGTCTCGGTGACCCCAATCCGGATGGTATGCCGTCCGGCCAATAAACCCATTGTCATCCGCCTTCTCCAGTCGGAGGGATTCGAATGGGATGTGGTGGATCGAGCTGACTCGGAAATTCATGTTATAGTTAACATGAATTGCAAATCCATGCCACACCGTAAAGTCTTTGCAAACCATGCGGAGGATCTTGTCAAGCTTCTCCCCTTCTTTGTTTACCCGTAATCTGTAAATGCCGGGATCTTTGAATCCGTGACCGTATACGAAGTCATTGTATATGCTCAAGCAGGCATTGCCGGTCTTTGAAGCCTGAACAATCTCGCTGACCGTCTGGGGAAAATCATTGGTATCTCCGTATGTCTGGATGCCATATTGCCTCCAGTCCCGGGATACGAACTGAGGAGCTGATTTGATCTGTGCAACTTTCATACTGGCGTAATTTTAATAGTAGGAGGGACGGGAAGCGACCCCGTCCTATTACCAGTCCTATTTGGACCCTCCTTTTTTGGCTCCCTTCTTGGGAGTTTCCGAAACGGGATTGACTACACGATTGTAAGCCTCTTCGATCTCCCCGGCAGACATTTGCGAGTCTGCATAGGCTTCTTTGATGGCTTCCAGATCCATCCCGGCGTCGATGAACTCCTTCACCTCGGTGTCGATGTCGGCGGGCTTCTCCTCGGTCTTCTCCTCGGTCTTCTCCTCGGTCTTCTCCTCGGTCTTCTCCTCGGCGGATGCCGAGTCGAGAATGGCATGGATTGCCTCCATGGCTTTGAAGTACTCATCGAGCTTGGCGTTCAGCTCGATCTGTTTCTTGTTCAGCTCTTCGAGTTCGGCTTTGACAGAATCGATCTGCTTGCTCAGGACCTGAGCCTGACGCTTTTTGATTTCCACGTCCTTGTCCGGCATCTCCTTGCCATAACGAGACATGAATTTCTCCAGTCGGTCGTTCAGGTCTTCGGGGACCCGGGTGAAGTACGAAAGAGCATCCTTGTTGAATGCGATGTGGTACAGGCAGAGATCCTCCGTGATGTTCCTCGGGGTGAGGATCTTGCTGAACTCTTTGTTGATCGGGTCATGGAGCAGAGTACCTGCTCTGAGTTCGTAATCGGGGTGTGCTACGTTTTTCATTTGTTGTTCTGTTATTCGTCTTAATGCTAAGTCGGCTTCGATCAGGCAGAAGCCGCATCGGGAAACTGACTTATTCAAAAAGTATCGAGAAAGTTCATCTACTTCTCGATGGAGAGCGGGATTTTTTTCCAATTCCAATGTATGGGCCCGATAGGCTTCGCCTTTCAGGGACCCATACTTGGATTGGTAAGCTCTCAGTCTTTCGAGCATGTCAGTCATGAGTGCTACGGTTTAGATCCTTTGGTCAGAAGCCCGTCTACCATGAGGTCTGTGGTGTTTTCGTCCGTGTCGAAGAGGCTCATCGGGAGCGAACCTTCCTGAGCGATGGTGCCGTTGGCCAGAGTTACCTGGTATGCGACGCCGTCGGTCATTTCGGTAGTGACAGTGATTTCGGTGAGCTCCAGACCCGAGTCCCAGCCATACACCTCGTACTTGGTGTCCCCGTTGTCTCCGGTGTCGTTGTTCTCGACGATAGCGATGACGCGGGCATTGGTCAGGCCGTTTACGAACTTCTTGGCTGCTTCCGACTTCTTGAAGATTCGGACAACTACGTTGTGCTGGTGAGTCTTGAGGTACGTGCCAGCATTGATGGTGTCCGAGCCTACAGTTGTGTTGGGCATCGAGTCGACTTCGTAACCAGTGGCACCGGTCTTAAGGATGAGCGAAGAGATAACGTTGTCAGTTACAACAGACTTCGATTTGTCGACGTCCGAGTAGTTGAGGAGAATCACCCTGGCGGTGGTGCCGGCGATTGCCGGCTTATCACACACCTGGTTGATGAATCCTGTTTTGATTTTAGAACAATCAAGTCTTGCCATTTTCTTAGATTTTTAAGGATTAGATACCTACCGAGAACAGATCCGGGTTAGTGAGCTTGGCATCCGCCCGACCCATGAGTTCTACGTAGACTACGCGGTCTTTGTATTCGTACCAGATCCGCATCTTCTCGAAGCTGTCGATTGCATCAACACCTATGCCGAGCACGCTCTTCGAGGTGAAGAGAATTCGATGGGGGTTGTTGAGCTTCGTGCCAGTGTCTTCCGACGTAGCGATGATCTTGTCCCAGATGGGCATTGCGATGACAGGGATGCCATTGAAGCTGAGAGCCTCCATGCCATTCAGCAGAGCCAAGCGAGCCGACTCGAGGCAGCAAGCGTCCATAAGAGACTGCTGATAGGCATCGTAGACCGACTGGGTAACGAGGATAAACTTGTCAGACTGCTGACGGAGCAGAAGCGGGGCACTGAACACGACCGACTGAATGTATTCCTTGGCCTTGTCCGGAGTAAGCTTCTGAGCTGCGTAAGATGCCCCGGCATTTTCCGTAATTGTTGCTCCGCGCTGGGACGGATTGGCTGTAGCCTGTGTGGTAATCTGTTTCCAGAAACCGTTGATGATGGTGAAGAATTTCAGGTCGAGCCCATCCGTAATGATACCGCTGTCGGTAACGTTCTTGGCGTCTTTGTCGTTGAACCAGAACAGGCGGTACCAGAAGTCCATAATGGAGCGCTCCAGAACCTCAATGACGATGTTCATGTAGTCCGTATCCGTGAAGTCCGGAATGTCGACGCCGGTGCGGAGAGAGTAGATAGTTGCCGACTGCTGAAGGTCAGTGTAACACTGGGACAGGAGGATCTCCCAGATGCCGGGCTCCCATTTCAGCTTGCGGGTGTTGATGTTCCACGGCTGAGGAGTCGGGTTACACCCGGTGTTGACCACGCCGACCATGCCGCCCTCGCCGATGTAACCCACCTCGGTGTTAGTGATGATGTCGGGGAAGACTGTGTGGATGGAGTTGATGTCAGGACCCTGAATGGTGTCCTCCATAATCATCTCCGAGATTGCCTGAATGACACGTCCACAAAAAGTGAACTTATCCATGTCAAGGAATCCGCCCTTTTTATTTGCCATAGTTCTTAAAGTTTTTGAGTTTGACTACTTGAGAATCTTTTTGGCAGCGTTGACCTTCTGGAGCTTTTCGCGAGCTTCGTTCTTGAGGTCAGCTGCCGAGGGTTCGGGCTTCTTGCCTCCGGGCAGAACCGTCTTGCGGTTCTTCGGGCGGTAGTTGCTACCACGGAGGTTGCGGAGTTCGTTCTCCTGCTCCTCGATGAGGTTCGTTGCCTCGTCGAGCATCGCCTCCAGTGCTGCAACGCGGTCCTCAAGAGACTCGGTGTCCCCCATCTCGATGCTGGTGACGATGTTGTCCTCGACAGTAACCACCCGACCGTCTTCCAGAACGACAGTGCCCGACGTCTCGCCATTGGCGAGAGTTGCCTCTACACCTTCGGCCAGATTGTCCTCTTCACCTACGGTCTGGAGAACGACCTGACCCTCAGCATCCAGATAGTCAAAATTGGCGGGAGCGCCTTTCTTGCCATTCCGGAATGCCTTGACCTTGCTCATGAACTTCTCATAAGCGCTTTTTTCGTTTTTTGCCATAGCATTAAAAATTTGGTTTGTGTTGTATGAATTGATTTTGGAAATGAATCCCAAGTCAAGAAGTGATTTGGCATCATGGATGCGTTCCTCATGCATGACATTGCGGAGCCGTTCCCGGTCCTGACCTGTTCTCTCGACATACACGTCAAGAATAGCCTCCTCCTCCAGAGCAAGCTCCTCGGCAATGCTACGAGCATCGTCGGAAGTGAGCCAATCCCCGACCGGCATGTATACCCGATGGATGAGTGCCCGGCAATTCCTGTTTGCCGACCGGTTCTCTGCCGGAGCTGCCAACAGGATGCACACTGCCATCGAGTGGCATCCCCCGACAATATTTGTGTATATAGTCCTCCCACTCATGCGAAGAAGGTCATAAATCTTGAAGCCCTCCTCAACAGAGCCCCCGTCACAGTCAATGTTGATGCACACCTCCTGTTCATCGGGGTGTTCATCAAGTACCCGGCGGAAGGTCTCCGCGGAACAGATCTCTGAGGTCCCTCCCCAAAGCTCCACCATGACCCGATTCTCTTCGGAGTCAATTGCGCCTTTTAAGTTGATGAATATCATGTGCCAAATTATTTCGATACAAATATAATTATCCCTAATAGATATTGAAATCCTATTTGTGCTGGACTATTTAAAAATTAGCCCGGTCTTGAATCTGCACGTAGTTAGCATCTTCCCTCCGAATATCTTCGATTGTAGCAATCACTCTCACCTGGCCAAATGCTTTTTGAATTGCTCTCTCCATGTCAAGCCGATTCATAGGTTCCGACGCCTCAGCGAATGATCGGATAGCATATCCCCCGTCCGATCCAACTTTAGTGAACGGTACTCCGCCACCGAGTTCGTTTATGGCTGACAGAAGAGGCAGGAACATGCGGCTCGACTTCTTGTTAATGATGGTCTCGCCTCCTTCCGCCTCAATGTGCACTCCTCCAGCGGCATGACTGGGTCCCTCAATGTATTTACCTCTTGCGGCTTTCGGCAGAGGAGCTGCCCAAAGAGCTGCCATCTGAACTGCTCCCAAAGCCGCAGCTGCTGCAATGAACGGGATAGCCAAAGGAAATCCCATTTTAGCCGATGCCATGATGGAGATGGCAGTATTGATGCCAATCTCGAAGGATCCCATTGCCCTCTCCCGGATAGCTTGTTCCCGTTCGATTTTGGCCAACTCCTTCTCCTTCTGTTTCTCCATCTTGACTTTCTTCTCGTTGTACTGGGCCTCCGTGATTTGGCCATTAGCGTACATGTTTGCCAATGCCTGCTCCTCCCGGCTGTATTGTTCTTCTACCTCCTGAGCCCGGCGCTCCCCGAGAGCACTGGCCAAGTCATTGAAAGCATTAGCAAAGCCGGATGCCATTTCGGCATACTCCCGGAGCTTCTCGATCCGTTCTTCCCATAAAGCCTCCTCGTTCTCAGCCATCTCAAGTTGGATCTGAGCAATGGCGTCCTCGTTTCCTTGAGCTGCTGCCAACTCTGCCTCCAGATACCTTTTCCTGATCTCATACTTGGACTTGTGATTTAACTCGGCTTGAGCGAGCTCCTTGTCGAGGTCCATTTGCTGGAGACGAAGATTGTTGGCTCGGAGCTGGGCCTCCTGCTCATAGGTTTTCTCCCCGGCAGCTTTCCTGGCTTCGATTTGCTTCTGGAGCATCTCATTCTCGAGCTCCAGCTTCTCCCTTTCGTTGTCCGCTGCCTTCGAGAGGTCCTCGGCATACTGTTCGTTTAGAGTTTGGTTGAACCGGTCAAGTTGCTGTTTGGTAGCATCCTCGCGGATCTTTTTGATTTCGTCCTGGAGGTTTTGTTGGATCTGTTTCTCGAGTTCGGCTCTGTTGACCAGGAACTGCTCATAAGCGGCATACTCTTTCTGGTATTCCTCCTCGCTCATACCTCTCACGAACTGGGGAGACTGAATGTTGGCCAGCTCCTTCATGGCGTCCTGGTATTTCTGAGTAACCTGAGCAATCTGCATATCGACTGTGCCTCCGGAAGCTACAGCCAATATGTTTGCTCTCACCCCCGCAAGGTAGTCATTGAGCTGTTTGGCTTGGTTCTCGTAGAACTGCTTGTCAGACCGAGCCATGGCATTCAGAGCCGTCTGATACTCCTTATTAGTAATTTTGCCGTAAGCTTTCTGGAGAGCCAGACGTTCCCGGGCTCCATCCTGAGCTGCCTTGTAGAGCTTTTTCTCATACTCCATCCGGATGGCAATGTTCGTAGACTGGAATGTTGTTTGGAACCTGAGATCATCTTCCCGGATCTTCTGCATGGCTTCCGAGTTCTTCAAAGCAACCTCCAGAGCCTTATCGGCAATGGCCTGCTGAGCCTCCCGGTTGGCTATTGCAGTCTCAAGAGCCAAGTTAGCAATTGCGGCTCCTTCATTCTCGATTGTCCGGAACAGTTCTTGGTATCGGCCTTTCAAATCGTCGAGTTCCTTTTTGGCCTCCTTGTATTTGGCCAAGCTTCCTGACCATGTGTTGAGCTCCTCCTCCTTGGCTGCAATCACCTTCTTCAAGGAGTCGAACTCATCCATTGCAGCCATCTGTCTTTGACGAGCTGCACTCATCTCAATCTCGCGGAGCTTGTTGGCTGTTTTGAGCTGAGCTTCGGCGATCTGTTCCGACGTGGCATGATTGGCTTTGAGATTTTCTATTTCTCTCTTGCCCCGGATCTCCTCGGCTTTGGACAGAGTGTTCCGCTTGGTCTCGATCTGATCCAGTACATACGTGGAGGCTTCGGCAGCTCGATTGTATGCCTCCATTGCCCGGGTTGCTCTCTCTTGAGCTTCCGTGTTACTGTTAAATGCGTTCATAAGAGCAACCACTCCAGCCACCAATCCGCCCACTGCTGCTGCCACCAATACAACGGGGTTGGCAGCCAAAGCCGCGTTCCAAAGCCATGTGGCAGCTGCTGCTGCTTTGGTGAGGATGTTGCTAGCTCCTTGTACGGCATTTTTAGCAGCTATCGCTTTCGTCTCGGCGAGAGTCTGGTTGATGCCAACCAGCTGAACCAAGTTAGATGCAGCTCGATAAGTGGCTTCGGTCTTGGAGAGAGCTGCTTGGAGAGAAGACAAAGAGGAAAGAGCCGTGATGATGGTTATCATCTTCGTCATGGTAGCATTGAGCTCCTCGTTCTCGCTCCCCAGTACCTGAGTGGCTGTGGTCCAAAGGCCCCATACGGAAGTCAAAGCTGACGTGGCGCTGGTAACTGCCTGTATGGTTTCAGTTCCCTTACCAACGTTGGATATAGCTGTATTGACCAGGTCCTTAGCTCCTTTCAGTTCACCGGCTCGTTTAATCATCTCCTTGAACGTCTCAGAACTCGTATCCCCGGACTGAGCCATCTGGATGAGTGTCTGGGTAAGGTCGGAGAGTTCCTGCTTGAGGTTCTCCGTTGCCTTCTCGTAGTTACCAACTGACCGGCGATAGTCCCCGAGTGCCTCCTCCTGAGCTTTGAGCTCCTCGGTGGTTTCTGCAATGCGCTTGCCGAGCTCGGCTTTACGAGCCGCGTCCTGCATTGAGTTGCCCAGCTCTGCAAACTCGGCATTGTCCAAAGCCAGCTGGGTTCTAAGTTTTGATAAACTTGCCTCCTGTTGGTTCTGGAGCTTAATGTTGTTCTGGATTTGCTTCTGGTACTTGTTCGCCTCGCTGTTGATTGCCTTGATCTGGTTGTCAAGCGCATAGTATTCTTGAGCATTCTCCTCAGTTACTTTGCCGAGAGCCTTCTGCTGGTCTCTCAACTCCTGGGACCGGAGTTTCAATTCGGCTAACGTCTTGAGGGCATCCTCAGCTGTTACACGGACGTTGTAAATTGTATTTTTCTGTTCTTCGGCCATATCACATTCGTATTAGGTCTACTTTGGGTATCTTTCCAGCTTGGAAGTTGTTTATTTTCGAAACGTAGAACCAGAACCCATGCTCTTCCAGCCATATCGGGTTGAACAAGTCCAGACTTTGAATGTCGAGCGAGTCCAAAAGAATTTGGACCTGTAGGGTCTTTGGTCTTTTGAGTATATTGTTGATGAGCTTGTCGTAGTACTTAGGAACGTAGTAATTCAATTTTTTGAAATGCGCCGTGTATAGTCGTATCTGGGTAAGGGTGCGGCCTACCTTCACCTTGGGCCGCATATAGTCAGACTTATCTATGTGGACGACCATTGGCTTACTTAGAACATTGTACTCCCAAGTCGTCTCGGTCATTTCCCCGTTCTCCATCCGACCTCTATTGATGGTCCAGATAGGGTAGTTAGCAAGTGTATGATTCTTATTTGTAGTGTCCGCATCATAGAGTCTTTGGTTGAGCCCTGCCAAGAACCCAATTTGGAACAGGAGTTTGGTGGGCTGGAGGTTGACGTCCGGGATGCTGAACTTGTACGAGTCAGTAACGTTGTTGTCCTTATTATCCTCTAACTTCATCTCGTTGGACTGGGCATAGCTGGACAATTGGAACGTAAGTTTGGTGTCCTTTCCTTTTATCAGCTTGTCAGACCAATTCTTCCCGGACGAACTTCGTCTGTTGTAAAACTCCTGAATAGAGTATGCTCTTGCTACCTTTGTGACGGGATTAACGTCGACGGTTAGACCAAACAGCTGGACAAATGCTTTGACTATGTCCCCCAAGCTTTTGAATCCAGTAGAGGCCAGGAGGTCATAGGTTAGTCCGGGTTGGGGCTTATCCCCTGGTGAAGTTTCAGGCACAGGAGGAGCAGCAATGTTGACCGGAAATCTCATGTCAAACGAATTGACAGGGTTAACGACTATGGCGAGAGTTCCAGACACCAGTATGTGCTCCCCTGCCTCCATCTGGATGTCGACCGAAGCGCTGCCAGAAGACCCCGATGACCAGGACCTTGTCAACACTACAGCACTGGTTCCGTCGTTCTTGTAGTGGGTAACTTTGACTGCCACACTACACTTTTGGATGGCAGAAATATTGGACCACGAGAATCTAAACGTGATGGTCGTGTCCCATAGAGTCATCCAGTTGAATGTTCCGGGTACGGAGTCTATAGTCAAACGTCCGGCGACCGGGTCACTGAGAGTTACCCCGGGGGAGCCTTTCCATGTCACCCCGGTGGTGCCAACCGAGGGATTCCGGATCCAGCCAATTCCGGATGCTCTCGGAGCCTTGGGGTTGTCTGCCAAAACGGGGTAAGTGCAAGGCAAAAACATTTCGGCTCGGTCGACGGGGTCCACGTCGGTCTCGAGACTGTAGCCTGCTCGATCGAAGATCCATGTCACCAAGTCATACCAGTTGAGGTGGGGGTAGAACTTGTCCAACTCCCTGACTTGCCTGATTGCCTCCATGGCGAAAGGGGGGAAGTTAGGGTTCTTTTGCAGAGTTGCATACAGCCAAAAGTACAGGACTTTAACCCCTTCGGGGCCGGAGAGGTATCGCTCAGTCTGTCCCATTGTGTCCGTGTACCACTTGAGGAGGAACATACCATCCCCAGGGTCCTTCGCGTCAGTGTTGTTTAGTGTGTCGAACAGGTCAACGGTTGCCCCGAGGATCTGGACCCCGATCGATGTATCTGATACGTCTACGATGTTCAATACTGCTCCAGCCGGGGATATGAGTGCTCCCTCATAGAATAGTTGGCAAGGAAACTTCATGTATGGCACACCCGAATCTGAGCCAACTACAAAACTGAATTGGAATGCTTGCTCGTTATGGGTCGTCCTGGGCAGACTGATCCGCTGGGAGTACGAGGCATTCCTGTCTTTCAGCTCCGCCAGATTGTTGATCTGGTAATTCATCGCAGGAGCATCCAGCGGGAGGTCCAGGGACCAGACCTTGCCGTCAATGCCTTTCATGAGTAGTTCGTAGTTCATATTACCACTGAGTTTGTTCGTCAATAAGCTGGAACTCGTAGCTAACAGTGTTCCTGGGAGTCTTGGTGTCCCAAGTTAAGTCCGTGTCATCTACTAGGACTCGTTGCCATGCCTTGACTGAGTAGTTGTACCTTTGAACAAGAGGCGAGAGAGCAATTCCTTTGAGCAAGTTGAAGTCGTTCTCATCAAGCTGTTCTGCTCCTGCTTTGACTATGTTCTTAAACTCCGGAGCTAACTCGCCTCTCGTCTGTGAGGCATAGGGGCCTCTGGAATTCGCTAATACGTATTGGTCTCCCCGGTCAACCTCCTGCGTATACTTCTTGTGTTGCTCAAACATGTAAGTGTCCCATCCGCCTTTCTGGTTTATCCAGCGAATGTAGAATGGGTTGCAAGGTATCTCCGTATCGACGAATATGATGTTCCATGCTTGAGAAGAGTATGCTCCTCCAGAAAGTCCGAGTTTTACGTAGTCTGCTCCATCACTAGCTTCATCCTCAAATTCGTACACAAGGGGGATGTTGAGTCGGGTAGAAATATCAAATTGTTTTTCGACCTCATCATAAAGTTTAACCCGAACGTCGACCGATGTAGCGATATCTGGTGACCCCAAAAACCCTCTCGGGAATAGGGTGACGTAATACGGATACCCGTAGTATTTTTTTACATACAGATTCCTGTCGTTGTCAGGAACCCGGTCAGTCAGTACGAGTCCTAAGTATGACTCGGTGAAATTAGCGTTGTAGCCTCGAGCCCTAACTCCCCGGGAGGCATATCGAACATTGAAGTTTTGTTCGCCGATGCCTCTGTAAGCATATGCCGATATGAGACTGTAGTCAATGGCAAAGCCGATGGATTGGTTTATGTACGGATATGTTCTCAATCTGTCGTCCCGGAATCCGGCTTTTGCCAAGAACCTGAGGTCGTATTTCTTCGTCGTCCCGAATCCCGAGTCTCTGTAGATGTCGATGCTTTCAGTTAGTGAGTTCGCTGCTTTAACTGGACTGGGGCTATAGCTGACAAAGTTATTCCCGTAGGCCAAACTCATACCTGAGAGAGTAACCTTCACTCCAGCTGTTGCTCCTTCAATACCTGCAAAAATGATAAGGAAACCGTGGGGGGATCCTGATGTAACAATGCGCGGTACCTGAACCTTCCACGTCATGTTGTCACCAATTGGTATATTTGTTTTAGCAATCACAGTGGTAAGATTACCCAAACTGGCTCCTTGGAACAAAGCAACGGTGAGTGAAGTGGCACCCACTCCAGCCCCGCGATAAACCCTAAAAGCATACCATTCCCCGGGTACCAACTTTCTACGGAGAGGAAACTTCACAGAATAGTTGTTACTACTACCTCCACTGTTATCAATTACTTCGACCGCCTCATTGTCTATAATGTTCAACGAGACCATATTGTCCTCGTCAAAGTTCTGAGTCTTGATCTCAAGCCCAGGTGTTGAGTTGTCGGTCTCAACTGGTATTTGCGAATATGCTGAGTATAGAGAATCCTCAGCCGGTTGATTGGTAATTGCCATATCGCGTTATATTATATATCCGTGGTCCATATTGTTGTCAGGAGTGAATGCCTCTTCAATGAGGACCTCCATTGTCTTGTCCAAATGCTGAGCCAGGTACTCCTCGAAGTTATCAGCGGGAGTGTCGACCAAGTCAACGTAAATGTGATTGCGGTAAAGCTCTGAGCCTTCTCGTTTTATCTTCCATGCAGTGGCATTTCCGAATCGGACCAGGTCCTTGGGATCCGAGAATGTGATGCCTTTGAGCTTTGCCCACTCCATGATGATCTGTCCCAAATTGGCGGGGATCTTTCCAGGACCTCGTCCCCGGATGAGAGTGTAGAAGTAGTTTGGAGCTTCGATCGTTCCCCAAACTGTTTCCCCTTCTCGTCCCGTCTGGACTGTTATCTGAGCATAGGTTCTGCCGGAGGCTTCCTGCCCGGCGTCCTGTGATGCCCGGATGATCTCGTCCCTCATCTGGGTGAGACCCTCAGCCAATATCTGTTCCAGTCCTACCGCCATTTGTTTCTGGGTTTGCGAGCATTGGCTTTCTGCTGAGCCTTACGCTCCAGTTCCTTGTTCAGTCGCTCCCGGAAGAGGTGACTCTGCAAGTTGGTGAAAAGGAGGTTGTACACCTTCCCGTATTTCCATTCCAGAATCTCATCCGGGTCTTTCGAGTAGTCCTTGGCCAGTGCAGTGATGGTGGCCATCTCGCCAACCACCAAAGAGAATTGAGCAATGCCGGCTGCCTTCTCCTCAGCACTGGGCTCGTACTTGAGCTCAGTCTGTTCCCGTTCAATCCAGTGTTTGATGCCCATGAGAACCTCATACCAGTACTCAACAATTTCGGAGGTGTTCCTGAGACTCCATTTGACGCCGAGACATTGCATGCCTTCCTTCATCTTGTCAATGTCGGTCATCTCCTTGTCAGTGATGATCCGGCCAAGCTCTATGCGTTGGCCGAACGTCATCTGACCGCCTTGTATGTCGATTCGCTGGATCATTTTATGTAGCAATGTTTGAGACTCCAGTATGGTTCTGGAATGTCCCCGACCTCCACTAAACTGCCTACGTACTCAGTCCCGTGGCTAAGGTCAGGATACGTCACACTCGACTTCTTCCACCCGTCCTCTTTGGTCCATAGATAGTCAAAAACAGGGTCTCCGGTTTCACCAATAAAGCCTTGTGAAACAAAGTTCTCTGGTTGCGAGATGGCGAATACCAGTAGCGGGAGACCATCTGGACTGAACAGAGCTTGTAAACAGTCCGGGGGAGAGACCGGCATGGGCAAGTCCTGTCGGTCAAAGAATAGAGTGTGCCCCGACAAGTCAAATCCGGGCTTTACCACTTCAAGGAGGGGACGCCAGATCTTGTCCTTGTACATATCGATACACCAGTCCTGCTTGAAGGTGAACTCCAGTCCCACACTGACCTCGTTGGCATCAAACCTGGAAGACGGGTACAGCACCCGGACAGTGTTCATGATTTCCGGATATTGCTTGACCAGCTGAGAGGTCTTGAGCAAGTAGAGGAAAGGCCTGACCATCTGTTCCTCAATTTGATTCTTCAACTCCAGTCGTCCGATGGTGGGCGAGTTCTGGCTGAACTTCGTGTCGCCTTTGTAGGCATCGTTGGCCATCGGCTCAAACTTGCAGAAGTAGACCTGCATGATGGTACGCTGAGTTGGGTAGCCCCGGTACGGGGTATCGTAGTAGCCAGTGGTAGGTTCCTCAACATAGACGAAGTCGGACGAGGTCCGATTGCCGTCCGAGTCTGTAACAAACCTCTCCATCGTGTCCACTTTGACGTTCAGCATCCGAGCCTGGTCACACTCAAAGACGGCCAGAGGGTTGACCATCTTGACCATGTCGCGGATAATAGTTATGATGTCCAGTATCATCGTTTTGTGGGGATTATTATTTTGGCGGACTTCATGCCAGTCGCCTTCGGCTTGATCTCGAATATCATTCGCATGATGAGCATGTCCAGGAAGTCCGGTGACCTACCGAGGAGCTGCTTCATGGTGTCCTTGGAGATGAGCTCTCGCTTCTGCTCAGCGGAGTTCGTGTTCTTGGACTTGAGCACCGTCATCTCCTGCTTGATTTTCTCCTGAACTTCTGGAGAGCAGATGATGTGGATCTGGCGCTTGTTGATGAGCTCCGCCAGCTTGAATGCGCACTCCGACTTGATGTTGTTGTACGTCTTGGAGTCAATAGCTGACTGTCCTCCATGAAACTCCCGGATGCCTTTCAGGTAGCTCTCCAAGTAGAACCCAAGTCCGTCAGCGTCAGAGACGATGCTGGACCGGGGGACTTTCAGACCGGTGGCCAATTTGGCGATCTTCTCCTCCATCTCCTTGCCTTCCGAGAAGCATTTGGCGATGGGGATCCGACAGACCATGCCGTCCCAGGTTCCAACCACCCAACTGTCTCGTCCTTTCCCGGCAAGGTCAGTGCTAATGAACCGATTGCCCGTCGGGAGTACGAACTCATTGCTGAACATGTCGCACACTGCATCATAGTCGACCAGCCAATTCGGGTCATCGTCATACTCCCAGTTGCCAAAGACCAGTCGCTCGATCTGCGACTGGGTCAGGTTCCGGAGAAGCCCCTCAATGTACGTGTCTGGGAGAGTCTTGTTGTCCTGGGGCAGAGCTTTGACGAACCGACGCCAAGGAGGCAGCTTGTTCTCCTTCCATGGCTTGTAGTAGTCCGTGTAGAGGAAATTGTTGGTCGGGTTGCAGGTGATGAGGAGTTTGGGAGCCAGCTTGTAGACGTCATTCTTCCATCGACCGATGGAAGCCTGGAGGTTGGTCTTCGCCTCGCGGATAAACTCGCCACCCTCCTCAATCCATCCTCGAGTCATCTGCATGGAACCGAACCTCTCGTACATGGGGTCACTGGGGTTATACTTGGCATCGATCAGGTAGATGCGGCTTTTGTTGTACAACTCGAAGAAGTTGTATTGACCATTAAAGTGGTAATAGTCCTCCGTGATATCCCAATGGGCGAATACCTCGTAGAGAGAGGGGATGGTGTACCGGACCAGGTCGGCAGCCGTCTTACGCGCAATAAAATAAAATGTCTCTGGGTAGGTGAGGGCATCGCCGCCTATCAAGGAACACCCGAGGTAGGATTTGCCAGCACCTTTCGTGCCGGCATACAGAATGTCAGTGACCGAGTCATCAAGCCATAACCGAGCCACTTCCTTCTGCTTCTCGTTGCCTTTGGTGTCAAATTGAAGCCGGCGTCCCATTTTATTTTACCTCCATTCCGGTTATCTGTTCGAGAGTGATGCCTCCCGTCAGGTTGACATTTGTCTTGCGTCCTTGAAGCACCTGGATGAGGCTGGCAGCGTACTTGCCAACCAGGGCTCCCTCAATTTGCTGGGAATTGATGGCGTCCTCGATGGTGCCACCAATTGCAGCTGCTACCGGATCCCCCGTGAGTTCCCCGTACTCAACAGGATTGATCCCAGCGAACAGCCTGAATGACTCGATGGTCATCGGGCGGGAAATGTAGACGCTGCAGTCGTCGCCATTCTTATTCTTGTGAGCCTGGGAGAAATAGTTATCCTTCATGAATTTGCAATACTCGATGAATGCAAAATAAAGCTCCTCCGCATCGGTGGGCTTTACAAAATCTCCGGCGTCTCGCCTTTTCTGTCCCTCCTCCATATAGGCGAGCGGACTCATTTTATATGTACTTCGTGCCATGCCTCAAATATAGTCAAACCTTATACAAATTAAAAATTTATTTCTGCACAACAATCCCCGGAGCGTTTGGCCCCGGGGATCTTTGATTTATTCGCTTACGCGAATGAGGGTCACGCCGAACCACAGAAACTTGACCGAAATGCCGTTCGGCCAAATCATGCCTTCGTGGACCGTTGCGATGGATGGGGTCCAATTACAGTACTTGGTATTGACTTCCGAGTACAAAGCCCAGTTTTTCCCGAGCTGCTTAAAGTGTTTTGCTTTCATGCTTGTTTGGTTTTAATTTCCGTATACGCGAGTGCCGTCCAGTATTTGTGGGTCGGGAGAAGTCCCAATTTGGCACCAGTTCTACTGACTCTGTCAGTTCTACTGACTCTGTCAGTTCTACTGACTCTGTCAGTTCTACTCGCCTAAGACTTCTTTTTTGAACTTTTGGATCCGTCTCTCCGTTCTCTCCATCTGCTTGATGGATCGGCTCAATATCCGTTTGGGACTATTCCACCATTGGCGGATCCCGCCGAAAATCGCGAACAGGCCGATGATGGCCAACAGGTAAATTGCAATCATTTTCTACGCCTCCTTTCTAATTTGTTTTGTAGTTTGCGGACCTCAACCCAGTCCTCGTGCCGCATCCATTTCGGACGGGATAACAGAGTCAGCTGACCCCGTGCTATTTGCATGGTTGTCTTTTTCAATTTGCGGGCGTAGTCCAGGACCTCCCGCTCCTCTTTTGAGTAGATTCCAAGCCATCGCCGGAACACTCCAAGTTTCCCAGTTGGGGGTAGCCCCAATTTCTCAGTTTTTTCCATAATAAACAGTTTTTTCCATAATAAACAGTGGGTGGAACAATAAAATTTTTATTGTTCCGGCCCCTAAGTGATTGATGTTCAATGGTT
>OGRL01001375.1_pt1 | contig 18501 bp, 9 predicted proteins | sample 1553481 | NCBI WGS metagenome assembly OGRL01 (sample SAMEA2580036, study PRJEB22360) | human gut metagenome
TCGAGATGACCACCGCGCCCGAGATCACCATGCTGAATTCGCGGAACAGGCGGCCGGTCATGCCCTCCATGAAGACGATCGGGAAGAACACGGCGATCAGCGTGACCGACGTCGAGATGACGGCGAAGAAGATCTCCTTGGCGCCTTCGATGCCGGCCTCCTTGGGCGTCATGCCGCGTTCGATGCGGATGTAGATGTTCTCGGTCATCACGATGGCATCGTCGACCACCAGCCCGACCGAGAGCACCACGGCCAGCATCGACAGCACGTTGATCGAGAACCCGGCGACGTACATCAGGAAGAACGTGCCGATGAGCGAGACCGGGATCACGATGCACGGGATGAGCGTCACGCGCCAGTTGCGCAGGAAGAGGAAGATGATGATGATGACCAGGATGAAGGCCTCGTAGACGGTCTGTCGCACCTCGTCGATCGAGGCGCGGATGAAGCGCGTGTTGTCGAACCCGTAGGAGGTCACCACGTCGTCCGGCAGGTCTTTCTTCATCGTCTCCATGCGCTGGTAAACCGCATCGGCGATGTCGATGTGGTTGGCTCCCGGCTGGGGGATCACCACGACGCCCACCATCGGGATACCGTTCATCTTCATGTAGCTGCGCGTATCCTGGGGGCCCAGTTCGGCGCGTCCCACGTCGCTCAGGCGGATGATGCGGTTGGAGGCTTCGCGTACGACCAGGTCGTTGAACTCCTGCGTGGTGTGCATCAGCCCCATCGTGCGGATCGTCAGCTCGGTGGTGTTGCCTTCGATGCTGCCCGAGGGAAGCTCTACGTTTTCGCGGTCGAGGGCGTTCTTGATGTCCACGGGCGTAATGCCGTATCCGGCCATCTTGGCCGGGTCGAGCCACAGGCGCATCGAGTAGCGTTTCTCACCCCATATCTGCACGCCGCTGACGTTGTTGATCGTCTGCAGCTGCTCCTTGACCGTCAGGTCGGCGATCTCGCTCAGCTCCAGCAGCGAACGTTTGTCGCTCTGGATGGTTACCATCAGGATCGGCGTGGCGTCGGCATCGGCTTTGGTGACTGTCGGAGGGTCGCAGTCGCGGGGCAGGTAGCGCTGGGCGCGCGACACTTTGTCGCGCACGTCGTTGGCCGCGGTTTCCAGGTCTACCGAGAGTTCGAATTCGACCGTGATGCGGCTCTGTCCCTGGCTGCTGACGCTCGACATCGAGCGGATGCCCGGGATGCCGTTTATGTTCTGTTCGAGCGGCTCGGTGATCTGGTTCTCGATCACATCGGCATTGGCTCCCGGATAGGAGCACGTCACCGAGATGATGGGATTGTCGACACTCGGGTATTCGCGTACGCCGAGGTAGCTGTACCCGATGAACCCGAATAGCAGGATGATGATCGTCAGCACCGATGCCATTACCGGCCGCCGGATGCTCAGTTCGGAAATATTCATGCGGCGGCGGTTTTATTCGACGGTGTCGAGTTTTACGGGGAGACCTTCACGCAGCTGGAGCGTGCCGGAGACGATCAGCGTGTCGCCCGGGGACAGCCCCTCGACGACCTGTATCCGCGATTCTGTCCTCAGCCCGGTTTTTATGGCTACGGCGTGGGCCTTGCCGCCCTTATAGAGGAATACCTTGTCCACGCCCATTTCGGGGACGACGGCCTGCGTCGGGATGGCAATGGCGTCGGGGATGTCGTGCATGCGGATCTTTACGCTTACGAAGCGTCCGGGTAGCAGCCTGCCCCGCGTGTTGGGGTAGTGCGCACGTACCGAGAAGTAGTGGGTATTGGGGTCGATCTTCGATTCGGTGGCGTATACCTCGGCGTGAAACGTCTCGTTGTACCCCTCGACCGTGAACGTGAGGCGCGTCCCGGGTTTTATCTGGCTGGCGTAGCGCTCCGGGACGGAGAGGTCGATCTTCAGCGGCTTGATTTTGGTCAGCTTGGCCACCACGACGCTCGGCGAGGCATAGGCGCCTTCGCTGACGTTGCGCAGGCCGATCACGCCGTCGAACGGGGCGTGCAGCTCCGTGAGCGCGATGTTCGAACGCACGATGTCGATATCGGCGTTGAGCATCGCCAGTTCGGTGCGTGCCTGTTCGTAGGCTTCCAGGCTGACGGCGTCCTTTTCGAGCAGGGCACTCTGGCGGTAAACACGGTCTTCGGCCAGTTTGAGCTGCGCTTCGTAGCGCGACAGCTGTGCCAGCAGCGGTTTGTCGTTGACTTTGGCCAGCAATTCGCCCTTGCGGACGGTTGAGCCTTCCTGGAAGTTGATCGAGACGATCTTGCCCGAGGTCTCGAACGAGAGGTCTACCTCCTCGTCGGGGAGCAGGCTGCCCACCGAGGTGATGCCGTCCGTGAGGGTTTGCGGCCGCACGACGAGCCCGTTGACGTTCAGGACACTATTTTTCCGGGGTATGCTGATTTCCGCCGGGTCGGCGGCGGACGAACTGCCGCGGTAGTGGTTGTAAACGAACAGCCCTGCACAGAATACTACGAGGATGACGGACGTGATGATCCATTTCTTTTTTTTCATACCGGAGAGGTTGTCTTTAATGAGGGATGTGCAAAGATACGAAAAAACCCGCTATGCTTCCGCTGCCGGAAGGTATAATTGCACCCGTTTGTCGTAAAAACGGGGCCGGTTGCGGGTTCGTGTATGCCCGTTTCCGGCGAAACGGCAAAAAACGCCGGCGAAACGACCGGCACCCGCCGCATTCCCCTACCGTTGGGAGCAATACCTACATGTTATTATTCTGTCCCGAAAATTACCTAAAACAGGGAATTGTCCGGGCTTGGCGGGCACCTTAACTTTGCCACCGCAAACAAAATAAACGGAGAGCCTATGCGTCTTGGAATTTTACTGTTTACCCCTATTTTCTTACTGGCGGGTGTTACCCTGCATGCGCAGGAAGCCGTGAACGCCCCCGAACCTGCGGCCGCGGCCGATTCGGCTGCCAATGCCGAGCTGAAGGCACAGCTGAAAGCCGAACTCCTGTCGGAGATCCGGGCCGAGCTCTCTTCCGAAGTGAAGACCGCCGTCAGCAAAGAGGCCGACAAACCCTCACGGCTGACCGTGGGCGGGTACGGCGAGGCCGTCATGACGCGCAATTTCTTCAGCGACAACTACCTGCGTTATATCAGCCCTGACAAGTACAAGAATGACAAAAGCCACGGCCGCTTCGACCTCCCGCATGTGGTCATCTACCTGGGCTACGATTTCGGGCGCGGCTGGTCGATGGGCACCGAGATCGAATTCGAGCACGGCGGCACGGAGAGCGCCTTCGAAACCGAATTCGAGGAGGGCGGCGAGTATGAGTCGGAGATCGAACGCGGCGGCGAGGTCGCCCTCGAACAGTTCTGGCTCCAGAAAAGCTTCAGCCCGGCCTTCAACCTGCGCCTGGGGCATATGATCGTGCCTGTCGGCGGAACCAACCAGCACCACATGCCCACCGAGTTCTTCGGGGTCTACCGTCCCGAGGGCGAGAATACGATCCTGCCCTGCACATGGCACGAAACGGGCATCAGCCTCTGGGGACGTGCCGGTGACTGGCGTTACGAGGTGATGTTCCTGCCGGGACTGGATTCCGACCGGTTCGGCGACAACGGTTGGGTCAGCGGCGGTGCCGGAAGCCCCTACGAATTCAAGATCGCCAATGCCTATGCCGGGGCGTTCCGCATCGACAACTACTCCGTCCCGGGCTTGCGCCTGAGCCTGAGCGGTTATGCTGGCAACAGTTTCAGCAATACCCTGAGTGCCAACCGTACCGGTGCGGACAGATACAAGGACGTGAAGGGTACGGTGATGATCGGCGCCTTCGATTTCCTCTACGATGCCCATAACTGGATCGTTCGCGGTAACTTCGACTACGGGCACCTGACCAATTCGGACAAGATTTCCCAGTTCAACCGCGATATGCCCAACGCATCGCCCTCGCCCAAGCAATATGTGGGTTCGGACGCCATCGCCACGGGGGTGGAAGCCGGTTACGACATCTTCTCGCAGATACGCAAGCTCAAGGAGAGGGGACACCGCTTCTACGTCTTCGGCCGTTATGAGTTCTACGATTCGATGTTCGATACCGCCAAGTCGGTGATCCGCCAGGACTGGTGCGGCCGCCAGCGGGTAGCCGTCGGGTTCAATTATTATCCGATCAAGAACATTGTCATCAAGGCCGAGTACGGCATCGGCCTGCTCCGGTCGTACGACTATACCGACTCCGCCACCGGGGAGACCCGCACGGGGCGTTTCAACAACGAGCCCTCCCTTTCGCTGGGGATCGCCTATTCCGGCTTTTTCAGACGTTAACCAAATCATAATGAGAATATGAAAAATCTGTTCAAAAATTCCGTTTATGCAGCCGCGGCACTCGTCCTGGCGCTCGGGGCCGCATCGTGCAGCGACAGCGACGGCGATTACACGTTTGCCGACGAGCGTGAAGAGGCGCTCAAGAATGCTGCCGTAGATTTCGTCGACAATAACGTGATTCCGACCTATAAGGCCCTGGCCGACGGGAGCATCGCCTTGCAGGAGGATTGCGAGGCCATGCTGGAGGCTTTCGACGCGGGAACCCTTACGACCCCGCTGGTGCAGGCCGCCTGCAACGACTGGATCACCACGCGCAAGCACTGGGAGCTCAGCGAGGCCTACCTTTACGGCGCTGCGGCCGATTACGACATCGACCCGCATATCGACTCCTGGCCGCTGGACGGCACGGCGCTTCAGAACCTGCTGAACAACAACAGTATGATGGCCGAGATCGAGAGGAATCCCGATTATGTCAGCGCCAATCTGGGTTACGGCCTGCTCGGGTTCCATGCGTTGGAATACATGCTCTTCGAGAATGCGGGCCCCCGCGCCCTCGGCAAATACACCCGTCCCCAGTTGGTATACCTGGTCGGTGTGGCCAACGATCTGTGCAACATGTGCGTACGCCTCGAAGCTTCGTGGGCGGGGCTGGACAATGTCACCGAAGAGAAGCAGACGATCCTGGGCGATGCCGAACTGGAGCCGACTTTCGACTACGGCGCTTCGATGCGCAATTCGGGGAAGGGCGGCAGCAAGTACCGCAACTATAAGGATGCCGCCGAGGAGATCATCCAGGGCTGCATCGACATCGCCACGGAGGTCGGCTCGCAGAAGATCGGCCGTCCGGCCAACGGAACCAGCTCCGAGGATATCAATTACATCGAGTCGCCTTACAGCCAGAATTCGAAGACCGATTTCATCGACAACATCATCAGCATCCGGAACACCTACCAGGGCATGACCTCCGGCGACGCTTCGGTGAGCGACTGGATCGAGGTGGTAGACCCCGTCCTCGATACGGAGGTTCGCAATGCGATTTCCACGGCGATCGAAAAGATCGAGGCCTGCCCGGCCCCGTTCGTCGACAACCGTACGGCACAGGCATGGAAGGATGCCGCCACCTATTGCAATAACGACCTTGTGAACGCGCTTACGAAGGCGCTGACGGCACTGTCGGTCGAAAAATAACCATTTTCAGCAATGAAAAAGCACTTGATTTACAGCCTGTGCATGTCGGCAGCCCTGATGGCTGCCGCGTGCGCTGATGACAAGGGGACGGATCCCGCCCCCGATCCGAATCCCGACCCCGTTCCCGAGGAGTATTACGCCGGCGGCAAGCTCGGCACGGCTTTCAACACCACGTCGGTGGCCTACGAGCAGCCTACGCCGGTCGTCGATGACGACGCCGCGATGACGCAGCGTTTCCTGAACGGCGAGGCGCTGTTCGAAAAACCCTTCACGGCCAACTCGTCGGGTGTGCGCTACGGCCTCGGGCCGCTCTATATCCGCACCTCGTGCCTGCACTGCCACCCGGGCTACGGCCACGGCAAGCGTATCGAAGGCGCGTTCAACACCAACCAGATCGGCAACGGCTATCTGCTGGTCATCACCGACGAGGACGACAATTACCTGACATCGCTCACCGGTATGCCGCAAACGCGGGCCGTGGCGCCGTTCAAAGCCCCGATCGACGAATCGAAGATCATGATCGGCTGGCAGGAGTATACCGACGAGTGGGGCAATAAGTTTCCCGACGGCGAGTCTTACAGCCTGATCTATCCCGAAGTGACGATCCCCGAGGACGCCTATTACGTGCCGCTGATCGGCGCCAAGGGCGAGGTGCCCTATGCCAAGGTGCGCGTGCGCCTCGAATCGACCATCGGCATCTACGGTACGGGCTTGCTGGATGCCATTTCGGACAGCGACCTGAAAGCCGAGTACGTTCGCCAGGAGCAGAACGGCGTGCCGCTCAATCCCGCGATCTTCAGGAACGGCGAGTGGGTCAAGACCTATGGGACGACCACCCATCCGCTGCGCTATACCTATGCCCTGAGTCGCGGCCCGTTGCAGGATGCGGCGGGTGCCAATGCCATCTGGAACATCACCAACGTGACCCGCTCTGACCGCCGTTACCACTACATGACCGCTGCTTATGCCGAAGTAGCGTCGAAGGACGCCGATGTGCAGCGGGATTTCTACACGCTTTTCCCGGCGTGGAACAAGACGGGCGACGTTGCGCAGGATATTTACAACTATCTGATGAACAAGGAACTGCCTGTCGAGATGAGCGATGAGGACTATGTCGACTTCATGGTCTGGCACCGCGGTCTGGCCGTACCGGCGGCGCGTAACCTCGACGATGCGGACGTTAAACGCGGCAAGACGCTCTTCACCGAGATCGGCTGTGCCACCTGCCACCGTCCGACCTGGACGACGGGCGACGATGTCTTTACCGACCCCAACGGTTTCTTTGCCGACGGCGACAGCCGCCTGCCGCGTTATCCTAACCAGAAGATCTGGCCCTACTCCGACATGGTGCAGCACCGGCTCTTCATGGTGAACGACATCCGCACGGGCTGGTGCCGTACGACGCCGCTCTGGGGCCGTGGCCTGAGCGAGAAGTGCACGGGCGCCAGCGACCGCCTGCACGATTGCCGTGCGCGGACGGTCATCGAGGCTATCATGTGGCATGGCGCGGCGCAGAGCGACGCCCGCTGGTCGGTCGAGAAGTTCCGCACGCTGAGCAAGGACGACCGCGACGCGGTGGTCGAATTCATCGAATCCATCTAACCCTTCCCGGATATGTGCGAAGCGCCGGTGCCCCGTGCATCGGCCTTTGCCGTGTCCGGACGATGCATTCACACACGAACGAACGGATGAAACTGTTGAAACTGTTGAAACGCCTTGCCTTCGGGCTGCTCGGAGCCGTGATGGCGGTGCTCGTTACGGCCACGGTACTTGAAAAGATATACGGTACGGATTTCGCCGCTGCGCATATCTACGGCGCGGGCTGGTTCGCCGCGCTTTGGGGTGCCCTCCCCCTCGCGGCGCTGGCCTGCCTGTTCCGCCGGAAATTGTGGCGGAGGCCCGCCGTCCTGTTGCTGCACCTCTCTTTCGCGGTCATCCTCGCGGGGGCTTCCGTGACATGGCTCTTCGGCCGGCAGGGGACGTTGCACCTGCGCACGGGCGATCCCGGGGCGACCGCATTCGCCGGCCGTGACGGTTCGGAGCAAATACTGCCCTTCCGGGCCCGGCTGGACGATTTCCGCATCGAGTATTATGCCGGCACCCGTGCGCCGATGGATTTCGTCAGCCTTCTCACCCTGACGGCCGACGACGGGTCGCTGCACGGTGAAGTCGGCATGAACCGCATCCTGGTTTTCCGGAATTATCGGTTCTACCAGTCCGCCTATGACGAGGACGGACGGGGTACGACCCTTTCCGTTTCGTATGATCCGTGGGGCATCGGCATCACCTATGCCGGGTACGGGCTGCTGCTCGTTTCCATGCTGGCGTTCCTGTGCGACAGGCGCGGGGGTTTCAGGCGGTTGCTGCGCAGCCCTGCGCTCCGCAAGGCGGCGCTGTGTCTTGTCCTCTGTACGGCGGCCGTACAGGGTGCCCGGGCGGCTGACACCTTGCCGCAGACGCTTCCGCGCGAGGTCGCCGCGGAATTGGGCGACCTGTATGTCTACTACAACGACCGTATCTGTCCGTTGCAGACCCTGGCTAAGGATTTTACGGTGAAACTTTGCGGGAAGAGCCGCTACCGGGGACTTACGCCCGAGCAGGTGCTTTCCGGCTGGCTGTTCTATTACGACGACTGGAAACGCGAACCGATGATCCGCATCAGGAGTGCCGGGGCACGCCGCCTGCTGGAGGTCGGCGGGCGTTATGCGCGGCTGTCGGATTTCCGCAACCGGGTCAACGAATACTGGCTCGAAGGGGCTGCCGGGCGTCCGGCGGGCGAGGCCGATGAGAAATTCAACATCATCGGGATGGTCTGCACGGGCAGTATGCTGCGGATTTTTCCCTATACCGACCCTTCGGACAGCCTGCTGCGCTGGGCGTCGCAGGTCGACGACCTGCCGCGGGAGCTGCCTCACGGGCAGGCGCTCTTTATCGGCCGGGCGATGAACTACGTCAGCGAACTGGTCGTAAAACGGGATTGGGCGGGGGTCGCAGGGGTGTTGCGCAAGATCCGCAGCTACCAGCAGAAGGAGGGCGGGGCGCATATGCCTTCCGGGCTGCGTTTCCGTGCCGAAAAACTCTATAACCGGCTCGATTGGTCGCTGCCGCTCGCCGCGGCATTCATTCTGACCGGGATCGGAGGATTCCTCGAAGCCTGCCGCCGGATGGTGCGCGGGCGGGCTTTCGGGGCGAAAACCCGGGGCTGGCTCCTTGCGGGCGTTGCCGCCGGAGGACTGTATCTTACGCTGATGCTGGCGCTGCGGGGCTATGTCAGCGGCCACTGGCCTGTTTCGAACGGCTATGAAACGATGCGCTTCATGGCATGGTGTACGCTGCTGCTCACGCTGCTCTTCGCCCGCCGCTTCCTGTTCCTGCTGCCTTTCGGTTACCTGATCGCCGGGCTGTCGCTGATAGTTTCGATGATGGGGGAGTCGAACCCTCAGATCACGCAGCTGATGCCGGTTCTCGACTCGCCGCTGCTCTGCATCCATGTGATGCTGGTCATGGTGGCCTATGCGTTGCTGGCGTTCGTCATGTTCGGCGGCGTGGCAGGGGTCGTCCTGCCCCGCCGCGCCCGCGGGGTGGCCGCGCAGCTGCAGGCCGTCAGCCGGCTGATGCTCTATCCGGCCGTCTTCTGCCTCGCCGCCGGTATTTTTGTCGGTGCCATCTGGGCCAATGTGTCGTGGGGACGCTACTGGGGCTGGGATCCCAAGGAAAACGGAGCATTGATGATTGTACTGTGGCAATTGACCGTATTGCATGTCCGGAAAGCCGGATGGCTGTCTTCCTGGCTGCTCCACTTCAGCAATGTAGTGGGTGGCGTTATCATTGCCTTTGCCTGGTGGGGCGTCAACATGCTTGGAGTAGGGCTGCATTCCTACGGTTTCACTTCCGGTCGGGATGCGTTAGACATGTTCTATTGGTTCGAAGCCGTATTGTGCGTTCTCTTCATTATCCTGCATTACCGCGTGCTCCGGCGCGTAGATGTCAGGTAGGGGAACAGGTTCCGGAAATAATACGGAAACATATTCCCGGAAAGGGACAGGAAATCCTTGTCTGCCTTCTTTCCATTTTCTGGAATTTGCGGTGTCCGGATTTTACAGTCATGGAGAACAGGGAAATGAGGACGCATTTTTTTCATTTTCTCCTTGCCGGGCCTGCTTTCCCGGTATATATTCCTTCCACCTCACGCACGGATAGCTCAGTGGTAGAGCGGCTGTCTTACACACAGTTGGTCGGGGGTTCGAATCCCTCTCCGTGTACCATTAATAAACCCTGCAAGTTTAAAGGCTTGCGGGGTTTTCTTTTAAGAAGGCATTATCATCATGCTGTATTCCGGTTTCCGTTCCCGTTTTGAGTGTATCTCCCTCCCTTTTTCAATTTGCCCGAAGTGTTGTTTAACTCCCCCGGATTTTTTAGTGAAAAACGGCTGCCGCACCTTTCGGCGGGGCAGCCCGTAAATGGAAGCGGTTCCTGTATAAGAAACGAATCTAGGCTCCGAAATCAAGGGTTTTAGGTTCTCGGCTCCAGACGCGGTGCTGTTTCATGGCCGTGATGAAGGGGGGCATCAGGGACTTGGTGTCCTTCGGCATGAGCAGCCCGGCGTCATCCATATCCTGGGGCAGGGAGGCTGCCTCAAGCATGGCTTTGGCGTTGCCGGGCAGTCCGATGGCCTTCAAGTGCCTGTAGGCCTGGCGCAAATGGTACTTGGCATCTCCGTCTTTCAGGAGCGTTGTGAGGCTTTGTTCCCCTTCCGGGACGATGACGGAGTCAAACAGGACGGAAGGAGTGCCGGACAGGGTTCCGTCAACAAACAGCTCTTCCCCTTCTTCCGTTGTTATGCTTCCCATGTGCGGGGCAATGATTTGGGGGTGGATGCCTTCTTCATGCAGGGCATCGCAGATTTCTTTCACGGATTTCAGGCTGACGCCGTCCGCTGCCAGTAAAGAGACGCGAAGGCCTTTGAGGTTGCCGTCCGTATGGGCATACAGGCTCAATGACGGATCTTGTTCCAGGCCGCAGACGGGCCTAGGAAGTTCCCTGCTGAGTTGCTCCCTGGTGAGTTGAATTCCCAGGTTGCGGGCCACTCCGCTTGCCAGGTCCGGATCAATGCGTGTCAGAAGGTCCACCACGCGTTCCCGGATATAGGGGCGCGTCACCTTACCCAGCTCAAAGCTGAAAGCGTTGATAATGTGCTCCTGTTCCACCGGAGTTTGACTCATCCAGAACAGCCGGGGGTGGGAATAGTATTCCGCGAAGGAGGGGCTTCGCAAACGTTCCTTGACACCGCTTACCGTCTGGGGGCTGGTAGTGAAGCCGCCTTTCTCCGGAGGCGTTTCTCTCGGCCAGTTGTTCCCGATGGAATTGGGATCATAGTTGGCCGGTGAGGCGTCTATCTGCATGCGGTGGAAGCCGGCCCTCTGATTGTTGTGGAAGGGGCAAATGGGGCGGTTGATGGGAATTTCCGTGAAGTTGGCTCCTCCCAGCCGGTGCCGCTGGGTATCGCTGTAAGAGAAAATACGGCCCTGGAGCAGCGGATCGTCTGAAAAATCAATGCCCGGCACGATATTGGCGGGGCAGAAGGCTACCTGTTCCGTTTCCGCAAAAAAGTTGTCCGGGTTGCGGTTCAGCACCATTTTCCCGACGATTTCCACGGGAACCAGTGCTTCCGGAATGAGCTTGGTAGCGTCCAGAATATCGAAGTCGAACTGGTCTGCGTCTTCTTCCGGGATGAGTTGCAGCCCCAGCTCGTATTCCGGATAATCTCCGGCTTCAATGGATTGCCAGAGATCCTTGCGGTGGAAGTCAGGATCGCGTCCTGTCAATACCTGGGCTTCATCCCACACCAGGGATTTTTTCCCGTACAGCGGTTTCCAGTGGAAACGGACGAAAGTGCTTTTTCCTTCTTCATTGACCAGTTTGTATGTATGGATGCCGAACCCTTCCATCGTACGGAAGCTTCTGGGGATGCCGCGGTCCGACATGGCCCACATGACGTTATGCAGAGTTTCCGGCTGCAGGGAGACGTAGTCCCAGAAAGAGTCATGGGCCGTCTGCCCCTGGGGCATTTCATTGTGGGGTTCCGGTTTGACGGCATGAACGAAATCCGGAAATTTGATGGCATCCTGAATGAAGAAGACGGGCGTGTTATTGCCTACCAGATCATAGTTGCCTTCCTTGGTATAGAATTTGGTAGCCCAACCGCGGATATCCCTTACTGTATCCGGAGATCCTCTGAAGCCCTGCACGGTGGAAAAACGCACAAAGACCGGGGTTTTTTCTCCCGGATCCTGCAAAAAAGCCGCTTTGGTGTACTTGGAAAGGGATTTGTACACCTGAAAATAACCATGTGCCCCGGAACCTCTTGCGTGAACCACGCGTTCCGGTATCCGCTCCTGGTCAAAATGAGCCATTTTCTCCAGAAAGTGGAAGTCTTCAAGCAGAGAGGGGCCTCTGCTTCCTGCTTTAAGTGTGTTTTGATCATCGGATATTTTAACTCCCAGGTTGCTTGTGAGGGCCTGTCCCATGCCGTTGGAGCGCATGGCATCCAGCTCCCTGATTTTTTCCGTAGCGTTATCCGGCATCTTCATGGAACCGGGCGCGGAAGGTTCCGCATTGGGCGGCGTAGGTTTTGGAGTGGGTTTGATCAATTCCGGATCAATTGTATCCGTATAATGGGGAGCAGCTTCTTTTCCGTTGGGAAAAGGGGCGGCGCTGTCTTCCATGGGCGGTTTCTTTTTTTTCATTGGCTTATTCATGAGGGACCGGATTTTTCTATGTGGGTAATAGTTCGACTTCCCTTTTCCCGGGGATGTTCCGTCCTGTTTTGTCATCAGTGTTTCTCCGGAGCGGATGAAAAATTTTTATAAAAACTGGTGATTAATATTTTATGTAATAAAGAACGGGCTGTGAGGAAATGCCTGTTTGATTGGCATGGCTGCGATGCCTGCAGCCTGTGTTTCATTTGCGGCAGGAAGAAGCGGAGATAACCGGGGTACAGCCGCGGGCAGGCGGAAAACAGTGGCCTCCTTGTTAAGCGGTGTTTCCTGCATCTGGTTCCGAAGGAGGAACGGAACCGTGTTGCCGGAACGGCAGGGCAGGGACGGCATTGCGTACATGATATGGAACGGAGCTTCCACAAATTTTCATAGACGAGGGGAATAAATAGGTTATGATTTTTATGTCAATCGGGTATTGGAGAAAAGGCTCGCACCGTCCGGCGCGAGGCGGTTTTTCCGGTATGGAACCCTTTTCCTATTAATTTAAAGTAATGACGGTGCAAGAAATAGCTGAACAGAGTTTGAAGAGCCTTCTGGCTTCGCTGGGGTTTTCCGCGGATATCGAAGTAACGGAAACGGACGGCATCGTGTGCCTGAATATTTCCTCCCCGGATTCACAGTACATCATTGGGGGGGACGGGGACAGGCTGGATGACCTTCAGTATCTGGTCAACCGCATGATCCAGCGCAAGATGGAGGATGCTCCCCGCGTGAAGGTGGATTGCGACCATTACCGGGAGCGCAACGAAGCCCGTCTGCTGGAAAAGGCCCGTTCCCTGGCCGAACGCGTCCAGGAGAGTGGAAAACCGATGAAGATGCCTCCGTTGAATGCCTACCACCGCCGCCTGGTGCATAATGCCCTTCAGTCCATGGAAGGAATTGTGACGGAGTCCGAAGAAGGGGACAGCCGTTACAAGCGCATTACCATCAGAAAGGGCTGATGGATGGCAGTTTATTCATGAGGACTTTAGCGGTCATTGCATTTTTGGCTCTGGCGTTTCCGGGACGTGCGGAAATGGATGCCCTTTCCGTCTCCTGTTCTGCGGCTCCCTCCCTTCCATCCCCTGTTCTGGTTGTGTACGGTTCAGAGGAACCCGGTTCAGCGGAAGCCCGTTGGTTGAAAGCGCTCCAGCCGGGCACGGAAGAACGCCGCGCGCTGGATGAATATGTGCGTGACGTGCAGTTTGTCACGGTTCCCAGACATCCCTCCGTGAAGGATTGGGAAGAAAACGGCAGCCTGTCCCGTGCGGCGATGCATGGTGTGCGCATGCTGCCTTCCGTGGTTTTTCTTGACTCCAAAGGACGTGTGTTCGACCTGGTGGAAGGAGGGGCCTCTGCAGCTTCTCTGCGGGAAAAAGTGTCCCTGCTTGCGGAAAAAGCGCAGCGCGTGCGGCCGGTGACGCGGGTGAATGATATTCCGAAGGGCGGGGACCCTGCGGCAGAAGCCTCCGCCATCTGCCGGGAACTGGAACAGGTGCCTCCGGAGGCCTGGTTTCGGGATTATCCTGGCACCATGAAGCGTCTGGAAAAATTGAACTGTACGGTTCCGGCTTTTCTTAACGCCCGGGAGGCGGCCTTTCGTCTGGAGAAAAACAGGAAAACGGCCGAATTGCTTGGCGAGTCTTTCCGGGCTTGCAAAGCTTCTTCCATACGAACATGTCTGGAAGCGTGGCGTGCCTGCGCGGATGATCCCTCGTTATCCGTGGAGGAGCGCCAGTTAATTCTGCTCTCCATGGTGCATCCCCTCTGGGTGCGGCTGGAAGAGGTTCTGTACCGGGAAGCCCACACTCCGGAAAGCGAGGATGCCTTCAACCAGGCGGTTGCGGTTTTGGAAGAGGTCCGGGACATGAACCGTTCCAGCGTTTGCGGCAGACGGGCGCACCAGCTCAGGGAAGAGCTGAGAAGAGCCCGTCTGGCGGCTGCGCGGTATGATTAATGTGTCTTTCCTGAGTTGCCGGAAATGGACAGGAAGGCTCCCCTGCTTCCGTCACGGAATCAAGGGATGCGTTTTCCTCCGTGATTCCTCTTTCCACAGGAAGGACCGGGCAAATTGGCTTGATTTTGCCCCTGCCCGGGGCTAGTCTTCGAACCGTTATGACAGATTCATCCATCCCGGACATGATGGCGGAGGCTCGCCGAGGCCAATGGACTGACCAGCAACTGGCCGCCAAGGCTGTGGAACTGGCGGAGTCCATTTTAAAGCAGTCGAATGCCGGGATGAGAGGGAAAGAGAAGAGGCAGGCGCAGCAAATGGAGCGTATGATGAATGATCCGGCGGGCAAGGCGTTTACGCTGGCACTGGCGGATCGTGTGTTCCGTCCTTCTTCTCCGGCGCGGGGTGCTGAGTTGTTCCGCTATCTTTTGGACGGATATGGCGTTCCCCGTTATTTGTCTGCGGCGGACCGTTTCGCCATGAAAATGGGGGGGAGATTTTCCGCTCAATTTCCGGGTGTAGTCATGCCCATGATTACCAGCCAGTTGAGAAAAGAGAGTTCCAATGTAATTCTTCCTGCCGAGGATGGAAAACTGCGCCCCCACCTGCGCCGCAGGCGCAAGGGCGGCATCCGGATGAATATCAACCAGCTGGGAGAGGCCATTCTGGGTGAAAGCGAGGCGCACCACCGTCTTCAGCAGGTCGTGGACCGGCTGACAGACAAGGACTGTGACTATATTTCCGTCAAGATTTCAGCCATTTTCAGCCAGATTCATCTGGTAGCCTTTGAAGAAACCGTCAAATTGATTCAGGAGCGCCTGCGCATCCTGTACCGGGCGGCCATTACCAATGCGGTAACGTTGCCGGACGGTTCCAGAAAGCCCAAGTTCGTGAATCTGGATATGGAGGAATACCGTGATCTTCATATGACGGCGGAAGCGTTCAAACGTACGTTGATGGAGGATGAATTCATGCAGCTGGAGGCGGGGATTGTGCTTCAGGCCTATTTGCCGGATTCCTGGGAGGAGCAGATGAAGCTGTGCGCCTGGGCGAAGGAACGTGTGGAGCAGGGGGGGGCGCGCATCAAAATACGCCTGGTGAAAGGCGCCAACCTGGCGATGGAGAAGGTGGAGGCCTCCATGCATGGCTGGGCGCAGGCCCCGTATGGCACGAAAGCCCAGGTGGATGCCAATTACAAGAGAATGCTCCATTACGGCTGCATGCCGGATAATGCCAGATATGTGCAGTTCGGCGTGGCTTCCCACAACCTGTTTGATTTGTGTTATGCCATGCTGCTGCGTGAGCGGGAAGGCGTGCGTGACCAGGTGGAATTCGAAATGCTGGAAGGGATGGCGAACCATCAGGCGCGGGTCATCCGCCAGGCGGCGGACGGTCTGCTCCTTTATGCCCCTGTGGTTTTGAAGGAAGATTTTCACAGCGCTATTGCCTACCTGGTCCGGAGACTGGATGAAAATACCAGTGAGGAGAACTTCCTGCATGATCTCTTCGGCATGACACCGGGGTCCCGGAGCTGGGAGGTCCAGAAAAAGAGGTTTTTGAAGGCTTGTCAGGAAAAGGATGAGGTGAAGTACGGCCCCAACCGCACGCAGAACCGCGCTGCGGATCCCATCCAGCCCTCACATTACCGGGACGCCTTTGCCAACGAGCGAGATACGGACTGGTCCCTGCGGCAGAATGCGGAATGGATCAACGGGCTGATTGCCGCGGAGAAGGAAAAATCCGGCGAGGAAATCCCTCTGGTTATAGATGGTGAGGAAATTACGACTAATCTATGGGGCGTGGGGCGCGATCCGTCCCGCCATAATGAAGTTTCCTATAAATTCGCTTATGCGGATTTTGACCAGGTTGAACATGCCTTGGTCACGGCGGACAGGGTCCGCTCCTCCTGGGCGTCCAAAAGCATTGGCGAACGCGCTGAAATCCTGCACCGGGCAGCGCAGGAGCTGTCCAGAATCAGGGGGGAAGCCATTGCTGCCATGGTGAGGGATGCCGGGAAAGCTCCCACGGAGGCTGATGTAGAGGTGAGCGAGGCCATAGACTTCTGCCGCTATTATGCGGAAGGCCTGGACCGCGACGGAATGAACGACGGCGTGGAAATGTCCCCGCTGGGTACCATCTGCGTGATGTCTCCCTGGAATTTCCCCTTCGCCATTCCGACGGGCGGTGTAGCTGCCGTCCTGATGGCGGGAAATGCCGTGGTGTTCAAACCGTCCGAACTGGCCGTTTATACGGCTTGGCAGATTGTCCAGGCGTTCTGGCGTGCCGGTGTGCCTAAAAACGTCCTTCAATTCGTGCCGATGCCGCGCAATGAAATTTCCCGCAAGTTTCTGATGGATCCCCGTTTGAACGGCGTGATCATGACGGGATCCTACCGCACCGGAAAAATGCTGCGCGAACTGCGGCCTGACCTGCATGTTCTGGCTGAGACCAGCGGAAAGGATGCCATGATCATTACTGCTACGGCTGATCCGGACCAGGCTGTAAAGGATTTGGTGAAAAGCGCTTTCGGTCATTCCGGACAGAAGTGTTCCGCCGCCAGCGTGGCTATTGTGGAGGCTTCCGTTTATGACAATCCCGCCTTTTTGCGTCAGTTGAAGGATGCCGCCGCCAGCCTGAAGGTAGGCGGATCCTGGGAAGTCAACTCCGTGGTGACGCCGCTCATCAGGGAGCCGGAAGGGAATCTGCTCCGTGCGCTGACGCAGCTGGAACCCGGGGAGGAATGGCTGCTCAAGCCGGAACCTTCGGAAGACAACCCGTGCCTCTGGTCTCCCGGCATCCGGCTGGGGGTGAAACCGGGAAGCTGGTTCCATCAGACGGAATGCTTCGGTCCGGTATTGGGAATCATCCGTGCGGAAAACCTGGAGGAAGCCATTGACATCCAGAACGACTCCGAATTTGGCCTTACCGGCGGCCTTCAGTCCCTGGATGAACGGGAAATTGCCTTGTGGAAAACTAAAGTGCAGGTGGGCAACGCGTACATCAACCGTGTCATCACCGGCGCCATTGTCCGCCGCCAGCCGTTCGGCGGGTGGAACCATTCCTCCATGGGGCCTGGAGCCAAGGCCGGAGGTCCCAACTACCTTACCATGCTGGGAAGTTGGGAGGAAAAGGCACTGCCTCAGAAGTTGCGCACGCCGGGTGAACGTATCTCCGGACTGGTGGAAAAACTGTGTTCCGAGCTGCCGGACTGCGCCAAGCGCATCCGTTCCGCGGCCGGTTCCCAGGCCAAGTGGTGGATGGAGGAATTCGGCGTGGATCATGATCCCTCCCGTGTTTACGGAGAAAATAATATCTTCCGCTATACCCCGGTGAAGGGAATTCTGGCCCGTGTGGAAAACATGTCCGACGATGACGTCGCCATTCTGCTGCTGGGGGCGAAACTGTGCGGGGTGCTCCTGCACCTGAGCATAGGGGCGAGCCGCCCCTGGATTCAGAAAATGCATGGTTACTATGCTTCCCTGTCGGTGGAAACGGAAGCGGAATTGATCGGCCGGATGCCGGAAGCCCTTCAAGGCGTACGGTTCCTGCGTGGAACAGATATTTCCGAGGCTCTGGTCAATGCCGCCCATGCTCGGGATGTGGAAGTGCTGGACCGTCCCGTGCTTGCCAATGGTCGGGTGGAACTGCTGGGGTATTTCCGGGAACAGGCTGTTTCCGAAACCGTTCACCGCTACGGCAATCTCATCCCGCCGCCGGGCAGTTTTAAAACAGACAGCGTGTGAAGGGTAGGGAAGGCCTGAATCCCGGCTTCCGGGTATCTTAGCCATAAAAATGAAGGGAAATCCTCCTGCCGGTTCAAAAGGAAAACATGGGTGTTGGGTGTGTTCCCCTTCCGTTTCGGAATAGCTCTTCACTGAAAGGAGGGGAAAAATTTTTCTTTGCAAGGAGGGAAGAGGAGTATCCTGTTGAATGAAATATGAACTTCGCCGAATGAGAAAACTTTCACCAGGCCTCACGGTGAACAATTCCGGCGGTGCGGGAAAAGGTTCCGTGATTCTTATGGGGGAAGATGCGTGGAATCCTGCAGGAAGCGCAGGCTTTCCCGAAGAGCTTTCCCCTGTTGCCGGGAAGGAGGGATTGGGTGCTTTTTGTTTCTTTTCTCCATTTGATGATAGAACGTTTCCGGGAAACGGGTATATTACCAGGAACGTTTGCGATGACGCGGCGCTTTTTTTCCACGTAACCATGAACACCAACCAATCATTGAACTCCCGCGGCAGCCACATCGCCTGGGTGGACTTTCTGCGTATTCTGGCCTGCTTCCTCGTTGTCCTGGCCCATTGCTGTGATCCGTTCGTTGG
>OGRL01001408.1_pt1 | contig 18128 bp, 16 predicted proteins | sample 1553481 | NCBI WGS metagenome assembly OGRL01 (sample SAMEA2580036, study PRJEB22360) | human gut metagenome
TTACTAAATTGTCATCAAAGGTAATGTTTAAATCGTAAGTCATAATTTGACCTCCCATAATAATCTTTGTTTTTCTCTTGTTAACTCGCTTTTTCTCACATTTTCATTTTTTCATAGAGATTGCTTCTAAGTCTATGTCATTCCCCTTGGCCATGAATCATGGATATACGGATGTTTAGGGTACACAAAACAAGACGTCGTCTTATTCTGTTATGATCGGCCTTTCTTTCCCCAACTCCTTACGGCAGCCTAACCTCCCATGTCATACGGGATCTCCTTTACTTCAGGGTCCTTAATTCCTTCGTTCTGCTTATCCATAAAGGGGCGTCATGATGCTCCTTCGCTGAGTCTCTGCTCTGATGGAAATAAATCTGACTTGGCTCTCTATGTTTATGAAATTCTTCTGTTCCTTTCAGCGCCTTACGGCGGACGTCTCCTGAATCTCACAGTTGGTCTTCTTACGCTACCTGCGGCTGCCTGTGAATGTCAGAAATCAACTTCTGTGCATCATAGGTCACTCCTTTTGCTAGGATGGCATAAAAGACTCTTATCAGCTTACAGCTGATGGCAATCACGGATTGTTTCTTCTTGAGCGGATTGTTCGCTCTTGTCGTGTAATACTCATGCAATGACTTAAACTCCGGATTCTTCGCTATCAGCGGAATTGCTGCATTGAACAGTACTGCCCGCAGCTTACTCCGACCTCTTTTGCTTATGGTCGTCTGTCCTTTGTGCTTTCCAGAGCTGTTCTCCCGTAATGAGAGTCCTGCCAGCTTTTGTATCTGTCTGGGTGATTCGAAACGCCTCACATCACCCACTTCTGCCAGAAATCCGGCTACCGTGATCACTCCTATACCTTTGATGGCAAGCATCTGCTCGCTTTCGGGTATCTTCCTGCACAGCTTTTCTATCTCCTCCATAACGGCGTCAAGCTGTGCCTTTTTGTATTCGTAATCCTCGAGCAACAGTTTCATTTCATACCGGGCAGCCGAAGAGCCTTTCTTTAAGCCGATGCTGCGTTTTGCTGTCTCACACAGGGTCGTTGCCCTTTTCATTCCTACAGCCCTAAGCTTTGCATCACGCCAGATTTGATTGATTTTCTCGGCTCCCAGTTCCACGATTGCTTCCGGAGTACAAACTTTCTTTAGAAGCAGCATACTGCTCTGTGCTTCATAGTCCCCAAACACATCTGTGTACTCGGGGAAATATATGGCGAACCATCTGGCAAATCTGTTTTTGATCTGGGTCATCTCCCTGATGAGTCTCTTACGATTGGCCACCATAATTCTTAAATCAGCATACACACCATCCGGTGTATACGGTGCAGAATACCGGCCCTCGGTAACCAGCTTTGCGATCACCTTCGGATCCTTCCTGTCATTCTTGCTTTGGCTGTTGTCATCCAGTTCCTTGGTCTGCTTTACCGCATAAGGGTTAACCATAACCAGGAGGATGCCCTCATCCTCAAGATAAGCGCCAAGGTCAAACCAGTAATGACCTGTCGGCTCGATACCTACGATTACATCTGACTTTCTGTACTTGTCCTGCAAATGCTGCATCCATGCTTTAAAGGCTTCAAAACCTTCTCTGCTGTTGCTGAACGTAAAGACTTTTCCGAGTTCAATGCCTCTCCAGTCAAATGCCCTGGCGTACTGTGTTGTGCTTCCGATATCAATTCCAACTACCAAAGTTGATTCTTTTACTTGATTGATTTTTTCATTCTGCTTATAATTCATTTGTGGGTGTCTCCTTTGAACGATGATTAATTAACCTGCCAGTTAACAATCATTATTCTATGGGTGGCACTCATTTTTTGCAAACCGGTTATTTGTTACTTAACAGGAATGCTCCTATTTAACAAAACTCACCTTCCATCCAATCAAATGGGAAATCCGGATCTTCCCAATACTTTATACCATACCATGGTCTTTCATACGCATGAAAACACTCCCGTGCGCGCCTTTCCTTTTCTCGATATTCTTTATGACAGAAAGGCATATATATCTCTGCTTCGCTTTCCGTACATGGCACAACATGTAATGTAGGTTTATTATCCTTAAAAAGAGGATCTATTTCATATACCCATTTAAATGGTTTTGGTTTACATTGACTGTGATTATATACCTTGTCATAATACTGTTTCCATGTATAATTTTCGCCATATTCATCATAGATTTCAACAATATTATTATTCTTCATGCAAAAATCTTCTAACTGCTTAAAGCTCTTAATATTCTTATGTCTCTGAAATAACGGACGCCATCCACAGCTCAATTTGTTAAGATGAATCTGATATCCTAAATATGGCTCATCTACAAGTTCATATTCGACATCTGTAACTCCATAATTTTTTTCAACTGCAAAATTTTCTCGAATCAGTTTCTTACTTTTGCTCATCAGATAAAAATTTGTTCCCATAAGCTAAACTCCTTATCTTACCACTCACATGTCTCAACATGATTTTCACTCATTTTCTTCATAACAATATCTGTGATTTCAGTATTTTCCTCATTTGTTTTAATAAGAATCCAGTCATCAAAATAATCAAATATTGTCCGATACTTGTGATAGAATTCCATAACCGATAACAAGCCATCTTCACTTATATTTTCAAGGATATCCTCTACGCAATATCCTTCTTTATTCAAAAACTCAGCAAACTCCGGATTTTTTTCTCTATAATCCCCCAGAATATAACGAAGTATTTTATCTTGAACTTTTATACAAAAATCAAATTCAAAGTTTCGTTCATCTACATTCTGATCGATCAACTCTAAAGGCATCTTAATCCTAAACGGTCCCGGAATGATATAGTACCATTTGTGATCCAGATCATAAAAATATCCATAATCAATAAATACAATTCTACTGAAAATACTTCGTTCCGAATAGTCTAACCAAAATGGTTCACCCGTAAGGTCATGTGTTTCAATCCAACGGTATCCTCCGTATTCGCTTCCACGTTTTCCAATTAATGCGGTCTGCCCCAATCCAAAAAGATATTCCACATCTTCCGGCTCCAGATACCATAATAGAAGCCGTACCCCTACCACTTTATAATATCCACCATTTCCACTCCATCCATACTGAACATGACCATCCTCAAGTCGTCTTGCAATAATACTTATATCTCCCATATTCTCTCTCCTTTTCTTTAATTGTATAAGCGTTACGTATATACGTATTTTATTTCAAAAGAAATCGTATGTCAAGACATCCCTGACATACGATTTTAAGTGTCACTTATTTTCTTTCAAAGCAGTCATATAGCCCAATAATCGTTCTTTTTGTCGGCTTTCCAGACTTCTGAAACTTTCCAGAACAACCTCTTCTTCTCTATTCAGTGCAAATACATAATCCGTCCTGCCATCATCATGAACTGTTCCCTCTGCTAATAATTCATTTGGCGTAACATGTAATACTTCACATATTTTAAGTATTTTGTCCGCAGATGGATTTGTTTTTTTCCGTTTCCAATCACTGATCGTACTTTGGGAAATTCCTGTCTGCTCTGAAAATTCTTTCTGGCTTAGTCCGTTCTTATCCATTAAAAGGAAGATTCTTTCGCTGATAAGCACTTCAACAACCCCTTATTCAAACTCGGCAAGACCAAAGATGTTATTAAATATATTTGTTTAAGTTTTGTATCTTTTTTGCCGTTATTTTATTTATGTTGCATATATTATTTTGGCTCACTGATTTTCTGTTGCCAATTTGTTGCCACTTCATTATAAATGGAACGGAAATATTTGGCAATCTTTATTTCATATAATCATTTACTATTTATCTTTTAAAATAACTTTATATCCATTATCTTACATTCTTCTAAAAACAATTTACTTATTTATCTTACCTTTACCTCTCAGATTTTGCAATTAATATACGCTTTGTAACTAATAAATATTTCTAATAGAACTTACAGACAATTCTTTTTCTGTGAGCATTTTTATCTCTTTATGGTAAATTTCTGTACTTACCAATGGTTGACTTAAAATAAATACTCCTATCGCCCTCCAATCGCCATCATCTAATCCATATTGTTTTTTGAAATCATCTATATGTTTGTTACACCAATCAACACGGCGACAATGTTTTGTATAATATCCCTTTTTCTTTTTGGTATTTTCAAACATCTTTTTGTATTCTAAATGCATTTCATATGGATTTTTAGAAAAATTAAAATTTTTCACCTCAGCCGCAATTATTTTATGATACTCTCTATCAATAAGCAGCACATCTATATCACCTAGTGTATTATTATTTTCCGATATGTAAACGCCATTAACTTTGCTAATATTAGGATATACTTCAAATACATTGAAATTGACTAATATCTTGTATATAAAATCATTGAATTCGGCTCCTCTTTCATCACTTATTCTTCCTACTAACGAATTCATTTTAGAAGAATGTGCTTTTAATTTACCATTATTAATTAGTCCCAAAGTAAATCTTATCATATGATCTAGTTGTCTATTTCCCCAAATCATTTCATCTCCACGAATAATAATTGGACGTCTAGTAAATGATAACTCTCTATTAAATCTCCACGGATATACATCCTCTTTTCTAAATGGCTCTGGTGGCACAAGAAAATCTTCTCTCCGCCTTAATGCTATTGAATCAATAATCAACCCTACTACTTCTTCATTGAAACTTGCATCATATGTACTCATAAATTCAATAATATCCATTATTTTTGCAACATAAACTGTATCTCCACTTTGCCTTTTGCTATATTCTCTTAATCCCTCTGTAAAAAGTTTAAGCTGATAAAATGAATACCCATATTCTTTCTCAAAAGCAGCATTAATCTCTTCCCCAAAACTTTTGTATTCAATTAAATCACCGGAATTATCAAGAACAGAAGACGCAATAAGTTGTTCTTTTCTAATTGCCTCATTAACACTAAACATGTGCTGAAATTCTTGTTGTTTCATTCCGATACGATGTGATTTCAATATTTCTATTTGTGTATTAAATATCTGATAATAAAATAGATCGTTTTTATATGACCAATCAATTATCAATGAACATATTGCCATCAATCGCTCATATTGATTCTCACCAATATTTATATTTCCTTTAGGAGGAACAGCAGCAATATATTCTATGAGAAATTTTAATGCGATAGAAGATTTATTATCTCTGTTTGTCTGTTCAAATATTTCTTGTTCCTTTTCAGGATAACAAGCGATATCTTCCGCATATCTTTTTTGTGATAACATAAGTTTAAATAGAACTTTTTCCAAATCGTCATATAATACTTCTATAAAATTTCTTGAACTTAATACGCTTACTTCTTGCTGAAGTTTTTTATAAAGGATTCCAACCACTTCATGTACAATTTTTGTTCTATCTTCGTCATCTACTATCCCAATTTTCCAATTTTCTATTTCAAGAATCTCTTCCCCAATTTCATTCAATAATATATCTTCATCCTCACCATGTACAAAATGATTTTCTCGATTTTCAGTAGGCTCAAAATAATGATATTCTTGATAATCCAAAGAAAATATTTTTTTCTGTATTGGGTTAGGAAATAATGCATTTAAATCATAATTAATTTTATCAATTTTTCCCACTAATTTACAAATATGATCAATTATTATAGTAATAAGTTCTTTTTCTCTCGAATTATCGCAATAATTCAAATATTGAAATGCTTCGGGCGAAACACATATTTCCATCACCGGAAACAAATTAGATATTTCTAATGTTTCACTAAATGATTTAGGATTTTCTTTATAATAATAGTACTGATCTGCTCCATCCGATAAAAGAATTTGAATTCCATAAGTATGCCCACAACCATCTATTTGATCAAGAACGACCCTGCATTCAGATAACCAATATGATATCAAATCCACTAACGAATAACACAAATCGATTTTTCTTACATTTGAAATTTTTTTCGCAACAATCCATATATTGAAATTTTTAAACTCAATATAGTAACGAATTTCTTGACTCTTTGCGCAATTGGGATCTACGTATATTTTCCTTTTTTCATCGTTAAGAACAACTTCAACAAACCTAGTACCATAGGCATCTTCGACAAGTCGTCTATCCTCTTTTTTGATGGCACGAATAATATAATCAAGCGAATCACCTGGTGCAAAATATGTTGTAACCTCTCCTGGCGCAAATTCATCATTCATATAAAAAGAATAATTATTATTACAATATATTTCTATCTGATTTAATTCACTAAGTATACCTGTTTCAAATGTTTGCAAATTATTCTTTGCTTTCAAATATCTTGGTATAAATACGCTTTCAGTTTTCTCATTAATACTAATACACATAAGCTCAAATGGATGAATTCTTAGTGGTGGATAACAATAGTCATATTTTTTTATTCCATAAGCCATCCCGCGCCCAAGTGAATTAATAATAATAATAACGAAAATGTCTTCTTTCTCTACACCATATTCAATTATTTTTGAATAGTGATAAGACAATCGCTTAGACACCACATCATTAAATTCTTTTTTCTCAATAGTTGAATGCAATGTACATGCATTATAATTCTTTCCATCATCGTACAAGTACTGAATAATTACTAACTGATTATTTTGTACAGACGCAATATATTCTTTATATCCACTACTGCTAAATAAATCTATACCCATCTGAGATTCAAGCACTTTTTTATGTCCCAGGTTACACAAATATTTTTGGCACTCATGAAAAATATAACCATTATAATTTTCCAGAACTTCTTCAAATATGCCATATTTTTTTGCCAAACAAGTAATCCAAAATACAATGGCTGTTGGAAGTAAGCCGGCATTTAAAAGAATATACTGATCTTTCTCTTCGTTATATAAAAACGGGCGAGTATAAAATGATTTATTATCAAAATCGCCTTCAAATTGAACTCCAAATTCTATCGTAACTAAATCAAGTAATTCTATACGATTCAGGAATAGTTTGCGAAAATCCGCTCCATTTGTGATAACCAGTTCAGTATATTTATTTAACTCCTTAGCCGAAGGTATCATTATGCTTTTTCCTTCGTCCGTATCATGATTATTTTCAGTATTTAAAATACCTCCTACAATCTTTTCAGAAATTTCAAGCATACCATTAACTAATATATATGTTGCATACAAAAATTCTTTGGGATATTCGATTCCTTTTGCAAATAAAACCGAAATCATGTGTTGAAGATTATATGCCGGTGTTTGATCAATTCCATTTAAGACCCTATAATTCCCATAAAACATAATATTCTGCACAAACATATTTTCCGGAGGATCAATCGAATACTTTAAGCTAGTATCTGATATCTGATTAATTATTTTTCGAAACTTTCCAGAACTAATGGTATATTTAGCTGGAAATTGATCTCTTGTTTGACATAATATCCCCTCTATATACGTATCAAGAATAACTGATTTCGTTTGATTCTGATGAAATAGATTCAAAGCAGATACCCTTGAAATCAAATTAAATATATCATATTTTTTTGCTTCTTCAACAGCAATGGAAATTTCATTTTTTGAGTCAGTTCCATCAAAAAAGTTTCTAAACTTTTCTATATCTGGTAAAAAGTCCATCCCAATTCCTCTTTCCGTACATCATAATTGCTTAAATTCTAAATCTCTAAATCGTTTTAATAATCATATATTCAATGCCGGCACCATTAAATTTTAATATCCTACTAAATATTACGAAATACTTCTTTCTTTTCTTCCAATCCGGCGATTACTTAATTTTGTCCATACATTTCTTAATGTACTAACTTCATATTTTGTTAATCCTAAGCTTTCTACCAAATTAATACCAATTATTCTCTGACATGTTATTGATGCTCCGTTTACACAGCTCTTCTTTAAAGGATTCAAAATATTTCAATGTCTTAGGGAATAATTATCTACTAAATATGCAATAAAATCTCCTGCTTCATCTGAACGGATATCATCTACTATTATTGTTTTCAAATAATCTATCTTGTATTGTTTCAAATCTTTATGTTTTCTTTTGTCATATTCTTGATAAAATCCTAAATTCATGTAAACTCCATATATTAAAAGCAGATGATGCTATTTAACTCCATATTTTTATTTGTTCTTCTTGCTTTTTATATTTTTGCTATTGTCATTCTTATAATGCAACCTTTTTAGAGTATGATATATGATAATCTAAACATCATTAACCACCACACACACAATTATCCTTCCGAAAAAGCTGCTAATGACTTTCAATTTAAGACCAGGAGCAAAGAGCATTTCATTCTCATGCATGTCCGATATCAAGTCTACGTATACCCCCGGAGTCCCTTTAGGTACATATATTGTTAGCAAAGAATGGTTAAATAGGGTGGCATAATCTCTGCCACTCACTGAACTAAGAGCTAATGTTGTACTCATAAATCCTTTGTCTAGCAAAATCTTTCCTTTTCTTATTGGTCCTCCTGATATGTTCCCCCATTTTTTCATATCACGCAAAATATTTTTTGAAACATATCTGTGAACTACAATATTTTCGGTAATTACATTTTTCCTTATTTCATCTACACCTTCTATAAACATATCCTTTGATAACACATTATTGTCAAACACATATGTTTCTATATCTCCGTACCTGAGTATTCTATTAATAGAATAATGAATCCCCTGCGTGTAATATCTAAAAAATTTTTCAACAGGAGTCTTTGGCATATTTTCTTGGTCCTGCAAATTGATCAGCCAATGGCTGTAATTTTTCATTCCCCATTCGTATGCTTCATCCTTTGTGAATTCTTTATATAATTCTCCATTATACTTATATTCCATCATTGTCTCTAATCCCCTACTTCCCTTTTACAATAATCCTATATCTTTCTATTCTCGAATATAATTTTAAAGGCCTACTTTCCCAATCACTCTTTGCACCTCCGCCGACTGTATCAACATCCTTATCTTCTCATCCCCATTCTCAACCTCAGGTCTCCCGCATCTAAGACTATCCGGATGCTCCGATACACAACAATCCTGATACCAGCACTCGCCCATAAGTTCTCCCTTTACAGACCATTTTTCATTTTGAGTAAATTCACCTACCAATGATTTCATCACACGTTCCGTAGAATATCTCTTAAAACCAGCTATATACTGTAATGCCTTTTCATCATTGATCTTTGACAAATTGATTCTATGGTTTTCAACTGCTGCCAAGACTTCCTCACGGATTTTAATTTTATCTGTCTTTCCAATGCCTGTCCATTCTACCAACGTTTCAAGTGCCAGAATCAGGTATTCAAAGCAAATCATATCAAGAATTATAATCTTCCCCTCTGACTTTTCTTCTATGGTTTTCAACATACGATATTTATTACGAATATCCTGATTATCAACCACATAGTCAAAAGCAATATAATACCTGTCATCGTTTTCCAACTCTAAATCTGAGAGCGCATCCAATATCCCCTGATTGCTTCCTTTACTTTCGACCACGAGCCCATCGTCAAAGAAAAGTTGATTGACCAGTTTCCAGAAGTGAAGTCCTGCCCCGGTATCCTCCGTCCACAAATATTTCATATCACAGTTCCTCTTCCAATGTTATCCTGTTGTTATCCTGTTTCAGCACTTTAAAACTCTTATCAGATACATTGAGTCCATCACAGTTTCTTAAAAACAGCATATATTGATTAGAGAACTCAAAATTAATAAATCTTCTAATCTCATTATTGATCAATATATCCGCATTATCAATCACAATAAAACTGCCTCTGCACTGCATCAGGCTTTCTGAAAAATTATCCGATTTGTAATTAAATAATTTTATATTCCTATATTCTTCTGTCAGTCTTAAGTCTTCCAGTATTTCATACAGAACGGTTTTCCCGGTAGCACTATCTCCACCTACGAGAGTTATTCTGTCGTCAAATTCTAAATCGTATGAAAATGGATCCGCTTTAAATTTTATATTTTTATAAATCATGTGCTTCTCTCCTTTCATACTCCTTACTCCACCAGACATTATATCCCCTGCTGCCTGTCACTACCTCGGAATCATTGAATCTGATTTCTGCATCATCCGGAATCTCCGTAAGTGTTGGTCTTGACATATAAATTCTAATATTATTCATTGCAAAAATAATTTTAAGTACATTAGGACCACATTCCTCTACGCACACTACCTTATCCGGATGTTTCACAATATTAAGTAATGTCTTACAGCCCGATGACAAATTACGAACTGTTCCTAATCCATATTTCGTTTCAATGTGTTTGTCCGGTGTAAGCTTTGCATTATCCACTTGTTGAATAAGATCTATTTCTTTTTGTGACATTTCTTCATTACTGGTATTCAAATTAAAATACAAATCATTTTGAAGTATCCAATCTTTGGAATCTCTTTTCTCTGTATATATATCTATCATACAATGTCACTCCTTCAGACAATATCCCTGTTAAATATAAAACCTAGAGGATATTACCTCAGTATCCTCTAGGTTCTATATTTAAATTTCAGTATTAACCCTTATTCAAACTCAATCGTTCCGGGCGGCTTACTGGTAATATCATACATTACCCGGTTCACATGGCTCACCTCATTGATGATCCTGCTGGTCACCTTCTGCAGTACCTCATAGGGAATCTGTGCGCTCTCTGCGGTCATGAAGTCGATGGTCTTCACGGCTCTCAGTGCGATGGCGTAATCATAGGTTCTCTCATCACCCATAACGCCTACGGATCTCATATTGGTCAGGGCTGCGAAGTACTGGTTGATCTCGCGGTCCAGACCTGCGTTAGCGATTTCCTCGCGGTAGATGGCATCTGCATCCTGTACGATCTTGACCTTCTCAGCGGTCACTTCGCCGATGATACGGATACCCAGTCCGGGACCGGGGAACGGCTGACGGAATACCAGATGCTCGGGAATGCCAAGCTCCAGTCCTACCTTACGGACCTCATCCTTGAACAGGTTGCGCAGAGGCTCGATGATCTCCTTGAAATCTACATAGTCGGGCAGGCCGCCTACGTTGTGATGGGACTTGATCACTGCGGATTCACCGCCCAGTCCGCTCTCTACCACATCGGGATAGATGGTTCCCTGTACCAGGAAATCCACGGCACCGATCTTCTTCGCCTCTTCCTCGAATACACGGATGAACTCTTCACCAATGATCTTTCTCTTATGCTCCGGCTCGGATACACCTGCCAGCTTGCTGTAGAAACGCTCCTGCGCATTCACACGGATGAAGTGCAGATCGTAATTGCCGTTGGGACCGAAGACTGCTTCTACCTCATCGCCCTCATTCTTACGGAGCAGGCCGTGATCTACGAAGACACAGGTCAGCTGCTCGCCGACTGCCTTGGATAACAGTACTGCTGCCACGGAGGAATCCACGCCGCCGGACAATGCACAGAGGACTTTACCATTACCAACCTTCTCACGAATTGCCTTAATGGACTCTTCCACGAAGGAATCCATCTTCCAGTCACCGCAGCATCCGCAGATATTACGTACGAAATTATACAGCATCTTGGAGCCTTCCACCGTGTGGAGTACTTCCGGATGGAACTGGATTGCATACAGTCCACGCTCTACGCACTCTGCTGCTGCCACAGGGCAGTTTGCAGTGGTAGCTACGGCACGGAAGCCGGGTGCCAGTTTCGAAATATAGTCGAAATGGCTCATCCAGCAGATCGTATTCTCAGATACATCGGAAAATAGCTTGGAACTGCGGTCTACCTTCACCTCAGTCTTGCCATATTCCCGAACGGCTGCACGTTCTACCTTACCACCCAGCACATGGGTCATCAGCTGTGCGCCGTAACAGAGTCCCAGCACAGGAACTCCTAAGTGAAACAGATCCTCGGAGCAGGTAGCTGCACCGGGTTCATAGCAGCTTGCGGGGCCGCCGGTCAGGATGATTCCCTTAGGATTCATCGCTTTTATCTTATTCAAGTCTGTCTTGTAAGAGTAGATCTCGCAATATACATTGCATTCTCTGACTCTTCTGGCGACCAGCTGATTGTACTGTCCGCCAAAATCAATGACAACTACCAGTTCTTTTTCCATGGTTGTCCTCCAGTATATTTTTCTGTCCTCTATTATAGGGTATGGTGCAGGGGAAGTCAAACCCTACCGCACCAGTTCTTCCAATTTTCCGAAGGTATAACCCATTTCTTCCCATTTCGTGAGCAGCTCATCCAGAATCTCCCCATTGGTCTTCGAGGTATTATGTAACAGCACCACCGCTCCGGGGTGGATCCTGCCTGTCAGTTTGGAAAAAGCTTCCTCGTGGCTGGGCTGTGCATCCACGTTCCAGTCCACATATGCCAGGCTCCAGAAAAAAGTGGAATACCCCAGATCCTTTGCCATCTGCAGATTCGTCTCACTGTATTTTCCCTGGGGCGGCCGATAGTACATCGCCATCTCCGTGCCGGTGGTCTCCTGAAAAAGAGTTCTCACGTCATCCATCTCCTTCTGAAAAACCGCCGGATCAGAAATTTTCGACATGTCATAATGATGATAAGTATGGTTTCCCACGGTGTGTCCGTCCTCCACCATGCGCTTCACCATCTCGGGCGCCGACTCCAGAAAATGTCCTACCACAAAAAAGGTCGCCGGTGCATTATGCTTTTTCAATGCATCCAATATAGCAGAGCTATTACCGTTCTCATAACCACAATCAAAAGTGAGATAGATCTTTTTCTCCTCCGCAGCTCCCACATAATAGGCATTGTACTCTTTTAGTTTTTCCGCAGCTGCCGTGCCGGTGGGCTGTGTTCCTTCCGCCCCAAATCCCAGTCCCCAGTTCTCTGCTGAAAGTACCTCCTGCGTATTCTCCAATGCACTTCCCACTGTTTCCCGGGGGCTCATTTCCCGCTGCATACGCAGACCGTAGGCAATGGCTCCGATGCTTCTTCCGAGGAAAAACATTGCTAGCAAGAGCACTCCCAACATCAGACCATTCTTATAATGTTTCTTCATCAATACCGCTGATTTTTTCCCGACTTCCCATACTTTTTTGAAAATAGGATTTTCCCACATCTCACGATCCCTTACCGGTATTTCTACCCGTCTCTTCTATAATATTCATAATATTTTATGTACTATAGCTTTTCCCTTATGTCATGGATCTCCCCACGCATACACACCAAAATTCATCCCGTTGTATATATTATAAAAATGGATTCTTCGGAGCAACGCCATGGACTGCAAGGAAATGATCCTGTCAGAGGACACCTATGACATTATCACAGACTTTTCCGCATCGGAATTTCTGGGAGATGACAATAATTGTTATGAACGCATCGGAGAAGATTTTTTGATTTTGTATCTGGCCAATCTGGGAATCCGCAATCCAAAGATTGATTTTTTCCCCTATCACAATATGCCGAAGCTTTATGGGCTCATGCAGCTATCTCCCTCCGGTGAGACGCCACCCGGTGCCGCTCCCTTTGATCCGGCAGACCTGATCGCCAGTGGGATCACCCAGGTACAGCGTCCGCCCCTAAGTCTCACGGGGCAGGGCGTGATCCTGTGTTTTATCGATACCGGGATTGATTACCAAAATCCTGTGTTTCTGGACGAGAACGGCAACAGCCGTGTCCTGGCGATCTGGGATCAGACGGTTCAGACCGGAGCGCCCCCTGATGGGTTAAAATATGGTTCTGAATACCGCAGAGAGGATATTAACCTGGCGTTGCGTTCCGAGGATCCTTATTCCATCGTTCCCTCCAGGGACGAAAACGGACACGGCAGTATCCTCGCCGGAGTCGCAGCCGGCAGTGTCGTCAGACAAGGCAATCCTTATATCGGTGCTGCACCGGGTGCCGACATCGTCGTGGTGAAGCTCAAGGAATGTAAGCAATATCTGCGCAGCTTTTATCTGGTGCCCGAGGGTGTTCCCGCCTATCAGGAAAATGATATTATGCTGGGCATCAAATACGCGGAATCCTTCGTGCGGCTCTTCGAGCGTCCGGTAGTCATCTGTCTGGGGCTGGGAACCAACCAGGGAGATCATGCGGGCAATTCCTCCCTGTCACGGTATCTCTCTTCTCTCGCTGTCCGCAGAAGCCGTGCCGCCATCGTCTGCGGGGGAAATGAAGGGAACGCCTCACACCATTACCATGGGAGACTAAGCGCTCAGACACCTGGGGAGGATTCCCGGAATGTGGAGATCCGGGTCAGCGAAGGCTGTATCGGATTCTGGCTGGAGCTTTGGGGTGCTCTGCCGGATGCTTTTAATCTGAGCATCCGCACTCCCGGCGGGGAAAATATTCCTGAACTGCGCCTGGGATTGCAGCAAAGTGTGACCTATTCCTTTATTTATGAAAAAAGCAGAGTCACTATCGACTCTGCTCTTGTGGAAGAAAATTCCGGCGAGGAACTGATCCTTGTACGCATCCAGGATCCTACCCCCGGTATCTGGACCTTTCATGTCTCTGCTTCCGGTAGTTTATATAACGGTAATTTTCACATGTGGCTGCCTATCACAGAATTTCTGTCTACTCCGGTATATTTTCTCAATCCGGATCCCGACATGACTCTGACGGAGCCCTCGATGGCGCCGGAGGTTCTGAGCGTTTCTGCTTACAATGCGGAAAATAACAGTTTTTACGCAGAATCCGGCAGAGGCTTCGGACGCACCGGGCAGATCCGTCCGGACTTATCCGCTCCCGGAGTCAATATCTCCACCATTGACGGATGCCGTACGGGAAGCAGCATGGCTGCCGCTATCACTGCCGGAGCCGTAGCACAGTTTTTCCAATGGTCAGTCATTGAGGGCAATAACCGGCTGGCGGAAAGCCGGGAGATCCGCAGTTATTTCATACGCGGTGCTGTGCGTACACAGGGTCTGAACTACCCCAACCGGGAATGGGGCTACGGCAGACTGAATTTAGAGGAGACCTTCAATGCCCTGCTCCGGGTATGACTATAGGATTTTTCGAATATTTCGGCCAATAGAGACTTCTGTTTTGTACGTTATCTTCCATTTTCATCTGTGCTTTTGGAAAAAATTCTGGCATACCCATAAGACAACGGACGGTCCGTCATATCCGCAAATCGCAAAGGAAAATTCTCTTTTTCCTCCATGCGGTTCGGGCAGTCTCTCCTGCCGCACCCCAGACAGATTCCGGCACATTTGGTAAAAGGATCCTTCGTCAGTTCCGCATAAAATACCACGCTTTTTTTTGGGATCATGCAATATGCTGCATTACAGGTAACCGGCAATGCAAGCTCCTGCAGAAGCATGGGCAGATTCGCCAGCCGCAGCAGACTGCCTATTTGGGATTCCGAAGTCTCAGAAATCTCCCCACCTAAAAAATGCAGTCTGGCAACATGCAGATTCCGATGCACAGCTACCCACTCTGTATAAGCCCGGTAGCTTTTTAATAATAATTCACTGGACAGCACCTCGATCATATAACTCTCTGTCAGAAATCCGTTCTGCAAATACTTTTCCTGCAGTGCATCGATCCCTTTTCCCAGGGTAATGCCTACAGCCAAAAAAGACTGATCCCTCCCGGGAAAAGTCTCTTTGATTTCTCTGTCCTGCCATCCCGCTTCTGTCTCCAGGCAGGGGATCATCTCACCTGCCAGCCTCTTCAGATTGGGATATTCTTCCGGATCATAATGATATTTTTCCATCACACTGTGCAGAAATTGTTCGTTCCTGCACAGTGCTGTAATTTCTGAAAAAAAAGTCTGCATGTTCACCTGTTCTCCCGGAATACCGGCTATCTCATGACGCCGACATATTTTTACTGCATCCGGTTAATTGTTTTTAATGCGCAGGCATCTGATGGCATTGAGAACAGCCAGTACCATCACTCCTACATCTGCGAAGATAGCAACCCACATGTTGGCGATACCCAGCGCACCCAGGATCAGGCAGATGGCTTTGACTGCCAGTGCAAATACGATGTTCTCGTAGACGATACGCAGACATTTGCGGGAAATCCGCATAGCCAGGGCAATCTTGGCAGGATTGTCATCCATCAGGACCACGTCTGCAGCTTCAATGGCTGCATCAGAACCAAGTGCTCCCATGGCGATACCGATGTCAGCACGGGACAATACCGGTGCATCGTTGATACCATCACCTACGAATGCCAGTTTTTCCTTCGCACCCTTCTCCTGCAACAGCTTCTCCACGCAGCTTACCTTGTCTGCGGGAAGCAGCTCACTGTGTACCTCATCCAATTTTAACTCACCGGCCACATGTTCTGCAACTGTTTTGCTGTCACCGGTCAGCATGACGCATTTCTTCACGCCGGAATTTTTCAGGGAGGCAATTGCTTCCTTCGCACCATCCTTGATCACATCGCTGATCAGGATGTATCCTGCATAGTTACCGTCTACCGCCACATGAACCACTGTACCCACACCGGTATTTTCCGTATAAACCAGGTTCAGACTCTTCATCAGCTTTGCATTGCCGGCTGCCACCTGTCTGCCGTTCACTTTGGCAGTTACACCATGTCCGCTGATTTCCTCCACATCACTGACGTTAGAGGCATCCAGTTCTTTTCCATAAGCATTCTTCAGGCTCTTGCTGATGGGATGACTGGAATAGCTCTCCGCATAAGCAGCATACTCTAGCAGTTCTTCCTCTGTAAACCCCTGACCGGGATAGATGCCCGTTACATCGAATACACCTTTGGTCAGGGTACCGGTCTTGTCAAATACCACATATTTAGTCTCAGACATTGCTTCCAGATAGTTGGATCCCTTTACCAGAATACCACAGGCACTTGCCGCACCAATTCCTCCGAAGAAGCTCAAAGGAATGGAAATGACCAGCGCGCAGGGACAACTGATTACCAGGAAGGTCAGAGCACGGATGATCCAGGTGCTCCAGGCTGCCGGGTTGCCCATGATCAGGTTGATCACAGGAGGCAGGATGGCCAGGGCCAGGGCACTGTAGCAGACAGCCGGGGTATAATATCTTGCGAACTTCGTAATAAAGTTCTCAGATTTCGACTTCTTCATGCTGGAGTTCTCTACCAGATCCAGGATCTTGGATACCGTAGATTCTCCGAATTCCTTGGTAGTACGGATCTTTAATAGTCCTGTCAGGTTCACACAGCCGCTGATCACATCCTGGTCCACAGTGATCTCTCTGGGAACACTTTCACCGGTCAGGGCACTGGTATTCAGAGTGGATGTGCCTTCCACGACCACACCGTCGATGGGAACTTTCTCACCGGGACGTACCACAATGACTGTTCCGATCTCTACATCATCAGGATCTACCTGCTCCAGACTGCCGTCTTCTGCCTCGATATTAGCATAGTCGGGACGGATATCCATCAGTGCACTGATATTCTGACGGCTCTTGCCTACAGCGACCGACTGGAACAATTCGCCGATCTGGTAGAACAGCATAACTGCCACGCCCTCGGAATACTCTCCCAGTCCCATAGCACCTACTGTCGCTACTGCCATCAGGAAATTCTCATCAAACACTTCACCATGCATGATGCCCAGAACGGCTTTTCTTAAAATATCATATCCGATCACCGCGTAAGGGATCAGGTACAGCAATCCCAGCCACAGCCCTTCCAGTGGAACAAAATGTAAAATAACTAATAAGATTGCCGCTACAATAATGCGGATCAATACTTTTTTCTGTTTCTTTGTCATAGGAATCCTCCTTGCTTTCCTACGAAATTATCAAGTCTCCCGGTAAAGAGAGTATCTGCTCTCCTTCCGGAATTCATCCTATAAATAAATTTCGCAATCGTCCTCTACTCTCTTGCAGGCTTTTACCACATTCTCCATAACGGCCTTCTCATCGCTGCCGTCAGCAAATTCCACTTTCATCTTCTGGGTCATGAAGCTGACGGTCGCATCGGTAACGCCTTCTACCTTCTTCGCTGCATCCTCCATCTTCAGAGCACATGCTGCACAATCTACTTCGATCTTGTAAGTTTTCTTCATGGTAATATCCTCCTCTTTCTTCATTAGCATTTCCTGCTTTTTAGATGCTAATGATTTGCATTTAGTTTTAATATTCATTCATATGAGCCACTGTTCATATGTTTATATTACCATATGCCGGGAAAAAGTCAATACTGTTTTTAAATGTTTTGTAAATTGAAAGTTAAATGAATAGTTGCTTTAAAATCCACGCAGAAAGGGCTGCCCGCCCCGGACTCGGATGCTAGCTACAACTG